>PR_CR_10_Liq_1_inCRDRAFT_1001571_pt1 | contig 12630 bp, 9 predicted proteins | sample PRCRCaboRojoPR_3_FD_10241 | JGI IMG/M metagenome (IMG submission 10241) | reverse complement strand
TATGGCGGGCAGCGGGCCGATTGGATTGACCTGTCGACCGGGATAAACCCGGTGCCTTACCCAGTGCCGCAGATTGCGACCGATGCTTGGACAGCCCTGCCCGATAGAGCCGCGCAGGATGCGCTTCTGGACGCCGCGCGGCGGCACTGGCACGTGCCGGACGAGGCGGCGATTCTGGCGGCCCCCGGCGCCTCCAGCCTGATTGCCAAGCTGCCCATGCTGGCCCCCAAGGCCCGCGTTGATATTCCCGCGCCCACCTATAATGAACACGCCGCTGCCTTCTTGGCGCACGGCTGGGACATGGGCGAGGAGGGGGCCAGCGCGCGGGTCATCGTGCATCCCAACAACCCNACCGGCCATTGGTACGCCGAAGAGACTTTTGACAGCCCATTGACCGTGGTCGATGAAAGTTTCGCCGATGTCTGGCCCGACCGGTCCTGGGTGCATGAGGCCGCACGCCCGGGTGTTGTCGTCCTCAAGAGTTTCGGCAAATTCTGGGGGCTTGCGGGCATGCGCCTTGGCTTCGCAATTGCCACGCCGGATGTGATTGGGCAACTGGCCACGGCGCTTGGTCCTTGGGCCGTGTCGGGACCGGCGCTGACGATTGGCGCGGTGGCGCTGGACGATCANGATTGGGCGGTGGAAACCCGTGTGCGTCTGAATGAAGATGCCGCGCGGCTGGATGCCCTGATGATCCGCGCGGGGGCGCGGGTTGAAGGCGGCACGTCGCTTTTTCGGCTTTACGAGGTGGACGACGCCAAGGCTTGGCAAGCGCGCTTTGCCCGAAACCATATCTGGAGTCGTGTGTTCCCCTATTCGAAAACATGGCTGCGGCTGGGCCTGCCCGCGCCGGGGCAATGGAGCCGCTTGGAGGCCGCGTTATGAGCACCGCCCTTGTCCTTGCCATCGCCATGATTCTGGATGCCCTTGTGGGCGAGCCGCGCGCGATCTGGGATCGGGTGCCGCATCCGGCCGTTTTGATGGGGCGCGTCGTGGGCTGGTTTGACCGGCGATTGAACGCAGGTGAGGCGCGGCGGGTCAAAGGGGTTTGCACGATGGCGGCGATGGGCGCGGGCGCCGTGTTGCTTGGTATGGTGCTTGAGGTCTTTGGCCCGGTCGTCGAGGTGGTCGTGGTGGCCGTGCTGTTGGCTCAAAACTCCCTCGTGACCCACGTGCGCGCCGTGGCCCGTGCCCTGCGCCTTTCGGTCGGCGAGGCGCGGCGCAGCGTCGCGATGATCGTGGGCCGCGATACCGCCGCGATGGATGGCCCCGCCGTGGCCCGTGCCGCGATTGAATCGGCAGCGGAAAACCAAAGTGACGGGGTGATTGCGCCCGCCTTCTGGTTCCTCATTGGCGGGTTGCCGGGGCTATTGCTTTACAAGATCACCAATACCGCCGACTCGATGATCGGCTACCGCACGCCTCGGCATGAAGAGTTCGGCTGGGCCGCGGCGCGCTTCGATGATCTGCTTAACGTGATCCCCGCGCGCCTGACCGCCGGTTTGATCTGGCTGAGCCATGGGCGCTGGCGGGGCTTTGGCGCGGTGCGTGCCGATGCGCGCCTGCACCGGTCCCCCAATGCGGGCTGGCCCGAGGCAGCGATGGCGCGGGTGCTGGGCGTGGCGCTGTCCGGGCCGCGGGCCTATGAGGGTCGGATGCGCGATTTTCCCTTCGTCAATGCCATGGGGCGGCGTGATATCGGAGCGCAGGAGGTCGAGGACAGTTGCAATGCGCTGTGGCGCAGTTGGGGGCTGACCTTGGGGTTTGCCATGATCGCCGGTCTTCTTGGCTGAGCTTGGCGTCATTGCGGTGGCGGCGCGCAAATGACAATGGGCACCCGCAGGGGGTGCCCAATGCCGAATCTGTCCAAAGACTATCAGCGACGCACGTCGTCACGTGTGCTGACGGGGTGCTCTTTCCCCTTGCCGACCGTGGTCGTGGACATGTCGCCAAATGTGCTGTTGGCGGCGCGGCTGACCTCTTGGTCATTTGCCAGCGCATCATCGACCACCTCACGGCTTTGCGACAGCGAATAGCCTTCGATCACGACGCGCTGTCCGCGTTCCTGGGCCAAATCGACCTTGTAGAGTTCGTTCTGGCTCATGCTGTTGAAGGTATCGACGCTGATCCAATTTGGGACACTGCGTTTCAGGTTGCCGGCATCCATCGCGGTTGCGGGCAGGGCAGTGGCGCCAAGGGTCGCGGCGACGGCAAGGCCAAGGATATTGCGGGTTTTGGTGTTGATGGATTTGGTCATTTCAGAACTCCTTTTTTCGAGTGCGATACTGGAGAGGTGGGCCCGACCAAGCCGAATTTCCAAACACATGTTCAACACGTAAGTGAGAGCCATGGCGTGAGGATTTCGTGAGGTTTCGTGAGGGGTTAGGGCAAACCGGCACAGTTGTGAAAACGGTGATTTAGGTTTCCCGAGAAACGCTTTAAGGTGGGCAAAACTTTTCAAAAGCGGGGATATCCCATGCGATTTTTGTCGATGACGGCGGGTCTGATCATGTTGGCTGGTGGGGCCATGGCGCAGACCTGTGGCGGCAGTTTCCAAGGCTTTGTGAATGACCTGAAGTCCGAGGCGGTCTCGCGCGGCTTTGATCGCGGCACGGTGGATCGCTTCTTTGCCAACGCGCGCCGTGATGCATCCGTGATCAAGGCCGACCGGCGGCAAGGGGTCTTTCAACTGCCCTTCGTGGATTTCGCCCGCCGTTTGATCAGTGCGGGTCGCCTGAACAAGGGGCAGCAGATGGCGCAGCGCCATGACGCGGTTTTTGACCGGATCGAGGCGACATATGGCATTGACCGTGGGGTCCTTTTGGCCTTTTGGGCGTTTGAGACCGACTACGGCGCGTTTCAGGGGGATTTCAACACGCTGAACGCGCTGGTGACGCTTTCGCATGATTGCCGCCGCCCGGAATTGTTCCGCCCGCAGGTTTTTGCTGCACTTGAGCTTTATACCCACGGCGATTTTGACCCCGCCCGCACCACCGGCGCTTGGGCCGGGGAAATCGGCATGGTGCAAATGCTGCCCGAGGATATTATCGAGAACGGGGTGGATGGCGATGGTGACGGGCATGTCAGCCTGAAAACCTCGGCCCCCGATGCCCTGATGTCGGGGGCCAAGATGCTGAGCTCGCTGGGCTGGCGCCCGAACGAGCCCTGGTTGCAGGAGGTGACGGTGCCTGCGGATATGGACTGGTCCTTGACCGGCCTGCGCACCACCAAGCGCGCCTCGGAGTGGGCGGCCATGGGGGTGCGGCCCCGGCACGGGCAGATCGCCGGATCACTGCCCGCCAACTTGATCGTGCCACAGGGGCGCGGCGGCCCGGCCTTCCTCGCCTATCCGAATTTCCACGTCTATTTCGAGTGGAATCAGAGTTTCACTTACGTCCTCACCGCCGCCTATTTCGCCAACCGTCTAGAAGGCGCGCCGGTGTTTGACGCGGGCAATCCGGCGCCGGGCCTTTCGGGGGAGCGCATGAAGCAGCTACAGCGCAAGCTGGCCGCGCGTGGCTATGACGTGGGTGATATCGACGGCATCCTTGGCGCAGGCACCCGTGCCGCCGTGCAGGACATACAGCAAAAACTGGGCCTGCCCGCCGATGCCTGGCCGACGCCCGGTCTACTGAACCGTTTATGACGGCGCTTCGGGCTCGTAGGTAAGAAAACGCACCGCTTGGTCGTGGCCCAGTTTCTCGGCCAGCACCTGATCACGTGAATACCAGTCGTAGCGTTTATCTTCGCGCACCGGTGACCAGAACAGCACGCCCCCCTTGCGCCATGGGTCAAGGATGACCCCATCATGCAGGGCGGCCCCCTTGCTGCTGATGATGGCGGTGGAATGCTCCAGCCGCATGTTATTGTGGTTGGCCACCGCGCGATGCAGGTCGAGCGTCTGGAAGTTCTCCTTGCGCAGGCGCAACTCGATATCCCGCGCCCAGTGCCAGCAAAGCCCGCGCGGTTTTGTGCCAAGGTTCACCTTGGTGTTGTGGATCAGCGGCGGGTCGGTGATCTGGTATTCCTGCGCCAATTGGTGGGTATAGGCGTAGGTGACCTGAGCGGCGCGCTGCGCCTCCTCGGGGTCGACATCAGGGCCTAGGTTTTGGATCGCCTGCGCCAGCTGCGCCACCTCCTGCGGCGTGCCGGGGGGCGGGCCATTCGGGCCGGGGGCTTGGGCGCAGGCCGCCAAAAGGCCGAACGCCAGAAGCGATAGAAGGCGCAGGGCGCGGGGTGCGATCATGGTAAAGACCTTGGATAGCCGTGTTGCTCAAAGTGCTAGCCCGACTTGCCCGGTCTGTCGAGGTTAAGGGCACGAAACCCACGTCTATGTGACCGCTGTGAGACAGGCGGCGTTAACCATGCCAGCACCGTGCGCTTTACTTTTTGGTAATAGATGCCCATCATATTGGGTGTATCGAAAGGATTTTCAGTGTCTTCACCTGAAAACAGTGACCCTGCGGAGTTGCAGCTCCGCAGGGTCTTTCTTTGTCATGGGCTTATCGCCCGATCCAAAGACGGATGATAGCAAGCAGCAGCGTTGCGGCTGCCAGAGTCACCATCCACTTTCGAAAGGATTTTTCTGTCAGTATCCTCACCTGCTTTCACTGCAAGGGATTGCAGTGAAAGCATCCTGAGAGGAGCGGCTTAAAGGAAGTTTAAAATTTTCGGAAAAGGCGGCTTTTCTAAGCCACCATCGACTCGGCTTTCTTGAGGTCGACCGAGACCAATTGGCTCACGCCTTGCTCGGCCATGGTCACCCCGAACAAGCGGTCCATCCGGCTCATCGTGACCGCATGGTGGGTGATGATCAGGAAGCGGGTTTCGGTGCGGCGGCACATCTCATCGAGCAGGTCACAGAAGCGGCCCACGTTGGCATCGTCCAACGGCGCGTCCACCTCATCCAGCACACAGATCGGCGCGGGATTGGCCAGGAACACCGCAAAGATCAGCGCCAAGGCGGTGAGCGTCTGTTCGCCCCCCGACAAAAGCGACAGGGTGGCCAGTTTCTTGCCCGGCGGCTGGCACATGATCTCAAGCCCCGCATCCAGCGGGTCGTCGCTTTCGACCATCACCAGATTGGCCTCTCCCCCGCCAAAGAGATGCGTAAACAGCATCGAGAAATTGCTGTTCACCTGCTCAAAGGCCGTCAGCAACCGTTCGCGCCCTTCGCGGTTGAGGCTGGCAATCCCGTTGCGCAGGGTCTTGATGGCTTCCTCAAGGTCCTGCTTTTCCTTGAGCAGGCCGTCATGCTCTTCCTCGACTTCGCGGGCGTCTTCCTCGGCCCGCAGATTGACAGCGCCAAGCGCATCGCGTTGCCGTTTGAGGCGGTTCACATCCGCCTCGATCGCCTCGGAAGCGGGCATTTTATCGGGGTCCGCGCCCAGTTGCTCCAACAGTTTTTCCGGCGTGCTGTCTTGCTCCTCGACGATCCGCTCGGCGGCATAATCGCGCGCCTCGCGGGCCGCATCGCTGCGCGCCTCTGAGCGGGCGCGCGCCTCGCGGGCCTCTGACGCTGTGCGCTCGGCATCGCGTTCGGCGGCCACCGCCTCGCGCGCGGCAGCTTCTCCGGCCGACAGCTTATCGGCGGCTTCGGCGCGGCGCGCTTCGGCCTTGTCGATCTCAAGGCCCAATTCATCCCGGCGGGCGGCGATTTCCTCGGGCTTGGCGCTGGCCTCGGTCAGTTCCGCCTCGGATGCCGCCTTGCGCTCGGCCAGTTCGGCGCTGCGCTTCTCGGCGGTCTCAAGGCGATGCCGCCAGCCGCTGATTTCCTTGGTGACTTCCTGCGACCGACGGGTGCGGGCCTCGCCCTCGCGGCGGGTTTCGTCATGGGCTGACCGCTTGGCCATCATGGTCATGCGCGCCGCCTCGACCGTCATCTTGACGTCTTCGACATCGGCGCGCGCGGCATCGAGATCGCCCAAGCCTTGCAGGCCCGACTCGGCCTCGGACAATTGTTTGCGCGCGGCAAGCGCCTCCTCCTCGTGACGGGTCACGGCAAGGCTCATCGATTCCAGTTTGGATTGCGCAAGATTGCGATCCGCCTCGGCGCGGCTGAGCGCGCGGTTGGCTTGGTTCATTTCGGCATCCGCCGCCCGGCGGGCCTCGCGCGCGGCGCGGTCGGCTTCGGTCAATTCTGCCAGCTTGGCGCGCAGGGTGTCATGCGCCTGCACCGCCCCTTCGGCGCGGGCTGTGGCGCGGGCCAATTCCTGCTTCAGCTCTTCCAAGCGGTTGAGCTGTTGCAAGCGCAGCGCGGCGGCCGAAGGCGCATCCTCGGCCCATGCGCGATAGCCATCCCAACGCCACAGGTCCCCCTCACGGGTCACAAGCCGCTGACCGGGTTTCAAAAGCGGTTGCAGGCGTGGGCCATCGTCCGGGTCGACAAGCCCGATTTGCGACATGCGACGCGACAGCACCTCGGGGACCGAGACGTGTTGATTAAGCGCGGTCACCCCTTCGGGCAGGGTCTGCTCGCTTTGATAGCTGGGCAACACCATCCAGCCGGACGGCCCATCGCCCTCGACCTCGGGCGCGCGCAGATCATCGGCCAGCGCCGCGCCCAGCGCCTTTTCAAAGCCCTGCTCAACTTGCAGCCGGTCAAGGATTTGCCCGCCCTCGGCGGTATCGCGGTCCACCAGTTTGGCCAAGGCCGTGACCTCGGCAGACAGCGCATTGACCTCGCCCTCGGCCTCGGACCGTTCGGCGCGCGCGGTGGTTTCCCGCGCTTGGGTGTCCGAGCGCGCCTCTTCGGCCCTGTTCAGGGCCTCTTCGGCGGATTGCGCGGCCTCAACGGCGGCACTTTCGGCGGCCTTGGCCGCGTCATGGTCGCGCCCTGCCTGATCCAGAGCATTTTGCGCGGCTTCGGCGGCCTGTCGGGCGCGTACCGCTTCGGCCTCGCTTTTCTCAAGGGTCTTGCGGCTGTCCGAGAGCAAACGCTGCGCCGATTGGTGACGCGCGGCAAGGCGGGCGACATCCTCGGTCAGTTCCGAAAGCTGGGTTTCGCGATCCTGCAAGACTTGGGCGGCCTCGCGCGCCGCTTCGGCCGCCTCTGCCAGCTTTTCCTCATGACCTTCACCCGCCTTGGCCAGTTCGCGGGCCTCCCATTCCAGCCGTTCGATGGTTTCGCCCGCGTCGCGGTTCAGGCCCGACTCGCGCTCCATGTCGCGGGTAAGCTGCTCAATGCGGCTTTGCAGGGTCTCGATCCGGGCGCGGGCGTTTTCCTCTTGGTCGTTCAACGTATCGCGCTGCACCTGAAGCCGTTGCAGAACCGCCGCCGCAATCGCCTCTTCCTCGCGCAGCGGGGGCAGGGCCTCTTCGGCCTTGGCACGGGCCTTCACGGCCTCGCGCGCCGCCGCTTCGGCCTGTGACGCGGCACTGGTGCGCTCGCGCAGTTCCTCTTCGGCCCGGGCGCGGGCCTCGTCGGCCTCTTTCCAACGCCGATACAGCAACAGCCCCTCGGCCTGCCGCAACTCCTCGCCAATCGCGCGATAGCGCGCGGCCTGTTTGGCCTGGCGGGCCAGTTGCGCCAGTTGCCCGGCCAATTGCTCGATCACATCATCGACGCGGGCAAGGTTCTGCTCGGCCCCCTTGAGCTTCAACTCTGCCTCATGGCGGCGCTGATAAAGGCCCGAAATCCCGGCGGCTTCCTCAAGGATACGCCGCCGCGCCTTGGGCTTGGCATTGATCAACTCACTGATCTGCCCCTGCCGGACAAGGGCGGGCGAATGGGCACCAGTCGAGGCATCGGCAAAGAGCATCTGCACGTCGCGGGCGCGTACATCCTTGCCGTTCACCTTATAGGCGCTGCCGACATCGCGGGTGATGCGGCGGACGATCTCAAGGTGATCGCTGTCGTTGAACCCCGAAGGCGCAAGCCGGTCGGAATTGTCGATATGGATCGACACCTCGGCAAAGTTGCGCGCGGGCCGCGAGGCCGCGCCGGCAAAGATCACGTCTTCCATGCCGCCGCCGCGCATCGCCGTTGGCCGGTTTTCCCCCATGACCCAGCGCAGCGCTTCCAAAAGGTTCGACTTGCCACAGCCGTTCGGCCCCACAACCCCGGTCAGCCCATCGGCGATGAACAGGTCGGTGGGGTCCACGAAGCTTTTGAAGCCGGTCAATCTGAGCTTGGAAAACTGCAAGGGCACCTCGGGCGCAATGATTCCGTCTGGCATGAAATGTGACGGGCGCTTGTGCGGTCTGTCAATGCAGAACCCCTGTATATGGCGTTATGAGGTGACTTATCCACAAGATATGCGCAAATTTCCGAGCTATTTGGCGGATCGCTGCCTATGGCGGCATCAGGATCAAAAGGTTGCGATTGCCGATGGTTTTGCCGATTCTCGGAAAGTTGTGCTTTGGAATGCATGGCTCGAATATGGCGCGCCTGTACCGTATCGCGTCGGAATCCGCCTTGACGGCCAAGGGCCTGAGCGCCATACAAGCCTTTGTGTGGTTCCCCTAGGAAGGTGCAAAGCACCGGGGATGAAACAGGGAATGACGTGACAGCGGACCCATGTCGGGAGCTTATGCGTCAGCCGCCCCCGCGACTGTATGCGGTGAGCGGATGCCATCATGCCACTGGGCCAGTCCCGGGAAGGCAGGCATTCGCAGCGACCCGCGAGCCAGGAGACCGGCCACGCAACGGGTGCTTGCATCCGACCCATGAAACAACGGACGGGGTGTGCCGTTGAGGGACCGTGACAGGCGATGTGCGCCAACGGGCCTCTGCGCGACCCCCTTCAAAAAGACCCGAAGGGGACAGACATGAAAAAACTCTTTGCTATCGCGGCCGCGTCGATTGCTGCCACTCCTGCGCTTGCGCACCATCCGCTGGCTGGTCAGCCGATGGAAACCTTCATGCATGGTGTGATGTCCGGCGTCGGTCACCCTGTGCTTGGCTTTGACCACCTGTTCTTCGTGGTCGCCATGGGCATCGCAGCCCTGTTCACCGCACAGCGCTTTGTTGCTCCTGCTGCCTATCTTCTGGCGATGCTGGCAGGCTGTGGCCTGATGTATGCGGGCATCGCCATGCCGGTCAAGGAGGCCATGATCGCGGTCTCGCTTCTGGCTGTTGGCGGGGTCGTTCTTTCGGGCCGCGCGCTGGGCGCGGGGACGGCGATTGCGCTTTTTGCGGCGTTCGGCCTGTTCCACGGTTCGGCCTTCGGTGACGCGGTTGCGGCGCAAGAAGGTGGGGCCGGTGCCGCGGTTCTGACCGGCTATCTCATCGGTCTTGGCGTGATCCAATACGCGATCGCCATCGCGGCAGGCTGGGCCGCGGAAAAACTGCTTGGCGCAACCGAAGCGGCCTCCACCAATGCCCGCCTCGTCGGTGCGGCGGTTGCTGGTGTCGGCGTGTTCCTGTGCCTTGAGATTGTCGAGGGTCCGGTCGTCGCAATGATTGCGGGCTAACCTCGCTGCATATTCAGCGAAGCGGTTCTGACAGGGCCGCTTCGTGGTTCCATCACGGGGTTTTGGATGACTCGCGGCGTGGCGGCACTGCTTCTAGGCGTGGTTTTGGGTCTTGGACTTGGCTTTGTGCTTGGGTCAAACTTTGAACAGGGGCCAACACCCCAAAACGTGCCAAATTCCGCCGAAACGGGCGATGCTGCCCATGACCATTCCGCCCATGACCATGGTCAGGGCGATATGTCAGGCCATGATCACTCGAAACTGATTGAGGCAGACAGGCCCGCGCCCACGCTCACGCTCAGGGTCCTGCCCGATGGCATGCAAAGCCGAAACCTGCATATCAAGACCACGCATTTCACCTTCGACCCCGAAGGTGTGAACGGCCCGCACAAACCCGGACATGGCCACGCCCATGTCTATATCAACGGCATCAAACAGCCCCGCGCCTACGCCCCTTGGGTGCAACTCCATGCCCTGCCCATCGGCACGCATGAGGTCCGCGTGACTTTGAATGCCAACGACCACAGCCAACTGGCCATCAATGGCCAACCTATCGAAGCCACCGTAACGCTGGTTATTGACTGACCGCGTATTGCCCCTGACCTGACTGGAGAGCCTGCCAATGCCTGCCAAGATCCCCGCCACCGTCGTCACCGGCTTTCTGGGTGCCGGAAAAACCACCCTCATCCGCCACATGCTGGAAAACGCGAATGGCAAGCGTATCGCGCTCATTATCAATGAATTTGGCGATCTTGGCGTCGATGGCGGCATCCTAAAGGGCTGTGGCATCGAAGGCTGCGCCGAGGATGATGTCATGGAGCTTTCCAACGGCTGCATCTGCTGCACCGTCGCCGATGATTTCGTGCCGACCATGCAAAAGCTGCTCGACCGTGAGAATGCCCCCGATCACATCGTGATCGAAACCTCGGGCCTTGCCTTGCCGCAACCCTTGGTGCGCGCCTTCAACTGGCCCGAGATTTCCACCCGCGTCACCGTCGATGGCGTGGTCACCGTGGTCGATGGCAAGGCCGTCTCGGAAGGGCGCTTTGCCCATGACGTGGCCGCCGTTGATGCGCAACGCGCGCAAGACGAAAACCTCGATCACGAAACGCCCCTGTCCGAGCTTTTCGCCGATCAGGTCGCCTGCGCCGATATGATTGTGGTCAACAAATCCGACCTTCTCGAAGGCGATGAGGCCGAGGCATTGGTTTGCAAACTCAAATCCGACAGCCGCGATGGCGTGCAGGTGGTCAAATCCACCATGGGCGCGCTGCCGGTCGATGTGCTTTTGGGGCAAGGTGTGGGGGCCGAGGGCGATATGGAGGCCCGGCACGAGGTGCATCACCACCACCACGACCATGATCACCACGACGATGATCACGACCACCATCACCACGATCACGACCATGACGATTTCGAAAGCTTCGTCGTCACCCGCCCCGAGATTGCCGATCCGGCAGGTTTCGCCCAACAAGTGGCCGATGTGATCCGCGCGCATGACATCCTGCGCCTCAAGGGCTTCGCCGCCGTCGCGGGCAAACCCATGCGCCTGACGCTTCAGGCCGTCGGCCCCCGCATCGACAGCTACTTCGACCGTCCCTTTGCCGGCGATGAGGCGCGCGAAACCCGCCTGGTGGTCATCGGTCAATCCGGCCTCGACCGCGCCGCGATCGAGGCGGCGCTCTCGGCCTGATGCACCTCCTCGCCGCCACCCCCGGGGCCATCGACGATGGCAGCGAAGCCGTCGATCTGGGCCAAACGCCCGCCGACGTGGTCTTCATCTCGGCTGCCGATACTGAACTGGCCGCACTCAGCGCCGCGCGCGTCGAGATGGACGCCCCCCCGGGCCTGCGGCTGGCCAATCTCACCCACCTCAATCATCCGATGTCGGTGGACCTGCACCTTGACGATTGCGCCACCAAATCGCGGCTGGTGGTGGCGCGGGTGCTGGGCGGCATGGGCTATTGGAAATACGGCGCCGAACAATACGCCGCCCGATGCCATGAGGCGGGCGTGCCGCTGGCCCTCCTGCCCGGCGACGATAAACCCGACGCCGAACTCCGCGCGCTTTCCACCATAAGCGATGAAGACTACGACGCCCTCTGGGCCTACCTCGTCGAAGGCGGGCCGGAAAACGCCACCAACTTCCTCGCTTACACCCGCGCCATGCTGGACGGCGGCGAGAAACCCATGGCGGCCAGTCCGCTTTTGCGCGCGGGCGTTTACTGGCCCGGCGCGGGCGTGGCCGACCTCTCAGCGGCGCAGGCAGCATGGACCGAAGGCCAACCCACAGTCCCCCTCATCTTCTACCGCGCGCTGGTGCAAGGCGCGGGCCTCAACCCGATCAACCGGCTAGTCAAATCGCTCCTGCGCCAAGGCCTCAACCCGTTGCCCATTTTCGTGGCCTCGCTCAAGGATCCGGTCTCAACCGCCACGCTTGAGCATCTCTTCACCGCCGCCCCGCCTGCGGTGATCCTCAACTGCACCTCCTTCGCGGTCGGCTCCCCGCACCAAGGCGATGACAGCCCCGAAAACCCCCTCACCATGCCCGCCGCCCAAGCCGCGCCCATCTTCCAGGTGGTCCTCGCCGGGTCGTCCGAGGAAGCCTGGGCCGAGGGTCTCACCGGCCTTTCCGCCCGCGACATCGCGATGAACGTGGCCCTGCCCGAGGTCGATGGCCGCATCCTGTCGCGCGCCATCAGCTTCAAGGGCGAGGCTTTCTTTGACGAGGCCACCGAATGCCCCATCGCCACCTACCGCGCCCAAGGCGACCGGGTGGAATTCGTCGCCCAACTCGCCGCCAACTGGGCCAAGCTGCGCGCCACGCCCGAAGCGAACCGCAAAGTGGCACTGGTGCTGGCCAACTACCCCAACAAGGACGGCCGTCTTGCCAATGGCGTGGGCCTCGACACCCCCGCTGGCACCGTCCACGTCCTCGGCCTTTTGCAAGAGGCGGGCTACGACATCCAAAACGCCCCGCAAGACAGTGACCAGTTGATGCAGGCCGTCATGTCCGGCCCCACCAACTGGCTCACCGACCGGGCGCAGAAAACCGGCGGCGTCACCCTACCACTCTCCACCTATCTCGATCACTTCAACGCCCTGCCATGGGAGATGAAGGAACAGGTCACCTCCCGCTGGGGCGCGCCCGAGGAGGACCCGTTTTTCACTCCCGGTCAGGTCGATTGCGGGTATTTCGCCCTTTCGGCGCTGGAA
>PR_CR_10_Liq_1_inCRDRAFT_1001570_pt1 | contig 12632 bp, 33 predicted proteins | sample PRCRCaboRojoPR_3_FD_10241 | JGI IMG/M metagenome (IMG submission 10241) | reverse complement strand
GCTCAATAACTTCTGTATTGACATATGTAGCAGAGCCACTAATAGTCAAATCACCACTAACAGTTAGATCACCAGCAATTGTTACATCGTCAGGTAGGCCAATGGTGACTGCTCCAGCGGAGGCTGAAACATTTACCTCATTATTTGTACCTGAAAGAGAAGTAACGCCTGTGTTTGTTACTTCAACAGATGCTCCCTCTCCTGTTCCTGTAACAGAGATTCCTGTGCCAGCAGTTACGTCAGCAACATAGTCGCCTGTTGTATCTGTGCCTAGAGCAACGGAATCTGCTGCTACTGCATTTGCTGTTCCAGCAGTTACGGCATATGTTGCACTTGCTGCTGTTCCAGAAATGTCTACTGCTACTGTGCTAGGCAAACCAACAGTTACTGCTCCAGCAGAAGCAGAAACGGTAACCTCATTGCTTGTTCCTGTTAGGCTTGTAACGCCTGTATTTGCAATAGTGAGTGAATTTCCATCATCATCATAATCAACAGAAATTCCTCCACCAGCGGTAATTAGACCATTGATGTAGTCTTCAATCTCTTCTTGTGTATTGCCTACGGTAGTCCAAGATGCTCCGTTATAAACTTTCAACTTTGAATCATTTGTGTTGTAGTAAATTTGTCCTGATGTGGGGCTTCCTGGATCAGTACCAAGATTCTGAATAGCTGCATTTTGCAGTTCTAATTTATTCAGATCAATAGGCGTAAGAAATTTTCTTGCCATTATTTATCCCTTCCTTTCATGATAGATACGCCTTTCCAGAGAAAGCCCCTGAAAAGCTTGCAACCACAGTATTTTCATTTGGATAGGTGTATGACCCCTCAACAACCGTTCCAGCAGAATCTACTACAGTCATGTTTGGTATAAATTGAAGTCCGTGCGTAATTGTCCAGGTGTCTGAGGCTACTGATTGAGTATGAACATAGGATAAATCTTCATAAAGAACTTCTCCATTATCACCCTTGTCACCCTTTGGACCTTGTGGGCCAGACGTTCCAAGATCAACAGTAACCTTGTCATCTGTAGTTTCTATAGATGCAACGGTTTCTACTATTTCAACAGATACATTTGCCATTACCTAGTCACCTCTGGAGTTACAACAAATTTACCTTCAATTAGTCTCGTAACGGTTCCACCAACAACTAGCTCAAGATCATATACATAATCACCTGGTACTAATTCTTGTGTTGCACTAGCAGCTATTGTTGTTGTTATGGTTCCTGCACTTCCACCAAGAGTAATTCCAGAAGTATCTGTAAGATTAACTACAAAATCATCTGAATAATGATATTCACGAACCTGGAGTCTTGCCTCATATCCTGTCAAATCAACAGGGGAGTCATCAATTTTGTATGTTAGGGTGCGTGTAAATGTGCTTCCTTGTGGGCACAAAAGATTGGCTTTGCCTGGGGTCATGAAGGCACTCCTATTATAATTTTCTATTTAAATTATAACATTAGTTATCAAGATGCCACTCAATGTGATCGTCTATCTTTTCTCTAATATCCTTGGAGTCTTCTTTCATTTCTTGTTGTGTTTCTTCAATTCTATTGACAGCATCTCGTAGAGAAGATCCACCATTAGGATGAAGTTCTTTGTCTATCTTCTCAATTTTATCTGCAAGCTTTTTAAAAAATAATTTATATGCAATTGCGCCAGCACCAGAAATGGCAATTAAGGCGGCAGATATTTGACCTAGCATAATGATTAAATCATCTATTTGTGGTGTATCTGGTCCCATATTTAATTTTGTTTCTCCCCTGGATTAGTATAACTATTTTATCATATTGTTAAAGAGTTGACTACATTTTGTAACAATGGTAAAATATAACCTGCAGTCCGTTGTTAACACTTTATGGATGGGGAAACATGCAAACAATGACAAAAGAAAAAGAGCGACAACTAAACATTAAGGATCGTTGTGATCGTTGTAACGCTCAAGCATGGGTAATGGCAAAGGGTATTGATGGAGATCTATTATTTTGCTCCCATCACTTTACAAAACATGAAGAAGCCCTGTATAATTGGGCATACGAAATTATAGATGAAAGAGATTATATAAACGAAAAGTCCCAGTCAAGTGCATAACCAATACAACTAAATAAATACCCCACTAGCACAATTGGCAGTTTGCGACGCTCTGTTAAAGCGTAGGTTCCAAGTTCGAATCTTGGGTGGGGTGCTAGGGGAGGCAGCGACTCCACCCACCACCACCCATCCCCGCTGTCTCCCCGCTCTCCCCCTTAACTCAGAGGCCAGAGTGTCACTCTTGTAAAGTGAAAGCCGTCAGTTCGAATCTGACAGGGGGATCGGAGGAAATATGCCAACATATACCTATTCCTGCAATAAATGCGGGGTACAAGAAATATATCAATCCATAACTGAAAATACCTTGACACATTGCCCCACATGCGATAGTATTAACTTCAATAAAATATATAATGCTGTTGGAGTACAATTCAAGGGTAAGGGATTTTACTCCACCGACACAAGAAAGAAGTAAGGGATGGATAAGGAAATACATAACGAAGTAACTACCGCCTTACAAAAACTCAATGAGGTATATGACCATATTGATAATGCTATGAATATGGCAAAGGTGGGATCTTTTCTTCACGATACCCTGCATGTTGCACAACGCAATATTGCAACAACACATATGAAATTAGAAGTTGCTAAAGATCTAACTGAGAGTTTATAATGAAACCTGCCCTTGTAGCTCAGAGGATAGTAGCAACCGCCTTCTAAGCGGTAGGTCATTGGTTCGAATCCAATCAAGGGCGCAGAAAGGAAGCAATGCCTAAAAAGAAAAGGAAGGTAGAAGATGATTGGCCGACTCCAACGCCTGAAAGACAACTTACCACCTCCTCAGGATGGTGTGTTGATGGGCTTCATAGTAATTGTAGGTACAGTTTCTCTTTTGGAAAGTGTGGTTGCACCTGCCATAAGAAGAATGTATAATGGTAAATAAGGGGATGAAATTAGTTTCGACTCCGTTGGAAAACTATCTTGGCAACTAAAACACAATAACTGGCAATACACAAAACGCCTACGCACTAGCAGCATAGTTAGTGCCGCCTTCTAGACAGGTGGGAACAGAAGTCTAGGCAATCAGGTCGGGAAAAAAATAAAAAGCAAGACACAGTTGTATATCTGAGATAGAAGGAAAACGAAGGACGGGAGTGCAAATCTCCCCATCTCCACAACAGAAAGGCAGTAATGCACAAAGTATTAGATAAAGGGTATGTAAGAACTATCAACGTCATGGGTAGTGATGTTGACGTTGTTAATGCTGCCCGTGCCTCTTTCGATAAAGAGGTAGAAGAATTAGACACCAGAGATCAAAAGCTTATTAGTTTTCTTATTAGACATAAGCATGATTCAGTATTACGACATTGTGCTATGACGTTTGAGGTATATGCTCCTTTGATGGTTGCTAGGCAATGGTATAAGCACGCAGTTTCATCCACACACCTGGACGATCAAATGGGGTGGAATGAATCCTCTCGTCGTTATATTACTGAGAATGAAGAATTTTATATCCCCAGCGTTCATCAATGGCGTAGCATACCCGAAAATCGCAAGCAGGGAAGCGGAGAACCTGTAGAAGACTTTGTTGGTGCAAAATATACCCGACGTATGCAAAAGATCGTGCATGAGTCTCATGAGCTTTATAAGGAGGCAATGGCAGACGGTATTGCTCCAGAACAAGCACGACTTCTTCTCCCTGCATATTCTATGTATGTCAGGTGGCGGTGGACAGCTAGCCTTAATGCTCTTTTACACTTTATATCATTACGAATGCACTCAGAAGCACAGTCAGAAATTCAAGACTACGCTGATGCGGTGTATTTTGAGGTACAACAAGAATTTCCTATTACGACAACGGAATGGCTAGCACATAGAGTTTAAACAACTCTAAACTTACCCGATTTTTCTGCAAGCATTCGTAGTTCGGCATCAGTAAGTCTACCCGTAATCGGGGTATTGATATCTTGCTGAAACTTCTTTACAGCCTTTTCCATATAGGAATCATAAACAAAATCTTTTTTGTCGTTGGGGTGGGGGTACAAAGAATGTAAAACATCTTTGACAATCTTCACATGATAATTCTCTTTGCCAGGTTTAATGTTAATAAGCTTGACCTGATCTAATTGTTGTCTTTGCCAATTCTTAAATTCCATTGGTTCAAATGTGCTCATTTAGTTAATCATCCTTTACGCATCGCTTTCGCGGCGGCTGAATTAGTATCCATCATCTTATTCTTCTTATCCATATCCATCTTTCTGTCCTCGTCACACTTTGCACACCCATATGACTTATTAAAGTCCATATGTGCACATGTGTAGTTTACTTCTTTCATTACGCTTCGCTCCATTCAGATTTCACTTCGTTCAATTCTTTCATAACAACTCTCCTTAATTGCTTTACAGCAGTTCTCCGAACTCATTTTGATAGGGGGTATCGGTAACAAGACTGTGAACGGGATCTGGCATAGGATCAATATCTTCCATGCTTATTTGTCCGTCTATTTGATTATCATCTGTGATAACTTCTTCTACAATAGGTTGTACAACGGGTTCTACGGTAGAAGAGCTAAAGGTTGCCTTCACAGTTTCGGCAGGGGTAGAATCGGGGGTATTTAATCGTGGTGCATCTTGACTATTTCTCATTGTTCTAGCAATAGATTCACATAATAAAAAGATATTAAGGCGGGTATGTTCTTCAGAAGACATACCTCCATTATTCATACCCCTTTTTTGGTAATATGCTTTTACTTTGTCGTGTTCGGCTTTTATTTCATCAGCTAAGAGATTACGCCAATATCTTTCCTGATTCATCTATACCCTCGTTTCTTCTCCACTCTATCATATCCTTATATATGTTGATATAGGGTTCTGCTATATATGTATCCCCTTGCCTTTTGAGCTGCCAGAAAGTGAAATACATAGTACCATTGTACTATGGAAGACATAGAAGATTCTATTGAAAACTATTATCGCCAGCTAATAGCTGACGATATTGAAAATTCTTTATACCGTCGTCATTCGGAAGAGTCCATATCCAATGAACAAACCTATTGGTTTAATAATGGAATGCGTATGGCTGCGATGATTGCTAGATATGCGAGAAACGATTAACGACGCTTCATTTTGGGCATTCTACCGCCCATTTTCATCTTAGGAATCTTGCCGCCCTTTTTCATATATGGTAGCTTAATTGTTTTGCCACCTGATTTAATTCTTGGCATATTTCTATTGTACCGCATTTTATTGTTACATATTTGTTACATTGGATTTGGGGAAAATTTTATAAACTTTCATTCATGCATGGAGCTGTAATTATAATATAGACGCACGTTTTATTAGTGCGCCCATATCATATGGTGATGTTACATGCCACCTTCTATCCACCCTGCGATTCCCCAGATAGAAAGGAAACCGACGAGGGCGAGAAAGGTGACAACGTTCCTACCACGCTGAGTGAGTTTCATCATTCTCCAATTCGATTTTGTAGTCTGAGAAATCACGGCCTGTGAAATCTACTGCGGCTGCCCTGTCTTTTACCATGTTTTCGTAAGGGCCGCGAGCAATAACTCTACCCTGGAATTTTAGTTCGTACACGGTGTTTCCTTTCATCGTCGGTGTGTGTGAGTTTTACTGTACCGCGAGGGTGTGACTAGTCCTCGCGGGTTTCCAGGTGGGTCACGGTGTACCCTGCCTTGATGATGCCTTCCACCATGCCCACCACACGGGGGTAGAAAGTATCTTGGTACTTGTCCGTGATCTCCTTGGAGTATTCGACTCCATCACGGACGGCGGTCATGGATGCGTAGTACATAGCATCTCCTTTCGTTCTAAGTCTGAGCGTATCATGGGGGTCTGACACTCTACAAACATCGGGAGGCCCGATATCTCTAGGGGGTAGATCCCTATTTAGTTGTGACGGTGGTAAGGACACCTAGCAAGGACTAGCAAGTGCTAGTGCCGTGAGCAGAAGGCATGACCACGGCTGCACTCACGATCGTCTTGCAGATCGTGGAAGCAGCAAGTGCTGCACATGCCGAACAGGTACACCTCAGGGATACCACATTCTTTGCATTGCTTATCCATATCTAGCACCTCCTTTCGTCTATCTAGTGCTGACACTATCACGGGGGTCTGACACTCACCGCTTGGCGGCGAGTACCAACTCCCAGGCCCATACTGAGCAGTGCATGGGGCAAAGCGCATCGGCGCAGCAGATCTCCAGATCGCTGCCGATGCAACGCAGGCAACCGTCGCCCATGCGCGACTCCCGCGAACAGTTGTGAACCTTCATGGGGNTCTCCTTTCGATCTATGGCTNCAGCCTAACATGGGGGTCTGACATTCGACCCTTGGAAATGGGGTAAATCGGACACCCTAATGTCACAACTATGTCGCAAAGATATCCACAGGATATACACATCTTTTTCCACATATCCACATGTCAAGCCGACACGCCGATAGTTTGGTAACGATTTTGTAAATATTTGTCCACAGGTTGTGGATGAGCTTGTGGATAACTTTCGGGGGCGCCCCCGCAGGTGTGACATTTATTTACGAAGGTTTATGAAATTGAGCCAGATTATTTGACAATTGTCAGACCCGTCTGCTATGGTTGCACCACCTACTAGTTGAGGAGATCGCATGGCTAAGATCAAGGACACCATCTGCTTTGATACCCCCGACTTCCCCCAGGAGTGGGAGGACGATATCACCTTCTCCCGCGAGTATGACGACGACGACTTCGTGAGTGACGCGGAGGACTACTGGAACCAGTGTGCAGAGGATGCCATGATGGAGGCAGCCCTGTTCGGGGACTGCTAGCCAGGGGGCGCCCCCCACCCCTGACACTCGTTTACGAACTTTATAAAATTGTCCAGGATTTATTATCGAATCCTAGCCACGGCATGAAGGTCAAGAAACTGTGCTAACACATCCTTGGGAATGTAGCGATAGACTCTTGTCTCCTCCGCCGCTGGTTCTGCGTATGGCTCAAACTCTCCCATGATATCCGTTACCCATTCACCATCGAAAAAGAATGCAGCCTCGTAGTAGTTAGTTGCAAGTGGTTCGATGAAGAAACTAATCTCGTTGGCTTGCACATGGTTTAGTTGTGTGCGTCGCGGGTTTCCAATGTAACCCAACTTGCCAAAGTTCTCAGTTTGCATATTCTTTCTCCTCAAAGTAGTAGTCAATGAAGTTTACAGCAGCACCTAGAAAGTCTGCCATGTTGGGGTTGTTCTTTTCCCATGCGAAGGAGAACATATCCACGATGCGTTCCCCGCCATTGTAGCAGTAGGCATAGTGCGTTTTCTTGACCCATTCGATGTATTCACCCATGGGCAACCCGTGAATGGTAACGGTGTCGCGGTCGGTGGTCATTGTCAGCATGTGCTTTCCTTTCTAGGTTGGTTACACCTTAGCATGGGGGTCTGACACTCAGACCAAACCCCGTTCCATCAGGCTAACCTCAATGTCAAACGCTGCATGTTCCCAAGTATCGGGGACGAGGACGGTCATCTCTGTATCCTCTGGCACGTTGATTAGTTGGTTATCGGCGGTAGAGATAAAGTAAACAAACCCACGCTCTGCAGCAACAAACTTCATCGGGAAGGAAGTCTGGCCTACCAACACATCGAAAGTCTTAGGTAGGTCAATAGCCTTCATGGTCTTGATTTGCTTTACAGAGTCAATCATCTTTCTTGCCTTTCTACTAGATTGGTTAGACAATACCATGGGGGTCTGACAGTCGGGGGCGCCCCCCAGCTGACCCCCTTTACGAAGGATTAAGAATCGTTCGGAGTTTCCAGAGTGCATCTCCCAAATCTGCTAACGCACTATTGACTTCATCATCTTGCATTGCTAATAGATGTTTGGTTGCATCATCTATGTAGTTGATTGCTAGACGAAGGTTGGCATCTTTATTTACCCCGTTCATTTGTTCACCTCATACATGCACATCAACACTTCACCCATGCACTCCTCAACTTTATTGTAGTCACCATCAGTTAGTGCAAGTGCTGCACGCTTGATGTTATTCATTGCGATAAATTCATAGTCGCTTAGTTCTTTGATAGTTCTCATGCGTCGCCTCCACATTCGATGCAGACTTTCACTTCACACTCTACCCCGTGTTCATCGCAATCAAGCCAGCGCACGGGTGCATCATGACACCATGACAGATAATCAGTTAGCATTACAGATACTCCACTAGGTCGCCATCGGCAATCTCACTTACATCTACCCCGCGTGCTTCAGCGATAGCCTCCCACAGTTCCTCCTCTGTGAAAGTGCCTTCGGGCAGATACTTCCAATACGGCTCACTCATTCTATTCTCCTCTCGTTTCGCAAGGGCCAAGCATGGCAGCAGCAAGCATACGGTCAGCCTTGCTGCCTGCCTTGGTCATTTCGTGCAACCGACCACGGTAGTCTTGATCGGTGGGGTGGTAGATAATGCAGTTGCAATCCATCTCATTCTCCTAACGGTAGCGGCAGTAGTGACATGCTAGCACATCACCACAGGGGTTGTCATCATCGCAGGCATGATAAATCGTGTCATACCATTCACGGTGCTTAGTTATTCTGTATCCCATTATCCCTCCAGGAAGTTGGTCATGTTGTAGTTGTCAATGCGAACACCCTTGTGTTCTGAGATAGGAACGGATGCACCATCTAGCATCATTCCATAGTATGCCGCGCTAATGTCGGCGGTATCGCATAGGTACAGTTCATCAGACAGGCTAATGACAGTACCCGTGCCAGGGTGGTAGATAAATAGATCCTTCATTGTTCCTCCTAGAACGGTGCAGAGTAGTAGGTGACCATCTTGGAACCATCCCACAGTTGGATGGAACCGTCGTCGTCATTGTAGAACGGCTTGCCCACATAGTCGAAGGCGTTATCGGGGAGGGCTGCGTACACGCTCGCCCATGCTTCATTCAGAGTCATGCTGACACCTTAGCATGGGGGTCTGACACTTCCCCGATATGCCACTCTAGGCCAGCATTCTCGTAGGCTTCGATCCAATAGGTCAAGCGGTGATCGGTGGCATCATAGATGCCGTCGAAGTACCAGACTCCGCGAACGCGGTGGGCAAGTTCGAATCTCATTCCATCTCCATTAGTCGGTCGTAGTTGCAATCTGCACACAGAGGTTGTCCAGAAATAGACACACTCCAAGCCTTGCGGCCTTCTGCCAGCGCACGCTCACGGGCATCGCATATCACGCAATCGTTTATCATGGTGCTAACGCTACCACGGGGGTCTGACAGTAGACCGAAGGTGCTATCCACGGTGCGAACATAGTTCGCCATGGCAAGGGCAATGGGGTTAGACCGCATGGAGATCAGCCTCCCCAAGGGTTTCCACGTTAGCAACGCGGCCCCAGAAGGCAGGGTGATCAGTAGGGTCACCATCGGTGGTGACACGGGCCACGAATCCGTCAAGCGTGGTAACGAGGTAGACAAACATCTCGCTCTCCTTTCGATCTGCCCCCAGGCTACACCAGGGGTCTGACAGTCGGGGGTCTAGAATGTGTATAAATCGGACATGCAATTATAACGATAATTGTTATATAAATCACGGCGTTTCGACTTGACAAATCCCATCGCGGGGGGCGCCCCCCAGCTACCCCTTGTTACGAACATTAAGAAAATTGAGCCAGCTTTTTGATAAAAATGAGCAGTTTTCGATCATGCTCAGGATCAAAGCCTAATCAGTCTTTCAACGATTAGGAGTTATGCTATTTAAATAGCGCACCCCATCTAGGAATCGAACCTAGCAAGACAAGTTTTGGAGGCTCGTCTGTGCCCAGCACATGAGGCATTTTTATTTTATCATGAGAAGTGAGCAGTTTAATAGTCATGCTCAGGACTTACATGGGAAAGCGAGTCGGTTGTGACACGACGACCAACTTAATGATCTAGAATCACAGGTCGCATATTCCCAAGATTGTTTAGACGGTTGTGTACCTCTCTACCCCGTCCACATCAAGACGCAGGACATAGCCGAACGGCTTTTCGATAATCTCCTGCACGACACCCGTCACGCCAGACTTGCGGGTGGTGTATTCGGAACCAACGGTGATTGTCATAGTGTTACCTTTCGTTGTTGTTGATTGTCTAACTCTATCATGGGAGAGGGGCAGAGTCAAGTCTTACCCCTCCCCCGTTATGCTATTGTTACCANNNTGCTTGNTACACAAAGTCTGTGAACCTATCATCTGGCACAGTTGCAAGCACAACCTCAATCTGCATCATGGTATTCTTCAGATCTTCCATGTACCATTCATCCATGGCATCGGAACCGAAGAAGAAGCCACGGGTAGGCAATAGGCCATAGGTAGCAGCAACATCTTCCATCTTGATACCCGCAGGGGCCATGAGAACATTGTTGCACGCACGATGCAGACTCTGCAAGTCCTCCCTATCAACGTTGATGGGCTGACATTCATCTACNCCATNAGCNAGGGTATTGACGAACCAACCATGAATAGCNTTNGCCTTGCGCCAATANGCTACACACAACTCAATGTGGGCGGTAGGGGAGTGNGGCAACTTATCTNCCCCCATGTATTCCACAATAGAGCGATACATCTCACGNTCTTTGGGGTTTTCATCNNNCAACTTNAAGTCCCAATCGCTCACATATTCACGACGGTACAGATACATATCAAGGCCCATCCCTGACTCCTTTCTACTGTGTTGATCTTATCANACTTGTGCGAGAATGTCAATAACTACAGGCAACTTTGTNTCNTCATGCACCTTGATCTTGTAGCGGATACCCTCTTCATCAACAATAAAGAAGATGATCTGATCTGGGGCTTCATCGCTAATGTCGTANATCTTGTAAACATCATTGCCAATGAGGATCTGATCGTGCATTTCCAGACAGTATGCTTCCATGNGTTCGGTAGTCACTTGCTTGCCTCCTTTTTCCATTCCCGCTTTTCACGGGTGCGAATGATCTTAGCAGACTCACGGGGGTAGCAGCAATAGCATCCCTTGTGTCCGTTGCGTGCGGCGTTCTTATTTGATCTGAGCATGGCTCGACTCTAGCACACCACTCTGACATTGTATAGGGTTATTTGATAACGAAATGATAACAGGATTGTAACAGGTGGGTTGCGGGGCGCCCCCATCGTTATCAACCTGTTACGAAACTGGCTTGATTTGTCCAGGAATATCTGCTAAGTTTATCTCATGAAATCTTCACGACGCTCTAACAGCCACCAGCGTAGGGTCATGGACATACGCCGCAGCAACGCTGCTCAGCCTCACAAGAATAAGGCACGCTACACTCGCAAGCGCAAGCATAACAAGGGATGGGAATAATGGAAATCCTATTCTATGTCTTTGTCATCTACTTTGGCATTACTCTAATAGCCCTTGACAAATAAACTTTCCATCAGATAGGATACTTACCATGAACGCAATCATTCATCCCATGGACATAACCCCCGCCGAATACCTGTACCACCAGGCTATGCTTACTGCTACCTTCGCTCAAGTAGAGCAGGCTAGTGTGTGGTACTTTGATGCACAAGAGGTTGCCGAGGACGTTGCCGAGATCCTTGGCACTAGCCTAGAAGTAGGTGCATCCGTCGTTAGCGCATTCTCTCCCCGTGAGCGTTGGGCTAACAATGTAGCCAAGGCTTATGCCTTTGCCAATGGCAAGCCCGTTACGGGTCTGACGAACAATCTCAACATGGCTAAGGCTGCATTAGAGCATGGCTTCGATGCACTCAAGGGTCAAAAGACTAACGCCTTTGCGCGTGCTATTGCAGGTGACACCGACGCGGTAGTAATAGATACATGGATGCTCAAGGCCGCAGGCATGGACTCGTCCAAGGGTGTGAACAAGGGTGACTACAACATGCTTGCCGATACTGTTCGACTTATTGCAAGTGAACACGGACTAACCCCTCGCACTACTCAAGCACTTATCTGGATCGTGAAGCGGGGTAGTCATGCGTAAACTAATCTGTGAATGTCATATGCTAGACGATGACCTAATCCAAGATGGATACACTTGCTATCCCTGCTATGAAATGGACGCGGAATGAAAACTCTAATAGGTGCATGTGGTAATGATGGATGCCTTGACTGTACCCCGACATTCATGGAGGTACTAGATGATGACAATATTGACGACGGTACATATGAAATAAAGGTGCTGCATAATGAAAACTGAATGGACAGGCTTTGACCTAGTGCTAATTATCTGGACAGTCACGATGCTGTTTCTAATTGCCGTTGCGAATTGGGGGTAGGATGATTACACTTACCATATCTGAGTCAGACTACAATTACATTATTCTCACCATGGGAATAGAACATGGGTCAGAAGTTGTAGATAGAATAAAGGCGGGGGTAGTAAAGTGATCGAATACAAATATCTATGCCAAGAGTGTGGTGCATTAGTTGTGCTGCATGAAAGTAAATATCTGTTCGATGTTAGGTGTAATTGGTGTAGCTGAGGGGGCGCCCCCGCAAACCCCATTTACGAACGATGAAAAATTGATCCAGATTTTCTAGAAAAATTATCCCCAAACTCTTGACAACTGTCAGACCCTTCGTGTATTGTTATCTTATCAACTACA
>PR_CR_10_Liq_1_inCRDRAFT_1001568_pt1 | contig 12649 bp, 9 predicted proteins | sample PRCRCaboRojoPR_3_FD_10241 | JGI IMG/M metagenome (IMG submission 10241) | reverse complement strand
CCGGCTCGCGCCACGCCGATTACACCGACGTGGTCGAGCTGGACATGGGCCAGGTGGTGCCGAGCATCGCCGGGCCCAAGCGGCCACAGGATCGCATCCCGCTCACCGAGGCCAAGCGCGCGTTCCTCGATCATCTCGAAAACGAGCTGACCGCCCGCGGAACCATGCCGGACGCCGACGAGGCGCGCTTCGAGGGCGAGGGAGGCGACACCGCCCCCGGCAATCAGCTGCTGCATGAGACCGGCGCGGTTCAGGTGGACATGGATGGCCAGTCCTTCACCCTCAACCACGGCGATGTCGTGATTGCCGCGATCACCTCTTGCACCAACACCTCCAACCCGGCGGTGCTGGTGGCCGCCGGCCTGGTGGCCAAGAAGGCCCACGAGCGCGGCCTGACCAGCAAGCCCTGGGTCAAGACATCGTTTGCGCCGGGTTCTCAGGTGGTCCCGGCCTACCTCGATGATGCGGGGCTCATGAAGCCGCTGGAGGCCCTTGGCTTTAACGTGGTCGGCTTCGGCTGCACCACCTGCATCGGCAACTCCGGCCCGCTGGCCGAGGAGATCACCGACGCCATCCGCGAAGGGGACCTGATGGTCTCGGGTGTCCTTTCGGGCAACCGCAACTTCGAAGGCCGTATCCATCCGGATGTCCCGGCCAACTATCTGGCGTCGCCGCCGCTGGTGGTGGCCTATGCCCTGGCGGGGTCAACCGCGCGTGATCTGACCAGCGAGCCGCTGGGTGAAGACCACAACGGCAACCCGGTCTACCTCAAAGACGTCTGGCCGAGTCAGAAAGAGATCGCCGATGTCATCGAGGAACACATCAATTCGAAGATGTACCGCGAGCAGTACGCCAACGTCTTTGAGGGCTCGAAAACCTGGCAGGAGCTGCCGACGCCGGCGGGCGAAATCTACGAATGGCCCGATTCCAGCTATGTCCGCAACCCCCCGTACTTCGAGGGGATGGGCCTGGAGCCCGGCGCGGTCTCGGAGATCAAGCAGGCCCGTTGCCTGGTCAAGGTGGGTGACTCGATCACCACCGACCATATCTCGCCGGCCGGTGCGATCAAGGCCGATAGCCCGGCAGGCAAGTACCTGCAGGAACAGGGCATCATGCCGCAGGACTTCAACAGCTACGGCTCGCGCCGTGGCAACCACGAGGTCATGATGCGCGGGACCTTCGCCAACGTCCGGCTGAAAAACGAGTTGGCACCCGGCACCCAGGGAAGCTGGACCACCTACTTCCCCACCGGCGAGCAGATCTCTATCTACGACGCGGCCATGCGTTACAAAGAAGAGCAGACACCCCTGGTGGTGCTTGCCGGCAAGGAATACGGCACCGGTTCGAGCCGTGACTGGGCCGCCAAGGGCACCGCGTTGCTCGGGGTTCGCATGGTCATCGCCGAGACCTACGAGCGTATCCATCGCTCCAACCTGGTCGGCTTTGGCGTGGTACCGCTGCAGTACAAGGACGGTGAGAACGCCGAGACGCTGGGGCTGACCGGCGAAGAGACCTTCAGCATCGATAGTCTGGATGACCAGCCCGGCACCGTGACGGTCCGGGCCGTGACGCCGGACGGTGAGGTGAAGAGCTTCGAGGCGCGGGTGCGGATCGACACCCCCACCGAGTGGGAGTACTACCGCAACGGCGGGATCCTGCACTACGTCCTGCGGGACCTGGCGCAGCGCTCTCAAGCGGCCTGAGGCCGGCAACGGGCGAGCCTCGCCCCGATCAAAAAACCCGGCCATGAGCCGGGTTTTTTTTGATCACATCAAAGTGCTTTCATCCACCACTGTGCTTGCCGACAACGTGGCGCCACATATCGTAGGTGGCCAGAACAGCACAGCCGACGATCACGGCAATCAAATCCAGATGGGGCACAAAGATCGGGACGACCACAAGGAATGCCCCAAGCATCAACAAACCGATCAGCGCCATTATTCGGTCGATCATTACGTCTCCTCTCCGTCCGGCTGGCATTGTGCCAGTAGCCAACGCGCCGTGCGCAGCAGCTGTGCATCCTGTCCATAGGCGCCGACCAGCTGAACGCCCACGGGCATCCCGTTTGGACCGCTCAAAAGCGGCAGTGTCACAGCGGGCAGTCCGCACAATGTCCAGAGTGTGCAGAATATCGGATCCCCCGTGGTTGTCAGATCCGCCGGCGCCTCACCCGGGGCCGCCGGGGTGATGATCGCATCAAACCGCTCGAAAAGCGGCTCAAGCGCCTCGAGCAGGACCGGCTGCATATCGCGGGCGGCCAGATAATCCACCGCCCGGATGCCCTGGCCCTGATCCATGAGCGCTTTGAAGGCATCACTGATCTGGCTGGCATCCCGCTCCAGGTAATGCCCCAGGTTACGGGTCATTTCGCTGGCCATGATCGTCGCCAGCCACCCGGCGCCACGGCCGAAGAGCTCGGGCAGCTCGGTTTCCGTTCCATGCTCACCCAGCACGTCCACCAGCTCGGCAAACCCCGCCCGGGTCTCGGGCTCGAGGCGCTCGCTAAAAGGCGTGTGAACCATCGCGATATCCGGTGTCACCGGCGGCGTGGACTGCGCGACCGACTGGAGGGGCCCGACGTTGAGATCGCAGTCGCGATCCTCGCCATCCGGGCCCATCGCCGCGGCCGCGAGCGTAATGTCGTCGATGCTACGGGCGAAAAACCCGACGTGGTCCAGCGAGGGGGCCGCTTTGAGCACACCGGTGCGGGGGACCGTCCCGTAGCTGGGCTTGTACCCCACCACACCACAGAAAGACGCCGGCCGGATCACCGAACCATTGGTCTGGGTACCCACGGCAAAGGGCACCATACCGGCGGCCACCGCGGCGGCGGATCCGCTGGACGAACCCCCGGGGGTTCGCGTTGGATCATGCGGGTTCTTTGTCGCCCCGGGATGGAAATAGGCAAGCTCGCTGGTCACCGTCTTGCCAAGGATGATCGCCCCGGCATTACGCAAACGCTGGGTGACCGTGGCATCCTCAAGCGGGCGGTGACCGGCATCCAGCGGTGTGCCGTTATGGGTCGGCAAACCGCGGGCATCGATAATATCCTTCAGCCCCACCGGGACGCCGTGCAACGGCCCGAGCGGCAGCCCCTGGGCCCGACGGCGATCGGCTTCCTTTGCCTGCATGATCGCCAACCGCTCGTCATAGTGCGCCCAGGCCTGGATATCTGGTTCGGTGGCCTCGATCCGTTCGAGGCAGGCCCGGGTCACCGCTTCGGCCGTCAGTACACCGTCCGCCAGATGGCCGGCAAGCGCCGTCGCCGTCAAAGTCGATGGATCAGCGATCTCAACCCGCTCAGCCATAGACCGTGTCCGGAAGCCAGAAGACGATCTGCGGGAAGACGTAGAGCACGACCATCGCCACCAGGACAAAGAACAGGAATGGCATACAGCCTTTGAATATCTGCATCAGCTGCACCGATGGCGGCGCGATGCCCTTGAGATAGTAGGCCGACATGGCCATTGGCGGTGTCAGGAACGACGTCTGCAGGTTCAGCGCCACCAGGATGCCGAAAAACAGTGGATCCACGCCAAAGATCTCGAGCAGCGGCAGGAAGATGGGCACGAAGATGATGATGATCTCGGACCATTCCAGCGGCCAGCCGAGCAAAAAGATGATCAACTGCGCGAGGATCAGGAACGTAATGGTGTTGAGGTTGAGCCCGGTGACAAACTCGGTGATCAGATGCTCGCCACCGAGGTAGGAGAACACCGACGAAAACGTCCAGGAGCCCACGAACAGCCAGCACACCATGGCGGTGGTCTTGAGCGTGAGATACACCGAATCGCGGAGCTTGTCCCAGGTCAGCGCCCGGTAGATGGCAGCCAGGCCAAGTCCGCCGAGTGCACCGGCTGAGGCCGCCTCGGTCGGTGTGGCCAGGCCGAAGAGGATCGACCCGAGCACGGCAATGATCAGTACCGCCAGCGGCACAAACGAGGTGAGGATCATCAACACCAGTTTGCCCATGGAGACATCGCCGACCTCGTCATCGGTGGGCTTGGGCGCCACCGACGGCTGCAGAAAGCTACGCACCACGATGTAGGTGATATAAAGCCCCGCCAGCAGCAGCCCCGGGAAAAGGGCCCCGGCATAGAGCCGGACGATCGACGTTCCGGTGGCCGCCGCGTAGACGATCAGCATGATGGAAGGCGGGATGAGGATCCCGAGTGTCCCGCCGGCGCAGATCACCCCCGAGGCGAAGGAGTTGTTGTACCGGGCATTGAGCATCGCCGGCAATGCCAGCAGCCCCATGAGCGTAACCACCGCCCCGACGATGCCGGTGGCCGTCGCGAACAGCGTACAGGTGATCAGCGCCGCCACGGCCATAGCCCCCGGGACCCGGCGCGCGGCAATGTAGAGCGTGGAGAACAGCCGCTCGACAATATTCGAACGCTCGACGATATAGCCCATGAACAAGAACAGGGGCACCGCGGTGAGCACTTCGTTGGCCATGACCGAGTAGGTCTGGTTGACGAACAGATCGAAGATGCGGTTGTTGAGAAACCCCTCGAGGTAGGCCTGCCAGACCTGCCAGCCTTCGGCCCCCTCTTCGACAAGCCGCTCATAGCCACGCCACATGCGACCGCCATCGAAGTAGGCGAAATAGCCAAAGCCGATCCCCAGCGCCATCAAGGTAAAGGCGATCGGAAACCCCAGGAAGATACAGAGAATGAAGACCCCTAACATCAGGATCCCGATTTGGGGATCGGTCATCGCTCATTACCTCCTGCGGTCGATGGATTGGTCTCGGGGTTGTCGATGAAGTCCTGGCCACCGCTTTCCAGCAACTGATCCTCGAGCTCGGTGACATCGCGGACGTCGGCGGGCCATTCACCGCTGCGGATGCAGACAATGCAGCGGCATACCTGGGCGATGCCCTGGATGAACAGCAAAACCGCGCCCACCACCAGCATTGTCTTGAAATGGAAAATCGGAACCCCCGCCGGCGAGAAGACACTGGTCTCCATGTACTGCCACGAGCGTGAGGCATATTTTCCGCCGGCAAAGATCAACGCCAGGATGCCGGGGAAGAAGAAAATAAAATAAAGGATCAGCTCGACGATCGCCTGGGTGCGCGGCTTCCAGAGGCGATAGAGAAAGTCACCGCGGACATGGGCGTTTCGGGACAGGGTGTAGGCACCCCCCACCATGAAAAGCGTGCCGTAGAGGATGTACGACATGTCGTAGGCCCAGGCCGTCGGCGCGTTGAACAGATAACGCGACAACACCTCGTAACCCATGCCAAAGGCCATGAGCAGAATGAGCCAGGCAAAGCTTCTCCCGACCCATGTCGTCAATCGATCAATCAAATGGATGACCTGAAGCATAGATCACTCTTGGTTATGCGATAAAAATAAATCTGCCCCGGTCCGTAGACCGGGGCAGTGTCGTCGGCGTAGCGCCGGTGTTACATGTTGAGCCGGCCGGGGAAGAAGTGCTCGTAAGCGAGCTGCAGATCCGGCTGGTTCATGAGCTCGTAGAACACGGTGCGCTCCACCCACTCCTTCTGGCTTTCCATGACACGGCGCATGAAGCTGTCCTCTTCCAGCGTCGGGATGAGGGTGCTCCAGGCCTCGAGCTGCGCGGCCAGGATTTCGTCCGAGGTCCGGTGCACGGTGACGCCGGATTCGGTCTGAAGCGCCTCGAGATCCGCCGAGTAGCGGTCCAGCGCGCTGGCCGTGTTGGACGTCGATGTCGCCTCGACGGCATGCATGAGGATGGCCTGCAGATCGTCGTCCAGGCTCTCGAGCATATCCCGGTTGAACAGCCACTCGAACGACTCACTGGCCTGATGATACGAGCCGAGGTAGTAGTTCTTGGCGACGTCCTGGGCGCCGAAGTCACTATCCGAAGACGGGTTGTTGAACTCGAACGCGTCGATGACGCCGCGCTCCATGGCCGGGACGATTTCGCCACCGGGCAGCTGGGCGACGGCCATACCCATCTCCTGGAGCAGATCGGCGGCCAGGCCCACGGTGCGGTACTTCAGGCCCTGGATGTCCTGAACCGTGGTGACGTCGGCGTCCTTGAACCAGCCGAACGGCTGCGAGGGCATCGGGAAGCCGAACATGCCAACCACGTTGAGCCCCATGATGTCCTGGGTCAGCTCGCGATAGAGCTCGCGGCCGCCACCGGCATACCACCAGGCCAGCATGTTGTTGGCGTCACCACCCCAGACCGGGCCGGTGCCAAAGAGCGAGGCGGCCTTGTTCTTGCCGTACCAGTAGACGGGCACGTCGTGACCGATATCCAGCACGCCGTCACTCACGGCGTCCATCACCTGGAAGGCCTTGACCACGGCCCCGGCAGGCAGCAGGTCGATCTGGATCCGGCCACCGGACATGCTGTGGACCCGATCCACATACTCGCGGGCGAAATCGTTCCAGATGTTGCCGCCTCCCCAGGCGGTCTGCATCTTGAGCACGATCGGCGACTGGGCGTTGACATACGGTGCCCCAACGATCGTGGTGCCGGCGGCGACCCCTCCAGCGGCGGCAAGGCTGCCTTTGAGGAATTTACGGCGGGAGCCATCGGGCTGCGCCGCGTCTTTCTTGACGCTCTCCACTTTGGAATCGGTCATTGCTTCTCTCCTCCAGTTTCAGGAAAACCGCCCCGCAGGGCGCTCTCGCTAGACCCGATGCCCGACGGCTTGTCGGGGCAAATTGGTCTGGCCAAAGACTAGACCATATCTGTGCCCCGCTCGCAAATGGTCTGTGCCATTTGGCTCATTCTGCCGACCGGGCCTTGAGTGCGAGCCGGTGGGCGTGGAGCAGCGGCTCGGTGTAGCCACTGGGCTGCTCGCGCCCCTTGAAAACCAGATCACAGGCAGCCTGGAAGGCGATCCCGTCAAACGCCGGCGCCATCGGCTGGTAGGTCGGATCATCGGCATTCTGCCGGTCCACCACCGCGGCCATGCGCTTCATCGTCTCCATGACCTGATCCGCCGAGACGATCCCGTGGTGGAGCCAATTCGCGATGTGCTGACTGGAGATGCGCAGGGTGGCCCGGTCTTCCATCAAGCCGACATCGCTGATGTCCGGCACCTTCGAGCAGCCCACGCCGTGGTCAATCCACCGCACCACATAACCCAGGATGCCCTGGCAGTTGTTTTCCAGTTCGGCGCGAATGACTTCATCACTCCAATCCGGGTTATCCGCCACCGGAATGGTCAACAGATCATCCATGCTGCTGCGGTGGCCGCCGGCGAGGGCCTTTTGCTGCTCTCGCACGTCGACCTGATGGTAATGGGTGACATGGAGCGTCGCGGCCGTGGGCGATGGCACCCAGGCGCAGTTCGCGCCGGCGCGGGGGTGGCCGATCTTGGCTTCGAGCATATCGGCCATGCGATCGGGCATGGCCCACATCCCCTTGCCGATCTGCGCATGCCCCGGCAAGCCGCAGTCCAGACCGGTGTCGACGTTCCAGTCCTCGTAGGCGTTCAGCCACCGCGACTGCTTCATCTCGCCTTTGCGGATCATGGGGCCGGCTTCCATGCTGGTGTGGATCTCATCGCCGGTGCGGTCAAGAAAGCCCGTGTTGATGAAGATCAGCCGTTCGCGGGCGGCGTTGATGCAGGCCTTGAGGTTGAGCGTGGTGCGACGCTCCTCGTCCATCACACCCACCTTGAGGGTGTTGGCGGGCAGACCAAGCACCTGTTCAACCCGGCTGAAAAGCTCGACGGTCAACGCGACCTCGTCGGGCCCGTGCATCTTGGGCTTGACGATGTAGACACTGCCGGTGCGACTGTTACCGCCCTCGCGCTTGAGATCGTGCATGGCAATCAGCGAGGTGCACATGGCATCGAGCATGCCCTCGGGCAGCTCCTTGCCTTCGGCATCCAGCACCGCCGGTGTGGTCATCAGATGCCCCACGTTGCGCACCAGCATCAGGCTGCGCCCCGGCAGCGTGAGTGGCTCGCCATCGGCGCCGGTATAGCGTCGATCCGGGTTGAGCTGGCGGGTCACGGGGTGTCCCTGCTTGTAGAAAGTCTCTTGCAGATCGCCCCGCATCAGGCCCAGCCAGTTGCGATAGACCAGCGCCTTGTCCTCGCCATCGACGGCGGCCACCGAATCCTCGCAGTCCTGGATGGCCGTGACCGCCGACTCGAGTATGACGTCGCGCACGCCGGCCGGATGGTTCTGGCCGATGGGATCCTCGGCATCGATGCTGATCTCGGCATGCAGGCCATTGTTGCGAAGCAATACCGCCGATGGTTGCTCGCCGCCGGCAAACCCCGCGAACTGGCCCGGGTCCTTGAGCCCGGTCTCGCCCCCACCCTCGAGGGTCACCGACAGGGCATGGCCGGCCTGACCGGCGACCACCCGATAGGCGGATCACATCAGCATGGCTGCCGGCAGCCAGGGGGAAATTCGCATCCAGAAAGGCGGCGGCCCAGGCGACCACACGGCGGCCCCGTTCGGGGTTGAAGCCGCGGGTTTTCTCGGCACCGTCGTCCTCGGGGATGACATCCGTGCCGTAGAGCGCGTCGTAGAGACTGCCCCACCGGGCGTTGGCAGCGTTGAGGGCGTAGCGGGCGTTATTGACCGGCACCACCAGCTGCGGGCCGGCGACCTCGGCCACCTCGCGGTCGACATTGGCCGTGGTCACCGCCACCTCGCCCGGGTCGGCCTCGAGGTAGCCAATCTCTTCGAGAAACGCCCGGTAGGCCGGATCGGCGTGGCGGCCGGGGTTGTCGCGGTGCCACTGATCGATCCGGGCCTGCAGCGCCTCGCGTCGCTCGAGCAGCGCCGCATTGCGGGGCCCGAGATCGCCGACAATGGCCGCCAGCCCCTGCCAGAAAGCATCGGCGTCAACGCCGGTGCCCGGAATGGCTTCGCGGTTGATCAGTTCATAAAGGGGTTTGGCAATCTGCAACCCGGCGGCTTCGACGCGCTCGCTCATGGCCTCTTCCTCGTTGGTGGTTTTTCTGTCGTGGACGAATGGCTCGCTAAAATAAACCAGCGTCGCGACCCTTTAAACCCGCGCAAGCCCCGCTCACCCCATGAAGCATGGTCGACGAGCTGCTAAAATCGCGGGTTGGCATCGCAGGGCAGCGGCAATGGCAGAGATGCATTTCGACGCAATCGTACTGGGCAGCGGGCCGGGCGGCGAAGGCGCCGCGATGAAACTGGCCAAAAGCGGCCGGTCGGTGGCCATGGTCGAGCGCTACCGGGAGGTGGGCGGCGGCTGCACTCACTGGGGCACCATCCCCTCCAAAGCGCTCCGTCACAACATCCGGCGACTGATGGAGTACAACGACTCGCCGCTCTTTCGCAAAGCCGGCGAGCCCCGTCATCTGTCCTTTCCCACCATGCTGGGCCATGCCCGTCAGGTGATCGACGACCAGGTCGGGCTGCGCAGTCGGTTTTACCTGCGCAACGACGTCCCCATCCTCAAAGGACCGGCGCGATTTGTCGGGCCCCACGAGATCGCGGTGACCGACCCGGACGGCACGGTCAATCACTACAGCGCCGATCGATTTTTGATTGCCACCGGCTCGCGCCCCTATCAGCCATCCGACGTCGACTTCAGCCACCCGCGCATCTGCGACAGCGACCAGATCTTAAGCCTCAGCCACACCCCGCGGAATATTGTCATCTATGGCGCCGGTGTCATTGGCAGCGAATATGCCTCGATCTTTCGGGGGCTGGGGGTCAAGGTCGACCTGATCAATACCCGCGAACGCATGCTGGCCTTCCTCGATGATGAGATCTCCGACGCGCTGTCCTATCACCTGCGCGAACACGGTGTACTGATTCGCCATCGCGAGGAGTACGACCACATCGAAGCCGACGACGACGGGGTGACGCTGGCGCTGCAGTCGGGCAAACGCATCCGTGGGGATCTGCTGCTGTGGGCCAACGGGCGCACCGGCAACACCGATGACATGGGCCTGGAGGCGCTGGGCATCCAACCCAACGGACGGGGGCAAATCGAAGTCGATGAGCACTTCCGCACCAATCAGCCCCACATCTATGCGGTAGGCGATGTGATTGGCTACCCCAGCCTGGCCAGCGCGGCCTACGACCAGGGTCGGTTTGCCGCAACCCACATGGTCGAGGGCGATTGCGACTATCGCCTCGCCCATGACGTGCCCACCGGCATCTACACCATCCCCGAGATCAGCTCGGTGGGACGCAACGAACAAGAGCTCACCGACGCCCGCGTCCCGTACGAGGTCGGTCATGCCTTTTTCAAGGATCTCGCCCGGGCGCAGATTTCGGGACAGACCACCGGCATGCTCAAGCTGCTTTTCCATGCCGAGACACTCGAGCTCCTCGGCATCCACTGTTTTGGCGACCAGGCGGCAGAGATCGTCCACATCGGCCAGGCGATCATGGCGCAACCCGCACCCAACAACACCCTGCGCTATTTCATGAACACCACCTTCAACTACCCGACCATGGCCGAGGGTTACCGGGTCGCGGCACTGAACGGTTACAACCGGGTTCGATGAGCGCCACTGTCGGGGTGGCCGGTCATCGAGCGGTAACACGACTGTCGCAAACTCCCACCGGGCAAACAGGGCAGGGTCGATGACGAATACGGATCTCAGCCATCCCGATCTCTATCTCAACCGCCAGCTCAGCCTGCTGGCATTCAATCGTCGGGTGCTCGCACAGGCCGCCGATACGGCCAATCCGTTGCTCGAGCGGCTCAAGTTTCTTTGCATTGCCAGCTCGAACATGGACGAGTTCTTCGAGATCCGGGTCGCTGGACTGCGCCAGGCGCGAGAGATGGGCGTGGGCGCAGGCGGCGCGGACAATCGCACCCCACAACAGGTCCTGCGCGAGATCAGTGAGCGTGCCCACGACCTGGTCGAAGAACAGTACCGGCTGCTCAATGACGAGGTCACACCGGCGCTTGCCGAGGCGGGCATCCGCTTTTTGCGCCGCAATGAGTGGACGCCGGCGCAACAGAAATGGATTCGGGGGTATTTCGAAACCGAGCTACTGCCAATCCTCAGCCCGCTCGGCCTGGATCCGGCCCATCCGTTTCCGCAGGTACTCAACAAAAGCCTCAACTTTATCGTCTCGCTCGAGGGGCGGGATGCCTTTGGCCGCAACAGCGGCATGGCGGTGGTGCAGGCCCCACGTGCCCTGCCCCGCATCATCCAGCTGCCGCCGGAGCTCCAGGGCAATGGCGCCTACGACTTCGTTTTCCTCTCATCGATCATTCACGCCCATGTCACGGATCTCTTCCCGGGCATGAACGCCACCGGCTGCTATCAATTCCGGGTGACCCGCAACAGCGATCTGTATGTGGACGAAGAAGAGGTGGATGATCTGTTGCGGGCGATGGAAGGCGAGTTGGCATCACGCCGCTACGGCGATGCGGTCCGCCTCGAGGTCGCCGCCAACTGCCCGGATCACATGGCCAATTTTCTGCTCGAGGAATTCCGGCTCGAGCCCGACGACCTCTACCAGGTCAACGGCCCGGTCAACCTCAACCGCCTGCTGGCGGTCTGCGACATCGTCGACCGCCCGGAGCTCAAATACCCGGGGTTCACGCCGGGCCTGCCGGCCGAGCTCCGCCACGGGGGTGATCTGCTCAAGGTCATGCGCCAGCATGATGTCCTGCTCCATCACCCGTTCGAATCCTTCGCCCCGGTGGTCGAGCTGCTCCGTCAGGCGGCACAGGACCCGGATGTACTGGCCATCAAACAGACCCTCTACCGAACCGGTCCGGATTCGGCGGTGGTGGAACACCTGGTCAACGCGGCGCGGGCGGGCAAGGAGGTCACGGTGGTGGTCGAGCTGCGGGCCCGCTTTGACGAGGCGGCCAATATCGGACTGGCCAACCGGCTGCAGGAAGCCGGCGCCCATGTGGTCTACGGCGTAGTCGGGCACAAAACCCACGCCAAGATGATCCTGGTCGTCCGCCGCGAGGGGCGACGGCTGCGGCATTACGTCCATCTGGGCACGGGCAACTATCACTCGCGGACCGCCCGGCTCTATACCGACTACGGGCTCTCACCGCCGATCCGGATATCGGCGAAGACGTCCATCGGGTGTTTTTGCAGCTCACCAGCCTGGGCAAGGTCTCGGATCTTACCCACCTGCTGGAGTCGCCCTTCACCCTGCACCCGGCCATGATCGAGAAAATCGGGCGCGAACAGGCCCATGCCGAAGCCGGCCGGGATGCCCGGATCATCATCAAGGTCAACTCGCTGGTCGAACCCAAGGTCATCCGGGCGCTCTACGCCGCGTCCCAGGCGGGCGTCGAGATCGATCTGATTGTCCGCGGCATGTGCTGCCTGCGGCCGGGGATCCCGGGTGTGAGCGACAACATTCGTGTGCGCTCGATCATCGGCCGCTTTCTCGAACACACCCGGGTGTTCTACTTCGCCAACCACACCGAGCCCGAGCTCTATTGCAGCTCGGCCGACTGGATGGAGCGCAACTTCTTCCGTCGGGTGGAGACCTGCTTTCCACTGGTCGATGGCGAATTGCGCCAGCGGGTGTTGTCCGATCTCGAGATCTATCTCGCTGACAATGCCCAGGCCTGGCTTCTCGATGCCGATGGTGAATATCAGCGCGCCGGCCCGGCGGCGGAGGATCCAGCGGTCTCTGCGCAGCAACAACTGCTCGCCCGCTATGCCGAGGATGGTTAGACGCCGGGCTCAGCCCCGGCTTGTCAGCAA
>PR_CR_10_Liq_1_inCRDRAFT_1001567_pt1 | contig 12650 bp, 12 predicted proteins | sample PRCRCaboRojoPR_3_FD_10241 | JGI IMG/M metagenome (IMG submission 10241) | reverse complement strand
TGGATGACCAACGATCCGGACACCCTGCCCTATCTTGCGCTGCGCACCGATGCGTGGCCCGACCAGGGCGGGTTCAACTCGGGCTACTATTCGAACCCGGAGGTCGACACGCTTCTCGAACAGGCGCGCGTGGCCACCGATCAGGACGAACGCGCCCGGCTTTACAAGGAGATGCAGACCATCGTGCAAGAGGACGCTCCCTGGGTCTTCGTCGCCAACTGGAAGCAGAACGCGGTCACGTCGGACCGGGTGGAAAACTTCGCGCTCGAGCCGTCGTTCTTCCTGCTGCTCGACGACGTGGTGAAGAACTGATCCACCTTCCCAGGGCATGATCCGGGGGCCTGCCCCGGGCATGAGCCGGGGCCTGCTACATGGGCTGGCCCCGGACGCTGATCCGGGACCGCGACCAGACGCCCCGGGCCAGGCCCGGGGCGCGACAACCGAAAGGGCCCGATGACCCGCTACATCCTCAAACGCTTGCTGTCGGCGATCCCGGTGCTTCTGGGCCTGTCGGTCATCGTGTTTGCCATCATGGCGCTGATCCCGGGCGATCCGGCCACGGCGATCCTGGGCAGCTTCGCCACGCCCGAGAACGTGGAGAAACTGAACCGCGATCTGGGTCTCGATAAACCTTTGGTGCAGCAATATTTTATCTGGCTGGGCAACATGCTGCAGGGCGATTTCGGCCGCTCCTTCGCGCTGAACCGGCCCGTGCTTGACGAGGTGCTGGAACGGTTCAATGCCACGCTGATCCTTGCAGGCACCGCCTTTGTCCTCTGCTCGATCCTCGGCATTGCGGCGGGTGTGGTCAGCGCCGCGCGGCAATACGGGCTGGCGGACAAGGCCATCACCTTTGTCGTGCTTCTGGGCATCTCCATCCCGTCTTTCTTCCTTGGAATGATGATGATCCTGACCTTCGCGGTGACCCTGCGATGGTTCCCGGCCTCTGGCATGTGGCCCATCTACGGCGACCGCGATCTTTGGGCGTTGCTTGATCACCTGACCATGCCGGCGCTGGCACTGTCGTTGGTGGCCACGGGCGTGATCGCGCGGCTGTCGCGCTCGGCCATGCTCGAGGTGCTGCGTCAGGATTTCATTCGTACCGCCCGGGCCAAGGGTGTGCGCGAACGCGGCGTGATCTGGCGCCACGCGCTGCGCGCCGCGATGGTGTCGATCATCCCGGTGCTGGGCATCCAGGCGGGCTTCGTTCTGTCAGGCGCGGTTTATATCGAGGTCGTTTTCCAGTGGCCCGGCATCGGGCGGATGCTGGTCGACGCGATCCTGCGCCGTGACATCCTGCTGGTGCAGGGCGGCGTGGTGATCGTCGCCGCCTGCTATGTGCTGTTCAACATCGTGGTGGACGTGGCGCAAAGCCTGCTCGACCCGAGGATCAAGACATGACGCGCTCAGTCGTACCGCCGCTCGAAAGTGATGACCGTCCCATCCTCCCTGGTCAGGACATCTGCATAGATCTCGCGCGGACCGAGATCGTCATCGACGAAGCCGTTGACCGACACCCGGTCGCCCGGCCGCACGGGCAAACGGTTGGGCCCGATATAGATGCGGATATCGCCAGAGCTGTCGGCCAGGCGGAACGTATCTTCGTCCAGGATGCGGGTGACATCGCCCTCGACCGTGACGAAGGTGCCGCGTTTTGCCTCGGCAATGGGCACCAGCGGGTCGGACGCGGCGACAAGCGGCGTGCCAAGGCCAAGCATGATGGCAAAAAGGGCGGCGCGGGGCATGGACGAAATTTCGTGTGTCTGGCGGTTGTGACCCGACCGAAATGGCCATGCGTCCGCACCGTTCAATCGGACCTGACGAACGTGTTATCGTCATGAGCGGGGTTCGGCAGTTTCTCGCCCTTCTGGCGCGCAACCGGCTGGCGCTTGCCGGGCTCGTGGTGATGGGGATCGTGGTGGCGCTCGCCGTGCTGACGCCGGTGCTGCCGCTGGCGGACCCGGATGTGACGAACACCTCGAACCGCTTCGTGCCGCCGTTCTCCGAAGGCGCGCTCTTGGGCACCGATCACCTGGGCCGCGACCTGCTGAGCCGCCTGATGTGGGGCACCCGGCTAAGCCTGGCCGTGGGCTTTGCCGCCGCTTTGGTGGCCGCCACGCTGGGGGCCGCCATCGGCATCATCGCGGGTTATTATGGCGGGCGCACCGACAACGTCATCATGCGCGGCGTCGATATGCTCATGGCCTTTCCCTACATCCTATTGGCGCTGGCGATCGTCGCGGCACTGGGTCCGGGGCTGATCAACGCGCTGATCGCGGTGGCGGCAGTGAACATCCCGTTCTTCGCGCGCAATATCCGCGGCATCACCGTGGGGCTTGCGCAAAAGGAATTCGTCGATGCCGCGCGGCTGTCGGGCATGTCCGACGCGCGCATCATCCTGACCGAGATCCTGCCCAATGTCGTGCCCGTCATCGTCATCGCCATGTCCACGACCATCGGCTGGATGATCCTCGAAACCGCGGGGCTGTCGTTCCTCGGGCTCGGCTCGCAACCGCCCCAGGCCGATCTGGGCTCGATGCTGGGCGAGGCTCGCTCGGCGCTGATCACCAACCCGCATACCTCGGTCGTGCCGGGCATGATGATCTTGGTGATCGTCATGGCGATCAACCTTCTGGGCGACGGGGTGCGCGACGCGCTCGACCCGCGGCTGAAATCCGGCGCGCTGAACCGACCCCTGCCCGCGACGCTCGTGGCGCAGGACCGCACACCGGTACCCGCCCATGCCGACGGCATCCTGACGCTGACCGACCTGCAAACCCAGTTCCACGTCAAGGACCGCATCTATCGCGCCGTCGGCGGCGTGAGTCTGAACGTCCGCCCGGGCGAGGCGCTTGGGATCATCGGTGAAAGCGGGTCGGGCAAATCCGTCACCGCGCTGTCGGTCATGGGGCTTGTCGCCTCGCCCCCCGGCATCGTGACCGGGGGCAGCGTGCATTACCGCGACCAGGACCTGATCGGCGCCCCGTACGACGCGCTGCGACGCCTGCGCGGGGCCGAGGTCGCCTATATCTTTCAGGACCCGCAGGCCACGCTGCACCCGCTCTACCGGGTGGGCGACCAGCTGATCGAGGCGATCTCGGCCCATCGCCACATCTCGCGCGCCGAGGGCCGCGCCAAGGCCTTGGACCTGCTCGAGGCCGTGCGCATCCCCAATGCTGCTGCGCGGATCAACGACTACCCGCACGAGATGTCGGGCGGCATGCGGCAGCGCGTGGGCATCGCCATGGCGCTGGCCAACGACCCAGAGGTCATCATCGCCGACGAGCCCACCACCGCGCTCGACGTGACGGTGCAAGCGCAGATCCTGTCGCTGCTCGATGATCTGCGCCGCGACCGGGGGCTCGCGATCATCTTCATCACCCATGATTTCGGCGTCGTCGGCCAGCTCTGCGACCGTGTCGCGGTGATGTATGGCGGGCGCATCGTCGAAGAGGGACCCACCCGCGCGATCCTCGATTCGCCCATGCACCCCTACACCGAGCGGCTGATGGCCTGCGTGCCGGAACTGGGCGGCGGGCGTCGGCGGCTCGAGGCGATCCCGGGACTGCCGCCCGCGGTGAACGACCTGCCGCCGGGCTGCGCCTTTGCCGACCGCTGCGACCGGGTGCAAGCGGCCTGCCGGCAGGGCGCAATCCCGCTCGACCGGAAAGGCGACCGCGCCGTGCGCTGCCTGTTTCCCGTCACCGAACCGCAAGAGGCCGCCCAATGACCCCCGCGCTGCGCCTTGAGAACCTGTCCAAGACCTTCCCTCTGGGGCGCACGCTTTTCGGGCCCGAGCGGCCGGGCGTGCGCGCGGTCCACCCCGTGACGCTGGAGGTCGCGCGCGGCGAAACCCTGGGCATCGTGGGCGAGTCGGGCTGCGGAAAGTCCACGCTCGCGCGGATGCTGGTCGGGCTTCTGGCACCGACGACCGGCTCGATCGAGATCGAGGGCGCGGCGCTCGACACCGCCGACCCGGCCGCCTTTGGCAAGCGCATCCAGTATGTCTTTCAGGACCCGATCTCGTCGCTGAACCCGCGCAAGACGATCCGCCAGATCATGGAGGCACCACTGAAGCTGCTGCACGGTATGGACCGGGCCCAGCGCGCGGCGCGCATCGCGGAGATCTTCGACCTGGTGTCGCTCCGGCACGAGTTTCTCGACCGTTACCCGCACGAGTTCTCCGGCGGACAGGCGCAACGGATCGGGATCGCCCGCGCGCTCGCCGCCGAGGCGCGGATCCTGATCCTCGACGAGCCGGTATCCGCGCTCGACGTGTCGGTGCAGGCCCAGGTGCTGAACCTTCTGGCGGACCTGAAGGCCGAGCTGGACCTGACCTACCTGTTCATCTCGCACGATCTGGCCGTGGTCGAGGCGGTGTCGGACCGGATCGCCGTGCTCTATTTCGGGTCGGTGGTCGAGCTGGGTCGGGCCGAGGACATCTTTCGCGCCCCGCGGCACCCCTACACCAAACTTCTGGCTGACAGCGCCCCGGTCGTGGGCCGCGCCCTGACCCCGCCCGAGGCCAAGGAGACGGAATTGCCCGACCCGCTCGACCCGCCCAAGGGCTGCGCGTTCCAGGCACGCTGCCCACGCGCCACGGCGCAGTGCGGCCAGGAGACGCCGACACTTGCAGAGCTCGCGGACGGGCACGCGGCCGCCTGTTTTCACCCCATCGCCCCGCCGGACGGCCCCGCAGGGTGACATCCCCAGCGCATGTCAGGCCGTACCGTGGCCATAGGTGCGTTCTTCGATATCGACGGTCAGCAGCTGCGTCTGCAACGCCGACAGGAACGCCGCCTCGGCATCGGTGAATTTCCGCGCCGGGTTGCTGATCAGGTAAATGCTGACCAGGGGCAGATCCTCGTAGGGCGGTAGCTGACGGATACGGCCCGCCGCCACGTCCTGCTGGGCCACGTGGACGGGCAACGCACCGATCCCCACATTGGTCATGATCATCCTGCGGATCTCGTTCAGGCTTGACGACACGCCCCGCCAGTTCGGAGACAGTTTCAGCCGCATCCGCAAACGCGTGATCTCTTCCAGCGGGCCGCCCGGGGCCTCGGTCTGGAAGGCGACGAAGGGCTCGCCCTCCAGATCGCCCGGCCCGATCGCGCGGGCATGGAACAACGGGTGGCTGGGGCCACAATAGAGCCCGAAATACTCCCGGTAGAGCGCCATGTGCGACAGGGTCCTGGGCATGCGGGACAACAGGCAGATACCGAAACTCGCCCGGTTGAGCGACACCATGGTCTCGACCTCTTCGCTCTCGTAGACCGAAAAGGCGTAGGTGACATTCGGATGTGCGGCCGCAAAGCGGCTCAGGATCTCGTCGAAATGCGGCGAGGTGACAGAGCTGGTGATCGCGATGGACAGGTGGCCGCGCAATTCGGCCACGTCCTCTTCCAGGATGGCGGGCAATTGCGAGACAGCGCCAAAGATCGCCGCGCATTCGGTGTAAAGCGCCTGCCCCGGCCGGGTCACGGCGAATTCGTTGGGCTTGCGCACGATCAGCGTCTTGCCCACCGCGGCCTCCAACCGTTTCAGCGCCGCCGACACGGTGGGCTGCTTCAGGCCGAGCGTGGTCGCCGCGCGCGAGATGCCCCGCTGTTCGACCACGACCATGAAGGTGCGCAAAAGGTTCCAATCGAGGTTCCAGGGGAACCGGCTTCGCTGCGGAGGTTGCATAGATTTGATCTATACTGTGGATGCTCATTATCTATTTGCGCAATGTATGGCGCCATGCAAGGCTTTTGCCCGAGCGGCCCGGCCCGCCAACGATGATCCGGACCAACCCGGACGCGCCCCAACCAACAAGGAGATGAGAATGAACTTTCGCCGTACCTTCCTGAAATCCGTCGTTTTCGGTGCGGGTCTTGCCGCGCTTGGCGTGACCACCGCCGCCGCCGAAGAGCTTGAAACGCTCAAGGAAAAAGGCGTGATCCGCATCGCGATGTCGGGCGCCTACCCGCCGTTCAACTTCGTCAACGACCAGAACGACGTCGTGGGCTTCGACCCGGCGATCGGCACCGAGATCGCCAGGCGCATGGGCCTCGAGGCCGAGATCGTCACCACCGCCTGGGACGGCATCATCGGGGGGCTTCTGGCCAACAAGTACGACGCCATCGTGGGCTCGATGACGATCACCGAAGAACGGGACGAGGTCGTGGATTTCGTTGGACCCTACTATTCGGACAAGCGCGCCATCTTCACCCAACCCGGCTCCGACATCGACAGCCTCGAGGATCTGGAAGGCGTCAAGGTCGGCCTGACCCTGGGCGAAACGCACGAGGCCTGGGCGCGTGACCGCGGATACAATATCAGCACCTACAAGGGCCTGCCCGAACTGCTGCTTGAGCTGGAGAACGGCCGCGTAGACGCGATCGTGAACGATTCCATCGCCGCGATCCTGGCCATGGGTGCCAAGGGCCAGGAATTCGAGATGTTCGCCGATCCCACGACCGAACCCTTCGGCGCGGGCATCGCCATCCGCGAAGGCAACCCCGAGCTGGCCGCGGCCATGCAGGAGGCGCTCGATTCCATGATGGAAGACGGCACCTACCTGGAGCTGGCCGAAGAATGGATCGGCGCGGACATCCGCTGACCCCGTGACCGGCCACGTCCGGGCCCGACGGCCCGGGCGCGGCCCCCGACTGCCTGCGCCACCGCGTCCCCGCGCGACGGGGATCGGCGGCACCGGGTGCGGCGCAGTTTTCATGCCAAGACCGACCGCCACCGCGCACAGAAGGATGCGAGCCGATATGGGAATGCGCCATGGACACTGACCTGATGCTCCGGGTCTACCCGTTCTTCCTGCAGGCGGCGGGCACGACGATCCTGTTGTCGGTGCTCACGGCGCTTCTGGGCCTGGCCTGCGGCACTCTGGGGGCGGCCGCGCGGCTGTCGCGCTTTGCGCTCGCACGGTTTCTGGGCGCGGCCTATGTGAGCTTCTTTCGCGGCACACCCGCGCTGATCCAGCTGTTCATCCTCTATTTCGGCGGGCCGCAGATCGGCATTCAGCTCGATGCGTTCGAGGCAGGCGTGATCGGGCTGGGCATCAATGCCGGCGCCTACATGACCGAAACGATCCGCGGCGCGATCATCTCGATCGACAAGGGGCAGCGCGAGGCCGCGCGCACCCTCGGCCTCAGCCGCTGGCAGGCGATGTACAAGATCATCCTGCCCCAGGCCGCGCGCCTGATGGTGCGGCCGCTGGGCGTGAACCTGAACATGCTGATCAAGGCCACGGCGCTTGTCGCCGCGATCTCGGTGGTGGAGCTGACCTACACCGCCCAGCGCTATATCGGGTCGACCTACAAGCCGTTCGAGATGTTCCTGCTCGCCGGCATTCTTTACATGATCATCATCTATGCGACCGGACGGGCCGTGGCCTGGCTGGACCGCAAGGTACAGATCGTCTGACCGGGAAAGGGTAAACGCATGGGTCTCGATTTCTCGGTCATCCCCGGCTATATCGACATCGTCCTGCTGGGCTGCCTTTGGACCATCGCGATTACGGTCGCGGCGGCTTTGCTCAGCTTTTTCGGCGGCATCTTTTTCGCGGTGATCGCGCTTTATGCGCCCGCGATCATCCGGCTGCCGTTCCGCCTGTTCGAATGGGTGTTCATGGGCACGCCGCTGCTGTTGCAGCTGTTCCTGATCTATTTCGGGCTCGTGCAGATCGGGGTGGATCTGCCCGCCTTCGTCGCGGGCGTGATCGGTCTGGGCCTGCATTTCGCGGTCTACAATTCCGAGCTGATCCAGACCGCGATCCTGTCGGTGGACAAGGGCCAGATGGAGGCCGCGCGCACCGTGGGGCTGAGCCGCGGGCAGGCCCTGCGCAAGGTCGTGGTGCCCCAGGCCGTGCGCGCGGTGATCCCGCCCATCGGCAACAACATGATCGCGCTTCTGAAGGACAGCGCGCTGGTGTCGGTCATCGGGGTAAGCGAGCTGACCCTGTCGGCGCAGCGCGCCATCGGTGCCACCTACCGGCCGTTCGAATTCTACATCCTCGCGGCCGCGTTCTACTACGTCATCAACCTGTGCATGGAGTGGGTGCAGCGCCGGATCGAGCGCCGCATCGCGCTGTCGCGCTGACATTGGGAGCCAATCAATGACCGATCGGACCACGTATGTTCAGATCCGCCACGCGCAAAAGGCCTTTGGCACGCTCGAGGTGCTCAAGGATATCAGCCTCAACGTGGAGCGCGGGCAGATCGTCGCCATCATCGGGCCGTCGGGCTCGGGCAAATCCACGCTTCTGAGGGCGATCAACGACCTGGACCCGCTCACCTCGGGCGAGATCTGGCTGGACGGGGTGCAGGTGAACAAGAGCCTGCCGTTCCGGCAATACGAAAAGCACATCAACGAGATGCGCCAGCAGATCGGCATGGTGTTCCAGCACTTCAACCTGTTCCCCCACATGACCGCGCGGGGCAACGTCACCATGGCGCCGAAAATGCTCAAGGGCCTGTCGGACAAGGAGGCCGATGCCCTGGCCGAAGAACAGCTCGACAAGGTGGGGATGCTGGAGCGGATCGACTACTACCCCTCGCAGTTGTCCGGCGGGCAGAAACAGCGCGTGGCCATCGCCCGCGCGCTGGCGATGAAGCCCAAGCTGATGCTGTTCGACGAGGCCACATCGGCTCTCGACCCCGAACTGGTGGACGAGGTGAACCAGGTCATGAAAAAGCTCGCCGAAGAGCACATGACCATGATCATCGTCACCCACGAGATGGATTTCGCAGCCGCGGTCTGCGATCGGGTGCTGTTCATGGATCAGGGCGTCGTCGTCGAAGAAGGTCCGCCCAGCGTGGTCTTCAAGAACCCCGAAAAGGAACGCACCCGCGCCTTTCTGCGCAAACACCTGGAAACCGCGTCATGACCGATACGCCGTCCCACCTGTTCTACCAGAACCGCAACCCGCGCCCGTTCCTCGACCGTGGCGAGGGCATCTATCTCTTTGACGAGGCGGGCAAGCGGTATATCGACGGCTCCTCCGGCGCGATGGTGTCGAATATCGGCCATTCCAACCCGCGCGTTCTGGCCAAGATGAAGGCACAGATGGACCGGGCGACATTCGGCTACCGGCTGCATTTCCGCACCCACCCGTCCGAGGATCTGGCGGCCAAGACCGTGGCCATGACGCCCGAAGGGCTCGACCGGGTCTTTTTCGTCTCGGGCGGGTCCGAAGCGGTGGAAAGCGCGGTCAAGCTCGCCCGCCAATACGCGCTCGCCACTGGGCAAGGGTCCCGGCATAAGGTCATCTCGCGCTTTCCGTCCTATCATGGCTGCACCTTCGGTGCGCTTGACCTGACGGGCTATGACCCGCTGCGCGACCCCTTCGCGCCGATGATGGAAGGCATGCCCAAGGTCAGCGCGCCCACGACTTATCTCGATCGCGACACCCTGACCGAAGAAGAGCGCGGCATCCGCTATGCCGAGCTCTTGCGCGCCGAGATCGAAGCGGCGGGGCCCGAAACCGTTCTGGCCTTCGTGATGGAACCCATCGGCGGCGCCTCGACCGGGGCGCTGGTGGCGCCCGACAGCTATTACCACCGCACCCACGAGATCTGCGCGGAGTACGGCGTGCTCTTGATCTACGACGAGGTGATGACCGGCGCAGGCCGCACGGGCAAGTTCCTGGCCGCCGAGCATTGGGGCATCACTCCGGATATCGTGGCGCTGTCCAAGGGGTTCGGCGCGGGCTACGCGCCCCTGGGCGCCATCGTCGCCGGGGCGCGCCTGGTCGAACCGGTGCTTGACGCGGGCGGCTTCCAGCACGGGTTCACCTATGCGGGCAACCCGCTGGCCTGTGCCGCCGGTCTGGCGGTGCTGGAGGAACTGGAAGATCAACGCCTCATCGAGAACGCGGCCCGAATGGGCGACATCCTCAAGGCACGGCTGACCGCGCTGATGGACCGCTATCCCTTTATCGGCGATGTGCGCGGCAAGGGGCTTCTTCTGGCCTTCGAACTGGTGGCCGACCGCGACACCATGAAGCCTCTTCCCAAAGAGCTACACGCCCATTCCCGGCTGGTCGAGATCGCCTATGAGCTGGGCCTCATCCTCTATTCCCGGCGCACGCGCGGGGGGCACGAGGGCGATCATTTCCTGGTCTGCCCGCCGCTGATCGTGACCGAAGCCCAGATCGACGAGATCATGGAGATCCTCGATACCGCCCTCGACCGGCTGGCGCAGGAGATCGTTCCCGTGGCCGAAGCCCTGGCCTGAGAAAGCCGCGCCCCATGTCCAAGATCATCATCACCTGCGCCATCACCGGCTCGATCCACACGCCGTCGATGTCGCCCTACCTGCCGGTGACCGCAGACGAGATCACCGCCCAGTCGATCGAGGCCGCCGAGGCGGGCGCCGCGATCCTGCATCTGCATGCCCGCGACCCCGAAACCGGCAAGCCCTCTGCCGCGCCGGAACACTTCATGGCCTTCCTGCCACGGATCAAACAGGCGTCGGACGCGGTGCTGAACATCTCGACCGGCGGCAGCGCGGTCATGGCGCTGGACGAACGGCTGGCCGCGCCCCGGGCGGCAGAGCCAGAGATGTGCTCGCTCAACATGGGCACGATGAATTTCGCGCTCTACCCTGCGGCCGAGCGGATCAAAGACTGGAAACACGACTGGGAAAAGCCGTTCCTGGAGAATTCTGACGATCTGGTGTTCAAGAACACGCCCCGCGACATCGCCACGATCCTGCGCGATCTGGGACAGACGCGCGGCGCGCGGTTCGAGTTTGAATGCTACGATGTCGGGCATCTTTACATGCTGCGCCATTTCGCCGACCGGGGGCTGGTCGACCCGCCCTTTTTCATACAGTTCGTCTTTGGCGTCCTGGGTGGCATCGCCGCCGACCCGGACAACCTGATGCACATGAAGCGGGCCGCCGACAAGCTCTTCGGCGGTGATTACGCCTTCTCGGTTCTTGCAGCCGGGCGTCACCAGATCCCGCTGACGACCATGGCCGCGGCCATGGGGGGGCATGTGCGCGTGGGGCTCGAGGACAGCCTGATGATCGCCAAGGGCAAGCTGGCCCGGCGCAACGCGGACCAGGTCGCCAAGATCCGCAGGATCGTCGAAGAGGTTGGCCGTTCGCCCGCCAGCCCGGATGAAGCCCGCGCCATGCTGGGCCTCAAGGGCGCGGACCGCACGGCGATCTAGGCCCTGCCCCCAGGGCGCACCCGACGACGACGCGGTACAAGAACAAGAGTGATGAGGAGAGACAGATGAAGGCCATTCTCGACGAGCGGCAGTGGAAACACGACCCGCAGAACTTCATGGCGAACGGTGTCGTGTCGCGCAGCCCCGAACAGCCCGCGCGGATCGGTGTGCTTAAGGCAGCGGCAGAGGCCGCTGGATACGGCTTTGCTGCGCCAGAAGATGCCGGCCCCGGCCCCATCGCCGCGGTGCACAGTGCCGAATATCTGACCTTTCTCGAAACGATTCATGGCCGCTGGTCCCGCATCGAAGGGGCCGCGCCCGAGGTCATTCCCAACATTCATCCGGCCAACCGGACCGACAGCTACCCGCAATCGGCGATCGGCCAGGCCGGGTTCCACCAGGCCGACACCGCCTGCCCAATCTCCGAACACACGTGGGAATCGGCCTACTGGTCCGCGCAGACCGCGATCACCGGGGCCGATCTGCTGGCCGGAGGCGAAAGCGGTGTCTATGCGCTCTGCCGCCCGCCGGGGCACCATGCCTATGCCGATCTCGCCGGGGGGTTCTGCTTTCTGAACAACTCCGCCATCGCCGCCGAACGTCTCAGGTCCAAGGGCTACCGCCCGGCGATCCTTGACGTCGACGTGCATCATGGCAACGGCACGCAGGGCATCTTCTATCGCCGGAGCGACGTGCTCACCGTGTCGATCCATGCGGACCCCGCGCGGTTCTACCCCTTCTTCTGGGGCCACGCCCATGAACGCGGCGAAGGCGACGGGCTGGGCGCGAACCTCAACCTGCCGCTTCCGCGCGGCACAGGGGATACGGACTACATGGATACGCTCGAGGTGGCGCTTCGCCGGATCGCCTCGTTCGGCACGGACGTTCTGGTGGTGGCGCTGGGACTTGATGCGTCCATCGACGACCCGTTCAAGGGGCTCGCCGTGACGCAGGACGGCTTCCGCCAGATCGGTGCACGGCTCAAGGCGACCGGTCTGCCGCTGCTGCTGGTGCAAGAGGGCGGCTATCTGTCCGATACGCTGGGTGCCAACCTAGAAGCCGTCCTCACAGGTGCGACCGGCAGGGGCTGACATGATCCGCCGCCGAAGTCGGAAAGCCGCCACAGGCTTCCGCCGAAACCGGTGATCGCAAAAGAGCGGACAGCACGCTTCAGGGGTCTGCCCCGTCGCCCGGATCGTCGGGATCGAAATCGAAGCGGTCGGGCAGGCTCAGCTGTGAAACTTCAGACTTGATCTTACGGACACCTCAGCGTGCGCCGCTGAGAACGGGTTGTGCACTGTCTGATTGGTCGTGCGTTTTGATCGTCTTCTCGACAGCGATGTGTAACGTTTCACGGAAGGTCTGCATAGGCTTTTTACCCCGGATTCCCCAAGTAACTGGGTGATTTTGCTGTCGTGGGCGTGTTATTTCCGATATAAATCATGGTGTTGATGGCTGCGAGGGGCTTGTTTGATG
>PR_CR_10_Liq_1_inCRDRAFT_1001566_pt1 | contig 12658 bp, 14 predicted proteins | sample PRCRCaboRojoPR_3_FD_10241 | JGI IMG/M metagenome (IMG submission 10241) | reverse complement strand
GAGGCATTGGGCGCGAGCCGGTGTTGCAACCATCATGAAACCCAATGGCGAAGAGCTAGCATCCTGTGTTGGCAGTACCCTGAACACATTGCAAGATGTTGTTGATGCGGCTAGAGAGTTGAACACCTGGGGTGTTGATTGCGTGCTTGCCTCACTGGGAGTTGATGGGATGTTGGCTGTCACCAAAACCCATGCCGTTCACGGATTCACGCCTCCCGTCCGGGTTATCAACACAGTGGGTGCCGGAGATTCCACAGTTGCGGGATTTTTATCAGCGGTAACACTAAACAAAACCGATGACCCCGAGCTTTTTGGTGTTGGTTTTGACATTGCCAAGGGAGTTAGAGAGGCAGTTCGCTGGGGTGGCGCTAAGGTTCAACAGCCAACCAGTGGATTGAAATCAATTGCCAACTTACCGATCGGAGTTGTTCTAGAACAACCAGATCTATCTGCCTCGCTAAGAGAGCCGGCAGAGTTTCAACGCTAGGAGAGAAAATGCCAGTAGTAAATCAAGAGCAGTACCTAGAGATGCTAGATAGCGCAAAAAACGGTCAGTTTGCCTACCCAGCGATAAACGTCGCCAGCTCACAAATGCTAAATGCTGCCTTGGAAGGGTTTGAGCGGGCAGGTTCCAACGGAATCATTCAGGTTTCAACTGGAGGTGCTGATTATTTGAGCGGCTCCGCAAAGAAAAACCGAGTTCAGGGTGCGATGGCTTTCGCCGCCTTTGCCAAAGAAGCTGCCAAGAGTTATGGCATCAACGTGGCCATCCACACCGACCACTGTGCCAAAGATCAGCTAGATGGGTTTGTTGTTCCACTGCTGGCACTCAGCGAGGAGCAGGTGAAGAAAACCGGTGAGCCAATTTTCAACAGCCACATGTGGGATGGCAGTGCAATCGATCTGGATGAAAACCTTGCAATTGCTCAGGATTTGCTAAAGAGGGCTAAAAACGTTGGTTCTATTCTGGAAATTGAAGTTGGTGCAGTTGGTGGTGAGGAAGATGGAGTTGTTGGAGCAAGTGGTGAACACCTCTACACGACCATCGAGGATGGCATCAAAACCGTTGAGGCACTTGGGCTGGGTGAAAATGGTCGCTATATGACTGCACTCACCTTTGGAAACGTGCATGGTGTTTATAAGCCGGGAAATGTGGTTTTGAAACCTGAACTACTGCAGGAAATTCAAACAGCGATTGGTGAGAAATACGGAAAGCAAAAGCCATTTGATTTGGTCTTCCACGGAGGAAGCGGTTCAAGTGAAAAAGAGATTGCCGATGCTGTGAGCTTTGGTGTCATCAAGATGAACATCGACACAGACACTCAGTATGCGTTTACCCGTCCAGTTGCTGACCACATGTTCAAAAACTACGACGGTGTTCTCAAAGTTGACGGCGAAGTTGGAAACAAAAAGACCTACGACCCAAGAGCCTGGGGCAAGCTAGCCGAGGCTGGCATGGCTGAGCGAGTCATCGAAGCCTGCAATCAGCTGGGTAGTGCAGGTAAGGCTAGTTAGCTTTAGCTGCCTGCTCTGCGGCTTTTTTCTCAATTGTGGCCTTCAGATCTTTGCGCAATTCTTTTGGAAGTGAGAACTGAATATCTTCCTCGGCAGTGGTGACGGTTTCAACATCGTTGAAACCACGCTCAGCTAAGTCTCTCAGAACCCTGTTGACCAAGATCTCAGGAACTGATGCACCACTCGAAACACCTATGGTGCTAACACCCTCAAACCACTCTTCTTGGATATCTCGCTCATCTTCAACCCTGTATGCAGCCTTGGCTCCTGCGTCTAGAGCAACCTCAACCAAGCGAACCGTGTTTGATGAATTGTCGCTACCAACCACGATTACCAAATCTGACTGAGCTCCAATTTTCTTAATGGCGACCTGACGATTCTGAGTTGCGTAGCAAATGTCATCAGAGGGTGGGTTTTGCAAAGTTGGCAGCTTTTTGCGAAGTTTGTTCACCGTCTCCATGGTTTCATCAACACTGAGCGTGGTTTGGCTGAGCCAGATAACCTTCTCTGGGTCTTTGATATTCAAATTCTCAATATCTTCATCGCCGTCAATTAGCTGAACCGCGTGAGGAGCTTCTCCAGCTGTTCCCTCAACCTCCTCGTGACCGTCGTGACCAATGAGCAAGATGTCATAGCCTTCACGGTCAAATCTCTGAACCTCTTTATGAACCTTTGTTACCAGGGGGCAGGTTGCATCAATGGTGTGTAGGTTGCGATTTTGGGCCTGCTCAACAACAGCGGGGGAAACTCCGTGAGCAGAGAAAATCGTGACGGCACCCTCGGGGATTTCGTCCACCTCTTCAACAAATATTGCTCCGCGACGCTCTAGGGTTTCAACCACAAACTGATTGTGAACAATTTGTTTGCGCACATAAACCGGGGCACCGTAGTGATCCAGGGCTTTTTCAACCGCAATCACCGCTCTGTCAACACCAGCACAATAACCCCGCGGGGCAGCTAGTAGAACTTTCTTTGAAGCTTTGCTGTCGGTAGTCTGAGTATTGTTAATAGCGCTCACCCTTCAAGTCTAATCGCGAGGCCTCATGAACGAAACCACTAGTGATGTCACTGAGAGTCAATCAAAGGTTTCCAGTGAGCATTCCCCGTGGCCGGTTTCTGCCTTCTCTAAATCAATCAAAGATTGGATAGAAAAACTTGGCAAGGTGTGGGTTGAGGGGGAACTCTCCCAAATAAACAATCGCGGTGGCAACCTCTTTGCAGAACTGAGAGATTTGCAATCAGAAAACTCAATCTCCATTCATGCGTGGAAGGGTTCCAGCCAACTAATTGCTCCTGATCTGGTTCAGGGAGATCGAGTGGTTGGCTTAATAAGACCTCAGTTCTGGGCAAAAAACGGTCGTATCAGCATGCAGGTTTTTGAGCTCAAAAAAGTGGGGCTCGGTGAGATTTTAGAAAGAATTGAAAGGCTTAGAAAACAGCTGACCGAAGAGGGTCTAACGCTGGCTGAAAACAAGACCGCGCTTCCCTTTTTGCCAAACAAAATTGGTCTGATTACTGGTCGTGGCAGTGATGCCGAAAAAGATGTTTTGGAAAATGCCAAGCTTCGTTGGCCAGAGGTTGAATTCGAAGTTGTCAACACCCTGGTGCAGGGAGAAAAAGCCATTTCAGAAATCATTTTTGCCATCGGAGAGCTTGATGACAACCCTGATGTTGATGTCATCATCATCGCTCGCGGTGGCGGATCATTTCAAGACCTTCTAATTTTTAGTGACGAGCAACTGGTGAGGGCTGCCGCCAATGCAAAAACGGCTGTTGTAAGCGCCATAGGTCACGAAAATGACAAGCCGCTTCTGGATGATGTTGCAGACCTGCGTGCATCCACCCCAACTGATGCCGCCAAAAGAGTTGTTCCAGACATCGCCGAAGAGCGAAGAAAACTCGCTGATTTGTTAGCCAGAGTTCGCTATCGAATTCAAGTGAAACTAGATAGTGAACAGGCTTTGATTGACTCTCTTCGTTCCAGACCAATCATTGCAAACCCCTATGGATTTATTGATTTAGCAAGTGAGGGTTTAGCGGAGAGAGTTTCGCTCATGCGAGAACGCATGAGAGTCCGCATTGATAGGACGGAAACTGAGATTAGAACGCTTCATAATCAAGCCAAGGCGCTATCACCCCAATTGACTCTGAAACGTGGCTACAGCCTGGTCAGGGACGAATTGGGAAATGCCGTAGATAAAAACACTCCAGTTGGACAGAAACTTCAGATAAGAAGCCATCAATTAGAAATAACTGCAACCACTGAAGGAGTTAAGGAGATAGATGAGTGATCAAAACGCAGATGTAGTGGAAATGAGCTTTGAGCAGGCCCGCGATGAGCTGCAAAAGGTGGTTGCCGAACTAGAGCAGCAAAATGTAAGCCTTGAGGATTCGATGAAGCTTTGGGAGCGTGGCGAGGCTTTGGCTAAACACTGCGAATCATGGCTCAGTGGTGCCAGAAAAAAGCTAGACGAAGCCTTGGAGAAATCAAGTGAGTGACGCTGCTGCCAAGCGCAGAGCAAAACAAACCGTCAACAATCTGGCACTTTCACTGATAGTTGCGGTTTTAGCGACAGCACTAATCATCATGATTGTTCCCCGAGACGACTCCATGCAGATTCAGCGGGTTGACTACCAGTCAGAGGCAGTAGCCGCAGAAGCAACCATTGGTCAAGATGTTTTTGTGCCAGAGGTGGATGATAGCTGGTGGGCTAACTCCGCCAGATTGGAACAAACCGGTGAGGTGCAAAGCTGGTTTATAGGCTTGGTCACCGACAATAACCAATTCATTGGAATCCAGCAGGGGTTTGGCATCAACCCAACCTGGTTGGCTTTGGAGTTACAAGGAAACTGGCAAAGCGGTGAGCTTGAAATTAATGGAAACACTTGGCAGGTTTGGGAGGATCTGACACCCTCCAACCCAAAGGAAACAAAACACTATGCGCTCGTATATGAATACGATCAAAACGCTATCCTGATTTATGGAACGGCCACCGAAGATGCCATTGGCTCTATTGCGGCTCAGGTGGAAATCAATTAGCTGGAGGATAGATGGAATACCGCATTGAACACGACACCATGGGAGAAGTTAGGGTTCCCATTGACGCCTTGTATCGAGCACAGACCCAAAGAGCGGTTGAGAACTTTCCAATAAGTGACAGGGGTTTAGAACCCGCCCACATCCAGGCACTTGCGAGAATCAAAAAAGCTGCCGCGTTGGCCAACGTTGAACTTGGCGTTGTTGATGAAGCCATAGGCAAGGCAATTGCTGACAGTGCTGATTTGATTATTGCTGGTGAGCACCTGGACCAGTTCCCGGTGGACACCTATCAAACAGGCAGTGGAACAAGTTCAAACATGAACATGAATGAAGTTTTGGCCACCCTTGCAACAAACTCCCTCGGTTCCGAGGTTCACCCTAACGACCATGTAAACGCCTCACAGAGCTCTAATGACGTCTTCCCCTCATCTGTTCACATCGCAGTCACCGAATCGCTAATCAAAGACCTCATCCCAGCCCTTAACTACCTGGCTCAAAAACTAGAGGCCAAGGCAAAGCAGTGGGAAGACACGGTGAAATCAGGTCGCACCCACCTTATGGATGCAACTCCGGTGACCCTGGGCCAAGAGTTTGCAGGTTATGCAGCACAGATAAGATACGGCATTGAAAGAATTGAATCCGCACTGCCAAGAGTTGCCGAACTCCCCCAGGGTGGAACGGCCACCGGCACTGGGATTAACACCCCAGCTGGCTTCCCGCAGAAAGTAATCTCGCAGATTGCCAATGAAACGGGACTGCCCATCACCGAAGCACGTGACCATTTTGAAGCCCAGGGGGCAAGGGATTCTCTGGTTGAGGTAAGTGGGGCGATGAAGACCATTGCCGTTAGCCTGACCAAAATTAACAACGACCTTCGCTGGATGGGATCGGGTCCAAACACTGGTTTAGCAGAACTGCAGATCCCTGATTTGCAACCTGGTTCCTCAATCATGCCTGGCAAGGTAAACCCAGTAATCCCAGAAGCGGTATTGATGGTTTGCGCCAGGGTGATTGGAAATGACGCAACCGTCAGTTGGGCTGGAGCAAGCGGTTCATTTGAACTAAACGTTGCAATCCCTGTCATGGGAAGCTCAGTTTTGGAATCAGTTAGATTGCTTTCAAACTCAAGTCGAGTTTTGGCGGATAAGACCATTGAGGGACTAGTTGCCAACACTGAAAGAGCAAGAGCACTTGCCGAGTCATCACCTTCAATTGTCACACCACTGAACCGAGTAATTGGTTACGAAAAAGCTGCCAAAGTTGCCAAATACGCAGTCGAGAAAGGCCTCACCGTGAAAGAGGCAGTGATTGAGCTGGGAATAGTCGATGCGGGCGAAATCACCATTGAGCAGTTGGATCAATTACTCGATGTTCTTCCAATGACTAGACCGCCACAGGGCTAAGTTGCCATAACTGGTAACCAAACACGCTTAGTAAACCAAGCAATAAATAAGGCCCCAGCGGGATGGCCGAGTTGGATTTCAGTTTTCTGGCAATCAACTTGGGAAGCAAAAACAAATTCGCAATTCCCAAACTGATGGCAACACCAACCAGTAATGCCATGGGTGAAATAAAGGCAACTGGAAGCGCAAAGCCGATAACCAGTTTGATATCCCCCATGCCCAACAGGTCTGCTCTGGCTAGCGGGTAACCAATTATGAACACTAATAAACCGATTCCCATGGCAATTATTAGCTCAAGCCATTTTGAATAAAACGCGGCAACAGTGGTGATAGCGGTGATNGAAATTGCAACCCCGGGCAGGGTCATCACATTCGGCAATCGATGCGACCTCAGGTCAATAATTGCAAGTGGTCCAGCTACCGCTAAAAAATAACCAAACGGAATCGCCAGGATCAAAAGTTCAAAGTTCACCCATTCAAACTAGAGATGTGTGGCTAAATCGGGATTTAGTTATCCACAATCAGTAGTCGAGTAAGTCTGTGACCAGTGCGGCGATCTGGCTTCGCTCAGAACGAGTCAGGGTTATGTGAGAGAAGATCTCTTGACCCTTCAGAGTTTCAACCACCGAGGCGATTCCATCGTGTCTTCCAACTCGCAAGTTATCCCGCTGGGCAACGTCGTGAGTTAGCACCACCTTTGAATTCTGACCGATTCTGCTAAGCATGGTGAGCAATACATTTCGCTCAAGAGACTGAGCCTCATCCACAATCACGAATGTGTCATGCAGTGAGCGACCTCGGATGTGAGTAAGTGGCAAAACCTCTAAGATTCCGCGGTCAACAACTTCATCAATGACCTCTTTGGACACCAATGCCCCCAAGGTATCGTGAACCGCCTGGGCCCAGGGGTTCATCTTCTCCCCCTCTGTGCCTGGCAGGTATCCAAGTTCTTGACCACCAACTGCATACAAGGGTCGGAAAACCATAATCTTTTTGTGTTGGCGTTTTTCTAAAACAGTCTCCAGCCCCGCACACAGTGCCAGGGCGGATTTACCAGTTCCGGCCTTGCCTCCAAGAGATACGATTCCGATGTCTGTGTCTAGAAGTGAATCAATTGCCAGTCTCTGCTCGGCACTCCTGCCATGAACTCCGAAAACCTCTCTGTCGCCTCGAACAAGTCGAACCGATTTGTTGACCCCGACTCTTCCCAGAGCACTGCCGCGCTCTGAATGAATCACCAGTCCGGTGTTTACAGGCATCTCCTCGGCAAGTGGGTGAGCTATTTCCTCGTCGCTATACAAACTCGCCATCTCATCGCCGCTGAGGTCGAGCTCTTCAAAACCTGACCACTCATCAGCTCGAGCCTGTTCCGCTAAATACTCCTCGGCTTTCATGCCCAGGGCGCTGGCCTTGATTCTCATTGGCAGGTCTTTGCTAACAACCGTTACATCAATTCCCTCGTTTTTTAGATTGGCAGCCACCGCCAAGATTCTCGAGTCATTGTCACCCAGTTGAAAACCTGCCGGCAAAACTGTTTGATCTATGTGGTTTAGCTCAACCCTGAGCACACCGTTGTCTCCGACCTCCATAGGGAAATCAAGCCTCTCGTGTTTTTCACGAAGCTGGTCTAGATATCGAAGTGCTTTTCTGGCAAAGAAACCGATTTCAAAATCATGACGCTTCTTTTCTAATTCGTTGATTACCACAATTGGAATCACCACTTCGTGCTCAGCGAATCTGAACATAGATCGAGGATCACTGAGTAAAACGGAGGTATCGAGAATGAAGGTTCTAACATCAGTTGCCTTGCTCACCCCCTCCGCACGCTTCTGCTTGTTGGCACTGGCTTTTGCGGGTTCTGGGCTTTTTGGCAACTTAGCTCCTTCGCGGTTATTGGTTTGACACTAAACCCTGAGTTGAAGGTTTTTGGTTTAGGACACGCGGAGCTGAAAATGGTTTACGAAGTGTTTATGAACCAAACCTGCGATGACGTTTTTGGAAGTCACGCATGGCTCTCAGAAAATCAACTTTTCGGAAATCTGGCCACAGCGCTTCAGTGAAATAAAACTCACTGTTGGCACTTTGCCACAACATAAACCCACTCAGTCTTTGCTCGCCAGAGGTTCTGATTAACAAATCTGGATCTGGCTGACCTGAGGTATAAAGATTTTCTGCAATGTTTTCAGGCGTTAGCAGTTCTGCGATTTCCTCTGGTGTTGACCCAGTGGCCGCATTGTCCAAAAGAATTTTTCTAACCGCCTGAGAGATTTCATTTCTCCCCCCGTAGGCGACGGCCAGGTTCACCTGAAAAGGAGCAATGCCATCAGTTATTCGCTCAACTGCTTTCAGTCTCTCTGCGTGCTGGGTTGGCAGTGCTTCAAAATCCCCTGCAACTTTTAGATCCCAGCGCCCAAGTTCTGCAAGCTCTTCACTGAGACTCGAAATGATTTCAATCAGGTCTTCTAATTCTTCTGCATCTCTGCCTTTGAGATTGTCTGTGCTGAGCAAGTACAAAGTGGTGTGCTTAATTCCGACTTCACTGCACCAGCCTAGAAAGTCAATAATCTTTCTTGCCCCTGCAGAGTGACCAAAACCGCTGGCTTCTCCCTGCAGAGAAGCCCAACGTCTGTTTCCATCAACCAGCACTCCGATGTGCTTGGGGAGGTCTTTGCCCACAAGGCTTCGCTCCAGCATCGTCTCGTAGCCACGGTAAAGAATGTTTCGCACATTCCAAGGTTACATCTTTGGGCGGTTAGGCTTGAACAATGGCAGCTGCGGGGAAAAAGACCAAGAAGACATCACCTGACCCGCTGCACGTGCCACTTTCAGAACTAAAGGGAAGTGTTCACGAGGATGATTTCCGCCCAAGTTGGCGTGGTTGGATTCACACTGGAGTTTTGCCCCTCGTAGTTGCAGCCGGCATCCTGCTAATTGTTTTTGCAAATGGCTGGGAAACAAAAATTGCAGCCTCCATCTATCTCACCGGATCATTCTTACTCTTTGGTGGGTCTGCGCTTTATCACCGATTTAGATGGGGACCAACCACCAAGCGAGTTCTCAAGCGCATTGACCATGCAAACATTTTTTTATTAATTGCTGGAACCTACACACCATTAACGGTTGCTGCCCTGCCAAGTGACAAGGGTTGGTTTCTGCTTGGGTTGGTTTGGTCAATTGCAGTTGTGGGGATTGGATTCAGACTGATCTGGGTTTCCGCACCTCGTTGGTTGTATGTGCCTATCTATGTCTTGATGGGCTGGGCTGCAGTTATTTACATAACTGATCTATGGGATGCCAACTGGGTGATGATGCTACTGATTGTGATTGGTGGCCTCGCCTACACAGTTGGTGCAGTTATCTACGGGATGAAAAAACCCAACCCAGTTCCTGATCACTTTGGTTTCCATGAGATTTTTCACGCGCTAACCGTGGTGGCATTCCTTTGTCACTGGGTGGCTGCACTGCTTGTAGTTATCAACCCGATACCAGGTTCTATCGGAGGCTAATTTCGAGACGGCGGGGCTGGTGGCTCAGGTCGGTCGGGTTTAGCATTTGGATCATAATCATCCAGCTCTTCCTGAGCGATACGTTCTCTTATTTCTTGACGATATTTAGATTTTCTAACCCTGCGGTTCATGTCAAAAAATAAAAGCGTTGCCATCACCGCAACACCGAAGGTGACTAAGAATCCAATTAGACCGGGAGAGTTGAAAGCCTCCGCGGCATCAATCCCGGGTGAGGCATAAATCAGCAAATCCATAGCTTTAGTATTCCATCTAATTGGTAGTTTTATAACGTGACCAATTCCGAATTGCTAAATTCCCGCTACGGCCAGCCTGCTCAGAACAAAAAAATTGTCTGGGTGTTGGCCATCACGGGGTTAGTGGCGATTGTTTCTTTTGCTGCCTGGGTGGCTTTCACTCAAGAGAGACTCACCTACACAGACGTTGGTTTCTCAGTGAAAGACCAGTGGCACACCGAGGTAACCTTCGATGTTGAAAAAAATGCTGGCGAAGATGTCAGCTGTGAGTTGCAGGCATTGAATCAGCAGTATGGAATTGTTGGTTGGAAAACAGTCAGCATCCCAACTCAAGAAAGCTCGGTTCGAATCAGTTCAACCATAAACACCACCGAAGAGGCGGTAACAGCACTGGTTTATAACTGCGAAATTCAGTAAAATAAAGTTTGCTCGCTAACACGCGAGTTTTTTATTACCCAAGAAACAGGAGTGGTTATGAACAAGCCAGAAACAACGTGGCTTAGTCAAGAGGCTTACGACCGTCTGAAAGACGAGCTAGCTGATTTGATAACCAATAAGCGCTCGGAGATCGCTAAAAAGATTCAAGAGGCTCGTGAAGAGGGAGACCTCAGTGAAAATGGTGGCTACCAAGCAGCCAAAGAAGAGCAGGGTCGCATTGAGGCTCGCATCAACAGGCTTGAGGGCATGCTTGTGAATTCTCAAGTGGGTGAAGCACCTGAATCCCACGGCGTTGTTCAGCAAGGAGTGGTTGTCACCTGCGAACTAAACGGAAACGAAACAAGATTTTTATTGGGCTCTTCTGAAATTTTGGAGGGAACTGACAGCGAGTTGGATGTTTATTCAACCACCAGTCCAATCGGTGCTGCCATCATGGGCCGCAAAATTGGCGAAGAGATTGAATTTGAAACACCCACTGGCAAAAAAATCAAGGTGAAAATCACCGCGGTTGAAAACCTAAAGATCTAGTCCTCGTGCAGGTTGGGGTTCAACCCTGCCTTCTTTAGAGACTTAATCAAGCTGTCTCTGTGTTCTCTGTTTCTGGTTTCAACACTTAGGTTCAACTCAACCTCGCTGATTTGCAGGCCATTTCCGTGCCTGGTGTGCAAAACCTCAACCACGTTGGCTCCTGCGTCCGCAACTGCCTCAGCGGTCCTCACAAGCTGTCCTGGACGGTCTGGAAGCATCACTGAGACGTTTGTGTAGCGATCAGAAGCTGCAAGACCGTGCCTGATTACTCTTTGCAGTAGCAGTGGATCGATGTTTCCACCGGAGAGAGTAATCATGGTTGGTCCGGTTGGCTTGATCTTTCCGGCCAAAACCGCCGCCACACCAACTGCACCACCTGGCTCAACAACCTGCTTGCTTCTCTCCAGTAACAGCACCATCGCCTGAGCAATCTCATCCTCGGTGACTGTGACAATCTCATCAACATCCTGCTGAATGATTTCAAATGGAATCTGTCCGGGCTTGGCAACTGCAATTCCATCAGCGATGGTTGGCTTCACCTGAATCTCTGTTGGTTTGCCCTGCTTCAAACTTTCTGGATAGGCAGCAGCCTGCGAGGCTTGCACGCCAAAGACCTTAATCTCGCGGTTTTGCTCCTGGGCAATCTGCTTGGTCGCAGAGGCAACTCCCGCAATCAAACCCCCGCCTCCAACACAGGCAATCACATTTTCAAATTCTGGATACTGCTCGGAGATTTCCATGGCAACCGTTCCCTGACCCGTGATGATGTCAATGTCATCAAAAGGAGGAATGAAGGTTGCCTTTGATTGCGCCGTGAAGCGAAGCGCTGCATCCAAAGTCTCATCAAAAATACTTCCGGTCAAAACCACATCGGCACCGTAGTTCAACGTTGCCTCGTGCTTGGGAATTGAAGCACCGATTGGCATAAAGATAGTTGCCTTGATACCCAGTCTTTTGGCAGCCAGCGCAACACCCTGGGCGTGATTTCCGGCACTTGCTGCAACCACTCCATTTTGCTTTTCTTCTGCAGATAGCTTGCTCAAACGGTTCAGTGCTCCGCGAACTTTATAAGCACCAGTTCTTTGCAGGTTTTCACACTTCAAGTAAATCTCTTGGCCGGTGAGGTCGCTTAGGTAACTGGATCTGATAATCGGGGTTTCAACAACGACCTGAGAAATCACTTGGCGGGCAGCTTCAAAATCTTTGTGCGAAGGGCGCAACACTTAGAGACCTTTCTTTATAACTCCTGAAGTCTAGTGTTGGTTAGAAACCTGTGCCAATCTTGCCCAGTCTTTCAATTCTTTTTGGGATTGGTGGGTGGGTTGAAAATAACCTCTCGACCATGCCTGGCTTTATGGGGTCGTTTATATACATATGAGCCATGGAGCTATTGACCTTCTTCATGGGTTTACCATGCTCCCCGAGTTTCTGCAAGGCGGAGGCAAGTCCATCCGGGTAACGAGTGATTTCAGCAGCTGTGGCATCCGCCAAATACTCTCGCTGGCGCGACACTGCAGCGGAAACAATTGGACCTATCAAGGCAGCAATGATCCAACCAACAATTCCAACCGCCACCAAAATCAAACCAAACTGCCCTGAGTTTCTGGATCTGGTAAGGGATGAGTAAAAAGCCATGCGCAAGGCCATGTCGGCCAAAATTCCAATCGCTGCAATCAAACCAAAAACAATTGTTGAAACCCTGATGTCTTGGTTCTTGATGTGCCCAATCTCGTGAGCCATGATTCCCTCAAGCTCATTGTCATCCATCATTTCCAATAGACCGGTGGTGGCGGCAACAATGCCGTGTTTGGGGTCACGTCCGGTTGCAAAGGCATTAGGTGCAGGGTCATTGATGATATAAACCTTGGGCATTGGAAGCCCCTCGGTGATTGCCAGGTTTTCAACCATGCGATAAAGCCTGGGGTTATCTTCTTTTTGAATTTCCTTAGCACCACTCATGGCGATGGCTAGCTT
>PR_CR_10_Liq_1_inCRDRAFT_1001565_pt1 | contig 12664 bp, 7 predicted proteins | sample PRCRCaboRojoPR_3_FD_10241 | JGI IMG/M metagenome (IMG submission 10241) | reverse complement strand
TGCAGGTAAGTTACCAGAACGGAAGTATGATTCATTGAGTTTGTTATTGTGGACATACTCATGGAAATAACGGATATGACCCTTATTGTCCTTGAATCCATAACGAATCTTACCCGCACCATACCAAGAGTAGTCCATATATGCCATCTGAATCTTGGTTAGGTCTAGATTAAATCCGGTGAATCCTGTACCGTCAGCCTTATCGATATTCCACTCTTCCTGTGGAGTGCGAGTATCAATAGTGATAGTACACTTGACGTTAGTAGAATCAAGTCCACGATATGCTGGTTGGATAATCATACGGGAGTCAGAACTAATCTCGTTAACGATATATGTTTGTCCCCGAATCACAACCTTAGAATCTCTTTGCAATTGGGTCGTAAAACTCGTATCGTTACCTGTAACAACCTGACTACCCCGTGTCACATTAATTGTACCCGCAATCTGTTTGGTACTACTTCTTCGGACCGCATATAGTTTCTGACCGTCAAACTCATAGAAGAATCCATTCTGATCATCGAACATACCAGCACGAACAAAACTTTCGGTCCAACCTTCTCGGACATAAGTCGGAAATCCACCTGCCCGAACATCGGTTGGTGTACCGTCCATCACATAGGTAAATGTGAATGGGTCTTCAACAGTATTGACCGCAAAGGTTCCATTGTAGAAGTTAGTACCAGTTGTAACCGTTGCGTCTGATACAGTGATTAAGTCCCCGACTTTAAGGTTGTGTTGTTCCTGTGCAATGATGGTCGCAACATTACCAGTAGAACGAATCAATACTTTTACGATTCTGGGTGGATTAAAGTTAATCGCAAAACTCGTTTGAATACCCTTACCAGATTGATATCGGAAATACTTACGAGTCTGTCTCGCAATTCTGCTATTGGGACTTGTTCCCGCAGTAATATCAACCCCACCGTCAAATGGCTTGTGCAATGAGAATCCATCAGGTCTTAATGACAACTGAGTGATATAGTAGTAATCAGCATCGGTTATATTATTCGATGCAGTCTCAAAGAGAGTCATTGCGGTCGGAGATGTAATATCATTGACCGTAAATTCTTCAACAAATGTGCCATTATTAATATCGATCTTATCAAATCTTTTGAATGTAGTTAAGAAGTTTGTTCCACTACCTTCAACGATATTACTCCCCGAACTAACTGACACTGTACCATTACCGGAGATTGCTTTGATGACGTTCGAAGTCCGAATAATATGAGTACCAGACTGTCCGGTCAATGAAATTGTATTATTTGCTTTTGCGTCAATACTACTTGATGCAAGTTTAATTGTGTTGTCATCAACAACAATCGCAAACGTGTCGGTAACACCTGACGGGAGAATAGTGGTGTTACCATTCTCGTCATAGGTAACTTTTTCACCCGTAATCAAGTTATGGTCTTCCGAAAATGTAATAGTATTATCAACATCATTGATATCGGTAGATGTAAATGTAAACTCTCGAATTGGAATTCGGAAGTCACTCGACATATCAAAAGAATTGGGAGATGGTACATCAGTAATTTCAAATACACCATCATATGCACCGACCAAGTTTGCAACCGTAAATCCATGTGCGCCTGTGCCAGTACCACTAAGTAGTACAACTCCCTCTTCGGTCTGAACTGTGAATCTCAGTCCCCACCATGGACCACCGCCAGGACCAAAGTTGACCGATGGTTCAGGATCGACCTGAACATTAAACCCTACAAGACCACCACTTTCGGTTAGTAAAGAACTGACATCTTTACTTTGGAATGTAGTACTTGTAGTATAAATTGAAGTATCACCCTGATCGTCAAATCTTCCGATCTCATATGAGTCACCGTCATCAAAGGTGATGGTTATAAACTCTGAAGAAAAACCGAAATCACCTCGGAACTCAATTTGTGAAATGACACCAGAACCGGGAATAAATCCAGCAGGAGTTTCTAGGTCAACAAAAAAAGTTTGGGTGGAATTGTTGTTTTGTTCAATGACCGGAGTTACTGTTGCAGTATTTCCTGAGCCACTTGTAAAAACAAATAATCGGTTATCATTTAGTCGATCTAAGAAAACCGTTTGACCATCACTCAAAGGCGGAATTGCATTACCACTGATATTTTCATATACTGCCTCGGATTGTGCAGTAATTTTATGGTTACTAACAAAGACCGTATTAAATGTTTCGTTATCTACCTGATATTGAATCGTAAAGTTATCAGGCATTCTCGCAATATCATCGGTTCTTGGGTTTTGTTGAGTCTGTATTCGAATCAGGTCATCATTGATTGTTGACACCCGCGCCTGAAAGACTTGGGGCATATTTGTAATATTACCTTGATTGTCTCCAAATCCAAATCTCTCGCCATTAGAAAAGTCTGTAGAGTCAACAGTAATTGTTACAACCTGGCTATCTTCGATCCCGTGACTTGAAGAAAATATTGTGTTTCTATCACTCGTAAGAGACCTAGCAAACACATAAAAGATTTCAGAATCAGACCCATAGGATTCATTTGAACCCTCAAAAAAGTTGATCTCAAAGGTTCCGACAGTTTGGGTCGAACTAATTTGGTTATTGAACTTAGGTGTGATTGTTCCATATCTACCATTAATTCTCTGTTCAAATCGACTACTGAAAGATTCATTAAAGTTAAAAGAAAATGAAGGGGTTCTATTTTGAAATGCGACTACTGCATCTGGTTGATCAACACCTAATCCAAAATTAGAATTAGAATTTTCTTTTGACAGCATTAAGTCACTGCCACTAGAATTTAACTGAGATTCCGACAAATCAGCTGAGGTTAAATTATTCGGATCAGCTGGCGGTTGTTCTAACAAGTCTAGTGCAATCTCATATCGGTTACCACTATTAGTCGCAAAAGTACCGACTGATCCACTACATGAAGCCTGTACTTGGATAAATAGATCACCGCCACTAGAAAATGTAGATGATGTTACATCTAATCCATCGAATACTGGCTGAGAGTTGGTTGTAGTAACGGCTGGGTTTAGATTGTTATCCTGACTGCCGGGAGTGTAGAGGTTCTCTGTGAACCCAGCGATTGATACAGTAACATCTTCGAAACTACTATTAACGTCACCAGCAAGTAACACGTTTTTAATGAATACCTGAGAAGGGGTATTACCTCCAAACGCTTGGGTAATGTTGATATTATAAGTTTGCGTAGCAGTTGATGAACTACCAACTCTAGAAGTTCTAAAGGCCTCACCTTCTAGAACCTGTCTAAATGTGGTTTCCCTTGTAGTTCCACTAGCGCCTTCTACCTTATAAATTAAACCTAAACGCGCTGCACCAAATTTGTTATTAAGAGTAGTTAAATTGATTGGTCCGGTTAAATCTTTAGTGGGATGTAATTCAATAGTATCTACATCCACCACCTTAACATATACAACTGTTCCGTCATTAATGCCGCCGTCTGTCAAATCATGATATGGCGTATTAAACAATAGAGTATATCCGTCTCTTAGGTTATGAGATAACCATGTTACTCTATTATTGGCAGTATCCCAATCACCACTACCTAAGTAAGTTGTATAAGTACTTTCCCAGTCATATGCAACGACAGGTCTTTCACGGAAAGATCCCCGACCTGTTGCGGTTTGCATATCGACTGACAAGGTTTCATTAAATGAAGACTGAGTGTCAACAAACGGTCTGCCGTCAGGCGCTGTTGCTTCGCTATTATCGATGTTCAGAATTTTAGGACCGACAGTGTTTCGCAAATAAACTCGGGTATTCTCGGAGAAACCGTGTGTTTCATCGGTGGTTACTGAAATTGTACTAACATCTGAATCGTCTGTAATCGCACCATCCGCAGTGCTGACAGGCAAAGTAGACCCTTCAAAAAACTTTCCGGGCACGATAGTGGTATAACTTCCACTGATATCTCCCGTGAAGTTAGATTCGATGTCTAATTCAAAAAAGAAAGTCGTTAAAGTTGGAACGTTGGTTACAATGAAAAACCCTTGTGCTTGATACTGATCGACACCCTGAACATTGATGGGGTCACCGATCGAAAGATTATGGGGGATCTCTGTTGTAACCCGGACAGCTTTACTGCCTGAGACTGTTTCGACCGACACAATACCGTCGAGCGGAGTATCACCCGAGTTGTTATATACAGTAGGGATATTGTTTACTGTCTGAATCGTCTCCCACTTAGTTCCCTGAAGACTGTACTCAAAGTCAGTATCAATCAAGTTCTGGGGATTACTGACTCGCATTTTACCAACAGGATCGAGAATATCTTCTGCTGGAGTAATTTCTTGATAGTCTTCTTGGTAGAAAATCTGAAGAACATCAGTGTCATTCATCGAAGTGGTATCAAACTTTAATGCAAGTTCAGTTTCATCTGTGGTTGCATTGTATGACGTACCTAAAAATCCAAGTTCTGGATTAGCAAAATTATAAATGATTGAACCAGATGTGACATTAGTTATCAATAGGAAACGCTCTTGAGCCAGAGCGCCTTTGACAAATACAATGCCTTCTGATGCACTAAATCTATAATTTCCGACTACTAACTTCTTAGACATATTTTATCCCAGTGCGATAGAGAGTGCGATTGCGCTTTTTTCATCAAGGAGATTTGAACCACCAACGGATACCGATTTGTTAGCAGCAACATTAATGTTCCCATCAACATTGATATCACTGTCCAAATTTAGATTTCCAAACTGTTGTTCTGAAGAACCTAAATCGAGATTATCCCGACCCGGAACGATTCCATCTTCAACAGTAAAGGGGGACTTTGCCATGTTTTTATCTCCAAACTAAAACTATTTATACTATTTATCAATCAAGGAATAAACAACCTTGACTTTCGATGTATTTGCGGATGCCATTGTTACCTCAAGAGAGGTAGTGGTTGCATCCTTAACCGCATCAAATGACGCTAGTGCGCTGTCACCCGAGAACAGAGTACCATAGGTTGTGATTAATGGATCTCCACTATCAACCGTAAGAATTAATGATTCCGAAATCTGGGTATGATTGGTTGCACTATCGTCCACCGTTACGATTAACTTCGCGCCAACATAACTGTCGGTAGTGTACAGATCAATGTCTGTAGGTGTTGTTGTAGATAGAGTTCTAACCAGACTTCCGTTAAGATTGTGGTTTCCGATTTGAACCGTTCCAGTAAAGGTTGCATTACCATCACTGTCAATACCCGTGCCGTCCAAATTATTATTTCGGTATCCCCAAATTGATACCTCGTCACCACTATCCGCAGCGGTCCCTAGTGTAACCACTCCAGATGTGGGGTTGAATGTAAACTGAGAATCATCCTGTAACACACCATTGCGGAACACCTGAACCTTAACATTAGATCCGGGTTCAGTAGTGAAATCGGTGGTTCCTGATCCAGTGACATTATAATAGTAATCTTCGATTCCGATATAACCAGTGGACGAATCTGTTGATGTTCCGCCTGATACTGTCTCAAAAGTAAAGTTACCATTACCATCTGTCTGTAACACCTGGCCTGCTGTACCATCGGTGATACCAAACTCTGTAATAGATGTAGGTGTATTTGTGAAGTTATTATAGTCTAGGTAATATGACCCTTCCTGACTATCTAATTGGTCTGCATTGATTCCACCCGCAGCAGGAGAACTCCCTTCATTCTCTCTTGTCAGTATTTGATACTCAACACCAGCAGCGTTAGTGACCTTCCAGTAATCACTACTTTCATCCCATCCAATAATTACGTCATTGGAAACGCCACGATTGACAAGGATATTTGCATCTTCAGACGGAGTCGAGAGTGAATCAACACCCGCATTCAATGTCAATTGACTACCAGTTTCGGTGATGTTAAGTCTTGGTCCGGTGATGCTTCGGTTCACGCCACCGGTGACAGTGACCGAACCATTATTTACATTGACACCACCAAAACTTACGTTGACACCCGCAAAATCTACTACCTGATCGGTCGAAACATCCTGACCAATATTGATTGTGTTTCCTGTTGTGTCTACAGTGACGCCAGTACCTTCACCAATTCTCGATATGACCGAAGACGAATCAAAGGACGAAATATCTAACTTGGTTGCAAGTTGGTTGGTTACCGTACCTGCAAAGTTGCTGTCATCTCCAAGTGCAGCTGCTAACTCATTGAGAGTATCCAACGCACCAGGCGCACCACCGACNAAGTCATCAATCGCAACCGTNATATTACTATCAACATANTGTTCGGTCGCGAAAGTTAATTGACGCGCTTGAACATATGCGGAGTCAAATAATTCGATGGCTTCAGACGAATCCAAGAAGTCATAGGTTATCTGCCTTGACTGAATATAGTCTGAGTCTACTAAAGATACGACCTCAGCTGAGTCTAAAGTAATTTGTCTCGATTGAACGTAATCCGAATCAATCAGATTTATTACTTCACTTGAATCTAAAAAGTCAAAAGTAATCTGACGTGCTTGGACATAATCAGAATCAACCAGAGATACAACCTCAGCAGAGTCTAAGGTGATCTGACGCGATTGAATGTAGTCAGAGTCAATAATCAGACCAAGGTCACCAGAATCTAGAGAAAGGACACCCGTTGTTGGATTAAAAATAATCCGAACCATTAGACACAACTTCTGAAAGTGCGCCTTTTACGTCTGAGTCAAAATCAGTTGGTCTAAACTGTGACACTGAATACTACTCCTTACTCTATAAAGTATTGACCGCTGATCAATACCTTTCCTGAACTTGGGACCGACAATTGTCCAGTATTACCCGCACCATCTTCTGTGTGGAGTGTTATCTGATTTGAGTTACTGGACATTTTACTAATTAGGTTATCATAATTGGTGTATGTAATCGTACCGTCTGTTGATACCGGGAACACATAGTCTAATGAACCTCTATCTAGAGATGTGAAAGGCAATCCACCAATCAAAAGATTGCCTGTCCCGGTGTGGTTACTCCATTCTACTTGCAATGTGAAGTTAACCGAATTTCCTATTCTGACAAATTGACCAACTTGTGTAGTATATGTTGCGGTTCCCGAAGATGTTTCACCTTCCACAACCGGATTAAATGTGGTGTTTCGATACTCATCAATTCGATAACTATCATTGGTTCCACCTACCAATACACCACTAGAAACCACAACCTCTTCAAAGGATGGTCTTTCATCAGGTCTCTCAAATGATTGAATTTGAACTTTATCCGATGAATCAAGTGCGGTCGTAAAGTTTACGGACACTCCATCGATCGCATTATAGTCCGTCTGAGGGTTCATCAGAACCCCGTTATTAAATACTTTGATCGCACCTACATCATATTGTAAAAGTTCTCCGTCACTGTCAAGTCCAGAAAGTGTGCTGGGATCTGAACTATCGACCGAGAAGTAAAAATCTCGGTAGGGTGTTTCGGGATCTTCGTCCTTGAACTGGGTCAGTGCAAAGACCTGAACAAAATCATTAAGTGCAAGGGGTTCGTTCAGGTCAATAGAGACACCTGTGGTCGCGACATAGTCAAGTTTAGGGTCTAACAACACCCCATTGACATAAACCTCGACATATTCAGGCTTGTACGCCAGCGCGCGTGAGTTATTGTCCAAACCAGTGATGGTGGTTTGTGCTGCACTTGCGGTATAGTCATACTCCGCAACCTGAAGATCCGATGTGAATGACAATACCTGTAACACATCAGATGGTTCGGTCGGATTGACTAGGGTGACTGTCGAACCGTCAGACGCAGAATAATCTTCGTCCGAATCTAAAAGAATACCATTAAGATAGACATTGATAAGACTGGGAGTGTAACTTAATGCACCACTGCTGTCATCATCAAGTCCGGTAAAGACTGTCTGTCCACTATCTGCTGTATAATAATATTCTTCATAGGATGTTGTGGTAGTTGAAGACGGTACACGTGCAGCAACATAATCCGAATCCACCAAAAGAAGAACATCCGAATCAACTCTTTCGGTAGTATAGTAAAGATTATTCCCTTCCGGAATATCTGTGGTGGTGACATCGTCTATTGTTTCTAGTGCGGACTGAATGTCATTATCCGAACCACCAAGAATTCCATCAAAGTTGGTTGTATCAACAAGAATATCTTCTGCATCGTTGGTAAGAGGTACAACATCTACCGGAACTGGGAAGAGGGTTCTTACCGGACTATTTCCAGATCCTTCGAATTGAAATTCAAAGGTAGGAGAACCAAAACCAGTTGTTCGATTACCATAATACTTTAGAACAACCCTATCTTTTTCGGTGAATAATGTATTGGGTAATAATGCGCTTGCAGAAAACTGTTCATAAGTGTCAACATTAACTTCTCTTGTTGTGTTAGATGTTGTTAACAGTTCTTCACTACCAGATGAATCTCTTTTGTAGATTTCATAATAGAAGTCAGCAGAACCAAAACCCGAAGATCTTCGGACGCTTCCTACAGTAGAAACATTGATAAATCCGGTTTCGCCCACAATTGTTGCAGAATCAGAAACCAGAGAAGCAATAAAGATATTATCACTATCAATGACACCTGTCGGAACATTGACTGGTGTATCGTCAAAATCAGAATCCAGTGTAGATGTGACAAGTCGAAAATATCCCTCTACATCCGAAGAGTCTGTGGTCGAATAGTATGTGACATTACTAGCAAGACTAGAAATGTCAAGTTTTCGATCATCAAGTTCATCAATCGCACTTTGGACATTGGTCGCAACAAAGTCGGTCTCTGTATTGTCATATAACACGTCCGATGCGTCAAAACGAGAAATGACATAATCGGAATCAATAAGAGTTAAAACACCCGAAGAGTCAATCGAGTTGTTTTGAATAAGAGATACTGTTTCGGAAGAGTCTAGAAAGCCACTAATTCTACTTTCAATGGCACTAACAATTAAATCAGAGTCAATAAAACTACTGATTTGATTAGAAGAATTCTTATAGTAAATAATACCATCAGCAAAGTTGATGGCAAGTTCACCATGATCCAAATCTCCTACACTAGGTACTTTACCTATTACAGAAGACTTCTTAAGTCTAATCTTCGAATTCGACATTCTAAACCCTTAAAAAAGAGATGGATAAAGGGGCATAAAAATGCCCCCATTCCCACTATTTAGTATGTGCCGCCATCTAATTGATAGATGGTTACTGCACCTGATGTTACTTGGAACTGATCTGAGTCAAATGATGCAACACCCGGATTTGTCAGGGTTGCAAGTTCTGCTGAGATTGTTAGTTCGTCATTACCATCATTGTAGGTGAGATCAATACCCTCACCTGCGGTTAACAGATTTGCGACTTCACTGTCAACCAGCTGTTCAAACGGAACACCGTCAATAAACAGTTGATCCGCAACATCCAATGGTTTGTTGGTGACCCACTTGTCACCTGACGCAGAATATGTAAGAGTCGCGTCCGCACCGTTGACCGTGATACCTGCACCGTTCGCTTCACCGGCGGTGGTTGCAGAGTCCGCGAGTACTAAGTTAAGATCGCCAACAGATAACTCGGTAGAGTTAATTGTGGTGGTCTGACCTTCAACAATCAGGTTACCATAGATGTATACATTGCCACTATCACCAACCGGGGTCGGATCAAGGAAGAGGTCGCCACTTGTGGTTCCGAGTGTATTACCGTCAAGTGTGAGATTGTCAACACCGACCGAGGTCAACCCATTGAGGTCAGTGATTGTATCCCCAAGATTGACTGTATCTGTACCAAGAGTGAACGATGGGTTTTCAAGTTTTGCGTTAGTAACACCACCGTCTTTGACTTGAAGTGCATCACCAACAAAGTCAAGGGTAGCACTATCGACCGCAACATTCAGGTCAATAGATGAACCGAGTGCAACCGTACCACCACCTGTCAGTGCAGTACCCGCATTAACAGTAACCGAACTGTTTTCTAACTGGGTATTAGTGACACCACCTGTTGCGATAGAAACCGCACCAGATGATACACTGAAGTCAGACCCATTGAACGATGCAACACCCTTATTCGATGTTGTTGCATCTTCACCACTAACTGTCAGAACATTGGTTCCACTGTCATAGGCAACATCAATTCCTTCGCCTTCTACGACAGACAGGTCTTCGGTCAAGAGATCGATGGTGTCATCGTTAAATACCAGTGAGGTCGCAACATCAACTGTGGTTGCGCTGTCAATTTGACCTTGTGGGTTAACACTGAATACCGGAATCTCGGTTGTAGAACCATAAGATCCTGAAACAACACCCGTATCATCAAGATCAAATGTGACCTGATCGTCAGTGACATTGGATGTTAAACCAGTTCCGCCCGAGAATGTCAGAACACCCGAGACAGATGAGAATTCGTCTGAATCTGCTTGATCGTCTGCGATACTGAACGAAACATTTGCGATCTGTTGATCAACATATGATTTGGTTGTTGCATCGCTGTCCGATACTGGTGTACCAAGATTGGTGATTCTGGAACCCGAAACATCAACATTCGATGCGGGACTAAGAATGACATTACCTGAAGATGTAGAAAGACTATTACCATCGATCGTAATATTGTCAATCTTAATCTGATCGAGTTTTGAATCCGAATCAGCAATGAGTGCGGTGTTTGCAGTTAAAGTACCAAAGGGCGCGTTGCCTTCTCCCCCGAGAAGATCAATATAGTACTTACCACCGATTACTTCGTGATTGGCTGCATCGCCGTTGGTTTCTGTGCCAGTACCGACATATAGTCTATTGCCTCCAGCACCATTAAAATAGGAATACGCTAGTTCACCCTGCGCTAACGTACTCGGATTACCCGAGGTTCCTGAACGTTTGATTCTAATTGTTGATGCCATTAGTACTGGCCTCCATTTACTAGTTGTTTATCTAAGGTTAGGGTTGCTTCGAAATTATCACTTGATGTGTTGTATACCAACACACTCCCATCCGTTTTTCCTGAAGTATCGACACCGATAACATTATCAATATCAGTACGAGCAGGATCAATTCTTTTTACGGGTCTACCAACAGTAACCTTTTTTACTTTGGTAGTCCCCCTAGACGTAGTTTGAATACGAGTCGTCATTTACTTACCTTGTTACTGATGGTGATACCTTCACTTTTCCTTCCAAGACACGTTCGATAATCTGATTACCGTCCGAATCATTAAAGGAAATTTCCACATCATAAACATAACGACCACGAGTGTTCAATTGGTCTGTTTCGGTATTCGTGAGGGATAGGACTACGACCCCATTAGTTGCGGGGTCAGCAACGTTAGCAGCAAAATCAACAATATCGTCACTATCAACAGAGTTGTAGTGTCTTTTCATCTTAGCAGCAGCTGAATAACCTGTAAGGTCTTTTCTCGAACCGTCTTGTTCGACTAGTTCAACCTCAATAGCGACATCTGCGCCTTGGTCAATCGTGATTTCTTCGTATGATGCCATTCCCAGTTTCCAGATAATAGAACACTTTCAAGTTTATTTATATGAAAAGGAAACTGGAGAACGGGTTATTCGGTACTTATTTCTTCAATAACTTCATCTTGTAATGCGATAGATGCCTCATCAATATTGAAGATAAACGAGACCGTGATTCTACGACAATCAGTACTAGCAGCATGGTAACAAAGTTTATCAGGTTCTCCATAATGACCGAAGTAACCTGCTTTACATTGCCATCCCGCATGATCTTGCATGTGTACAATCTCTTTGGTTTCGGGATCTAGGTATTTGAACCAACCGTCTCCAGTTTCACTCCAAGAGAAAATAAGGTTGTAGGCGGCTGCATTTGCGTTGTTATGCCATGAGATATAACCGCCTGGCGGATAAAATGATGTTAATGCATTATTACGGACACCCAAAAAGAACATCATTTGATCGTTGATCGAGTAGATCTGATCCATGATGCTTTTCCGATAATCATAATCTGCAGTATCTTCAAAACGATTATATTCTGGTTGATGGGGTTTGAAATTATACCCCACCATATGATCCGGGAAACCCTCGTGACGTTCCCCCATTTCAACAATTTCTTGGAGGTATTCTTCGCCTAACCATCGATCTCGGTTTTCTTGGTCATGTTCACCTTCACAATAAAGATGAACGTTATCCATAAAACCCTCGGTATTGTATAGATCGACATACTTATTGAGAATCTCAAGAAGTTCTTTGTTTCTTACCGGAATGTCTTTTAACATTTCACTCATAATAATTTCCTTATACGATACAACCGTCTTTATCTAGACCACAAGAATAATGTCTTATAACGACCTCACCTTTGGGTTTGGTGACTGCCCAGTTCAGTGCGTTATAATAGTTCCATCGAAGATCATCTTCGAAAATTCCTAGTTTTAACTCATCATATTTGGGTTCTTTTTCTAATAACCACCACAAAGAAAACTGATCCCAAGAACGAAGTGATTCCGAATATCCCTCAGGCCACCACTCAAAGTCCATTTGTTTCCGAGTAAGTTCCCACCAGTCTTTCATGAACTCTCGAACAATAGGTTTTCTCATATCATAAAGACAAACCGCACCACAAACAGTAAATCTTTCTTTTCCTTCGGGTGTATCAAAATCACGTTCAACATAGACATATGACCGATCATCAGTCAAAGACGTGAACATGACATCATGATCTCCCAACTCATCAAATACATGTCGAATATCTTCGTGTTCACATTCCATGTCAACATCAAGATACATGGTCAAATCATA
>PR_CR_10_Liq_1_inCRDRAFT_1001564_pt1 | contig 12670 bp, 10 predicted proteins | sample PRCRCaboRojoPR_3_FD_10241 | JGI IMG/M metagenome (IMG submission 10241) | reverse complement strand
TTTTTCATTTAAAACTAAATGTGTTATACAGCTTTAAGGTTAAGCATTCTCATTCTTCTAAAAGATTTATATTATTGGTTTAAGGAATAAGCCTTTGTTAATGATTTTCAACAAAAAGCAATTAGCTCCCACTCAGATGTACTATCAAATCCTTTGGATTGAGCAAATTCCTTAATCAATTCATATTTTCTCATGTGTTCTTCAATAGAATCAACATAGCCCCATTTACGATCATCGTAATTAACTCCGATCTTAGTTAGAATAATTCTGTCTACAGGACATTGGGGAGGTGTGTTTAAATTCCCCATGCACCATAAATGCTTCAAATAAACTGAAATACTCTTTTGTGAATGTGAAATTCTGAAATCTACATCGCTAAATCTGCTGTTCATGATTTTTTTCAAATCTAAAACTTGATTTAAGTAAGCTTGCTCATCCATACTTCCTGCTTTAACTCTGTCAGCGATGTTCTTTAGTTCAGCTGCCCATTGCTTTCGGATTTCTGCTCGTAGAGAAAAATCTTTTGTTGTATAAATTTTATTGCGTTGAACTGCTGCTGAAATAGCTCTACTTGCGGCTTTTTCTGCAGTACGATTGGTATTATATTGTTTTAAAAAACAATCCATAGCTTCTTTAATTGTCATAATAACCAAATTTAACTTATTGATTTACTCAACCCTTCATATATCATAACCATAGCGAGGGTGTCTAATTCGCAGTAGCGATATAGTCCGTTAATTATTTCTTTGCGCTCCATATCTGGTAGATCTACGTATTGGAGATAAGCATAAGCGACAAGTGCAGCACCTCCATTATTTATCTCGCTTAACTCTAATTCTTTGAAAACCTCAGCATCTTCATCCAATTCTTCAAATAAGGCGGGAAGTTGCTTATATGGGTCTTGGATTTCACCATCGACAGATTGTACCCAAACTGTATTGCCAGAAAGGTCATTGAGACTATTTAGTCCTATTTCCTTAATCGGCTTTGAGTATTTCTCTTGAAGATAAGCAGAGGACCTTAAAAAAGCAGGCAAGTAGTCTTTTATCGAATTACCGCCTTTTGTCGCCGGATCATAATAATACCAATAGATAAGCTTCTGCAGATCTACCATGTTGCGCGAACCAATATGTGGGTCTCCACTCTTACCTTGAGTAATGTTATCGATGAAGGCGATAAGTAGTTCTTTATCTGGCTCAGTACTTTCTGCCAACTGTTCTCTAACCATCCTCAAAACAGTATTCTCGTAGTTATGATACCTAAAAATAGTGCCATGCTCACCTAAGCTTGTCTTAAGTGCCCGAACAAAATCAAAGTTTGGAAACTGACCTTGGTCAGCGAGAATGACTTGATTGTGATGTACTATACTTCCATCTTTGTGCATGATGTGATGGGAGAATTGAAAAGGAATATTCTGGTAGGGTCGAATTCCTTTGATAGGTGGCAGCGGGCCCAAACCAGCTTCAAAGTCAATGAAATGAAGTGGGTACTCATGCGAAGAAAAAGCTTCTCTTAATTCGTCTTTCAGGATGAAAGGATTTGAATCTTTTTCGACCTCCTTCTCTACTTGGATAAGCCTTCGATCACTTTGCTCCATCTTCCCTTTTAACTTGAGCTCTTGACCCAGAATCTCGGGAGTCAATTCATCCAGAAATATGGGGGCATCAGGCTTTAACCTTCCATTATGCAAATTGAAAGCAAAACTCCTCTTGAAATCAGCATCAACTAATCCATGTTGATGCTTGTAACAATGTGCGAATCCGGATTTCCCGGATGGATCATCCAACAAGGATTTAGTTTTGAATTCACATTTTTTACATGCGGCATGCGAAGTTGGATAATTGGGGTATTCCTGCTTCTGATAAACTGTTAAGATATCTTGTAAAGTATCGTGGAATGATTTCCCGCCTTTGGCATAGATTGTTTGTCCATCCAGTATTCTACCAATAATTTCAGACACATCTACCTCAATCATCAACCGCTCACCAGTTTCGTCTAGATGATCGAAACCAATCTTCACATCCTGACGAATATTTGCATCTTTACCTGGGAGTCTAATCAGCTGAGCTAAACCATTGATAGAGGCTTTTTTGGTTTTGTCAACCAAAAAAAAGGATGATTTTATGTGATAGTTCGGATAGGCCCTCTTTGCGACTTCTGTCTGAAAAGCTAAATCAAACAAATAATCTTTCCAACCAGAGGCACAAGTTTTATTGGCATTTGACAAGAATTTGTCTCCAGGAGCATAACTCTTTGACTTCACTTCAATCAAGTGAAGCGTATTGCCTTTCTTCACCACAATATCCGTAAGTGCAAATAAATCACCCGCACTAAATGCAGCCTCGAATAAAACACAATCACCTTGCAAAGCTTTTGTTGTTTCCTCTATCGCCTCTAGCGGCCTTTTATACCCATCTTCTATGAACACTCCAGTGGGATGAAACCTACGAGCATAGGCTTCTATCTGAAAGCCTCCAGAGGCTAATGATTGAAGAAAGGGATCATCATTACTTTGATTAAAATATCTTTGTTGCTTAAAATAGACCTTGTTCAAACAACTAAGACCGAGGCGAAACGTTGATTTTGATAGCATAATGTAATATTAAAGGATAATCTGTTACCGCCCAAATCGCCCCTGGTGTTTTAGGATTAATTAAAGTCTTCATTATCATGCACATCGTATTTAATCACGGAAAAGAAAGTGGTCCAAATGGACGAAAAATTGTTGCCATGAGTAAAGTGGCGGAGTCTTTAGGGCATAGTTATGCTTCCATAGATTATACAGAGTGTGTTAATGAGCACCAAAGGCTCAGTAAGCTTGAAAACTATTTAGAAGGACAGAAGGATCAGGAGCTCGTATTAGTAGGTTCTAGCATGGGAGGTTATGTGGCCGCCGGCGCGGCTAATAGGTACACTCTTAAGGGTTTGTTTTTACTATGTCCCGCCGTCTATAGAAAAGAATTTCAAGCCCAAGAGTATCAACCTAAAACTGAAGCGATTGAAATCATTCACGGCCGAAAGGACAAAATTGTAGAATTAGAGGACTCCTTAAAATTCTCTGCTGAGCATCAGGCGATTCTTCATGTAGTTGAGGATGAGCATAGATTAGCGAATTCAGTCCCTCTAATTGCTCTCTGGTTCAAACTTTTTCTTGAGCGAATTAAGGTATGAGTATTAAGAAGGGTTTTGCTGAAATACCAGCAAAACGATTAAAGTTATCGCAACGTATTCTTACTTTGTTTTTTGGCGCAGAAACATATCCCATTAATTCCAAGAATCCACAATATTGCATTTAAAAACTTATGGTAATGGTGTAGCGATTTATTATTTGGGTCAAGCCGAGCGCTTCCTAAGTTTTGAAATGGCTAGATCTTTTACCTCTTTAGGTAGATTGGAGCTTGCTATGCAAGACATTTTTTTTGCTAAGCAGCACTCGATTTCTTCTATCCATGAAGGGGGCTTGCTTACCAATGTCTTTCATGCTATGGATCGGCAGTTGAAAGTAGTTTTTCGAGGCGAAGGCCGAGTTTTCACTTACCGCAAAGAGGATTTGGATTTAAACGCAAGTCTTTTTCCATTATTCCGCCCAGCTCCTCCTTTTCAATTAGACCCAGGCTTTTATCGTTTTGATACAATCACTGGTCCAATTGGAAAAGCTGATCTGGCGGAACTGTCTGAAATGAAATCGATTTTCTGGAAGAATCCCTTATTGAAAGGTGATCTATGGGCTCTTAATACGCCTAACTTTAAGCTTAGAGCAGATAATCAAATAAGAGCGAGACGTTTTCAGTTTGTCGGAGTCTAAGCCGATCTAAGGAATCTAAACTGATTAAAATTGTTGGGGGCTTATATCCTTATCAAGTCTTTATTATTTAAACTCGATGTTCTCTGGAGAAAATTCGATCAGGATCTAAACAAAAGGAAGTATATTTAAACCAGTCTGAATTTAGAGAAAGTTACAATTATTGTGAATATTGATTTAATATTCGAGAGATTTTCATCCGAGCAAAAGATTTTAGCTGCAAAAATGAGGTGGCCATACCTAGCTACAAAGGCGTCTCTCTTTCTGTCAATTGGAGCAAAGCAATATAGGGAAAAGGATTTCTTCTCAGAACCACATACCACTCAGGAAGATACAATCAACTTGTTGACAGTCGGTTGTCACCAAGTAATGGAAGGTAAAGGTTTGACCATGGAAAATCCCTTCCATGATTTAAACGTTATCGGCTGCTCTGAACTTTTTAAGATGTTTCATTTTGAAAAAATTTCACGACAAACAACTTACAATGTGGCCTTTGACGGAAATAAAGGTGCTTTGGATGAACTGACATTCAAACACATGGTGGATAATTCAGAAATTACTTATTATAACTTTTGCAGATATGTTTAAGTGTTTTTCCTAGGCATATTGATTGAACTAATGGAACCTCCCCATTGGATTTTAAAGCTCCATCAATATCTGTCAGCTTGATCAACAAATATGGAACGGGAGGATAGTTTAAAAACTAAATTATATCTTCGCTATGGTTAGCAATTTGGCGCATCTTACGGAAAAGCCCTCTGCCGGAGGTAAACTCGCTAAATCGTAACCCCTGCTTGGAAGCATCATTTTAAAGAAATGATTTTCAGATAATTATGGAGAAGGGTTCAAGAACCCCTCTCTCCGCAAGTTCGAGTACAGCGACTTAGTAAGACCCTGAAAATCATAGTATTTTCAGGGTTTTTTGTTTCCTCCGCTTGGCAAAATAATGAAGGTTTTGGCACTTTAAAAACGCTAAATCGTAACCCCACCCCATTTAGGGGTTACGATTTTGAAATGGAAAAAATAAAAAGTGTAGTTCCTTAACTTTCAGGATTTTGCGCGGTCAGGTTTCAGGACATTGTCCTATAATTGTATTGCGAAGTGAGGGCGACAACTGTCAAAAAGGGTTGAAAATCGTAACCCCTGCCGTAACCCCTAATCGTAACCCCGGCAGGCTATACGAATCCAATTCTTAAGACGCTAAAAGACAATGTTTTATGTCGTCAAGAAACACCTTTAGCGTCTTGTTCTTTCTGAACAAGTCAAAAACCAACAAAGACGGAGCTCCGATAATGCTCCGTGTCACTATTAAATAAGTGGCTTAGTTTTTAGGTCTCGGTAGAGGAAGAAATTGAAGCGGACTCATTTTAGTGCAAAGAATGATTGTTTCGTACCTGAAAGTACTCGAATTACCTAATGTCTTGGTAGTTGGGTAAGTGGAATGGATTTTTTTTTGCTAAAAATTAGTTTACGGCAAATTAGATGGTCATTCTCCTCTTTCTAGGTGCTTTCGTTCAAAGCAGAGGTCATAGTGTGCTTCACCCCCGTCCAAAATAAAAAAGAGGGGCATGAAGGTTTTCCCCACAACTAAATGGGTGCAAGCAGAGCGCTGTTTCTTTTTTTTTTTGGCCTTTTTGCTTTTTATTCAAACCGCTTAAAATTTGCGCATTCTTTTTCAAAGTTTCTGAAAATCATCNTACCAAGTGAGTGGCAGGGCCTAAGGGCTCATTGCTTGCCCCCATCGCAGCGGGCGGGCTAATCTTATTCTTGGGGCGCTAGCTGCTCCTCGGCCCAAGCCAGGCCTTGGTCTAAAGATTCAAAAACCTGAAAGGGAACAGGATTGGGGCTCATCTTAAAGATGAGTTGTAGCACTTTGCGTAAAAAGGGCTGGGGAACCACGTAGGCAATACCTTGGCAGTAGGTCTTGATCAACTTGCGCTTCTTTTGCATCCAGGCCGCTTGTTTGCCTTGGTAAATGGGATTGAGCTCCAAGGCCCTGCGGGCATCAAAAACCAGAGCAATTTTTTCTTGATCCTGGTAGTTTTCCTCCAACTCACGTAGGTACACCTTAAAATTTTCCGGGGTGGCTTTTTCACCTGTAAATTCAATAACAACTAAGGGGAAGTTTTCACGGTGGAAAAGGGCATAGGGCTGGCTCATAGGCTTATTCTTTTAACCACAAAGAATCTACAAAATAATCTTTCGCATCGGTAAAATGTTTTTGCGCCCTAAAACCTGCTTTTTTAGCCAGCGCCTCTATTTCGCGCAAACTGTATTTTTTAGAAATCTCGGTGTGGATAGGTTCGGCAGCATCAAACTGAAAGGTTTTATCCAAATAATCCACCTTTACCGCCTGCGCTTGTTTGCTAATCAGGTAACTGCGGCATTCTCCGTTTACCGGATTGTAATTGGGGTAGTGCTGAAATTGATCCAGATCAAAATGGCCACCCAACTCTTCATTAATGCGTTTCAGCACATTGAGGTTAAAGCGGGCGGTGATGCCCTGGGCGTCATCATAGGCCTTGAGAATGGTACGCGGATTTTTTTTCAAATCAATACCGCAAAGCAGTTGATCGCCTGGTTTCATAATGGCCTCCAGCCGTCTGAAAAAACTACGCGCCCGCTGGGCGGTAAAGTTACCAATGTTCCCGCCTAAAAAGAGAATCACCTTGGGCCGCTGCCCTAAGTTGTTCATTTCCTGAATGGCGGTGAAATACTCGTAATGCAAGGTTTTTACCGGAAGTTGGGGAAACTGATCCTTCAAATCAGCTTTCAGTTCCCGCAGCACATCCGCTGAAATATCAACCGGGTAGTAGGCAAAGTCTACTTTTTGTGCTAAAAAATGTTTGAGCAAGATTTTGGTTTTGTAACCATCGCCAGCCCCTAGTTCTACCAGATCAAAGCCCTGCGGGTGATTAATAGCCTTTAAAATTTGATCCTTCTGTTTTTCAAAAATGGAAAATTCGCAGCGCGTGGGGTAGTACTCGGGCATCTGCATAATCTGCTGAAAAAGCTTGTCGCCCTCAGCATTGTAAAAGTAGCGTGAGGGTAGGTGTTTTTTCTTTTTGCTGAGTCCTTCGTTTACACTTTGGGCAAATTCTGTGAGCATCATTTAATTTTTTGCGAGCCGCAACCCAGTACACTGCCAACGTTCATGGGCGTGGAAAAAGTTGCGGTATGTTTTACGTTTTTGGGCCGGGGGCGTAAAAATAGAAGCCCCGCGTAGCACCATTTGGTTGACCATAAATTTGGCGTTGTATTCTCCGGCTTCCGCCTGATAGCGTTGGTAACCCGGGTAGGGAAGGTAGGCACTCTCCGTCCACTCCCAGCGCTCCCCCCAATTCAGTTCATCAGCCGCATGTTCCCACTCCGCCTCGGTAGGTAGGCGCAAACCTTTCCACTGGGCAAAGGCAAAAGCTTCAAAATAACTGATGTGGGCTACCGGCCTTTCTAAATCTAAGGGTTTAAAACCTCCTAAGGTGTATTCCCACCAATTGTCTTCTTGTTTAAACCAAAAGAGGGGCGCTTCAATTTTTTGGTTCTGCACCCACTGCCAGCCTTCGTCATGCCAATACTTAAAATCATGGTAGGCCCCGGCTTCTACAAATTCCCGCCAATCGGCATTGTTGACCAAAGACTGCTGCAGGCTGTAGTCTTGCAGGTAGGTGGTATGCAGGGGTTTTTCATTGTCAAAACCAAAGCCCTCGCCACTGTGGCCTAGTTTTGATAATCCACCCTCCAAGTTGAGCCATTGTGGTTCCCTTTTGGGAGGGGATGCGGTTGGCTTGAAATTTGGCAGCGCCTCCTTAAAAGGTTGCTGCCCTAAGATGTATTTCAAATCGCTTAAAAGCAGTTCCTGGTGCTGCATTTCATGCTGGAGCCCCAGTTCCATAAGCGCTTCCTGTTCAGCACTTAATCCATCGGCCAAGAGCCTAAGCACGGATTGATCTACGTGTTGGCGGTAAGTTAAAACATTTTCCCAATTAGGGCTGGTAATTTGCCCGCGGTCTTTACGCTCCAAACGCGCTCCCAATCCTTGGTAATACGAATTGAACAGGAAATTAAAACCGGGGTCAAATTCCTGATAGCCGGGCTGGAATTTCTGTAAAATTAAGCGTTCAAAAAACCAACTGGTATGGGCAAGGTGCCACTTGGCCGGACTGGTAAATTCAGCTGGCTGTGCCATCAGCACTTCGGGCGAAAGCCCCTCTACCAGGCTAAGGGTGTAAGCGCGCGTTTTTTTGAAGTGCTTAACTAAATTCATGCATGGTACAAAGGCTGCAGGAGCGTTTTTGTTTAGCGCGTTTTAGAATTGCACAATTATTCCAATGGACGGAATGCGTGTGCCGTTTTCATTAATGAGTTCTTTAGTTGCGTAGCGATCGGGCTCACCGGGCTCACCGGGCTCAATGATAGGCTGCCCATTGGCATTTCTTTGGGGAATCAGGAAGGGTTCGCCCTGCACCGAGCCGCCCAAAAGATTTTGCACATCCAGGTACACGTTTAAAGACCATTTTTCAAAAAACCATTTTTTGTCTACCCGCACGTTCAGGCGGTTAAAGTTGTCAAAACGTCTGGAGTTCAGGCGCTCGTAATCAGGTAACCCGCGCGGATTACGGTCGTACACGCTTACAATGGTAGAACGTTGCACGTCAAGCGGAGTAAAGGGCGCACCGCCTAAAAACTGGTATTGCACGCCCACTTCCCAGTCTTTGCCAAATTTTTTACCACCCGTAAAGGTGATGATGTTTTCATTGTCCCAGGCAGATGGAATTAAATCGCCATTGGCATCTTCAAACTCACTTTTTACCAAGGTGTAAGCCAGGGTGCCAAACCAGCCTTCAATCAATTTTTGCTGGTACAAAAACTCCAGTCCGTAGGCTCTACCGGCCGATGAGGATTCTGCCGGCTCATTGCCAATTACGCCAAAATCACTGCCCAGGTTGGCCAGGGTAATGCCTTGCTCGGTCAAGAAAGGATAGTTGGCGTAGCGCTTGTAAAAACCTTCTAGGCTAACCTTGGCATTAAACGGAAAGTAGTAGGCAAAACCAGCCACGTAGTGTTGCGCCTCTATGTATTTTAAATCTTGGTTTACCAACACATTATTGGTGTCTCTAAAACCCAGAGCGGTAAAAGGCGGCAGTTGGTAGTAAATGGAATAATTGGCGTTAAAACTAAGCTCAGGGCTAATGTTATAACTCAGCGCTAATTTGGGCGAAAATTGATTGAGCGGGTTTGCCATGTTGCTGTTAAAGGTATTCCCATCCATGCGGAAGCCGGCCGTAAGGCTAAGGCGCTGCTTGAAAAAGGCTTTGTTTACGCTGGCAAAAGCGGCATAGCGGTACAGACGCAGGCGCGTGCTGTATTCTCTGCGGGGGGTAAAACGTTCATCGCGTTCATCGGTATTGTACTTGGCCTCTTCAAAACCAAAGCCGGTGGTAATGCGGTAGCCATTGTAGCGGGCAAAGTTTTCTACCCGCAGTTTGTTTTCAATTTCTTGCGATTCATAGTCCAGCAGCTGGCGCTTATCTTCATTGTTGTCTTCAAACTTAAAGGCGGTGTTGGTGAGCATGAAGCGGCTCAAGATTACATTGGTGTACGAGTTTTCACTGAATCGGGTGTACTTGGCGCCAATGCTGTAGTTCCACTGCTCGTTTACCGGTAAAAAGTTCAGTTGAAACTGCTGCTCTTCGGTGTCATTGGCATCGGTATTCAACTCAAAATTATCAATGGCTCCTAAACCTAAAATGGTGAGTTGGTTTTTATCGTCAAACTTGTGCTTTACCTTAAACTGAAAATCGTTGTAGGTGGGTAAAAAAGGCAGCTCTAAAACCGAGAATAAAAATTGCAGGTAGCTCCTTCGGGCGGAAGCCAAAAAAGTGGTTTTCTCTCCTAAGGGCCCTTCCAGGGTAAGGCCTACCTCTGAGGCACCTACTTGAAAAATCCCCCCGATTTTATCGTCTCGGCCATCTTTTAGTTTAAGACTCAACACCGAGCTTAGTCCATTGGCGCGTTCCACCGGAAAGGCCGAGGTGTAGAGGTCAACCTCGCGAATAAAATTTACGTTTATCAAACCTACCGGGCCGCCACTGCTGCCCTGCGTGGCAAAGTGATTAATGGCGGGTATTTCAATGCCATCCAGGTAAAAGCGGTTTTCATTGGGGGCGCCTCCGCGGATGATAATGTCATTGCGGAAGTTAGGAGTGGAAGCTACTCCTGGCAGGGTTTGAATCACCAGTGAAATATCCTGGTTACCACCCGGGTTCCGTTGAATTTCGTTAATCCCCAAGGTGTTTACGGAAACGGGACTTTCTTCCTTCCGCTCAAAGCGATCCTGGGCGCTAATTTCTACCGCTTCCAGCTGTTCACCGGCACTGAGAGCAAAATCCAGTACCGTGGGTTTGCTGCGGGTAATTTGTACTTCGTATTCGGTTTTAGAACCATAGCCCACAAAAGAAGCGGTAATGTTGTACAAGCCGAGCTCTACTTTCAACTCATAGTTCCCGTTATCGTCTGTGGTGGCGCCCAGGGTTTGCCCTTCAACCACCACGTTGGCAAAAGGCAGGGGCTCATTGTTAATTTCGTCATACACCCGGCCTTTTAAAATTCCCTTTTGAGCCCAAAGGGCTGGCGCCAGAAGCAGTAGCGCGGCACAGAGTCTGAAATTCATACAGTGTTTTTCTGATGAGTAAGCAAAAGAAACCCCGGGGTAGTCCCGGGGTTCAAAAAAAGATGTAAAAAAAACTACTCCCCGCTAAATATGGGATAAATCACCTGGGTTAACCAGCGATTGGTATCGGGTTCAGTTGCCGGGTCTGTTACATACAACTCAACAGCCGGAGCACCCAGTTTAATGTTGTTTTCTTTGGCATATTCCTCTATTAAGTAATGCGCCTGGCCGGCACCGGAATAGTCTCCGTAGTAATCTACCCGTAGCACATTGCCGCCCACAAATTCACCGGGCATAACGGTGTCATTACCAGCCTTCGTAGAAGCTACTGGCAAGGCAACTACCATATCGGTAGTGCTGGTTACCGTATCCCAATTGTAGTACATGGCCATAGGTGCACCGGTCATGTTTTGCATGTCAGGACCTAAAAAGCGACCAATCATCTCGTAGCGCTCTTTGAAAAAGTCGCTTACGCTCATTTCGTCAAAGCTTACCTGATCCCGCACTCCAAAATACTGAATGGGCGTCATTTCATCGCGCTCTACTTTAAGGGCAGGCTTTTCATTGGCCTTGGCTTCAGCCACTGATTTTAGCGTGGCCAAACCACTTTCAAACTGAGGGCCCACCATGGCATCCATCAAATACCCGAAAGACCGCTGGAAAAAACCCATCTCCCCGTTGAAGCTCCAGCTTACCTGGGTGCTGCCATCCTCATTTTTGGTTAAAATCCATTTACCATTAGACTCACCCTGGCCTTCAAACGCAATGCGTGTGTGCATGGTGTCCATACCTACGGTGCGTACAATTTGCTGATTGCCACCGCCCATGTTTTCACTGGTCCAGCTGTAAGAGGCGCCTTGGCCCTGGGTCTGCTCACCGTATTCAAAAGTCATGGTGCTGTCTGCCGCCAGCCAGGGGCTCCAGTTTTCCCAATTCTTGAAATCTGAAATTTGGGCGTACACCACCTCTTGAGGAGCGTTAATGGTGGCCGAGCGTTCTACCTCGTATTTTGCCGGTAAAGTGGCCATCCAAATGCAGTACAGCCCAAACAAAACGAGCAGTACAATTAAAATTACTTTGAGTGCTTTCATTGTGTTGATTTTTTAGGAGATAGCTCAAAAGTAATTGAATTTCAACGTTCTTGAAAGAGGTTAAAAAGATGTTGAATTCTGCTCCGCTTTCTGCATTAAATTCAGCGCTTTAAAAATCCAAAAGCCCTTACCTTTGGCCCCATGCATAACATGATTTTAATTTTAGACTGCGGTTCGCAATACACGCAGCTAATTGCCCGCAGGGTACGGGAACTCAATATTTACTGTGAGATTCATCCTTTTACGGATACCCACCTAATTGATGCTAACGTCAAAGGGGTTATTATCAGTGGTAGCCCGGCTTCGGTGCGCGATGCCAATGCCCCTCAACTAGACCTTAGCGACATCCGGGGTAAATACCCGCTTTTGGGCGTTTGCTACGGAGCGCAGTATTTGGCTAAAGCCGATGGCGGTAAAGTAGAGGCCTCCGAAACCCGGGAATTTGGCCGCGCCAACCTGAAGTCTATTGATCAAAAATCAGGTTTGTTTAAAAATATGGAGATTGGCTCTCAGGTATGGATGAGCCATGGCGATACCATTCTGGAACTACCCGAAAATTTTGAAATAGAAGCCAGCACCCGTGACGTGAAAGTGGCCGCTTACCACATTCAAGGGGAGCAAACCTATGGCATACAATTTCACCCCGAGGTGTACCATAGCAAGCAGGGCTTGGAACTGCTTAAAAACTTTGCGGTAGACATTTGTGGCTGTCAACAAGACTGGACCCCCGCTTCTTTTGTGGAGGAAACGGTAGAGAAAATGCGCGAAAAACTGGGTGACGACCAAGTGGTGTTAGGACTTTCAGGCGGGGTAGACAGCACCGTGACAGCCGTGTTGCTGGATAAGGCCATTGGCGATAGGCTACACTGCATTTTTGTAAATAATGGGTTGCTGCGTAAAAATGAGTTTGAGCAAGTGCTGGATCAGTACAAAGAAATGGGGCTCAACATTAAAGGCGTAGATGCCAGCGAGCGCTTTTTATCAGCTTTACACGGCATTGCTGACCCTGAGCTGAAGCGTAAAACCATAGGCCGCGTTTTTATTGATGTATTTGACGATGAGGCTTCGGCTATTACCAATGTAGATTGGCTGGCCCAGGGCACCATT
>PR_CR_10_Liq_1_inCRDRAFT_1001563_pt1 | contig 12672 bp, 11 predicted proteins | sample PRCRCaboRojoPR_3_FD_10241 | JGI IMG/M metagenome (IMG submission 10241) | reverse complement strand
TTTGGTGGCCCAAAACACAATCCTGATTCACTCAATCCAGTCAGCATGCCGTAACTGCTGTTAAGTTCTAACTCAACTGCTGGCAGTGGTTGTTCCGATAGCTGAATACACAGGTTTTCAAACTCAGATTGGTTGGCAAGTGTTTGCCCCGAGTGGTTTTCGATGATGAAGTTCTCTCCCGAAAAAACACTAAATTCAGCTTCGTTTCCTGCTGCCAGGGCAGGTTGACACCAAATTGACCATGGAGCTAACGCCTCTGTTGTTAGACCTTCTTCCCAAAATCTAATTACCCCCGCTTCACAAACTAGGGTCTCGTGATCCCTAGGGTCTCGTGATCCCCCTCGGAAACTGAGAACCCATCCTCACAACCCAAGACCTCATACTGAGCATCCTGCAACTGAGNAAAAGTGATGGGCTCAACAACCTTGGGTTGCTGCTCCTCAACTGCTGGTTCAATCACAGTCTCTTCCGCCGCGCAGCCAGTGAGGAGCAAGCTAACGGCTATAAGTTTTAGTGCCGATCGCATCTTCACCGTCGATGTAAATTCGTAGTCTGTTTTTGCCAAGCTCTAGCTCGTAGGTCCTAACAAAATAAATATCATTGGTTAGATTTCGGTAGTCACCATTGCCGTAGAGATCTGACTGTTCAATGCGAACCCATGCAAACTCCTCATATTCACCACTGTCCCCCTGTGCCATGAATTGAATCTTTTGATTCAGCTGAGGATACTTCGCATAAAACTTCACCTGGGAGTCACTGATTCTTCTCATCCAAACCTTTTGCTCGCCATCATCTGGTCCAATGTTTCCAAGGTTTGCCGTGGTGTCACCATCTGCCAAATCAGCAACCGCATTGACCATCCCACCAATGTCGATGCGGGAGGCATCTGACAGTACATCTTTGGTTAGAAATCCGGTTTGATCAATTGCTGTTTTGAACTCATTGATTGTCACCTCGGGGTTTATTTCTCTTGCCAATAAGAAACTTGCAGCCACCAAAGGTGTTGCAGCACTTGTTCCACTTCCCTGCATGTAGCCAAAGTAATCAGCGGTTGGCAGGTAGTAGGGCGCAAACACGTCCAAGGATTCACCACCATTAGTCCAGTTCGCCACCACCCCGCTGTTTTCAACCGCACCGACGCTAATCACATTTGGTAAACATGCTGGAAGCAGCATTCCATATGGGTTTTGCTCATTGCCGGCAGCTGCAAAAACCGGGATTCCTGCATCAACTAGTCTTTGCACGCTGGTGGCAAGGGCTGGCGAATCACTTTCGCAAGAGAGCATGTTAGCCCTGGAGGGGAATCTTCCCATGGAGATGCTGACAGCCTGCAGATTGTGTTGTTCACGGACCTCATAAAAATAATCCAGTGACCTGATCATGCCGCGGACTGTCCTGGTGTCATCGCGAGCCATGATGATGTTCGCCTCTGGTGCAACACCGCCCGGTATTTGAACATCAACGTCTAAGCCTCCGGCTGCGATGCCTGCCACCATGTTTCCGTGGTTTGAATCCTCAGCTGGATTGGTAAAAACATCGGGTGGTGCCTCGGCAGCTTCAACACCTGTCTGATAGTTGCTTTTATTTGGACAACTTGAAGTGTTTGAGACACAGACACCATCGACAACTCGGCCCTCGAAATAAGGGTGGCTGGCTGTTAGGCCGACATCAATGAATGCAATTGACATCCCGTTTCCGGTTAGGTTCAGCTCTCTGGCCTCACCGAGATTGACCAGATCAAACCCTGGTGCTCCGGTTGGAGCAGCAAGTGATGCTTGGGCGATGAATGCCGATGAAATGGCTAATGAAAGTGCAATTTTAAGCTTCAATGCTTCTCCCCTAAGTCTTTTTCTAGACTATCGCACTATTCAATTTGGCCTGTCTCTGGCAACGCCCACACCGAATCAGTTATCTTTCAATGGTGAAAAAAATTATCTTGCTCCACGGTTGGACCAATAGAAGACCCGAAGGCATTTGGCACAGACTTGCTTCAACTGAACTTAGGCAGCGTGGACATCAGGTTTGGTATCCACAATTCCCTGACCCCGATCAGCCCAAAGCAGAGCAGTGGCAAGAGCTATTGGTTCAAGAATCAAACATGATGGATGAGGTTCAGGGTGGGGAGAAAATTGCCATTGCCCACTCACTGGGTTGTTTGAACTGGTTGGTTTCAGCCATGACCAATCGCATCACAAGTTTTGATCGAGTTTTGTTTGTGGCACCTCCTGACACCCAATTGACCGATCAGGCGGATGGGATTGAAGGTGATCCCGTTGATCTCACCCACCCTGCAGTGTTGCCTGCGATTGCCGCAAAGGCAAAAGATTTCAACATCATCGCAGGCGATAACGACCACTGGCTTCCAAGAGGCATTCAACAAACCTATGGAGAGATTTGGAACATGCAGCCTTTGATTCTCAAAGGCGCCGGGCATTTCAGTTTGGAAGATGGCCTCGGTCGTTGGCAGGGATTGATTGACTGGGTGGAATCAGCTGACCCTCAAGATCTGTTGAGAAGGTAATGAAAACAGCACTGATAACGGGTGGCTCATCTGGTCTTGGTCTAGAGACTGCCAGAGAGCTTTTAGCCCAGAACTACAAAGTCATCATCACTGGCAGAAGCAGTCAGAAGCTTGTGAATGCCGAGAACAAACTGAATTCAAAAAACCTCGAGTGGATTCAGAATGACATCAGTGACCTAGAACAGGTTGAAACCCTCGCGAGCAAAATTGAATCACTTGACGTGTTGATTAATAACGCAGGTCAGATGGGGCCACCATTTGAGCGCAGCAAGCAGGGCCATGAGCTTCAGATGGCCACCAATCATCTTGGTCATTTTCTGCTGACCAAACTCCTGTGGGCAAAGCTAAATGACTCTTCAAGGGTGATTCACCTAAGCTCCACCGTTCACCGCAAAGGCAAACCAACGATGTCAGCGGCTGAGCTTTCTGGTTTCGAGGACGGTTATGACCGCTGGCAGAGATATGCAGACACCAAGCTTGCGTGTGCTTTGTTTGGCAGGGAATTAGACAACCGAGCCAAGCAGGCGGGAAGCAGCGTGAAAAGCATCATTGCTCACCCCGGTTGGGCCAGAACCGGATTGCAGGTTCACTACCCATCAAGCTTTCATTTCCTTGCCCAAAACCCAAGCCAAGGTGCCAGGTCTCAGATTCTGGCATCTTTGACAGATGTTTCTGGTGGAGAGTTTTTTGGACCAAGCCTTGAACTCTGGGGAAAGCCTAAGTTGATTTCTGGAAGCAAGGACAGCAAAAACATGGAATCAGCAAGAGATCTTTGGGAACAAACCGAGAGCCTGATTGGCAACTTCACAGTTACCTGAGAGTGGTTTTCAACAACCAACGAAAATATTTCCCAAAAGCTAGGCTGAAGCGGTGNGCACCAAAACATATGAATTCGGGGAGAAAACAGCTGAGCACGACTTCCCAGTTTTCAACGAACGAGAAATCAGAGCGTCAGCAGGACTTTTGTTCCTGGTTGGCTTTGCAGCATGGATGTATGCGGCGATAACAGATGATTTTCAGCCAATGCGTGGCTTTGGTGTTTTGTTCATGCTGGATATGTTTCTCAGACTGTTTGTCAATCACAGGTTTGCCCCATCAATGATCATCGGTCGCTTTGTCACGAGAAACCAAATACCAGAGTGGGTGGATGCACAACCGAAAAAGACAGCTTGGTATATCGGGTTTGGGATGGTCGTCACAGCTTGCTTCACAATGGGCTGGTTGGCACTTAGTGGGCCGGTGCCACTGGCGCTTTGTGGGATTTGCATCAGCTTTTTGTTTTTTGAATCAGCGTTTGGTTTTTGTGCGGGGTGCTGGCTCCACATGCGGTTTTCAAAGACTCCACCAAGACTCTGTTCAGGCGGCGTTTGTGAAATAAAGCACTAAAACGGAATTTTCAGTTAGCCGCTAGGCTTGTACTTATCGAGAAACACCTCCCTCGAATAACCGGGCAAACAGCCCCAGAAACATTGACTGCAAAAACAGTCCCCTTCCAATCACTCTGAGTGGTGGAAGATAACCTTCTAGGCAAGAGTGTTCACTTAGACCTAACATCCAAGGGGATATAAAAAATGACGACAGCTATTCAGAATTGGGTCGAAGAAATAGCGGCACTGACTCAGCCGGACAAGATTCGTTGGATTAATGGGTCCGAGCAGGATGAAATGAATCAACTGCTTGTCACTCACGGCACCTTCACTCAACTGAATCCAGAGAAGCGCCCAAACAGCTTCCTGGCCCGCACCAACCCAGCCGATGTTGCTCGGGTTGAGGAAAGAACTTTTATCTGCTCAGAGCGTGAGCAGGATGCAGGGCCAACCAACAACTGGCGAGCACCTGCTGAGATGCGAACCAAGCTGAACTCAATGTTTGAAGGTTCCATGCGTGGGCGAACCATGTATGTGATTCCTTTTGCGATGGGCCCCATTGGTTCAGACATGACCCGCTATGGGGTTGAGCTAACAGACAGTGCCTACGTGGTGAGCTCAATGATGATCATGACCCGCGTCAGTGACAAAGTTTTAGATGAAATCAACAACGGTGCCGATTGGGTGCCAGCTGTTCACTCAGTTGGTGTTCCGCTGGCTCCTGGTGAAAAAGATGTTCCATGGCCATGTGCTCCGGAAGACGTCCACGTGGTGCAGTTCCCAGAGACCAAAGAGATCTGGAGCTATGGCAGTGGCTACGGTGGCAACAGCCTGCTTGGCAAAAAAGCCATGAGCCTAAGAATTGGTTCAACCATGGCCCGCGATGAAGGTTGGCTTGCAGAACATATGCTTCTTATCCGCATCACCGCTCCAACCGGCAAACAATACAACGTGGCGGCGGCCTTCCCCTCGGCTTGTGGGAAGACAAACCTGGCCATGCTCAAGCCATCACTGCCTGGCTACAAAGTTGAAACCATCGGTGATGACATCACCTGGATTGCTCCCAGCAAGAGTGGGAAGTTGAAGGCTATCAACCCTGAATTTGGTTTATTCGGTGTTGCCCCTGGAACCGGACCCGACACCAATCAACACGCTTTAGATTCCATGAAGGAAAATGCGGTTTTCACCAATGTTGCAATGACCGATGATGGTGATGTTTGGTGGGAAGGTTTGGGAGAAGCTCCCGATCACCTAACTGACTGGTTGGGTCAGGACTGGACTCCTGAATCTGAAACTCCTGCCGCTCACCCAAACTCTAGATTCTGTGTTCCGATGAGTCAGGCTCCAACTGTTTCTCCGGATTGGGAGAGCAAAGAAGGTTTTGAACTGGATGCCATTTTGTTTGGTGGCAGGAGAGCAACCAATGTTCCGCTGGTCACCGAGTCAAGAGACTGGAACCACGGTGTGTTCATGGGTGCAACCATTGCCAGTGAGCAAACTGCGGCTGCCGAGGGTCCAGTTGGTCAATTGCGCAGAGACCCCTTTGCAATGTTGCCCTTCTGTGGCTACAACATGGCCGATTACTGGAACCACTGGCTAGAACTTGGTGGCAAGCTTTCAAACCCACCAAAGATCTTCCAGGTGAACTGGTTCCGCAAGGATGAAAACGGCAAAATCATGTGGCCTGGGTTTAGTGAAAACACAAGGGTGATTGACTGGATTATTTCAAGGCTTGAAAACGAAGCCAAAGGCGAGGCAACACCCATCGGTCGAATCCCTGCCACCAATGAGCTAAACATTGAAGGCTTGGGTCTGGATCAACCAACCATGGACAAAATCATGGCTGTTGATTCTGATTCATGGCTTGCCGAGGCTGACATGATTGAGTCCTTCTTTGATGGTTTTGGACTTGCCCTTCCCAAGGAAATGACTCGTCAACTGCACTGGTTGAGAAGCCAATTGGAGCTTCAGAAAAATAATCTGGTCTCTTCCTAGATACCCTCCTAGGGTATAGGGTGAAGACATGGAATTTGTTGAACTATCAATTGAAGGAATGACCTGCGGACACTGTGAAGCAAGTGTCTCCCAGGAGCTAAAGAAGCTGAACGGTGTCACCGAAGTGGTTGTAAGCCACGAAACTGGCAAAGCAGATGTTTCAATGACGGAATTCGTTCCAGAGCTAGACATAAGAAATGCAGTTAGTGAAGCAGGCTACGAAATCACCGCTATCACGGTTCACTGATGAGCTCGGAGCTCGAACTAGACATTGAGGGAATGACTTGCACTGCATGTGCGAGGAGAGTTGAAAAATCCCTAAATAAGCTCCCGGGTGTCAGCGCCTATGTTGATTTTGCAACCGAAACCGCGCACCTCACCTACACCGGGCAAACAGAAACCAAAGAGCCAAACCTTGATGAGCTAAAAACAGCAGTTGAGGCCACCGGCTATAAAATCGGCGAGGGCAAAAGCGAACAAAAATCCATCAGGCCAAAACTGATTACAGGTGCAATTCTTGGAACTCTGACCGTCCTTATTTCAATGATCCCTGCCTTCAGATTTGCAGGCTGGGAGTGGTGGGCGCTGGCTCTTTCAACGCCAGTGATGTTTTATGTCAGCTACCCCTTCCATGAAGCAACAATCAAAAACCTGCGCTTTGGTGCAACCACCATGGACACTTTGATTAGCCTCGGTTCACTGGTTGCTTATTTGTATTCGGTTTATAACCTGTTTTTTGGTGACCCCGAGCAGGTCTATTTTGAAGTTGCCGCAGTTGTTCCAACAGTTGTATTACTCGGACGCTACATAGAACTCGGGGCCAGACGGTCCGCAACTGATTCTGTGAAGGCTCTGCTTTCTGCCATCCCCGAAACCTCAGTTGTTATTCGTGGTGGCGAAAGATTAGAAATCTCCACCAGTGAAATCAAAATTGGCGACCAGGTGGTCATCCCCGCGGGTCAAACAATCCCAGTTGACGGTGAAGTCATTGATGGAAACGCAACCATTGATAACTCAGCACTGACAGGCGAATCAGTGCCCGAGGAGATAGCCGTTGGCAGTGTCGTTAGCGGTGGTGGGGTGAATCTGAACGGAACCTTGGTTATTGTCGCAAGTTCCAATTCAACCGGTTCCAGGCTTGGTCGCATTGCAGATCTGGTTCGCGAAGCAACAAGTCAAAAAACTCAGGTTGCCAGAATCACTGATCGCATCAGTGCTGTGTTTGTGCCAATAGTTATTGTGATTTCAATCNTCACCTATGTTGTCTGGGCCTTTGGCTTTGGTGATCAGCAAACTGCTTTCCAGGCGGCAGTCGCGGTGCTGGTTATTGCCTGCCCATGCGCNNTGGGGATAGCGGTTCCGATGAGNTTGGTGGTGAGTGCTGGAAATGGTGCAAAGCGAGGCATCATCATTCGTGATCCTGACAGCCTCACGGTGTTGTCCAAGATAAAGCAAATCGTTTTGGATAAAACTGGAACACTCACTTATGGCAAATTGGCGGTCAATGAAGTAATTGAAATTCAAGCTAGCAAGCAGGAGATAACCTCCTATGCTGCTGCTGTAGAAAAGCTGTCCGCTCACCCAATTGCCAAGGCAATTGCTGCACTGGATGATTCCAAGCAAGCAGAAAATGGATCAGAGATTGCAGGTTTTGGCATCAAAGCAATGGTCGATGGCAAAGAAATTACGGTTTCCAAAAACACTGAAGTTAGCAATGCTGCCGAGCTTGCCAAGGTGATTGACTCCATTGAGGCTAAATCTTTAGTTGTGGTCAGCTGGGATGGAATGGCTCANGGGGTAATCACTCTCACCGACACCATTCGGGACAGTGCAATGACGGCAATCAAAGATCTCAAGTCGCAACAGATAAACCCAATTATTGTCTCTGGGGACAACCAGGCACAAGTGGATAGCGTTGCCTCTCAGCTGGGAATCGAGCGAGCATTTGGTGATGTCTCACCCGAAAACAAGCAGTCTCAGGTGAAGGCACTCTCAGTCGAAGCAAAGACTGCAATGGTCGGAGATGGCCTGAACGATGTGGCTGCATTGGCTGGAGCTGATGTTGGAATTGCAATGGGGTCAGGAACCAGAGCTGCTCAGAGCGCTGCGGCAATCACGATTCTGGATGATGACCCACAGTCAATCCCCTATGCCATGCGGCTAGCTAAAAAGACTTGGAACAACATCCTGCAAAACCTCGGCTGGGCCTTTGGTTACAACATCTTGTTGATTCCGGTTGCAGCTTTGGGTTTTCTAAACCCAATGCTGGCAGGAGCTGCCATGGGCTTTAGTTCGATTTCAGTGGTGCTGAACTCAATGAGGTTGAAGAGTTAGTCCTTCTCAGGAGGAAGGGTTTCGCCCTCGATTGACCTATACGCGTTTTCCTGAATCTCTTTTCTTCTGAGCAATGCTTCCTGCTCAGGTGTAAGCAGATTTCGAGTGTCAGCTAAGAAATTTTCTAGATCTGCTTTCTGAGTTGGAAGCTGTGAAAGAAGTCTCTCGGCGTCCTGAATGGCATTCTTTGTCACATCAAGTGACTTCATTGCAAGTTGCTCTGCACGGTAGCGGGCGTCCTGAATCAATGCGGTTGCCATGCTCTCCGCCTCACGAGTTCTCTGGTCAGCCGCATCCACCGAATCGTTATAGGTGTTCTCAGCCTTTTCGAGCAAACTGCTTGCCTCGTCAGTTGCTGACTGCAAACGCTCTTCAGCTTCTGCATAAATCTTTTCAACCTCAGTCCTAGCCGCATCTGAGCGATCAGCGAATTCTTGCTCGCTAACCTCACGGCGGTCTTGAATCTCAGCTTCTAGGTTTGCAAGTGTTGATTCCAACTCTGCTTTTTGATTGCTTAGTTTTTCAAATTCTTTCTGAGCTTCAGCTTTTTTCTTGGCAATCTGGTTTTCAGCCTCATTGCGGATCAGGTTCGCGTTCTGCTGAGCTTTTGCCAACTCATCCTTGGCCTGCTTGTGGATTTCTTCTGATTCGTATTTGAGCTCTTTAGCTTCTTTTTCAGCCTTGCGGGTGAGGCTTTTTGCCTCACGCTCTGCTTTTACCAGAACTTGATTTGCAAACTGATCTGCTTCATAAATTTTTCTGTCTGACTCAGCACGAGCTTCTTCACGAACTCGAAGTGCCTCTTTGGTGGCATCCTGAACGAGCTTGCCGGCTTCGCCCTCAGCAAGTCTCAAGGTTTCCTCAAACTGCTGCCCAAGCTTTGCATAACCAGGTGATTGAGCTGATTTTAGATTGTTTGTAAGCTCTTCAACTTTTTCTCTCAAAGCCTGCTGTTCACGGACTGCACCATAGTTATAGGTTTCTAACTCTGTGATTTTGGCAAGCAGTTGGCTGATATAGGAATCAACCTCACGTCGGCTATAACCGCCAACAGCCGACCCAAACTGGGGTTGCTGGTTGTCCTCTGACATAAATCAATCCTTTTCTTCCACTTGCAATATACCTTAGGCAACAGATGTTTTGGGAACAATCATCCAAGAGAAACAGTTGGGATTGCTATGACATTAGTTTTGAAAGCTGGCACAGACTGGCAAACGGTATTGGAAAAGGCAGCTCAGGCTGCCCCGGAGGCAATCAGCGTTGAGCGCCTGAACAACCTAATCGACGGCGAGTGGGTGGCCGAAGGGGATATCAAAGACCACGTGAACCCAGTTGATGGAAAGCCAATTTTGGGTCCATCAATGCTTGGAGTTGACAGGGTGATGGAAGCAGTTCATGCCGCCAAGAAACAAGATGAGTCTTGGGGCAACACACCCTTGGCTGAGCGCAAGGAAAAAGTTCAAAAAGCAGTTGAGCTAATGCGCGAGCACAGAGACACGCTGGCGTTGCTGTTGGTCTGGGAAATCGGCAAGCCCTGGAAGCTAGCCTGTGCTGATGTTGACCGTGCATTTGAAGGTGTTGAGTGGTACATAGGTGAGATTGATCGTCAGATGGAGGGACGTGACCCTCTTCATGGACCAGTTTCAAACATTGCCAGCTGGAACTACCCAATGAGTGTTTTGGTGCATGCTGAGCTTGTTCAAATGCTGGCTGGAAACGCAGTGATTGCAAAAACCCCAACCCAGGGTGGTTTCCACACCCTAACTCTGGCCCACGCCATGATGCACCGAGCTGGTTTGCCAGTCACACTGGTCAGTGGTTCCGGTGGTGAGCTTTCACCAGCACTTGTTTCCAGTGACCAGCTGGGGGCACTGGCTTTTGTTGGTGGGAGAAACAACGGTCGTGCGGCAGCCTCTTCACTTCACAATCTCTCCATGCGCTACATGTTGGAGCAAGAGGGATTGAACTCATGGGGAATCTGGAACTACTCAGATTGGGATGGCCTGAGTGCGCATCTTTCCAAAGGTTTTGAATACGCCAAGCAGCGTTGCACCGCCTACCCAAGATACGTTGTCCAGCGAGAGCTGTTCCCAGAGTTTTTGGAAACCTACCTGGATGTTGTGAAAAACCTGCGCTTCGGTCACCCGCTAGCGGTTGAACACGAAGATGATGACTTCCCAGACCTTCACTTCGGTCCGGTGATTTCTGCTTCAAAGGCCAATGACCTGCAAAACATCTTCAATGAGGCTGTCACTCGTGCGGGAGTTCCGATGTATGTGGGGTCACTGGATGATGGCAGATTCTTAGAAGGCCAGGACAAATCAGCCTATGTTGCTCCAATGGCAGTGCTAGAACCGCCCAAGAACTGGTCAATTCACCACAGCGAACCCTTCGGGCCATTGGACAGCATTGTTTTGGCTGACTCCGAAGCTGAACTGATTGCTGCCATGAATGTTTCGAACGGAAACCTAGTGAGCTCAGTTGCAACTGATGATGAGGACTTTGCATCCCGTGTTCGCGAAGAATCACAGGCGTTCAAATTCGGAATCAATAAGCCTCGCAGTCGCGGTGACAAGCAAGAAGCATTTGGTGGTCGTGGCGCCAGCTGGCGAGGAGCATTCGTTGGTGGAGATCTGTTAGTTCAGTCAGTAACCACAGGTGATGGACCACTTTATGGAAACTTCCCCGGCGGTAGTTTCTACCCAGAGAACCCATAATGAGTGATGCAGTAAAAGTTGGCAGGATAATCCTGATTGTTGCCTTCACCGTCTCTGGATTTGCGCATCTGTTTGCAGCTGAAACCTTCCTGCCGCTGATGCCACCGATTTTCCCAGAGCCTTTGAACTGGATCTATGTCTCAGGGGCAATGGAGCTATTAGCCGCATTGCTGCTGGCTATGAAGATCCAGGGAGGGCCACTTTTGGCCTTTGTGACACTGCTTGCAGTCTGGCCAGGAAACTGGTGGATGGCAATCGAAGCAACAGCAGGAGATGACTTAGTAGCAGCAATCATTGCCTGGGCAAGACTTCCCCTGCAACTACCACTTCTTTACTTCGCGTGGAAATCACCTGTGGAGGTTTATTTCAAGGCACCAAAGGCAACAGCCAGCTAGGCTGACTTGGTGATTGAGACAGCTAAAAACCTAAAAATTATCAACATTGCCCATGGTGGATGGGGTGTCGCCAGAGTTGAAGGCAAGGTCATCTTTGTTGCAGGCGCAATTCCAGGGGATACTGTTGATGCTGAGGTGTTTCAATCAAAAAAGAATTTTGCCAAGGCCGATGCAATTTCAGTTATTGAACCAAGCCCCACCAGACGATCACACATCTGGCCAGAGGCAGATATAAAAAACCCACCAAGCTCAAGACCAGGTGGTGCTGACTATGGTCATATCTCCTATCCTGCCCAGCTGAGGTATAAATCACAGATTCTCAAAGAGTCGATGCAGAAGTTTGCAAAATTAGAAATCCCCGACGGCCTCATAATGCCAATCTCAGAGAATGAACTTGGCTGGAGGACCAGAGTTGATCTGCACGTGAATGAACAGGGTGTAATTGGGCCCTATGCAGAGCGAACAAATAATGTCATCAAGGTTCAGTCACTGCCCCTTGCAACAGAAGCCATCAACAAAGCTGGCCTTCATAATGAAAACTTCGCTGGGGCAGAAACGGTTCGAGTCATTGATAACCAGGGGGAGATTCGTTTAGTAATCGATGAGCAAAAGCCAACAACCATCACTGAGTTTGCTCAGTTTGAATTCAAGGTTGCAGACACTGGTTTCTGGCAGGTGCATACCCATGCAGCAACCACTTTGTTTGAAGCGGTCAGTGAGCTGATTGATGAAAACCTGTTTGACCCGAAAGCAGATAACCATGACCTCTATGGTGGTGTTGGCCTGCTGGCTGCAGCAATTGCCAATAAAGACATTGAAAACACAAAGGTAATCAGTGTTGAAAGTGATGCGGGAGCTGTTGATTATGCATCAGAGAATCTGTCCTTCGCACCCTACGCAAGGTCAGTTGAATCCAAAGTAGATAATTACCTAAAAACTTTGGTGGCTAACTCTGCAAGTCTTCAAGGCGCAACAGTTGTGATGGACCCGCCAAGAATAGGTGCGGGAAAAGATGTCATGAAAAACCTGACATCGATGAAAGCATCGCAAATCATCTATGTTGCCTGTGATCCGGTAGCGCTATCCAGAGATGTTGAATATGCCATGCAGTCTGGTTATCAGCTTGCGGAAATCAAAGGTTATGACCTATTTCCAAACACTCACCACTTTGAGGCAGTGGCGAGACTTACGCTCTAAAGGCTGGCTGATTGACTAGCTCGTGATGCAAAGCTTCAGTTTCAGGCAAAGCATCGGCAATGGCTTGCTTCTGCTCCTCACTAAGCTCAATCTCACTGGCTGATAAAACATCTGTGATGTTTTCACTCTTGGTCGCACCTGGAATT
>PR_CR_10_Liq_1_inCRDRAFT_1001561_pt1 | contig 12681 bp, 11 predicted proteins | sample PRCRCaboRojoPR_3_FD_10241 | JGI IMG/M metagenome (IMG submission 10241) | reverse complement strand
CGGGGCCAACACCCATGAATTCCGGGTTGTCTGGCCCGAGCCGGTCAAGGGAAAGATCCGGTTCTGTGTGCGGATGGACAACCCCGCCTGACCGCAGCATCCCGAATGTGGAAAGGCCTGCCGACCGGCGGGCCTTTTTCCTGTCCGGATTGCAGTCGGCTCAGATGTAGTAGAGGTCTTTGAAGACATAGTGCGCGATCCGGTCGCGCGAAATGCCCATCTCGGCCAGTTCGGCGTCGGATTTTTCGTGCAGCGCCTCGATCCGGCGGCGGCGCCCGGCGCGGCTGCCATGGGCCTCGGCGGCGGTCCAGAAGGCGCGCCCGATTCCGCGCAGGATGTCGCGAAGGCGCGGTGCGGCGAAGGTGGTGTCGGTGATGTCTGCCATTGGAAACCTCGTCCCGGGTTGTGCGTGGTTTCCTCCCTTGCCGCGAAGTTAGGGAAGGGCCGTGCGGGGCGCTACGTCCAATCGCGCATTCGCGCTATGCGCCTGCTGCAAAGCACGGTCCGTGAGACGCACCAGGCGTAATCTGTCCTAGCGCAGCCGCTGCTCGGTCTCGCCGTCGAAGAACATGGCGTCGGCGGTGTCGAAGTCGATCACCACGCTCGTGCCCTCGGTCATCGCGGTGTTGTCGCGGCTTTCTACGATGATCCTCTCGCCGCCCGGCGGGATCAGGTAGTCGTAGGATACGCCGCCAAGCCGTTCCCGGATGTCCAGCTTAATGTCGCTGTCACCCGGCGCGATTGTCAGGTGCTGTGGGCGCAGGCCCAGGTAGACCGGCTTGCCCTCGGCGGGCAGGGCCACGGGGGCGTCGACCAGCCGGTTGCCAAGCGACGGCACCCGCAGCTTGCCGCCTTCGACCGTGCCTTCGATGAAGTTCATCGAGGGCGATCCGATGAAGCCGGCGACGAACTTGTTGTCGGGGTCCTCATACAGGTCCATCGGGCTGCCGACCTGTTCCACCCGGCCCGCGCGCAGCACCACGATCTTGTCGGCGAGGGTCATCGCCTCGACCTGGTCGTGGGTGACGTAAATCATCGTCGCGCCGATTTCCTTGTGCAGGCGGGCAATTTCCACGCGCATGTCAACGCGCAATTCGGCGTCGAGATTGGACAGCGGTTCATCGAAAAGGAACACCTCGGGGCCGCGGACGATGGCGCGGCCGATGGCGACGCGCTGGCGCTGGCCGCCGGACAGGGCCTTGGGCTTGCGTTTGAGGTAATCGTCCAGCTTCAGGATGCGGCTGGCCTCGGCCACCTTCTTAGTGATCTCGGCCTTGGGGTGGCCGTTCATCTTCAGCCCGAACCCCATGTTCTCCTCGACCGTCATATGCGGGTAGAGCGCGTAGGTCTGGAACACCATGGCCACACCGCGATCCGCAGGATCGACCCGCGTGACGTCGCGCGGGCCGATGTGGATCTGGCCCTCGGTGGTTTCTTCCAGCCCCGCGATCATGCGCAGCAAGGTGGATTTGCCACAGCCCGAGGGGCCGACGAAGACGCAGAACTCCCCGTCGGAGATGTCCAGGTCGATGTCATGGATCACTTGCGTGGCGCCGTATCTCTTAACGGCCTTGGTCAGCGTAACACCGGTCATCGGTTTCTCCTCCAGATGCGATCAGCCGGGGAACTGCCAGCTTTCGGCAGCCTCGGCGATTTTCGTGGCAGTTTCGGTCAGGGCCGGGCGGAGCTTTTCAAGCCCGTCCAGCGTGTTGCGTTGGGTCGAGGTGGTGATCGACAATGCGCCCATCACCCGGCCCGTGGCCGACAGGATCGGCGCGGCGATGCAGATGATGCCCTGTTCGTGTTCCTCACGGTCGAAGGACACGCCCTCGGCGCGGATCGCGTCCAGTTCCCGTTCCAGCGATTGGCGTCGGTCAGGGTGCGCGGGGTGTGGGCGAAAAAGGCCTGCATGTTGATCGCCTTGGCGCGGTCGTCTTCGGGCAGGAAGGCCATCATCGCCTTGCCGACCCCGGTGCAATAGCCCGGGCCGATCTTGCCCGCCTCTGAAAACATGTCGATGGGTTTGCGGGCATTGCGCTTGTCCACGTAGAGCACTTGTCCCTGGTCCATCTGCGCGAGGTGGATCGTCTCGCCGACCTGTTCGGACAGCGCATCCAGAAAGGGCCGGGCAATGGGGGCGAGCGAGCTTTGTTGCCAGGCCGCGTGGGCCAGCCGCACCAGCCGCAGCCCCGGCGCATAGGTCTGGCGCGCTTCGTCATAGGTCAGCATGCCCTGATTGGTCAGGGTTTGAAGCAGCCTGTAGAGCGTCGCCTTGGGGTGGTCGGATTCGGCCAGAAGTTCCGCGAATCGCACCGGACGCCCCCTGGCCGCGACAAGGTCCATCACGTCCAGCGCCTTGCCGACCGTGCCATCCGCATGTCCGCCATTCGTGGTCTGCCGGTTCATCCGCGTTATGTCCTCCCTTGTCCGGACGGTGCCGTCCGGGTGTTGACTTTGCTAACCCGAATCCCGCATAGTTTCAATAGTTGGAATAAGGTTTCATTATTTGGAACAATCCGACGCTGCATTATGGGAGGACACCAATGCTCAAGAAACTCACTTCGGCAGCCGTCGCGCTGACGATGACCACTGGCCTTTCCGGCCCTGCCTTCGCCGAGGCGCACTCGGAGCTCGAGGGCACCCTGCGGATCATTTCCGATATGTCGAATCCGGCGCCGCGCGCCGTGATGGAAGGAATGGCCGCCGAGTTCGACGCCATGCACCCGAACCTGACGGTCGAACTGGACATCGTCGATCGCGAGGCCTGGAAAAGCCAGATCCGCAACGCCCTGTCGGCCAATCCGCCGGACGTGGTGAACTGGTATGCCGCCAACCGGATGGAGCCCTACGTCGATTCCGGCCTGTTCATGGACATCACCGATTGGTGGGATGCCGGCGACTATGAGGGCCTCGAGTCCGTCAAGGGCGCGATGACCATGGATGGCAAGCAGTGGGGCATCCCCTATACCTACTACCAGTGGGGCGTCTATTACCGCGAAGACATCTTCAACGAGCTGGGGCTGGAAGAGCCCGAGACCTTCGAGCAGGAAATCGCCAACTGTCAGGCGATCCTTGATTCGGGGCGCAAGTGCTACACGATCGGCACCAAGTTCCTTTGGACCGCCGGTGGCTGGTTCGACTACCTGAACATGCGCACCAACGGCTTTGACCACCACATGGCCCTGGCCCGCGGCGAGCTGTCCTGGACCGAGGATGAGGGCGTTCGTCAGACCTTCGAGAACTGGCGCACCCTGATCGACATGGGCGCCTTCATCGACGACCACCAGACCTACAGCTGGCAGGAGGCGCTGCCCTTCATGGTCAACGGCGAAGCCGCCGCCTACCTGATGGGCAACTTCGTGGTGCCGCAGCTGCGCGATGCCGGTCTGGGCGATGACCAGATCGACTTCTACCAGTTCCCGGCCATCAACCCCGATGTCGCCATGGGCGAGGATGCCCCGACCGACACGTTCCACGTTGCCTCGGGCGCGCAGAATGTCGAGGCGGCGCGCGAATTCCTGAAATACGTGACCTCCGCCGAGGTGCAGACCGAGATCAACGGCCCCGATGGCCTTGGTCAGCTTCCGGTCAACGCCAACGCGTCGGTCGCGGATGACGAGTTCATCCAGCAGGGCTTCACCATGCTGTCGGAAAACGCCACCGGCGGGATCGCGCAGTTCTTCGACCGTGATTTCCCGGCCGAGATGGCCTCGATCGGCATGGAAGGTCTGCAGGAGTTCATGGTGTTCCCGGACAACCTGGACGACATCCTGGCCCGCCTCGAAAGCGCACGCGAGCGCATCTACGAGTAAATCCGTTACGGCCGGGGCCCCAATGCGGGGCCCCGCGCCACTCGCAGGCCATCCGCAAGCCCGGTCCGGGCTTTCGCATGCATTGCGCGCGGCCCAGGCGCCGTGCCCGGAGGACACGCCATGACAATTGCCACCGACCCGGAAACCCAAGGCTGGTTCCAGCGCAACCGGATGATCATCACGCCGTTGATGTTCCTTCTGCCGGGCGTGCTGTTTTTCGCGATCTACGTGATTATCCCGATTTTCCAGAGCTTCTACATCTCGACCTATGAATGGAACGGGCTGGGGGATCTGTCCGAGCAGGGCGAATTCGTCGGGCTGGACAATTATCGAGAACTGATGACCGACCGCGCCTTCGAGGTGTCGCTGTGGAACAATGTCAAATGGCTGGCGCTCTACCTTCTGGCCATTCCCGGCGGCCTGTTCATCGCGCTGTTCCTCAACCAGACCATCGTGGGCATCCGCCTTTACAAGTCGCTGTTCTTCTTTCCCTTCGTCATCAGCCAGGTCGTCGTGGGTCTGGTGTTTTCCTGGTTCTACCTGCCGCGCGAAGGCCTGTTGAACGGGTTCCTCGGGCTCTTCGGGGCGGGGCCGGTCAACGTCCTGGGTGACCCGACGCTGGCGACCTATGGCATCATCGCCGCCGGCCTTTGGCCACAAACGGCCTATTGCATGATCCTCTACCTGACGGGTCTGAACGCGGTCGACCCCGAACAGATCGAGGCCGCCCGGCTGGACGGCGCGCGGGGGCGGCGCATGCTGTGGCACGTGATCCTGCCGCAGCTGCGTCCCGCCACATTCATCGCCTTCGTGGTCACGATCATCGGCGCGCTGCGCTCCTTCGACCTGATTTCGATCATGACGAATGGCGGACCGTTCGGCTCTACCCGCGTGCTGTCCTTCTACATGTTCGAGAAAGCCCTGTCCGAATACGGGTTCCGCATGGGCTATGGCTCGGCCATCGCGGTGATCCTGTTCCTGATCATGCTGGTCTTCATCGGCTATTTCCTGTGGTCCATGTGGCGCGACGAACGCGACGCGCGGCGCTGAGAGGAGTGTAAGAGATGTTCCCGACACCCATCGAAAAGCGGTCGCGCGCGGCGCAGATCACCTATCAATCGCTGGTTCCCCTGGCGCTGGTCATGTGGCTCATGCCGCTGATCGCGGTGGCTCGTGTTCTCGATCCGGCCCGGCGTCGATTTCTCGAACGGCAACTACTGGGGCCTGCCCTCGTCCTTCGAGCTGTTCACCAATTATGGCAAGGTCTTCTTCGAGAGCGATATGCCCCGCTACTTGTGGAACTCGGTCCTGATCACCGTGCCGACGGTGATCGGCGCTGTGGCGCTGTCCTGCATGACCGGGTTCGCGCTGGGCATCTATCGGTTCCGGGGCAATCTTCTGATCTTTTTCATGTTCATCGCGGGCAACTTCGTGCCCTTCCAGATTCTCATGGTGCCAGTGCGCGACCTGACGGTGGACGCGGGCCTCTACGACACCAAGCTGGGCCTGATCTTGTTCCACATCGCGTTCCAGACGGGGTTCTGCACGCTGTTCATGCGCAACTTCATCCGCGCGCTGCCCTATGAACTGATCGAGGCCGCGCGGGTCGAAGGCGTCAAGGAATGGCGCATCTTCTGGTTCATCGTCCTGCCCCTGATGAAGCCCGCCATCGCGGCGCTGTCGGTGCTGATCTTCACCTTCATCTGGAACGATTACTTCTGGGCTGTGGTGCTGACCCAGGGTCCGGACGCCCAACCTGTCACTGCCGGGATCACCAGCTTCAACAGCCAGTTCGTGGCGCAATACCACCTGATGAGCGCGGGCAGCATCGTTGCCGCCCTGCCGCCGGTGGCGATGTTCTTCCTGATGCAGCGCCACTTCATTGCAGGTCTCACACTCGGAGCCGTTAAATGACCAAGCTGACCTTCATCGGGGCAGGATCCACGATCTTCATGCGCAACATCGTGGGCGACATGCTGCATTTCGAGGCGTTGCGCGACGCCGAGATCGCGCTGATGGATATCGACGAAAGCCGTCTTGCCGAATCCGAACAGGTGGCGCGGCGCATGATCGCGACCATGGGCAGTGGCGCGCGGGTGACCACCCATACCGACCAGCGCCGTGCGCTGGAGGGCGCGGATTTCGTCGTGACCGCCTTTCAGATCGGGGGCTACGACCCCTGCACGATCACCGATTTCGAGATCCCCAAGGCCTACGGGTTGCGCCAGACCATCGCCGATACGCTGGGTGTCGGTGGCATCATGCGGGGCCTGCGCACCGTGCCGCATCTGTGGAAGGTCGCCGAGGACATGAGCGCGGTCTGCCCCGATGCGCTGCTGATGCAATACGTGAACCCCATGGCCATCAACACCTGGGCCCTTGCCGAACGCTATCCGCATATCCGGCAGGTGGGGCTGTGCCATTCGGTGCAGAACACGGTGCAGGAACTGGCCCATGACCTCGACATGGACGAGGGCGATATCCGCTACAAGGTGGCGGGCGTGAACCATGTGGCCTTCTTCCTGCGGCTGGAGGATGCGGCGGGCGCCTCGCTCTATCCACGCCTGCGCGAGGGCTACCGGGCCGGGCGACTGCCCAAGGCGCCGCTGCTGATGCCGCGCTGCCCCAACAAGGTGCGCTACGAGGTGATGGAACAGCTTGGCTATTTCTGCACCGAAAGCAGCGAGCATTTCGCGGAATACGTGCCGTGGTTCATCAAGGAGGGCCGCGAGGACCTGATCGAGGCGTTCGGTATTCCGCTGGACGAATACCCCAAGCGCTGTGTCGAGCAGGTCGCCGAATGGAAGGCGCAGGCGGCCGAACTGGCCCAGCAGGCCAGCATCGACGTGCCCAAGAGCCACGAATTCGCCGCCGAGATGATGAACGCCATCGTGACAGACCAGCCGTTCACCGCCTATGGCAACCTGCCCAACCGGGGACAGGTTCCGCAGCTGCCCTTGGGCGCGGCGGTGGAAACGCCCTGCCTGGTGGATCAGAACGGCGTGCAGCCCTCTGTCGTCACTGACATTCCGCCACAGCTGGTGGCGCTGATGCGGACGCAGGTCAACGTGCAGGAACTGACGGTGCGTGCCCTGCTGGACGAGAGCCCCGAACATATCTACCACGCCGCCATGATGGACCCGCACACCGCCGCCGAGCTGGACCTGCGCCAGATCCGGGCGCTGGTGGATGATCTGCTGGCGGCCCATGGCGACTGGCTGCCCGGCTGGGCGCAAGTGAAGAAAGCGGCCTGAGGGCCGGAACGGACAGGAATAAATGACCACGAAAAGACGCAGCGCCGCCTGGTATGGCAAGCTCGACCGCGACGGGTTCATCCACCGCAGCTGGATGAAGAACCAGGGCTTTCCCGATCACGCGTTCGACGGGCGGCCGATCATCGGCATCTGCAACACCTGGTCGGAGCTGACGCCCTGCAATAGCGGCCTGCGCGATCTGGCCGAGGGCGTGAAACGCGGTGTCTGGGAGGCGGGTGGTTTCCCGGTGGAATTCCCGGTGATGTCGCTGGGCGAGACCCAGATGAAGCCGACCGCCATGCTGTTCCGCAACCTTCTGGCCATGGATGTCGAGGAATCGATCCGTGCCTATGGCATTGACGGGGTGGTTCTGCTGGGCGGCTGTGACAAGACCACGCCGGGGCAGCTGATGGGCGCGGCCAGCGTCGATCTGCCGTCGATCGTCGTGTCCTCCGGCCCGATGCTGAACGGCAAGTGGCAGGGCAAGGATATCGGCAGCGGCACGGATGTCTGGAAATTCTCCGAAGCGGTGCGCGCGGGCGAGATGACCTTGCAGGATTTCATGGCCGCCGAAAGCGGCATGTCCCGGTCCAAGGGCGTGTGCATGACCATGGGCACGGCCTCCACAATGGCCAGCCTGGTCGAGGCGATGGGCATGTCCCTGCCCACGAATGCCGCGCTGCCGGCGGTCGATGCCCGGCGCATGGCCCTGGCGCATCTGACCGGCAAGCGGATCGTTGAAATGGTGGACGAGGATATGAAGCCCTCGGACGTGCTGACCAAGGCGGCCTTCATCAACGCCATTCGCGCCAATGCGGCCGTGGGCGGGTCCACCAATGCGGTGATGCACCTTCTGGCGCTGGCAGGCCGCGTCGGCGTGGAGCTGACGCTGGATGATTTCGAACAGGGCAGCGATGTGCCGCTTCTGGTCAACTGCATGCCGTCGGGCGACTACCTGATGGAGGATTTCTGTTATGCGGGCGGCATGCCCGTCGTGTTGCAGGAACTGGCGGGGCAGGGGCTTCTGTCAGCGTCGAAGACCGTGCTGGGCGGCGATATCGCGGCGTATGCCGAGGGTGCGGAATGCTTCAACGCCGACGTCATCCGTTCCTTCGACAATCCGGTGAAACCGGCGGCGGGCCTGCGTGTGCTGCGCGGCAATCTCGCGCCGCTCGGGGCCATCGTGAAACCCTCGGCGGCAACGGATGCGCTTCTGGAACATGAGGGCGAAGCGTTCGTCTTTGAAAACATCGAGGACATGAAGGCCAATATCGACCGCGACGACCTCCCGGTGACGCCGGAAACCATTCTCGTCCTCAAGGGCTGCGGTCCGAAGGGCTATCCGGGCATGCCCGAGGTGGGCAACATGCCGATCCCGAAAAAGCTGGTGCAGCAGGGGGTGCGCGACATGATCCGCATTTCCGATGCCCGCATGTCGGGCACGGCCTACGGCACCGTGATCCTGCATGTCGCGCCAGAGGCGCAGGCCGGTGGAAACCTGGCGCTGGTGCAGACCGGCGACCGCATCCGCGTCTCGGCCAGTGCGGGTCAGTTGGAACTTCTCGTCGATGCCGCGGAACTGGAGGCGCGCCGCGCCGCCTGGCAGCCCGACGCGCCGCATTACACGCGCGGCTACGCGAAACTCTATATCGACCACGTGTTGCAGGCCGACCGGGGCGCGGACCTGGATTTCCTCGTGGGCAAGGACACCCGCCCCGTGACAAGGGAGAGCCACTGATGACCCAAGCCAGCTATCCCGATCTGAACGGCGCCTCGGTCTTCATCACCGGGGGCGGCTCCGGCATCGGCGCGGCCCTGACCGAAGGGTTCCTGCGCCAGGGCGCGCGGGTCGCGTTCGTGGGCCGTTCGGATGCGACCGATTTCGTGGACCGCATGGAACAGGAAACCGGCAATCGCCCGCTGTTCATCCAATGCGACATCACCGACATTCCGGCGCTCAAGGCGGCGATCGAAAAGGCGGCCACAGCCAATGGCCCGATCCGCGCCTTGGTGAACAATGCCGCCAACGACCAGCGCCACACCACCGCGGAGGTCGACGAGTCCTTCTGGGATTGGATGATGGCGATCAACCTCAAGGCCTATTTCTTCGCCTGTCAGGCGGTCATGCCGGGGATGAAGGCGCTGGGCGGCGGGGCGATCATCAATTTCAGCTCGATCAGCTACATGATGGGCGGGGCGGGCTATCCGCTCTACACCACCGCCAATTCGGGCATCAACGGCATGACCCGCAGTCTTGCCCGCGAATTCGGGCCGGACAAGATCCGTGTCAACGCGCTCGCGCCGGGCTGGGTGCTGACTGAAAAACAGCTGGAGATGTGGGCCGACCCCGATGCGCTTGCCGCGCATATGGACAAGCAATGCCTCAAGGAACACCTGCATCCCGACGACATCGTCGGAGCCACCCTGTTCCTGGCCTCGGATGCCAGCCGGATGATGACCGGACAGGCCATGGTCGTCGATGGCGGCGTGGCGGTAACCGGGTAGTGAGCGACAAGGAGGGTGACATGACACCGGACTGGCTGGCCGTCGACTGGGGCACCTCGCATCTGCGGGTCTGGCTGATGGGGCCGGATGGCGCGGTGCTGGACCAGCGCCGATCCGACCGGGGCATGGGCCACCTGTCGCGCGATCAGTTCGAACCGGCGCTGCTGGCGCTGGTGGGCGATGCGCTGCCCGATGGCGGCACCGTTCCGGTGATCGTCTGCGGCATGGCCGGGTCGCGCCAGGGCTGGGCCGAAGCACCCTATGCGACCGTCCCCTGCGCACCGCCCTCGATCGGCGCGGCTGTCGCGGTGACAACCGCCGATCCGCGCCTTTCGGTTTTCATCGTGCCGGGGATCAAGCAGGTCTCTCCGCCTGACGTCATGCGCGGCGAGGAAACCCAGATCGCCGGGTTCCTGGCCGACCATCCCGGGTTCGACGGGGTGCTGTGCCTGCCCGGCACCCATTGCAAATGGGTGCATATCAGCGCCGGGGAGGTGGTCAGTTTCCGCACCTTCATGACCGGAGAGCTGTTCGCCCTAGTGGAACAGGCCTCGGTGCTGCGCCATTCGGTGAAGGGAGGCGACTGGGAGGCCGACGCCTTTGCATCGGCGGTCGAGGATGCCATGTCGCGTCCGGCCACCGTCGCGGCCGAGCTTTTCTCCATTCGTGCGGCGGCGCTGCTCGAAGGGGTCGGGCCGGGGCCGTCCCGCGCGCGGCTGTCGGGCCTTTTGATCGGACTGGAGCTCGCCGGGGCGCGGCCCTATTGGCTGGGTCAGGATATCCGCGTGGTCGGGGCGGGGGGTATCGCTGCCGCTTATCATGACGCGTTGGCCGCCCAGGGCGCCAGCGTCGCCACCGTGACCGGTGACGGCATGGCCTTGCGGGGGCTGCGTACGGCCTATGAGACCCTGCGCGAGGCCGCCCTATGACCCGAGAGATCATTGCAATTCTTCGCGGTGTGCAACCGCACGAGGCCATCGCGATCACCGATGCCCTGATGGACGCGGGCATTACCCGGATCGAAGTGCCGCTGAACTCGCCTGACCCGTTCGACAGCATCGCCCGCATGGTGGACCATGCAGGGGATGCGGCGATGATCGGGGCGGGCACGGTGCTGGACGTCGACGCGGTCACACGGCTGGCCGGGATCGGTGCCGGTATGGTGGTGTCGCCGGACGCCAACCCGGAGGTCATTGAAGCGACCAAGGCCCATGGCATGGCGTCCTATCCCGGCGTCTTCACCGCGACCGAGTGCTTCAGCGCCTTGCGCCACGGCGCGGACGGGCTGAAATTCTTCCCGGCTTTCAAGCTGGGATTGGACGGCTTCAAGGCGCTGTCTGCGGTGTTGCCGAAAACCGCAGCCACATATGCGGTGGGCGGGGTCGGCCCCGCCGATTTCGCCGATTGGCACGCGGCCGGGATCACCGGGTTCGGGCTTGGCTCGAACCTCTACAAACCCGGCTATGACGCGGCCCGCGTCGGCAAGCTGGCCGCAGAAGCCGTGGCCGCCTACGACTCCGCGTTTTCCTGATACAAGACCGAAAAGAGGATCCGATGCAGCGCACCCTTGGCACCTGCTATTACCCCGAGCATTGGCCCGAGGCGGTCTGGGAAAGCGACGCCGCCCGCATGGCCGAGGCGGGGCTGACCTGGGTGCGGATCGGTGAATTTGCCTGGGGTCGGATCGAGCCCGCGCCCGGTGATCTGCATTGGGATTGGCTGGACCGCGCGATCGGGGTGCTGGGGCAGGCGGGGCTGAAGGTTGTGCTGGGCACGCCCACCGCCACGCCGCCGCGCTGGGTGGTGGACAAGCACCCCGACATGCTGGCCGTCGATGCCGAGGGACGCCCGCGCAAGTTCGGCTCGCGCCGGCATTACTGTTTCAGCCATGCAGGCTACCTGGAGGAATGCCGCCGGATCGTCACGCTGATGGCGGACCGCTATGGCCGCAATCCGCATGTGGCGGCATGGCAGACAGACAATGAATATGGCTGCCACGATACGATCCTGTCCTATTCCGAGGCCGCGCGGGGCGCATTCCGTGACTGGCTGGCGCAGCGGTATCAATCGCCGGACGCGCTCAACCGGGCCTGGGGCAATGTGTTCTGGTCTATGGACTACGCCAGCTTCGACGATGTCGACCTGCCCAACCTGACCGTGACGGAACCCAACCCGTCTCATGCCCTTGATTTCCGCCGGTTCAGTTCCGACCAGGTGGTGCGGTTCAACCAGGTGCAGGCCGAGATCATCCGTGCCCGGTCCGACGCGCCCATCGCCCATAACTACATGGGGCGCGTCACCGATTTCGATCATTTCAAGGTGGGTGACGATCTGGAAATCGCGTCCTGGGACAGCTACCCGCTTGGGTTCCTGGAGGATCGCGTCGGGGCTGACGATGCCAAGAAGCGCCATTTTGCCCGGCAGGGCGACCCTGATTTTCAGGCCTTTCACCACGATCTTTATCGCGCCGTGGGGCGTGGCCGCTGGTGGGTAATGGAACAGCAGCCCGGCCCGGTGAACTGGGCGCCCTACAACCCCGCCCCGCTGCCGGGCATGGTGCGCCTATGGTCATGGGAGGCCTTTGCCCACGGTGCCGAGGCGGTCTGCTATTTCCGCTGGCGGCAGGCGCCTTTCGCGCAGGAACAGATGCATGCGGGCCTTTTGCGCCCCGACAGTGCCGACGCGCCAGCGATGGACGAGGCCCGCCAGGTCGCGGCAGAGATCGCCGAGGCCCCCGAGGTGCAGCCAGCGCAGGCCCCGGTCGCCCTGATCTTCGACTATGATGCGGACTGGGCGTGGTCGGTGCAGCCGCACGGCGCCGGGCTTTCGTATTTCGGGCTGGTGCTNGAGTGTTACCGCGCCTTGCGCCGGGCGGGGCTGTCNGTGGACATCATCCGCCNGGATGCGGCGCAGCTGGCAGGCTACAAGGCGATTTTCGCGCCCGGCCTGNTGCACATCCCGGACGACATGAAGGCGGCGCTGCTGGCCTCGGACGCGCAGGTGGTGCTTGGGCCCCGGGCNGGGGCACGGACCCGCGACATGGCCATCCCGGACCGCCTGCCGCCGGACCTGCCCGGCATCGACCTCAAGGTGACGCGCGTGGAATCCAT
>PR_CR_10_Liq_1_inCRDRAFT_1001560_pt1 | contig 12681 bp, 14 predicted proteins | sample PRCRCaboRojoPR_3_FD_10241 | JGI IMG/M metagenome (IMG submission 10241) | reverse complement strand
CGGGAATCGAGCGTCGACCAGAGGGACGAAAGTGAGTCCAAGGGGATTCTCCGATTTCTTCGGGCGTTCTGCCTTGTGACCTGAATAGGGGGGTCAGGCTTAACAATCGGTTAGTCAGTCTCGGCCTATTTCAGAAAGAACGCTGAAAGGGATTCTCGCCATGGCTGAAGACATTGCCGATGACATCGCAGGCGACGAGGTTGCGCCTCGAAAGGGTTCCAGATTGCCGCTGATCCTGGGGCTGATCCTGGCGATTCTCGGCGGGGGTGGCGGTTTCATGGCCGTACAGACGGGGCTGATCGGTGTGGTAAGCCGGGCCGAAGCGGTCCCTGCCCAAAAGGAACCTGCCGCTGCGGAGCCTTTGCCGCCCATCGCGTTCGTGCCGCTCGACCCGTTCGTGATCAGCCTCGCGCCGTCGGCCGAGTCCTCGCATCTGCGCTTCAATGCCCAGCTGGAGGTCGACCCGGCCTACACCGACGAGGTCGCCGAGCTGAAACCACGCATACTCGATGTGCTCAACGGCTATTTGCGGGCGGTTGCGGTCGAGGATCTGCAGGATCCGGCAGCGCTTTCGCGGCTGCGCGCGCAAATGCTTCGGCGGGTCCAGGTCGTGGTGGGGGAGGGACGTGTCCGCGACCTCCTCATCATGGAATTTGTTCTGAACTAGAAAGGGTCTGAACCATGGCGATGATCGCTGATATCCTTTTGGCGGCCGGGGCGCTTGCGGCCAGTTTCTACTGTTTCATCCTGTCACGCCGACTGCGCCGGCTTTCCGATCTCGACAAGGGGCTTGGTGGCGCCATCGCCGTGCTATCGGTTCAGGCGGATGACCTGGCCAAAGCCCTGAAACGGACCGAGGCTGCCTCGGCCGAAGCGGCTGAGAGCCTTGTTCGGGAAACCGAAAGGGCCGAGAACGCGGCCAAGCGGCTGGAGCTTCTGATCGCATCTCTGCACGACTTGCCGCAACCGGCTCGCCGGGAACCGACGCTGTCGCCTTTCTTCGGCCGGTCTGAACGCTCTGCATCGGAGCCCGCATGACCCGCCGCGCACCGGCACCCCTGGGCATCCTCGTCGGGATGCTTTTGGTCTCGGCGGCTTTGCGGATCGCCATCGGCGCCGGTCCGGCACTCGCCGAGGCCGAGGAGGGGGCCACCGGGGTGGCCACCGCTCTACCCTCGGAGCCCGCCGAATGCACAAATGCGCTTTCCGACGAATTGCTCGCGGCACTCGACGCGCGCGAGCAACGCGTCGAGCTGCTGGAGACGAGCCTTGCTGACCGTATGCAGGCCATGCGTCTTGCCGAGCAGGAGGTGCAGGAACAGCTCGAACAGCTGCGTCTGGCCGAGGAAAGCCTGGAAGCCATGATCGCCACGGCAGAGACCGCCAATGACGGGGATATCAGCAACCTTGTCAGTGTTTACGAAAGCATGAAGCCTGTCGAAGCAGCAGCCTTGTTCGAGGAGATGACACCCGAATTCGCCGCGGGGTTCCTGGCGCGCATGCGGCCCGATGCGGCCGCCGCGGTTCTGGCCGGGCTGGACCCGTCCACCGCCTATTCCATCAGCGTCGTCATTGCCGGGCGAAACGCCCTCGTTCCCACGGAATAGGCTCTAAAAGATCGGCGTCAGCAAAGATTTAACGCTCTGCATGGCAAGACACTGATGAATTCGAGTTGTCCCAGAAAGGCCGGGTTTCATGATCAGTATCGTGGGAATCATCATCATCTTCGTCATGGTGTTCGGCGGCTACATACTGGCCGGTGGCAAGATGGGCATGATCCTCAAGGCCCTGCCGTTCGAACTGATGATGATCGGCGGCGCGGCGATCGGGGCTTTCGCGCTTTCCAACCAGGGGGCCGATGCCAAGCACACGCTCAAGGATATGGGCAAGGTCTTCAAGGGTCCGAAGTGGAAGAACGACGACTATCGCGACCTGCTATGCCTTCTGTTCGAATTGATCCGGCTGGCGCGTGCCAATCCTGTCGGCCTCGAAGAGCACATTGAGGCCCCCGAGGAGAGCAGCATTTTCAGCCGCTACCCCAGGATTCAGGCCGATGCCGAGGCGGTATCGTTGATCTGCGATACCCTGCGCACGGCCTCGATGAACTACGATGATCCGCACCAGGTCGAGGAGGTGCTTGAGAAGCGGATCGAGGCGTCCTTGCATCACAAGCTGCATTCCACACATGCCCTGCAGGCGGTGGCTGACGCGCTACCGGCGTTGGGGATCGTCGCGGCGGTTCTGGGCGTCATCAAGACAATGGCGTCGATCGACCAGCCGCCGGAAATCCTTGGCAAGATGATCGGCGGCGCGTTGGTCGGCACCTTCCTCGGCGTGTTTCTGGCCTACGGGTTCATGGGCCCCTTCGCGGCGAAGGTGAAATCGGTGATCGAGGAGGATGCCCATTTCTACCAGCTGATCCGCGAGGTGTTGGTCGCGAACCTTCATCACCATGCGCCCAATATCTGTATCGAGGTCGGTCGCCAGAACACGCCCGGCCATCACCGGCCCAGCTTTTCCGAACTCGAAGAGGCGTTGAAGGCCACGAAGGATGCTGCATGACGCGGGTCTTGGTTCTTGTGGCCTGTCTGCTTTTCCCGGCCGCCGCCCTGGCACGGGAAATCGCGATCCGGTCAGGCGAACACGACACCTTCTCGCGCCTTGTCGTCAATATTGGCGAGGGCACGCAATGGCGTCTCGTCGACACGGATACGGGCGCGGAGCTGGAACTATCCGATCCCCAGGTGGCATATGACACGACAGACGTGCTTGACCGGTTGCCCGCCAACAGGTTGACTGCGGTGGTTGATCGAGGCGACGGCGTGCTCGGGCTCGAGATCGGATGCGCGCCCTGCCATGTTGATCCCTTTATCTGGCGTCCCGGATATCTGGTTCTCGATATCGCCGACGGGCCAGACCCGAACCGGTCGGCAACGCGGCGCACGATGCGGGCCAGTCCGGTGCGGCTACCGCTCTTGTCCGCGACCGCGCTGGATGAGCCGGCATTCCTGCTGCCGGGCGCCTTCATGACACCTGCCCGTTCCGCCCCTTCGCCAGACAACACCGAAACGGTGCAGGTCGAAGGTATGGCACAGGAATTGGCCCGGGCGGTCGCTGCCGGATACCTGACGCCATCGGTTGAAGGCGTGATCCCGCAGCCAGAGCGGGCAAGCCGCCCCGTGCCACGGGCCTCCGACCCACTGGCCCCTGACGATACTGGAACGACGATCGAACCGACGGTCCGCCGCCCGGGCATGACGCTTGGAAACGCGCTTGATCGGGACCTGGCCGCGGTCAACGACATGCTGGCCGAGTCCATGGACGTCACTTGTCTGGGTGACGCTGTCTTCGACATCGCGACCTGGGTCGAAGACGAACACTTCACGGCCCGTATTGCCGATCTGAGGGCCGGGCTGGTCAGCGAGGTTGACCGCCCTTCCGACGCGGCCGCGCGGCGCCTGGCGCGTGGTTATCTGTATTTCGGATTTGGCCGCGAGGCCGCGGCCGTGCTTTCATCGCTCCGCGGTGATCCGGAGGCCGAGGTTCTGCAAGAGATCGCATGGATCGTCGATGACCTGCCGGGTGAACGGTCGGTGCTGGCCGCGCAGGTCGGCTGCGAGAACGGGGCGGCCCCGTGGATCTTGCTCTCCGGCGCCATCCCGCTTGGCGAACTCGATCGAAACGCAGTCATTCGGTCCTTTCGCTTGCTGCCAGAGCAGCTCCAGGCCCACCTTGGTGCGCGCCTGGCGCGGGCATTTCTTGATGCAGGTGATGTCGATGGGGCGGTGCTTGTCTTTGGGGCGGTGCGGGGCCGCGATGCCGCTCGGACACCCGAAGCCCAGCGAATGGAAGCCGCATTGCTGGAGGCCGGTGGCGATGCCGGGGCGGCGATCGGTGTTCTGAAGCCCAAGGTCGGCGAACGGCCCGACCCGGCCTCCTTGATCCGCCTGATCGACCTGACCATCGAGGCCGGAACTGCCCCGACCGATGGGGACATGATCCTGGCAGACTCTCTGATGCAGGAATACCGAGGGACTGCTGAAGAACCTGCGCTTGCGGCGGCCAAACTACGGGCACATATCGCCAGATCCGAGTGGCAGCTGGCCTACAAACTTCAACAAAACCATCGCGATCAATGGTCCGATGACCGGTATCGCGACATGGCTGATCGCCTGTATCTGGGCCTCGCGGATGCCGCGCCGGCACCTGACTTTCTGCAAATCGCTTTCGAAGACCTACCCGGCGATCTTTCGCCTCATACCCTCAACAGCCTCGCAAAGCGCTTGCTTGCCAGTGGTTTCCCCGAGCGGGCACTGGACCTGCTGCGTGGCCCGACACAGGGCGCGGCGATGGGCGAGCGGCGCTATCTGCGCGCCGAGGCGGCGCTGCAGTTGCGCCAGAACCGGGACGCGCTGCTGCATCTGAGCGGTATGACGGATGCCCGCGCCGAAGACCTTCGTGCCCGGGCCATGTTTGCGATGGGCGATCACAGAGGGGCGCTCATGGCACACCCCGACCGCCAGAATCCAGAGGCCGACTTCAGGGCTGGTGCGTGGGGGCGTCTGGCGACCTCGGATGATCCCGTGCTCAGGGCGGCTGCGGAACAGGCTCTGGCGCAGCCGGATCTCAGCGCAATGCAGACACTGGCAGAGCGCCGCGCCGCTCTTGAACAGGCCCGCGAAACACGCCGCGCCATCACGGACCTGCTCGAGCGGTTTCCGGCAGCAAGCCCCGCGACTGACTAGTTCGCTCCCAAACCTGCGCCGCGATTGGCAATCTTTGGAAAATCGACTCTATTCAACCCTGAAAATGCCAGAACGGACCTTGCGCAGTTACCGTTTCTAAACCAACCGCACCTAGGGTTCAGATCACGATAGCAGCAGAAAGCGCTTTCATGATCACTGTTTACCACGACGTCGCCGCCCATTTGCCGGCTTGTCGCCGGAATGTGCGCTCGTTCCCTACACCGCCGGCACTGGCGTCTTGAGGCGGGAGTGAAAAGCGCGGTGGCGAGCATTTTCAAACCCACGATCCTGCTGGCCCTGGCCCTCATGGCGGTCATCGTGATGATGATCCTGCCCATGCCGGCCTGGGTCCTGGATATCGGCCTCGCGGCCTCCTTTGCCCTGGCAATCCTGATCTTCACGGTCACGCTGTTCATCGAACGACCGCTGGATTTTTCGGCCTTCCCGACGGTTTTGTTGGCCTCCTTGATGCTGCGGCTTTCGCTGAACGTGTCGTCCACGAAGCTGATCATCGGGAATGGCCATACCGGCACCAATGCCGCCGGTGATGTCATCGAGGGATTTGCCGACTTCGTCATGGGGGGCAGTGTCTTTTTGGGCCTTGTCGTCTTTGGCGTCTTGCTGATCGTAAATTTCGTGGTGATCAACAAAGGTGCCACACGCATGGCCGAGGTCGGTGCCCGCTTTGCCCTGGACGGTATGCCCGGTAAGCAGTTGGCCATCGATAGTGACATGAGCGCCGGTGCCATCAACCATGAGGAGGCACGTCAGCGCCGAGAGACGGAACAGGCGGAAACGACCTTTTTCGGGTCGCTTGACGGGGCATCGAAATTCGTCAAGGGCGATGCCATTGCCGGGTTGCTGATCACCTTTCTCAACCTCGTGATGGGCTTGATCATGGGCACGGTAATTCACGGCATGCCCCTTGGCGTCGCCTTCGAAACCTATGCCATCCTGACCGTGGGCGACGGGCTCGTGTCGCAGATTCCTGCGGTGATCATCTCTATCGCCTCTGCCCTGCTTCTGGCCCGGGGCGGAGCGAACGGGGCGGTTGACCTTGCGATCGTCGGGCAACTCGGACGATATCCGCCTGCGCTCGTGACGGTCGCGATACTGATGGGGCTGTTCGCGCTTGTTCCCGGTCTTCCCTTCCTGCCTTTCATATTGGGGGGGCTTGTGCTGGCAACAGCGGCCTGGTTCGCACATTTGGCGGCAAAACGGGCAGAAACAGAGACTGAAACCCAGGTGACTGACCCTGATCAACCGGTGCAGGCGCAAAGGCCCGGCGACCTTCTGGACCTCGATGATATCCACGTGGAATTCGCCCCGGATCTTGTGGACATGGTTCTGGACCCCGGCATCGGGCTGGATGTGCGCATCGCGAATATGCGCAGCCATGTCGCGACCGAATATGGGCTGCTTCTGCCCGAGATTCGCCTTACCGACAACGCGGGCCTGGCCTCGGGCACCTACCGGATCCTTGTCCAGGGGGTCGAACAGGCGCGCGATACCTTGCGCAGTGACAAGGTGCTGGCCCTGCTGTCTGGACCAAAGGAAACAGACCTGCGGGGCGAAGACGTGAAAGAGCCGGTCTACGGTGCCCCGGCCCGCTGGATCACTGCTGCGGATCAGGATGAGGCGGCACTCGCCGGCCTGACCACGGTGCAGCCCACCGAGGTTCTGGCGACCCATCTTCTGGAGGTCATCAAGAAGAACTATCCACGGCTTTTGACCTTGCGGGCACTGCGACGCCTTTTGGATGAAATGTCCAATCTCAGCGATCCGAACCGGGCCGAGGACAACCGGAAAATGCTGGATGACCTGATCCCCGACAAGGTGCCGATGGATGTCCTTCTGTCGGTCCTGCGGCTGCTGTTGGAAGAACGGGTCTCGATCCGCAATCTCGGGACGATTATCGAGGCGGTCGCCGAGGGGCGGCAAATCTACCCGACCGCCGAAGGAATTGCCGAGCACGTTCGCCAAAGGCTGGGGTTTCAGTTGGTCGCTGACCTGAGGCGTTCGGACGGGACCATCCCCCTCGTGCAGCTGGCCCCGGAATGGGAAGACACGTTCGCCACCTACCAGATCCCGTCGGACAAGGGCACGGGCGACGTCGCGCTGCCGCCTGATGAATTCAACCGACTTGCGACGGCCATTTCCGAGAAAGTGGCCGCCGCGGGCGAGGCCGGAACCTATCCGGCGATCGTGACCTCGATGAAGCGGCGCCGGTTCCTGAGGACGGTTCTGACAGCGAAGGGCGTAACCAACCCGGTCCTGTCCTTCGAGGAGATCGGGATCGACGCGAAACCGGCCCTGGTGGGGCTGGTCCCGGCATGATTTCGGTGCCGGTCGAACTGCTGGAGATCGGTCAGGCGAGCATGCTGGCGGCCATGGCCGTTTTCCTGCGGGTCGCGGCGATGATGGCCCTTCTGCCGGCCTTTGGTGAACGGTCGGTGCCGGTCCGGGTCAAGCTGGCTCTGGCCCTGGCGTTCACGCTCATCATTCTTCCGGCCACGCCGAAATCGCCCGATCTTTCGCCGGGGCTGCTCTTGTCAGAGACCGTGACGGGGCTGTTCTTCGGCATGCTGTTGCGGCTGTTTGTCCTTGCCCTGCAAATTGCCGGAACGATCGCGGCGCAGTCGACATCGCTCTCGCAGATATTCGGTGGCAGCGCCGGGGCCGATCCGCAACCGGCGATGGCGCATATCCTCGGTGTTGCCGGCTTGGCGCTTGCCACCACGATGGGGCTTCACGTTGCTGTCGCCGAGTACATGATCCACAGCTACGCGCTGGTTCCGCCCGGCCGCATGATCCCGGCCGAGTTGATGACCACGGCCGGTGTGGGCGAGGTCGCGCGCAGCTTCTCGCTCGGTTTCACCCTCGCCGCGCCCTTCGTCATCGCGTCACTGCTCTATAATGTCACGCTGGGCGTGATAAATCGGGCGATGCCACAGTTGATGGTGGCCTTCGTCGGGGCGCCGGCCATCACCGCTGGTGGCTTGGTGCTGCTCTTCCTGTCGGCGCCGATCCTGCTGTCGGTCTGGCTCACGGCCTTGCAGGGGTTCCTTGCGGCGCCTTTCGGAGGCGGACCATGAGCGAGGAGAGCGCCGACGACGACAAGCAATACGAAGCAACCCCGAAGAAGCTGGAGGACGCCCGGAAAAAGGGGGAGATTCCCCGATCGAATGACCTCAACACCGCTGCGGCTTATGCCGGCCTTCTTCTGGCCGGATTGACCTTTGGGGGAACGGCCCTGACGGGCACCGGGCAGGCGCTGATGGCACCGCTCGACCGGGCAGGTCAAATGTCCGAGCTGTTTTTCGGAGGGAGTGCTGCACCACCAATGGGTGGCTTGATCCTGTCCGTGGGGCGGGCACTTGCGCCGCTATTCTTCGTGCCCATTGCAGTGGTGGTGTTGGTCATTCTCGCCCAGCGGGGCTTCGTCTTTGCGCCCAGCAAGCTGGAACCCAAGCTGTCCAACATTTCGCCGGTCGCCCAGGCCAAGAACAAATTCGGGCGGTCAGGCTTGTTCGAATTCCTAAAAAGCTTTGTCAAACTGACCATCTACTCGGTCGTCCTGTTTGTCTATCTCGCCGGGCAGATGCCGCGGATGCTCATGACGATCCATCTCGATCCCGGTCTGGCGACCGCCGAGTTGCTGCGCCTTGTCGTCGGGCTTCTGGCGATCGTGCTTGCGATCGCGCTGGTGATCGGTGGCATCGACTTCGCCTGGCAACGGGCTGAGCATCTGCGCAAACACCGCATGTCCCGCAAGGAATTGATGGATGAACAGAAGGACGCCGAAGGCGATCCTGCGATGAAGCAGCAACGCCGCCAGAAGGCCATGGAGGTCGCCAACAACCAGATGCTGGCCGACGTGCCCGGGGCCGACGTGGTTATCGTTAATCCGACCCACTATGCCGTGGCGTTGAAATGGTCCCGCGATGCCGGGTCTGCGCCGGTCTGTGTTGCCAAAGGGGTGGACCATGTCGCCGCCCGTATCCGCGAGGTGGCGAATGACAACGCTGTTCCCATCCATTCAGACCCACCGGCGGCGCGGGCGCTTCATGCAACGGTCGAGATCGGGGAAGAGATCCCGCCCGATCATTATCAGGCGGTCGCGGTGGCGATACGATTCGCCGAACGGATACGGCAGGCGGCCCGCGAATGAGCCCCAACCTCCGAGAGATCGCGCGACTGAAAGACGTGCTGGATGCCGCTTTTCAGGCCAAACAAGCCCGATTGGCGCGCGTTGGACGCCGGATAGAGGCGGTCGAGCGCAAATTGGCCGGACTTCAGCGCAATGGTGAGACCGAATCCCTCACGGATCTATCACCGGCGGTCCTGGAAGAGGTCGATATGCGCTGGCGGGCTTGGGTCGAGCAGCGCCGCCGCAGCCTGAATGTCGAACTTGCCCGGCTTCTCAGTGAAAGGGAGGCGTGCCGGACCGACCTCGCAGTGGCGTTCGGCAAACTTCAGGCTGTCGAGGGGATGCGGGCCCGGCTGAAAGAGGCGGCCCACCGCAAGGCCCGCCGACTGCCATGATCGTCTCGCCCGGATGACGACGCACCGGATCGGCGAAAGCCGCCGACGCTATCCAGCCACATCCTGGCGCACGATATCGATGATAAGCACATCCGTGATGCCGCCGCCCACGTTGCGGATCGCCGTTTGACGCAGGGCATCCCGCAAGATCCGCATATTGGACGACGCGGTAAAGGCGCCGTCGAACCCGCCCATATTCGCGTGGTCGAACAGGACCTGAAGAAACAGGTCGCGCAGCCGAGGTTCGTGGGAAAAAACGTTTTCCTTAGCGCCGGTTTCGACCTCGATCGACAGTGAAAGAACGACGAGCGAGGTCACCTTTCCCTCTTGCACCACCGGCACGACGAACTGGTTGTTGAGCCGCGCGTATTCGCGCTCCTCGGTCAGCGCCGCGCTCTGGGCGACTTCCCCGGATGCTTCGGCAGGGTCGTTCGTGGACTCTTCCGGGGGATCACCGCAGGGGGTCTCGGCAATCAGGTCCTCGTCAGCAGGAGGTTGCACCAGGAGAAGGCCGGCTCCGATGCCGCCGCCTGTTCCAAAGACCACCAGAATGAGAGGCAGAAGTAGCTTTTTCATGGTGTTTTCCTCAGAATGGCAGCACGACATCCGCGGCCTGCTGGCCATACCGCGGTTGCTGCATGTCGGTGATCTGGCCGCGCCCGCCATAGGAAATCCGCGCCGAGGCGATCTTGTCATAGGTGATCTCGTTCTGGCGGCTGATGTCCTCGGGGCGGACAAATCCCGTCACCAGCAATTCGCGCAGCTCGAAGTTCACGCGCACCTCCTGCTGTCCTGAAATCGCCAATACGCCATTGGGCATGACCTGCGTGACAGTCGCGGCAACCCGCAATTCAAGTTGTTCATTGCGTTGCACCGAGCCATCACCGGCAAAGGTCGAGGACGAGTTGAGTTGAACTGCAGGGTCGAGGCTTGCCCCGTCGGGCAGTTGTTCATTCGCCCGTTGCGGCAGGCCGAACAGCGCGGAAATCCCCATGTTCTCGGCGCCCGAACGCGAACGGCCGGTGGAATTCGAGATCGAGGCGCTGTCGTCGATCTCGATCACGACGGTGAGGATATCGCCCCGCTGCATCGCCCGCCGGTCGCCCAGTAGCGAGCCGCGCGCCCCGGACCAGAGCGACGGCGTGTCTCTGCCGGCTGACACGCGCTGCAAGTCCTCACCCATGCCATAGGTCATCATTGCCGTGGCTTCGGCCGACGCCTGGGCCGGCGTCATTTCGGGGGCCTTGCCGATGGTGGCGAGACGGCCACAGCCTGAAAGGCCCAGCATGAAGACTACGGTGAAACAGAGCCTAATCGGTGACATGAGCGATCCCTCCTTCGTCGATCAGCGCGCGAACTGTCTGGCGCGACATGACGTTCATGATCCGGATCAGGTCGCCCGGGCCGGCGCGGTCCAGGGCGCGCCCTTCGGTGCGGATGACGAGGCCGTTTCGCGCATAGATCAGGGTCACGATCTGGTTGCGCTCCACGACCGCGGGCGGGCCGATATCGGCGCTGCGGATCGGGCGCCCGGCGTAGAGCGCGACACGGGCCTCCATCCCGATGATCTGGTCCGGGTCGCGCACTGCGCCGAGGGTTGCGATCTCGCGGAGCAGCAGGTCGTCTGGGCCGATCACCGACTTGGCCGGGATGGTGCGCGCCGCCACCACGGTCAGCGTCGACTCTTGCGCGGCAAGCGACGAGGCCGACCAAAGCCAGATCAGGAGGACAAGACGTTTCATCGGATCTGGACCATGGCGCCCAGCATCTGGTCGGCGGCGGTGATGACCTTGGAATTGAGCTCGTATCCGCGCTGGGCGGCGATCAGGTCGGTGACCTCCTTGACGGGATCGACAGAGCTGTCTTCCAGGTAGCCCTGCCGGATCACGCCCAGCCCGTCCTGGCCGGGTGCGGACACGGCGGCAGGCCCTGAGGCCGGGGTTTCAAGAAACAGGTTCGATCCAACTGCCTCCAGCCCGCGGGGATTGACGAAACCCGACAGGGTGATCTGCCCCAGCAGTTGCGGCTGAACCTGGTCGGTGAAATAGGCATAAACCTCGCCCTCGGGGTTGATCGAGATGGACCGGGTGTCGCGAGGAATGGTGATATCGGGCACGACCGGGTAGCCGTCGGATGTCACGACCTGTCCGTCGCCAGTCCGTTTCAGCCCGCCATCGCGAGTATAGGCGGCGCGGCCATCGGGCAGGGTCACTTCGATATAGCCCTGGCCCTCGATGGCGATGTCCAGGTCGCCGCCGGTCGCGGCAAGCGATCCCTGAGACAGCATCACCGATACTGCGGCGGGCCGAACGCCCAGCCCGAGCTGCACGCCGGTGGGCAGAACGCTGCCGTCGCTGGCATTGATCGTGCCGGGACGCTGGACCTGCTGGTAGTGCAGGTCGGCGAATTCGGGGCGGCGGGCGTTGTAGCCGGTGGTATTCATGTTGGCGAGGTTGTTCGAGATGACCTCGACCCGGGTCTGTTGGGCGGTCATGCCGGCGGCGGCGATTTGCAGGGCGCGCATTCTGTAGCCTCCTTATTTGCCAAGGGCGCGGATCGCGCCCCGGATACGTTCGTCTTCCTTGTCCATGAAGCTCTGGCCAAGCTCGTAGGCCCGCTGCACCTCGATCATCCGGCTGACTTCCAGGATCGGGTTCACGTTCGATTCCTCAAGAAAGCCCTGGAGTATCCGGGCCCCGGTCGCCTCTTCGAGGCCGGACCGGGCATGAAAGCGGACGCCGTCCTCACGGATCATGCTGTTGGGGTCGATGGGGCGCACGAGGCCGATCTGTCCCACAGGTTGGCCACCGGCGCTGACCGTGCCATCGGGCGCGATCCCGATTGGCCCGGCCCCTGCGGGGATGAACACCGGCGCGCCGCCGGCATCCAGAACCTGGTGGCCCTCGGGCGTGACAAGGTCGCCGTTCTCGTTGGGCGTGAAGGCCCCGGCTCTAGTCAGGCGTTCACCCTGTGGTGTTTCGATCAGGAAGAAACCGTCGCCCTCGATCGCGATATCCAGTGGCCCACCCGTCTGGGTCAGGCTGCCTTGGGTCAGACTCGTCTCTCGCACGGCGGAATTGGCCATGGAAAGGGACGGTGCGTCGGGCCCCAGCGCGGCGATATGTTCGGAGAAGATCACACCCTCGGCCCGGTAGCCCGTGGTGGCGCTGTTGGCGATGTTGTTGGCCACGATCCGCATTTCGCGCATCAGCCCCGATTGCCGTGTCAGCGTGGAATAGGTGGCGTTCTCCATGGTTCAGCCTCCGGCGATGATGGGGATCAGGGTGGTTTGGAAAAAGGTCACGAGCGTTTCGGTCATGAAGCCCATCGTGATCCAGAAGATGCCAACGATCGCGAGCAGCTTGGGCACGAAGGTCAGGGTCATTTCCTG
>PR_CR_10_Liq_1_inCRDRAFT_1001559_pt1 | contig 12689 bp, 18 predicted proteins | sample PRCRCaboRojoPR_3_FD_10241 | JGI IMG/M metagenome (IMG submission 10241) | reverse complement strand
AACAGAACAACGACGACTTTTAGCAGATGGTAAACCATTACCATCTTGGTTTACTTTTGAAAAAATCAACGATATATTAATGAAGCATAATACAAAAAAAGGACTTGTTATTTATTTGTATGGTTTATCAGGTTCAGGTAAATCAACACTATCTAAATATCTGAAAACAAAATTAGAAGAACGTGTACATAAACCCATTACATTGTTAGACGGTGATATCGTTCGTTTAGAATTAAGTAAAGGATTAGGATTTTCAAAAGAAGATCGATCATTAAATGTAAGACGTATTGGTTTTGTCGCATCACAAATAGCATTACATGGTGGTATTTGTATATGTGCCAATATTGCACCATACAAAGAAGATAGAGATTTCAATCGTGAAAGAATTAGTGGACATGGAACATATATTGAAGTATTAGTAGATACACCATTAGAAGTATGCGAACAACGAGATGTAAAAGGACTTTACAAATTAGCTAGAGAAGGAAAACTTGCAAACTTTACAGGTATTTCAGATCCATTTGAAAAATCAGAAAAGAATGACTTTGTATTTGATGGAAGCACATTAGACAATTTATCGTCTAATGTAAATGTGTTACTTGAATATTTAGAAACCAACAATCTAATTTAAATTAATTATACATTATAATTAATTTAATGTTTTTATTAAATTGACCAAAAAGAATATGTAAGATTTCAATCTGATTAAACATAAACTATTCAGACAACATAGATAAACTATATGATACATATAAACAATATTATACCAAACAACAATTAATCGATATAGTACATTTTTTCAACATATTAGAAAAAGACATGTAATATATTTAACAAATAAATGGAGATTTAAATATGAATATGTAAAATATCTCCCCTCTTATCTTATACCATTTCAAAAATATAACAACAAATATATGCAGTCTATTAGTTACACCCCCACTATATTACATATTATAATACTCAAGACTACACAGAATATAGATACTGCTGTATCAATTCATCTTTGTTTAGAAGAACAAATTAGAGTACAGATATCTTTTTCATATTACATACAAAATAAAGCCATTATTATTCGTTTTACACCAATTCCTTCTAAGTATATAATTGGATCATTAACAGTAGATGCTGATATTCCTATAAACAAATGTACTGGGATAGGGTCATTATGTTCATTCGATGTAGAAATGGATATTAGTGATAGTATATGATAAAGTTCATATCTATTCCTAATATGTCATTATGAAATATATGAGTTTAACTGGTATATAAGTTATATATTCTTACTATCGCCTTCATTTTCTTTATCATCACCCTCATCTTTATCAGATTTCGTTTTTAATAAATTTATAATTCTTTCAGTTTCTGTAAGTATGTTTTCATAGTTTATATCAGTGGTATTGTCTTCAGATATAAACCATAATCCGTATTCTCCTTTTTCTATTAATTGATCGGGAATGTGTTTATTCAGTTCTTTTTCTAATATATGAACATCATACTTTTCATCAAATAATCCCATTTTTATTGAACCAGATTGATTTAATTCTATTTTACATACTGGCTGTTTTAAATATATATATACAGGATCGTCCATATATCCCTCTGGTTCATGTTCATAAATACTGATCATTTGGTCTTTCAAATAATCTTGCATGGAATCGATATCTCTATATGATGTAATTACACCTGTTACTAGATTTTTATATTGTTTAACTTGTTGTGTTTTTATGGACACACCACAATTCATACAAAAATTTGTTGACATATTACGATTAATGCAATAACAACTGGGTACTTCTATATAACCAATATTCATCCATAAATCTTTAAATATAAACTTGTGTCCCAGAATAACGATAAACTTCTTCATTAATATAATATAATATAATTATTATATTATATTAATTAGACGATAGATTAAATATCATTCAATTCGATATCATCCCATACAATACTTGTCTCCTCTTGTGGTTCGGTATCTGTTAGAACAATTTCTTTTAGTTTAAATAAAAGTTTAACTTCTTCATCGTTATAGACATGAATGATATCATATTTATCACGTTCAAACTCTCGTTCTGATACTAACACCCAATTGTTCAAGTGTACCCATTGTCGTTTTTTCATAGTACCTCTGATTATACCAATTGCTTCTTGTCCAGAAGTGAATTTTATAGACATACGAGAATCTCCTAATTTTTTTATAACTTGTGCATAATGCTGTTCTTCATCTTTTGTTATAAACTCTTTTGTATTACGCGTTCTTTTGTTCTTTTTTACTCCTTTTGGCATTATTAATTAATCAATTGATAGTTAATAATTAATAATTAATAGAATCAATTTTATTTATATACCCCCCATATTGTATGAAATAATGCATCCGCTAAATCATCTTTTTTTGTAGTTTGCATAAACATATTATAATATGTATTAGTAGATTTTATCAATTCTGTTGTCGCATTAACTGTTATTTCTTTTGTTCGTGCATATTTTGTTTTTTTAGTACTTTGTTTAATTAATCCTAATATCGAAATGATCTTTAATTTGTTTTTTGCATGTGAATAACTAACACTCGGTACTGATTTGTTGTTGGATATGGCATTCATTATAAAAAAGGAATGAATACCATGACTTAGCAACCTCATTTTTGGATTAAATGTAGGCTGTAATTCGATTATTATTTTTGTTATATGTAATTTTAACAATTCTTCTTCTTGTGATAATGTTTCTAGACATAATGTTAATAATTGATGACTTGTATAATCACTTGATGTTTTAATGTTTAGTATTGTATCTTTTTCTGTTTTATGTGTTCCACATTTGTACTCATTTGTTTCATTTTTATATTTTGCTTTTTTATTACAGATAGTTCCTTTTTTTAACAAATGATTACAATGATATGTATCATTTATAATATTTAATACTTTCCAATATATTATATTTAAATCTGTTTCGTTATTTCTATATCGTACCCAGTCTTGTTTATTTATTGCACATAATGATAGATTACGAACACCGACATCAATCCCTAATACAATCGAGTCTTTCATTTCTATATGAATTATAGTTAAAACAGTTTCTTTATAAACATAAATGACCTATGTTTATTTTTAATCATATTACTATTCTATACGATTCAAAGGTATATCACGTCTCTTATCATAATAATAAAATATTGATTAACAACCGTATTCTAAAATCAAATAATCGTTTTAAAATATTTAAACACGACTTAAACATATACTCGTTTTTATCCTCACAATATTCTGTTTCGTATGCTCGACTCTATTTATGGTTGGATTATAATACTTTTACAGATTCTGATGTCTTTAACGAACTACTTAAACAATTTGTACTACAATTATTTTTAACAAAAGGACAATTACAACTAGTATCCAATCTTTTTTTTATACATAATAATTCTCTTTTTTATTATTGGAATGTATTTCGTTTTGACAGTATTTATAATGTTGATTTACACACATTATTAAAAAATGATTATGACACTCACTTTTTACAACAAGAGTATAATCCTACAATGAATATATTAATAAAAGATATTGAAAATACATATTTTAACCAACAATCCACTATTGTTGAAATATACAATCGTTTATTTAAAATACAAGATTCTTATATTCCTAATCAAATACGTATATATAAACGACAAATATACAATCATGACGTAAGTATTTCAAAAGTTATTCACATGCAAATTGGAAAACTTATAAATGGTGAATTTATATGGTCTAATAAAATACAAAAAAGAATGGTTTGTTTTATAAATTCCAATCAAAAACCTTCACATGTATTTTCATTAGATGAAGAACATGGAATAATAGAAGACGAACAAATACCATATACTTCTTTTTATATTCCACAATCATGCATCGATAAAATCGTTTTTAAACATTGGTATGAATACGAATATTGTTATATGTCTTTTAACGACATGAGAGACCAATATTGCTGTCGTTTTGTACTAATTAACGATGAAGTTATGAAATATCCTGTTCGTTTATCGCCTATTGAAATTGCATCTACATTACAAACTCTTGCAACCACTCTATATGAACAATATGAAGGTATTGAAGATATTACATTAGAACGTTTTAAAGCTGATATTGATTATCATTTCATAAAACATAATTCAAGACAACTACCAGTATATCCAAATTTAGAAGGATTAGATACTGTTTTAAATATTTTATCACATAAAGACATTCAACAATTATATACACTTGTAAAAAAGAAAGTATTAGACACATCGCCTCCACCGATAACTACTTCTGTAAAAAAGAAAGTATTAGACACATCGCCTCCGCAGACAACTACTTCTGTAAAAAAGAAAATCGTTAAAAAGAAAGTATTAGACACATCGCCTCCGCAGACAACTACTTCTGTAAAAAAGAAAATTGTTAAAAAGAAATTAATCAAAAAGAATCCTATTATGGATTCTACACAATGTCAATATAATGATTGTACAAATAGTTGTTTTAATACACAGTATTGTTATGCACATCAAAATATATGTTCCTCTAGTACTACATCTAAACAGACACGTGATTACTGTCTTTATGTAGATGTTAATGGCGTACGATGTAGAAAAAAACCAAATAAAGGTTATACTTATTGTTCTATTCATCGTAAATTGATTAGTAGCAATAATAGTAGTAATCCATCATACACTGTCTATAAAAATAAAGATAAAAAGGTATGGTTGATTAAAGGGACTAAATATATCGTCAAGTCACATAAAAATAAAAGAGTATATGGATATATTGATGAACAAGGAAACATTCAAAATTCATTAACACCAGATATGATTAATGAATGTAAAAAACTTAATTATCTTTTAGCTGTATCTGTTTAGATTTCAATATTTCACTTAATGGAATATATTGAAATCTCTTACACCATTCGTCTAGTTTATTAACCAACTGCTTAGACACAGACTCCCAACTTATATTTATTGTTGATGGTTTTGTGTATTTTACTAAATATATATGAATATCATTCATTTGTTTGTTTAGTTTTAGAATATTATTTTCATTTTGTAATTCTTCAATATGAATAAACATTGTTGGCTTTTGACTTTCTATTAATAAATTCCAATAATAAAACGATAACAATGCACTACTGGTTTTGTCATATTTACTAATATCGACACCGTACTCGATATAGATAATAATACGTCTATATTGAAATGATTGTCTATCTGTGTTTTCTTGTATAATACAAGGCACTGCATGATAAGGATGCATTGTCAAATGTATATTCTGAAACTGCTTGTCTGTTTTATTACGAAAATCCCATTTATCTAATGGAAAATAGGACATGCTTTTTACTTCATGTTGAAAAGAATGTATTGAATAGATGTGGTATTTCATGCGACGCAACATATCTACAGTAGGAACCAGTGTCCATGATGTATGGATAGGACGAGGAGTACTAAATTTTAATTCAGATGGATAGCAACTGGGATGGTACATAATATATATATCACATTTATCAAGATTAATAGGTGCTCTATTAAAATCATTCGTTAAATACTGTACTAATCTATTGTCTTTTTTATTTGATGATACTAAAATATCTAATGTATCTATAAAATTTTCTATTTTTTTATCTTTATACTTATCGATAATTGATTTCTGTATTTGTGTTAGCATAATTATATTTTTTGGATCAACCATACATTTAGTATTTAACTTTGTGTGTTTTAATATTGGAATCAATCTTTTTTTAAGTTTTATATTATAATTCGTTCGTAATGTATTTAATAAAAATATTTGGTTATTAGGTGTTTGTTGTAAATAATCTAAACTGACAATTAAGTAATGAGATATCGTTTTGGTGAATTCAAAAAAATGTTTGATTTTACTATATCTTATCTCAAACAAATTTTTATTTTGTTCTTTTGGGTTATGTAAATCATGAAATGTGTCTTTTGAATTTATATTATATTCCAATTTATGTATTATAAAATCATTAATATCATCATATTTATTAATTATATGATATGGTCTTCTATACATAGAAGATAACCATTGTTCTAACCTACGCACAATAAATATATATAACGTTGTGTTGTCTGGTGATGTTGTTTTTTGTGCAAAAGCATGTTTCCAGATATCACCATATCTGGTATTAATATCCTTACACAACTGTATGTTTATAGTATTGCGTTTAATACATTGATTCAATAAATGTGTACCTGAATTACGTTCTCCGTATATTTTAATATGAGTTATAGTCATTTATTATCCTGTTATAGAATGTTATTTTAAATAATCAATATATAATACAAAATGAATAATATATGTCGTGATTTTATAAATAAAAGATGTCGTAGGCATAATTGTAGATATATCCACGACAAGGATATTTGTTTCAAATGGGTCAAAAAACAATGTAATGATAATAATTGCAAATGGAATCATTTTATAAACTCAGCATTAAATAACTCAGAGAACTTTCGAAATGCTTCTAAAAAACGAAAACCAAAAAATACAACTGATTTTACACCAAATCATAATAAAGCTGAATTACGCATAGTAGTATCACCTATTACTATGAAATCATATACAAAAAACATATATCCTCGTGATATAATACTAGCGGATGGACTATTTTGCCAGACAGATGATTTTACTATATATAATAATTTAATACAAGAATTACAAGAATATGAAAAAATAAATAACAGACAGATGTTTAAACCATGGCATGGAAACAATCATTTGATAGCTGATGATAAACTAGGATGGAAAAAAAATGCTCCTACCTTCCATACTATTATTAATAAGATACAATCTTTTTTCAATATGGATATTAAAGCAACACGTTTTAATTGGTATAGAAATCAAAATGAATGGAAACCTTTCCATCATGATGCTGCTGCTATTGATCCTAAAAAAGCGTCTTTACAAAACTTTACGGTGGGTGTTTCCTTTGGAACAACTCGTGATATTGCATTTCAAGATATAGAGACAAATAAAGTTATTACTATACCAATGATGAATGGACAAATGTATGCATTTAGTAGAGATGTGAATATTGAATGGAAACACGGTATTCCACAAGTACATCCTGACAAACAACTCCATGACTCGTGTGGTAGAATAAGTATTATTGCGTGGGGTTCTGTCACTCTCACTGAATTTGATTAAAAATTGAATATATTCGTTTATTAATATATTCAATTAGATATCTTATAATGGAAGAATTACATTTTACAAACCAAACTCATACAACAGGGTCTTTATTTCAAGACTACTTGCTAATGCAAGAAAACGATGTATATTATGCAGGTTATACATCAGTACATCCATTAAAAAAAGAAATTCTTCTTTCCTTTTCTGTATTTCCAGAAACTGACCCTAAACATGTATTTGATAAAGCAAAACAATCTATATTAAATGACATTGATGAACTTTCTAGTTTGTTATAACATCTAACACACACTATTTTACAATCATAATATGATAGTAAAATTATTTACGAATACTTAATGTTGGTGTAGGACAACTGGTTGGGGATGTCATTGATTTATTATTATCAACTGATAATGGTTGGAAGACATATGCAGTAGATGATTCACTTTGAGTATCATCAAAAAGGTCTGTTGATCTTAAAATAGGGGTCTGTTTTGATGGAAATAGCCATGAATTAGTAGTTTCATGTTTTTCTTCTTTTTCTTTTTCCTTTTGTTTTGTTACACTATTCTGTAATTTAGACGACATAGATTCTATAGACGACAATGACACGTTTTGTTCTTTTGGTTTGCCAGATAAAGTATTAGCGATTACATTTTCAATCAAAGAATATAAATCTGTTTTTGATAAGGTTAATGAATTTGTATCTTCTGTTTCTTGTGTTTCAAATTTAGATGTGTATTTGTCTAGATCTAATCCATTGTTATGTAAATCTAATACAATGTTATCTATAGATATTTCTAATTTATTTTTTTGCTGGTGCATATTCTTTAGTTTTTTTTCTTGTGTTAATATATTTTGATTTAATTTAGTTAAATTATTTTCTAATCTTAATAGAGTATCTAACATGTTTAATTGGTTGTTCTGTACATGTAAATTATTTTGAGTATTCATATTATTGTTTTTTATATTTCTTTTTAAACAATATATATTTAGTCGTCATCAAATGAAAAAGAATCATCTTCATCGTCTTCATCGTCTTCATTATCTTCTTCGTCTTCATCCTCCTCATCGTCTTCATTATCTTCTTCGTCTTCATCATTTTCTGTTTGGTGTGTGTCTTCTTCGTCGTCATCGTGATCGTCATCATCATCTATTGATTCTAAAGTTAATACAGATTCATTATCTGTGTTTTTTATTGAGTTATTAATATTAGACGATATATTTGATAGAACATCTGAATTATCGCCATCATCTATATAATCATCATTCATGTAATCATCCTCTTTGTTATCATCGATTAACATTTCATCTTTTGTGAGTTCAGTATCATCTGCTATGTGGTCTTTTAATAAAAGGGATTGTCCCTTCTTAGTTTTGATTTTAGTTATCTTTGAATCGTTAAGTTTCATATTATATTGAGAAGCCAAGAAACGAATCAGTATATCATCACATTGTTCTTCTGTAATAATAAGATTTGTTATTTTCTTTTTATCTTCGAATGACATACGATAAAAACTTTTATTTATTAAATTTTTTATGCGTTGAATAAATGATGTAGATTGCATTTTTTATTTTTAAAATTTTTTGTTTAAAGTATTTATATTATTATTAACTATAATCATAATCGTGTCCTATATCAAATTTATATTTATATACATCCAAACTATGTGTCGAGTGTGGTATATTATAATAACTTTCTGGATGTTCTTCTGCAGAATGTAAATGTAACCAATCTTCGTAATCGTTTTTATGATAAACATATGGTTCATGATTCATATGTAATCCAGTACATACACCGTTTTGACATATCTGTCCATTTATACAATCATCATCTATTTTACATGGTTCTACATTAGGTGCAGATGTGACATATCCATCATATACGTATCTGCGTGTTCTTGAATCTAAATATTCGTATGTAGATTTAGATGGTAGAGTTTGGCACAATACAACATTTCTTAAATGATGTAATAAATTATCCATTATAATAATTTATTATTATATTTATACAATAAGATTATACGAGTTTTCGTAATAATTGAGCTTGTGGTGCATTTGTGAAATTTTGCAAATGTTTTAATACGAAATCTGATATTTTTTTATTACTAATATCAGTAAAATGCAAATCATCATAAAACAAATAATTTTTACATTTTCTATTATTTAATACATTATCATTTACATCTCGTACTGTGCCACAATACGTAGGGAAAGGTAGTGCATCACTACCAGTACGTGGATCATAATCATTTGGTAACAGTTTTCGTATACCATATACAGTGGGTCTATTTACAAACTCACCAAGTAGATCACTAGCTGGTATAACTGTTAAGTTTAAATCAGGCATTGTAGGATTTTGTCCATTAATTGCATTATCTAATGATACGAGTAATGGATCATTCATTACATTTGATAAGGTTTCTAATTGTAATAATGCACCAGAAGTATCTACTTCTGCTTTGATAAATGCAGGGATATTTTGTAAACTCTCACTGTCTCACTGTCTATATATAGAAAAATAAGTTGACGACATCCGTTATTATATAATCGTTGAATATTATTTAGATGCGTGTTTATATAATCTCCAATTAAAGATTGCTGACCTAAAGAGTCAGATGCAGCAATAACGCCTAAATCATTACCACCAACAGATCCATACAGAAAAACATCATCTTCGGTTACAGTTATGTTAAATTTGTTAATATGGTTTTCAAACAAAGTAATTTGTGAATCATATCCATAATTAGCAGTTAAAGAAAGACCAATACTAGGATTGTTTACATTTCCATTATAAAAGGCACCACCAATTGAATAATTTAAACATCGTGAATCAATCCTTTCTAATGGACGTAATGAATTTAATAATCTTCTGTTTAGTGAATCGATCAGATAATCAGTATATACTAATCCATCACTAAATCATCCATAAGGACCAATTTCTTCGCATAAACCAGCATCAATTGGATTATGTCCAACTTTCATATCTAATATTTCCAGTATCTTCTAACGAAGCTCCAAATATAAAAACACGTTCATTGAATACACGGAATCGTATATCATCAGGAATAACAGGATTATTATTTATTTTCAAACTATTATTACCAGTCAAATTAGATATGGATTGTATATTTGTTAATATCAAATCTCTACTTATCTTATGATTCATTACTATTAAACAATAATAATAATAATAAAAGATTTATTATTATAAATTAGTAAGAATGAATTATTTATCAGAAATTGTATATGGTGGTACAGATGGTATTATTACAACTTATGCAATCATAGCAAGTTCAATTGGTATCCAATTAAATCCATATGCCATAGTAGTAATTGGTCTAGCTAGTTTAATAGCAGACGCATTTTCAATGGCAACTAGTAGTTATTTATCAGAAGAAGCACGTATGAATAAAAAACATTCTATAAATGTAGCTATCGTAACGTTTGTTAGTTTTGTATTTTTTGGAGGAATTATTTTATTACCATATTTTTATAGTTTTTATAATCCTACTTATACGCCTACTTTTAATGTATTTGTAATACTATCCAGTATTATATTGGCAATAATAGGATTGTTAAGAGGATATAAAAAACCTATTGGTAAAAAAGTAATAAGTGTAATAGAAACAGTTAGTATAGGATTAATTGCATCAATTATTTCCTATGTGATAGCAAAACAGATGGAAACTTATTATTCTAAAAATAATATAGAGTTGTAGTAATGAACATAGTAAATAAAATATGGTATGCTATATTTCCATACTTATGTTCAACACACGAAGGATTATATGAGAATGTAGATTATGGATGTTTCGATGCATATAAACAATATATTGATATACATTATAATAATTTATGTAGTCGTTTGTCATTATTTGTATATGAATCTGGAATTGACCCATATAATAGAAAAGCAGATGGCGAATCCATTATCAACTTTGCATTAATGAATGATTTATATGATAAAGATATTGAAACGATATATAGGTTATACGTTGAAAAAAAAGTATTGCTAATAGAAAACGAGTATACTAATTTTATAATAATGGATAAATGAATCATCAACTTGTATCAGACATAACACTATCTATTTCATAATTATGTAGATCTAGTTCAGGAGCATGTTCAATAGCCTCGTGTCTTTCATCTTCATCATTAACTGTTTCGATAACTTGAGTATAAGTAGATAATGCATTGCGTTGTTTCCAATATAAGATACCAAGTATAGGAATAAAACCTAAAAAGACAGATAATATAATTTGATACAAATAATGTTGTCTGTTTTCTAATTTATTTCTTATAATTAAATAAGTGAGTAAAGTGATTATGCCAGTATAGATATAATCGTGTGTTAGATAAGCAATACTTGAAATTAAAGTACAACTTAATATAATATGATAACTTATAATACCACCTTTCTGTCCATTAGGTTTTCTAATATAACCAAATACAAGCTTAAGAAAATAAGCAATTAAAAAACTAATAATAATTGTTCCAGAAATATAGACAAGTTGGTTTTTATCTAACATTTATAATTATATATCATAATTATAAATATCATCAATTATAAGAAAGTAAATTATACAGTAAATCTGCGTGTTTGGCTAACACTATGACATATATAAGTATCAAGAAGTTTTTTTTCTGTACGCAATGTATACAAAAAGTTATTAATATACTTGAGTAGTTTTTCTTTTTCTTTTTTTTCTGATTTATAAGCTTCATGCTCTATATGATGATATTGACATAATGTAAAAATAAAAGCAACCATACATAATATAGCAAATATATAAATTGAAAATATACGTAACCACAGAAAAAACAACAGATGTACAAGACAAGGTGTATATAACACCATTGCATAATATTCTAAAAAAATATAAATATATAACCTTATTTTTTCTTTATCTGTATAATGGATGTTGTGTACTTTTTCTTTCATTAATGATAATAACATTATATTTCTGTTAACGTGTTCGATTTCATATATATTTTTTCTTTTTTGCATCCTATTTTTATGAAATTCATTATATAATAAATCCACATTTTCTTTATATTTAGTCATCAGTTCCATGTTATGTATATAATTACTAATTAAATATATATAACTACATTTTTATATAATAAATATTTTCAGTAAATAATATGTATACTATAAACTTTACCAAATCCATATCTATGGTGAATAGTATATCTTTTATATCTCTATCTATATACGAATATATATTATATAAAAAAACAAAAAACACGATTTTATGGTATTCATCATTACTATTATTTATAGCTGGTATTCATTATTCTATATTGGACGTGAATAGACCAAATATAACACAAGAGTTATTTATACGTTATAGTGATTGGTTTTTTACAACACCATTATTATTATTAGTTGCTGGTTTAAAATACAACATGTCAAATAAACTAATACAAATTGCTATTGCATATAACATGATAATGATCATTTCTGGTGTATATTACGAATACACAGGTAATATAAATTATTGGTATATAGGTAGTTTATCATATTTGATT
>PR_CR_10_Liq_1_inCRDRAFT_1001558_pt1 | contig 12690 bp, 9 predicted proteins | sample PRCRCaboRojoPR_3_FD_10241 | JGI IMG/M metagenome (IMG submission 10241) | reverse complement strand
ACAAGTGGCTTGTGAGGGAAGGAGACATGGACGAAGAACTCTTTTGGAAGCACAACAGCCAGTATAACCAATACTTACTTCAAAAAAGACACCAGGAACAAAAAGCTGGCAAACTCAACCAAGTCGTGAGGATACCTCACAGAGTCCTCAGGGATGAAGTAATTGTAGACGTGTTGGGCAAGTACAAAGAACTCATCTTCAGACAACTGCCCCACTTGAGCGAGGAGTTTGTACAAAGCGTTCCTCATCAAAAGTCCGAAATAGACTTTTGGAAAAGTTTTTGGGAAAAACAACTAGAGTCAGGCGGAGCTCTAAGTGACGCTTTGGAAATCACTCCTCCCAGAGTTCCCTTGAAGGTTCCACTTAAGTACCGCAACAAAACTCCACACTACCAAGGCCAGTACCAAATCAAAGGAACTCCTAACTCCACAGCTTCCCACATCATAAATGAAATTAACCAGCACTCTTCTTACATAGTGCTGACACTCACACAACCCCCTGCTTACAACCCTGCAGTTTCTAATGAAGCCTTCACTTACAACTTCGAAGAAAACAAAATGAACCTCGAGACCGACTCAAGTACAGGAGAAGAGTGGACCCAAGCCTTGAACTTAGCCATGCAAGGAAAGCTTGAACCCTACTTTCCCAAACACGGAGAAAGTGCAGAAACTATTCGACAAATATTTCACCAAACTTTGACCCAGAAAGTTTCTGAAAAAGTTGACGAGGAGTCAGTTACCAAACTTGCTGGGCAACTCTACGAAGTGATCAAGCACTTTTACTCTGAGTTTCCAGTGAAAAACCAACAAAGCATCAAGCGAATGGAAAAAGTAGTTGAAATAGCCCAAAGCATGTGGAACCAAATCTCAGAAAAAGTTTCCAGCAGAAGCACTCTAGAGTTACTTAGAAACATGGTCCAGGTGGCTTCCGACAGACTCCTGCAGCTCAAAACGAACTTCACATAATAGTACTAGCACTTAAATATAATGAATGCTTCAAAAGCAATAAAAGCAGACTTGCGTAAAAGTGAACAGGTCGTTAGAGTAAAACCCACCTAGGTTGAACCAGTAAAGGCTTGGCTTGGAGGAAAGGTCAAAGATACTTATATAGCAATTGTCAATAACCAAGACTGCAAGTATGAACACGCAATTTTTTTGTACCGTGCCAAAAAGATGCTAGGCATCAACGGCAAGTTCAGACTGCTTACGGTGCTGCCTTTAACCCAGGAATTCAGAATCTTTCCCAGAGAAATGGGGTTTGCGTTTAGGTGGCTCGAGTACATTGAAACTCAGTGGGAAATCAAAACCAAAAGGTCCCACCTTATAGTTGAAATCGCTAACTTCTGTAACGAGTTCCGCATGTACCAAAGAGAACCCTTTCACTCGGGGTCAGAGTCGCACAAGTGGCTTTGGCACTACGAAGCAGTAATTCCTCTCCAAGCTAAAATGCTAGCTTATAACAACGAAGAAGCTTTTGTTGACCGGAAGTCTATTTGTTTGCTGCCTGAACACTATGGAAAGCAAGTCATGGATGCCTACGTAAACCAACAAATCAAAAAAAGAGAAAAAGAGTTCACAGAGGTCCAAAAAGCCAATGTGTTAGTGGGGACTTGGAACGTAGCTGGAGGAGAACCCCATGAAGATCTTGAGTCTTGGCTGAAGTGTTTGGGAAGTGGCTACCAGACTCCTTGCGCCACTCCTGATATTATTGTTTTGTGTTTGCAAGAAATTTGTTCTCTCAACGCCAAAAACATTCTGGGAGACGAGTCGAGACGTCGTGACTGGACTAGGTTTCTGAAAAGTGAGGTCAACAGGGCCTTTCCAGAAGGCAACTACTTGTTGAAGTCGGACCAGTACTTAGTGGGTCTTTTGTTAGTGCTGATGGTGAAAGAAAGCGTCAACCCAAGTGTGAACGAAGTTACAACTTCAAGTTTAAAACTAGGACTGAAGGGGTACACTGGAAACAAAGGAGGGGTTTTTTGTAGGTTTGAGTTTTTTGACACCAGTATTTGTGTAGTGAACTGCCACTTAGCAGCACACAAAAACCAAGTAAGACTGAGGAACGAGCACATAAGGTCGATTCAAAAGCATACAAAGTTCTTGTTGAAAGGAAACATTGCAAAGGGTCTTTACGAGCATGACTTGATACTTTGGGCAGGGGACTTAAACTACAGACTAAACAACATCTCAGTTGAAGGGATTCTGGAAAAAATAGGCCAGGGAAAGATTAGTGAGTTGTTGGTGCACGACCAACTCACCCATGAAAAAAAGAAAAACCAAGTCCTTGCTGACTTTTGTGAAGGAGAAATTAACTTCCCTCCTACTTTTAAGCACTTGATTGGTTCTAGAAACGAGTACCTCACTGAAAAAAGAGAACCTGCTTGGTGCGACCGAGTTCTGTGGAGAGGCCAAGCAGAACTGACTAGGTACGGAAGCTGCGAATTCAACACCCAAAGCGACCACAAACCTGTGTTTGGGAGCTTTCAAGTCCCAATTAGGAAAAAAAACCAGGTGTTGTTGTCTAGAGTCAAAAAAGACATATTTCAGCAAATAGACGCTCTGCACCACCAGTCCTTACCCAAAATGAAGGTTTCAGAGAACTTCATTAGTTTCAAAGAAGTAATTTACAAGAAAGAACAAACTAAGCACATTTCTTTGCAAAACGAAGGCAACACTGTAGTTAAGTTTTCAGTCAAAAACAAAAAAAAAGGCGAAATAAGGAGTTGGCTCATTGTGACTCCGCTTTCTGGAGCCATAATTCCTGGGGAAATTCTAGACCTCCAGCTGAAAGTGTTTTTCTCAGAACACCAAGCAAGGAAAGCTAACAAAAACCCCGAGTACCTTAGTTTCATTATGGTTTTAAGTGCAGTAGGCGGTTCTGACCACTTTGTGGAAATAAACTGTGACTTCAAGTCTTGCTTTGGAAACACTTGTGAAGACCTTGTCCGTGTAGACATGCCTCTAGGCTTGCTTCCTTGTCACGTCAAAAACTACATTGCAACCTCCACTACTGAGTTAGTAGTTCCACAAACGCTCAAAATTCTAACTGAATTCATACTCCAGAACGGCTCTAGCTCAAAGGGTTTGTTTTTTGAAACGGGAGAACCCCAAACCATCTCAGTCATCAGACAAGCCTTGGACTTCCAGGAGACCCTTGACTGCGACACAGTTGACGTTTACTCAGTGTCTGCTGTGCTTCTGGAGTTTTTGGAGTCTCTTGCAGAGCCTATTGTCAGCCCTGAACTAATTGACAACTCCTGCAAGGTTCTGGAGTCCACTTCTAGTTTCCAGCAAGCCAAGTTTTTGCTTTACGAAAACCTTGAAAAAGTAAGTTTGGAGTGCTTCAAAGCAGTTTTGGCTTTTCTGAAAAGTTTGTTGGAGTTACGTATGCTCAATGGTTTAAACGAGCAGGTGTTGGCTGAGTACTTCACTGAACCAATTAGCCACGCTGAGGAACTTCAGGTAAAGGGACTTTACTCCAACTCTTTGGGAATTCAGTCTAGTCAAAGAAAGTATCTACTTAATTTATTCTTATACTCTTAATTGGCGTAAGAGCTCTGCTGGCTCTTAGTTTTGCTTCTCTTAAGTGGTTTTTTATCAACTATAAATAGGTTCTTTATTTCCGAACTAAGTCTTCTTTTTTGGCTGTTTTTACTCGCAAAGTACTCTTCATTTTCAGCGATGAAGTTGTCAACTGTAGACCGGAGTCTTTTTTCATTGCAAGAGTTCAGAAACTTCCACTTAGTAATTCTGGCTTTGTGGTCTAGGTTCGTGGGCTTTTTTCTGGAGTGAGTTAGTCGAGTAGTTCCTAAGCATTTCTCCTTTTTTTGGGCAAGTTTGCCCTCAAACACACTGAACACCTGGATTCTCTTAGTCAAGTCCTGGGAAATTGTACTGCTGGGCAGTGTAGAAAACCCCGACTGGGGTTTGGTGGAATTAAATAAGTAGTTTTTAGAAGCAACTTCGTCGTAAGGGCTGTGTGGGTCCTTCTCCATGTTCTTGAGAATAACTCTCTTAAGGTTTTTGGCTTTTCTGTAGGGTTCAAACAAGTACTGGCAAGCGTGGTCCATGGACAAAGACTTACCCTTAGGGTAATCTTGTTTGGTTTCTTGGTAAACAGGCAGTTTTTGGTAGTCAGACCTAAGGAGTGCTTTTCTCTTCATGAAGAGCGGCAAGTGGGGGTAGATGTGCAGGGGGTCCCTATAAATTTTGTCTTCGAGTTTGTGCAATTCCATATATCCTATTAATTTATCAAGTCAGTTATTTCTGTGAAGGCTTAATTATAAACCAATACTTAAAAGATGGCTGCAAACGAAGTTTTAGTAGACCTTGGAAGCTTCGAAAGGTCCAACGCCTCCAGCAAAACTAAGAGAAAAGTCCTCAAGAAAAAGCCTAGGCGCAAAATAAGGCAATTTAGTTTGCCAGACCACGAGTCACTTTCAGTGGGGTTCAGTTCGACTGTTTCAAGCAGAATCCCAGAGTTCTCGACAGCTTTCAACCCCAAAAACCTGAAAAAGGAAGCAGAGTGGGACTCTAGGTTCCACGTTAAGTTTTCAAAAGGAAACTCTATATTCCACAAAACCCTAAGGGAGTACTTCGACAGTCCGAGGAAGCAGTACAAAGACTCGGGTCTGCAGCCAGACTTCTCTAAGACTCTGAACTGGAAACAAGAAAAAAGAGGCAGGCGGTCCAACTTAATGAGACAAACTGTTTCTCCTAAAAGGGAGTGGAAACGAACCTTCAGTCCTATTTCGGAAATAAACCTCACTAAATATAATGCAAGAAGAACTTTCTTCGACTCCATCAAGCACTTCAAGTTAGAAAATTAAATTAATAACTACTCTGAACTAAGAATTCTTATTTAGCATATTTGCGTAGACGCACTTGTTGAAGTCAAAGCTTGCGTCTCTGCAGTTCTCGAGTGAATTGTAGGCCTCCATGCAATTATGAAAAGTCCTTTCTTTTCCCTCGCAGTACATAGTTGAGTACTTAATAAACTCTTCCACTCTGTAGTTGCTCCACAGATTGTACAGCATTCCAGAGCCCAGAAGTGGCAGCAAAGCCATAAACCCAAACTTGACCTTTTCCATTTATATCCTAACCTAATTATTTAAAGACCCATAGTTCCTTGCAGAGTAGAAGCATCTATTCTCTTGATGGCGTTCACATAGGCAGCAAGTCTCAGAGAAATGTCCATTTTCTGACTTGTTTTCTTGGTTTCCGAAACTGCTTCACACATAACGTCTTCTAGTCCTGAGTACACCAAGTCAATTTCTTTAGCTCCTTCCAAAATGTTGCTCAGGTACTTGTATGCGTCGCCTTGTTCGTTCTCCTTCGTCACTTTGTTAATGATCCACTTGTTTGTTTGGGCTTCTAGTCTCCTAGTCAGCATTCCAGGTCTTATAAACCCGAGGTTCTTTACATACTCGAAGTAAGACACCGTTACGCCTCCTGCGTTCATAATCAAGTCAGGAAGCACAAGCACGTTCTTCGCAGACAGTACTTCTTCCCCTCTAGGAGTAGTAGGTCCGTTTGCTCCCTCTGCAACAATTTTGCACTGGAAGTTAACTGCATTCATCCCAGTAATGGACCTTTCAGTTGCTGCAGGAATCAACACATCGCAAGGCATCTTAAACACCTCTTGTCCGTCTTCGAAATACTGAGCTTTAGGGAACCCCTTCACAGTTCCGTTTTTAATCAAGTATTGCTTGACTTCGTCGACTTTCATTCCTTTTTCGTTGTAAAGCCCTCCTCCTCTTTCTATCACTCCGTAAAGCACTGCTCCATCCTTCTCTAAGTAGTTCGAAGCCCAGTAACCTACGTTCCCGAAACCCTGGACAATCAAGCCCTTGCCACTTGCCCCTGTTTTGAGTCCCACGCGGTCCATGTAGTAGTGGTCGTTCAAGAACTCCCTGAGACAATAGTACAAACCAAGACCTGTGGACTCTGTTCTTCCAGAAATCCCCCCAAAAGACACTGGTTTTCCAGTAGTCGCAGCCCCTGCGTAGATGTTTTCGGGTTGCAAAAACCTGTAGGCTTCCATCATCCAAGCCATTTCCCTTTCGCCAGTTCCCATGTCTGGACCTGGACAGTCTGTAGCTGGATTCAAAAATCCTTTTTTGGCTAGTTCCTGTGCATAACGCCTAGTGAGTCTTTCAAGCTCACCTTCAGACAAAGCTTTGGGATCTACTCTAATTCCTCCCTTGCCTCCTCCGAATGGAAGGTTAACGCAGGAACACTTGAGAGTCATTAGAAAAGCCAGTGCAATTACTTCATTTAAGTTGACGTCAGGAGCAAAGCGAGTGCCTCCTTTGGTTGGGGTTCTATGTCTGGAGTGTTGTGCTCTGTAGGCTTTGAAGTACTCAATTGACCCGTTGTCTCTCCTCAAAGGAATTGTCATTGCTAGTGAAGCGTCACAAGTCTTTATAAGTTCAAGAATCTCGCTGTCGATTCCTGTATACTGAGAAGCTTTGTCAAAGTACATATTAACCATTTCAAGGAACCCAGGCTCCTCGTCTATTGTCACTGATGAAAAGGCACGTCTTGTGAAGTACCTTGTATACCTGGGGAACTTAGAAAGCATATCGCTCTATTTTTATTAAACCGAGTCCACATGTTGTTGCATCAATATGGATAATTTGAATTTTGTGAAAAAGCCACTACAAGAATTTAAGCTAACTGCTCAACACTAAAACCATAATGGAAACTAAATTTGGAGCAATTAAGTCTTCTCTGTGCAGGTCCGAAGATAAATGGTCCACAGTAGGCTGGGCCTTGACCCAGGTTCTGCAGGAAGGAGTGACTACTGAAATCCTAACTCACCTGGACACCCTCATCCAAGAAAAAGAAAACTCCATCCAAGAACTGTGCTCTCAGAACCAAAAAACTCTCTTGAAAGGACTCCAAGTAGCTAACAAACTAAGAGACACTTACAAAACCACCAGGGAAGACATAGTTTACTTGTCTTCGGGTGTCCAAGAAGTTGCTAATTTTGTGTCCCAGTCCTACAGCGAGTTGGTCCCTTCTCAAAAAAAACTAGAGTTACTTGAACAAGCCCTGAACTACATCTACGACATGACTTCGGCTCTGCAACTCATCAAAAAAGCACAAACACAAATTCTCAGTCTGAAACCTCTTTCTGCCCTAAGAACCCTTTCTAAGGCCAAGGGACTTCAGGTCCTGCAACAAAGCACTCCCTCGACCCAGGTCCTCAGGAACTTTGTGCCCAAACTTGAAGAAATGGTTGAACAGCAGATGGAAGAAAAACTAAGTGACTGGCTCGTAAGCACTAGGAAAGTAGCTGAGTCTTTGGGCAAGAACCTTTTAAACCAAGCCCTTTCTTGGCTCAACTTCGAAAGACAAAAAAAGAATAAGCACAAAGCTCCCTTCAAAAGCCGAGAAAGTGTACTCAACTCACTAACCATTGTTGAAAAAGTCAGTGCTGACCACAAAACTTCTAGAGAACTGAACTCCTACACACTCACTAGACTCTCAAGCATGAGGGAGTCAAGTCGCTTAACACACTCCCGTTCCCGAGTCAGTGATTTTCAGCTGATGTCAGTTAACTACTCTTCCTTGCTCAACTTCGAAGGAGTCTTTGAAATGCTTGACAAAGGAAAAGACTTCCGAGAAAAGCTCAAACTAGACAGAAGGCTCCAAGTACTTCAAACACCTACTTTTTACGAAGAGTTCAAAACCAAGTTCGAAGCCTTAATTGGGCAACTCTTCATAGAAAAAGAACTCTGCGAACAAGACGAAAGGCTCAGGTCCGAAGAAGAACTCCAGGGACTCTGGATCGAAACTATTGTTTCCCTAGAAAAAACTGTCCAGGACGCCTTTAACACTCTGAAAAGTCCTCAAAAAGCCCTAGAACTCAAAAACTCAGTGATCCTGTTTGTAAACGCTGCAAACAAAATAGGGTTCACTCACCGGTCTTACCAACTCAGCCACATTGTAAGGGACAACCACGAAAGAACCAAACAAATCCTCCTCGAAGACTTCAACAACAAAGCAGCCAGAACCATCGAGCAAGAAGAGTACCGGCCACTAACCCTAGAGACCCTTGGAAACCGGAACTTAGAAGAAATAGGACTTAATGACGAGTCAGAAGAAAAAGGGTCTTACTCCTTTACTCCAGCTGTGCCAGACCTAGGCACTTTAGTTAAGGACTATGTGTGGATGGACCTAGAGTACTTAGAAGACATTTCCGAAAACCCTGGCGAAGAACTCTTCAAAACCATCCAGTGTCTAGTTAGGGACGTGAATTCTTTGATATTCGATCAAGTTAAATCATCCACAGTTCTCCAAACAGCTATTTTGGCCGTAAACGCCACTTACTTATACAAAACGTTTTCTTACATCTGCCACTTCTTTGAAGGAGTAGTTAGTTACAGCAGGGACTACTCAACCAGAGGAGCTTTTATGGAATTGAAAGAACATTGTGAAAGGTCCATTTTCGAAAAAGTCCAGGAACAAGTCTCTACTTACTTGGATATGATCACTAACTTGAACCCCCAGGCAATCCAAAAACATCACTGGGTTTCTGACATGCTGAGCTACGTAGAAAATACCTCTGAGTCTCTGCAGAAACTATTAGGGCCCCAGATTTCTTCAACTTCGCTCCTAGCTACTTTCCAGTTCGTTTCGAGTCACTTAATTGAACTCCTAGCTTCTTCCCAGAAGTTCAACTTCAACTTACTCGTCGAACTCAGCAAAGACCTCAAAGAAATCGAAGACTTCATTAAAAATTCTGCTTCTTGTAGCAGCATACCTGGACTCGCAGACTCTTTGAGCGAGATCAAGCAACTTTTGTCGCTTTTCCTAACAAACGACCTAGAAATACTTCTCGACCAAAAGAAAAGAGAAACAAAGTACCCGAGACTAAACATTTCTTACATAACCCCTATTCTAGAAAGGTACAGAGAAGTCAAAGGCCAACCTCCTAAACAAAAAACTGCCCTCAACATTGCCAAAAAACTAAAACTTGCTTAAGCTTTATACTTTTTATAAGCAAAAAATCCCAAAATTCCCAAACCTACAATCGGCAAAAGCAGCAAGTACCAAGGCTTTTTTTGCTCTTTTTCAGGACCTAAGTAACTCGGACTTGGTAGTCTAGTAGATTCGTCGCTCAATTCAGGCCATTTTTCTGAACCCCAAACTCTAACAGTTTTGTCTCCCGAGCCCGAAGCCAAGCGACCACCAATAGTTGTCAGGCACAAAACACTGTCTCTATGCCCTTTCAAAACCCCTTCTTGAGTCTTCTCTTCAACATTCCACAGCCGTATAGTTGAGTCATCTGAACCTGACGCTAAGTAATTCCCCAACTTTGTCATGCATATCACAGAGTTGGTGTGGCCCTCTAAAATACTCACTTGTTGTTTTGTTTCTAAGTCCCAAACTCTAATAGTTTTGTCTTCAGAGCCAGATGCTAAATACTTCCCCACTGTTTCTAAGCACATTACAGCATCACTATGGCCCCTTAGAACACTCACTTCTTGCTTTGTCTCTGTGTTCCACAACCTAATGGTTGTGTCGCTAGAGCCTGATGCTAACTGTTTTCCTGCCACTGATAAACTATTGATGTCGTCTGTGTGGCCTTCAAAAACTGCCACTATTTCTTTGCTCTCTATGTTCCAAAGTTTTATGGTTTGATCTTCCGACCCAGATGCTAGGTAGTTGCCTACTGCTGCTAAACAAAAGACAGGGCCTGTGTGCCCTCTCAAAACACTTACTTCTTCTTTGGTAGCCAAGTCCCAAACCCGAATTGTGTCATCCTCAGACCCAGATATTAAGTAGTTACCTAGTCTTACAAGGGAATTAACGTCGCCTTGATGGCCGTTTAAAACTCCCTCAACCTCGCCTCTTTCTGTATTCCAGAGCCTAATAGTGTTATCTTCAGAACCTGATGCTAAGCAGCCATTCACTGTTGCCACACAAAAAACAACCTCTGTGTGGCCTTCTAAAATTTCGCAGTTTTGCAGAAGCTTTGCAAAGTCATCCTTGTCTTTATGGGAATCTAAGGCAGTTTTCATTTATAACTCTAAACTATCCGGTTTAACAAGTATTCCAGAATATGTCATACAATAATTAAACCTACACTTTGCATCAGAGCTAAGTCTCAAAACAAAACAAATTTCCGAGATATTTAGTTTAGTAAGCAGCTAAGCATCAAGCAATAGAATTTTTGAGACAAACCTAAAATACTCAAAGTCACACGTAATTTGTAGTTCTTGCTAGTAGAGTTTGCTCAAGTGAATCCAAAGAAAATGAAACTTATTGAAATTAATACACCAGATCCCTAAAACGCAAATGTATGTTATTTAACTTTTAAAGTTTTTTGACCTAGCCGCAAAGGGTTGCTTAGAAATCCATTACTTCCTATTCACAAAAACCATTTACTCCACTTATAAATGCGAGACCAAGAAGAACGCTGTTACGAAGACTGCGAACCCAAAGGCCAATGCTACATCTGCAGAACCATTCTATGTGGCCACAAAGTCATTGAGCATCTCGACAATGGCCACATCATCTACCCTCTTCCCTACCATGTAAAGTTCAATCTGACTTTCGACGAAGAAGAAAAGGTCCTTGAATGCAATGAAAGTATTTTCGATGAACTTAGGGAGATGAGCACTCGCAGAATTATCGAGCTCCAGAGCTTAGAGGATGAGCTAGACGACAGTGTTTATGTGACCAAAGACCCTTCCACTGTTGACGAGGTCAGGGACAGAATAGCTTCTCTCGAACCGATCAGTAAATTTCTATCTCAACTTGATGATCTCCTTGAAGAATTAACTGATAGATTCACAAAGCCTGTAGTCGTGTCTGGTAGTGAAGATAGAACGGCCAGGATTTGGGATCGTGAACGAGTTACTGTCCTTGAAGGTCATGCTGGCAGCGTCACCTCAATTGCTGTTTCCCGAAGAAAAGATATACTGATTTCTGGCAGTGCTGATTCCACTATTCGAGTGTGGAGTCTAGCTACTGGACAACTAACTCAGGTACTCAAAGGCCACAGTGGCTGGATATGTTCTGTAGCTATTTCTAGTAACAATGACTATGTAGTGTCTGGAAGTAGCGACAATACACTTAGAGTGTGGAGTCTAGCTTCTGGACTAACCACTCTAGTCCTTAGAGGGCATACTAGTTACGCTAGTTCAGTTTTTATTTCTGAAGAAGACAGATACGTTGTCTCTGGTAGTTATGACAGAACACTCAGAGTGTGGAATCTGACTACCGGAGAAGTGATTAAGGTACTCAAAGGCCATAGTCTTAGTGTCAGATCAGTGGTTATTTCTAGGAAAGATCAATACATTGTCTCTGGAAGTGAGGACCGCACTATTAGAGTATGGAGCCTTACTTCTGGAGAGTTGATTAAGGTCCTGACTGGGCATAGTGGTTATGTCTACTCAGTTGCTATTTCAAACGACTGCGAGTTTGTAGTTTCGGGAAGTGCAGACAAAACCATTAGAGTGTGGAGTCTCATTTCCGGAGAAACTACTAGAATTCTACAAGGGCACACCGGGTGGGTACTTTCAGTTAGAATATCAAGTGACAAGTACTTGGTGTCTGGAGGCGGCAATGGAGATAAGTCAGTAAGAGTTTGGGACCTTATTACAGGTGAGCAAACTCAAGAACTGCAAGGCCATACTCATAACGTGTGGTCAGTTAATCTAATTTAATCATTATTGAATTATTGATTAACTTGTTAGGTAGTTCTTGATGAATTCTTGCTTTCACTTTGCATAATAATATTAGGGTCCTTCAACAGCAACTACTTAGAGGGTCAATTTAATTTTTGTTTATTTATTACGTTATCTAGCCCTTGGGCCTCTGGGTACAAGGGGAAAGTGGTCCTCTGGTTTGTGTTTGCGGTTCTTGCTTCTTCTTTTGTTTATCCAGTCCGCAAAGTTTTTGATTGCGTTATCTACTGCTTCTGCGTCGATTCCCATGTTCTTTTGCGTAATTTTCGTAGTTGTTGCTGCAAAGAACAGAGGGTCAATCTATTTATTTATTTAAGCTGGTTCAAGCCGCCTAGGCCTCTACTGGGGTCGTTGCTTTTGGTTGGAAGTTTCGTTTCTAGTGTGTTTGCTGCTTTTTTCTTCTTTTTCGTGCTTTTTGTTGTTGTTTCGTGTTTCTGCTTATTTTTGTGTCATCTTTTGATCCTGCTTTTCATCCAGAGTAGTAGTGTTTCCCTTCTTGCTTGTTGCGTGAATTCGGGTCAATTTGATTAAATTACAAAATATAAGGAGATAGCACCAAACTAGAATTGCTATAACAAGTGTTTGACTCTGCAGTTTTTAAGTAGCATGTTTTATTTGGAGTTCTAACTCAAGTACTCTATGGATGCTAAACCAGTTCATCTCTAAAAAACTGAAATTGTATTTAAAAGTGTTTATTTACCTACCCTTAATAATGCACCAGAAGTCTATGATAGTGTGTTTTCACTTTCTATCCTGGTTTCAGAAATACTTATTTGGAGAAGTATACTTTTGCAGTGTTTACTGAAGTCTATTATTGACTTAACTGGCTCTTGTCTTTAGTAAGCATTGATTACTAATTAACTTAAAGGTTGCTTAAGAACTTGAGTGCAGTGAAGTTGACTTACCTAATCAACCCTTGCTATAACTCCTGGTGCTTTCTTTGTCTCTATCATTTACTTCCTAGTGCTCTATGCAGTTTGCATCATTAG
>PR_CR_10_Liq_1_inCRDRAFT_1001557_pt1 | contig 12694 bp, 13 predicted proteins | sample PRCRCaboRojoPR_3_FD_10241 | JGI IMG/M metagenome (IMG submission 10241) | reverse complement strand
GCCGCTCCGCCAGCCAGATCTTGATGATGGACTGGCGGGTGACGCCCAAGCGGCTCGCCTCGCGGTCCAGCGAGTCCACCATCCAGACGGGAAAGTCCACGTTCACGCGCTTGGATGCCTGGTTGGGCCGGTGCGCCGTCGTGAGGTCGAAGGCGTCCAGGATGTCCTCTTCGCCTGCGTCGAAACCCTTGTCCAGTTCATGAGCCTTCATACAGGGCAATCTCCGCGAGGCGGGCACGTCGCACTGAAATGATGCGGATGCGCTCACCGCGCATGGTGATGATCGCCGACCAGTGCTTGCCGCAGATGCGGCCGACCACGAGCCGACGCGCTTTGTCGGAGGAGCGCGCTTCAACTTCCACCAGATCTGGATCAACCCATAGGACCTGTGCCTCGACGAAATCGATCCCGTGCTTGCGCCGGTTGGACTCGCTCTTGGCGGGATCGAATTCGAAGCTGCGCATGTATGCCGATTTTATACCAAAAGCGCGCCAGCCGACGGCTGGGTCCCCTTCGGCGTCAGCGCGTGCAGGTCGGCGGTGAGTCCAGTGCCTCGTTCCATCTGTCAGGTGCGACCGGTGAGGATGAGTTTCGCTTCGCTGTTGGGGAGGATGGGCTTCGCTGCGCCGCGCGCGCTGCGTCTCTTCGCGGCTTAAGCGGCTCAGGATGCAGGTGTCGAGCAGATAAGCCGTCGCGCGCGGCGGGTAGGCACCTATGGCAGTGTGGCGTGTGCAAGCGGGGCGTCGCCGACGGCGGCGGAATGAGCCCTGCCGTCGCTGAGCGGGGCGGCCAGCAGGGCCGCCAGCAGGGCGCCGACGATGATGGTGGCGCGGGTCATAAGTCTCTCCGTTGCGCTCAGCTCGTGAGCGCGTTCATCAGGGAACGCCAGAAGCGCGGCTCGCCGCTGCAGGGCGCAGCGCCGGTGCCGCCGCAGCAGTTGGTGCAGGTGCGCGCGGCGGCGATGATCGCGAGCGCCCGGCCATCGGCGTCGTAGAGCCGCAGCTGGCGGCCGCGACCAGCACCGGCGGCACCGTTCACCACCCAGGCGCTGTCGATGGCGGCGACATCGAGCTCGAAGCCCGTGGTGTCGCCGGTGAGCCGCGCGCGCCCCAGGGCATAGTCGTAGTGGCGGAACGCGGCCTGCCGGCGCAGCACCAGGGCATCCGAGCCGGCGGTGATCACCAGGGGCAGCAGTTCCTCGGACAGGCCGCGCAGGGCACAGGGGATCAGTGCCGGGTCCACGGCGACGGCCGATCCGCCGCCCGCCGCGGCCTCGTGCCGCAGCCGCCCGGGGTCCAGGGTGAGCTGCCCGGTGAGTGCTGCGGTGTCGGTGAAGCCGGGCGCATCCGCGCAGAGCGCCTGCAGGGCGCCCAGGGGATGTGCGATGAGGGTCGCCAGCGCCGGCGGTGTCTCCCGCAAGGGCACGACGCGCTCGCCGGCGCCGAGGATGCCGTCCAGCACCAGCCGCCAGAGCGGCGCATCGCTGCCCGCCAGCGGCGACAGCCGCAGCAGCGGACGGCCCAGGTCGTCCTCCAGCAGCAGGGCGTCGCGCGCCGGCGCCGCGGACAGGGCGTGACAGCGCTCCAGCAGCAGCCGCAGTGATTGTTCGGCGCCGTGCAGGCTCGCCAGGGTGCCGTCCACCCGCAGTCCAGCCAGGGAGATGCTGTCCACCAGACGCACCCGCGCCGTCGCCAGCTCCAGCCGCAGCTCCCCGAGCAGGGCGAGGTCGCACAGCAGCTCACGCCAATGGCCGCTCAAGCGCAGGCCGGCTGCGGCGTGGTGCAGCGGGCTGCGAGCGGGCAGGCTGGGGGTCAGCGGCGTCCGCGCCCGGTCGGGCGCTGCGGGCGGCGCCGGCGGCGGTGCCTGCACGCGCCGCTGGTGGCTGTCTCTGGGTCTCAAGGTGGTCACTGACATGCCTGGGTCTCCTCTGCATCGGCGTGGCCGATGGTGGGCTGGGAAGAAACACCTGGCTTGCCGTGGCTCGATGATGCCCGGGGTGGGCCTGGCCGGGGCCCCCTGGGAGCGCCCGATGGACATCGGCATCGCCTGCGGCTGGCGGGGCGTGCTTACATGCGAACAATTCTCATTTGCATGATAAGCGCGCCCAAGCCGCTGGTCAAGCGGCCTTTCAGGAAGCGCCCGCTCGGTGCGTGCAGCGGGCGCCTGGGGCACGCGCCGGCGGGTGACGCAGGGCCTAGACGCGTCAGGCGGTGGGTGAGCCTCGGCGCCGGCCTACCGCCGGCGGACGCTGGAACTGTGCATGCGGCCGGATCAGCGACTCATCGCCTGCGCTCAGCCCCCGGCAAGGCGATGTGCGCAGGCGACGGTGGCGCTCACCACCGCGGCACCGAATTCCGCATGCGCGGCGGCGTCCTGCGCCGCGCTCGGCAGGTAGACCTCGATCCCGACGTAGAGAAAGCCCTCGGCACACCAGACGGCCTGCGGGATGTCGGGCCTGACCCAGGGCCAGCGCTTGCAGGTTGCCCCAGCCGCGGCGACATCCTCGGCATGGGTTGCCTCCATCGCCGGCGCCGCGTCCACCAGCCGCAGGCCGCGGAGCCGCTGGGGGGCGGCGCCGGCGCCGGGAAGCGCTGTCATGCCCTGGTGCTCGATGCAGCGCAGCAGCCCGGTGTCCGCACAGAGCACGTCTGCGCAGGGTCCGGCCTCGTCGAAGCCCGTGTGCAGGTCCAGGACGACGCGGTGGCTGGGGGTGATGTGGTCGAGCAGCTGGGTGTACAAAGCGCGGTGGCGCCGGCGGTAAGCGGTGAGCTCGTCAGGGCCGGGGCGGCGGCCGGAGAGGCCCTGCTCGATGCGCAACAGGTCGAAGTCCGCCGCGGGCAGTTGGGCGGCGACGGCCTCGCCGAAGGCGCGCTCCTCGCGATGGACGCCCACCACCAGCAGGGTCGGGGCCCGGGCATGGTCCCGTCCACCCTTGAACAAGGTCAGCACGCCCATGGGCAGGCCCGGTCAGTGGCCGCGGCTGGCGGCCGGTCCGGCGGCAGCGGTGCGCGGCTTCGCGGCCTCGGGGCTCAGCTGCGGCGCGGCGCGCTCCGGCGGGAACAGCAGGTTGGCGAGCAGCCCATAGAGCCCGGTGACGGCCACCAGCAGCAGGGAGGGCAGCAGATCGCGGCGGCGCAGGCCGCGGCGGCGCAGCCACCAGTAGGCGAGCGGCAGGGCAAGGCCGATGCCGATCAGCGCCGTCTGCCCATGCAGGCGGGGCTGCAAGCGCAGATAGCGGCCGTTCGGGTCCTCCAGCGCCAGACTGAAGGGCACCAGCGCGCTCCAGACTTGGTCCACCGGGCGCGTGCGGGCCATGGCCATCTCCCGGCTGTAGCGGTCGATGGGGTGGAAGTCCTGGTCCATGGCGACGGCATGAACATGGGTCTGATCGGAATAGACCGCGGTGCGATACAGCGGATTGAACAGGATCTTGAGCGCCATGCGGTCCGGATCGTACCGCGGCAGCGGCAAGGGCGTCAGCGCATAGTCCTGCTGCCCCAGCAGGAACAGCCGGTCGTCTGCCGCCAGCACCAGGCCCAGGTATTCGCCGCGCCTGTTCTCGGCGATCTTGACATGGCGCACCTTGAGACCCGCCGGCAGCGGCACCCGGGCCACCCTAGGTGCGTCGTCCACGCGCTTCAAATGAAAGAGCTTATCCTCGGCGTCCAGCAGGAAGAAGCCGGCGTCGAAGGGCTTCAGGATGGAGACGCGCCCGAAGGTGGCGGCCACCGGGAAGGCGAAGCCGGCGGCGGTCATGGCCTCGGTGAAGGTGCGGGTCAGCCCGGCGTCGATGCGGTTGGCGTCGCTGTTGATGAAGGTGAGCTGCTGATTCGGGCGCATGATGTCCGTCGGGAAGCGCAAGCGCGCGCGCCCGGGATTGGACTCCAGCAGCGGGAAGAGCTGAATGCGCGGGCGGTGCTCGGGGAGCTCTTCCGGGTCCAGCTGCAGCACTTGGCGCGCCGCCTGGATGCGGGCCTTGTCGAAGCGCTGCCCTTGCAGCTCCAGCGGCAGCCGCCCCCACAGCTCCATGTTCTTGTAGTAGATGAAGGGGATCAGGGCCTCGAAGGCCTCGCGCCCGTAGTCGGCGCCGGTCTGGTCGCGGTAGACGAACTGGTGGCCGTCGCCCAGCAGCTCCTTGTAGACGAAGCGCTCGATGACCGGGCTGTAGAACAGGTCGGTCTTGCCGAAGCGGTATTCGAACAGCAGGTCCTTTCCCAGCGGCAGCCACACCGCCAGCAGCGCGATGGCGAGCGCGAGCAGGGACCAGCGGGCGAGGATGGCGGTCATCGGGGCTCAGCTGCGGTGACGGCAGCGGTGGGCGGGCAGGATCACCGCCGGGATGAACAGCAGCGACGCCGCCGCCAGCGCCGGCAGGATGCGGTCGTACTCCTGATAGCCGCGATGCAGGTACAAAAGCCCCAGAAAGGCGAGCCCCAGGGCCAGATAGACGAGCCGCCTGGGCGCGGCCGGCTCCAGCAGCGCCAGGGTGGTGCCGAAGTAGGCCACCCAGCCGCCGAGCAGCCAGGGCAGGGCGGTGAGCACGGCACTGGCGGCGGCCTCCGGCGGGAAGAACAGGCGGACCAGCGCGTACAGACCGGCGGCATCGAGCACCGACAGCACAAGCCCCAGCCCGGCACCGAAGACGACCCAGGTCCACACCAGCACATCTCCCCGGACGGGCAGGTGCAGCGACAGCCGAAAGCGCCCACCGATCATCTCCGGTGTGAACTGGGCGACGGCGATGACCGCACCGGTGAGCGCCGGCAGCAACATGAGCTGGTCATAGAGCAGGCGGCGCAGCTCTAAGGCCCAGTACCAGATCATCTCCGAGTGCTCCACCTGGAACTGATGCCGCAGGCTGAGGAACAGATAAGCCAGCATCCCCACATGCACCAGCGCGAGCCCGAGCCAGACCCAGCGCAGCTTGAGCCATTCTTTGAGCAGGATCGCGCGGAGCATGGCTCAGTATTTGCCCGTCAAGCCGATGAAGGCGTCTTCCAGCGTCATCGCCCGCTCCTCGGCGAGGCGCAGCTGCGGGCAGCGCTCACGCAGCTGCTCGGTCAGCTGCTCGCGGGTCGCAAAGGTATAGAGCAGCGGCTCGCGGCCGTGCAGGTCGACGTTCTCGATCAGGGCATCGGGCGCCGGCATGGGGCCACCCCGGGGGTCGAAGCGGAAGCAGCGGAAGCCGTCACGAAACGCCGCGAGCGGCATCTGCAGCACGGCGCCGCCGCGCTTCAGGAAGATCACCTCGTCCACCAGGGACTCCATGTCCTGGACCACGTGGGAGGTGACGAAGACGGTCTTGCCGCCCTGCTCGAGACAACGCTTGAGATAGTCCAGAAACAGCCGGCGGTAGCCCGCGTCCAGGCCCATGGAATAGTCGTCCAGGATCATCAGGTCCGGGTCCTGGGCGAAGATCAGCCCCAGCACCACCTGCGAGCGCTGGCCGCAGGACATGTTGGCGATCTTGTGCTCATGCGGCAGTTGCAGCCGGTCCACCAGATCGTAGAACAGATCCCGCCGCCAGCGCGGGTAAAACGGGCGGTGGAAGCGCTCGATCTCGGCGATGCTCATGAAGTCGTAGGCGAGGTGGCCTTCGAACAACAGCCCGATGCGCGCGCGTGTCGCGGGCGAGAGGGCATGGGATGGCTCCCCCAGCACCCGGCATTGGCCGCCGCTCGGCTTCAGATAGCCCATCAGCAGCCGGATCAGCGTGGTCTTGCCGACGCCGTTCTTGCCGAGCAGGGCGACGACCTTGCCCTGCGGCACCGCGAAGCTGAGGTCGTCGTAGATGACCCGGCTGCCGTAGCGGTGGGCGAGGCGCTGCACCTCGATGGCCGGTGCGGGCCCTGTTGTGCTCTCCGCGGCGAGGGCGCCCACGGGTCCGCCGCCAGACGTCTGTGCTGCAGTAGACCTCACGGCGTTCTGCATCAGGATGGACCCCGTTCGATCTGGTCGGCGGGCACGTGCACGGTGCGCTTGGTCTGTGCCGCCTTGGACGCCTGTTGCACGGCACAGCCGCTCTTGCCCTTGGCGCAGCTGCTGCAGTCGCCGCGCTGCGCCCAGAGCTTGCGGTAGAGATACCAAAGCGCCACGGCGAGCACGGCGGCCACCACGGCCCAATCCACCCAGCTCGTCGCCGGTTGGGTATCGATGTCCGGCACCGCAGACGTTGGCTGGGCCTCGCTCGGCTGCGGTTTGTTGTCCGCTTCGCTCATATCGGCTCGTCCGTTCTGGGTGGGGGGTGCCGATGGGTTAGGCTGACGCTGTGCCCGCGGTCGCCGCCGTGGGAGCGGCCTCCGGCCGCGACGGTCTTCCAGGGCGCAGCGCAAGGGCGTCGCGGCAGGGATGCCGCTCCCACGGCACAAGACACACGGAGCACGGGCTCAGGTCTCGGCAAGGCGCGCCCGCAGCCGCCGGCTCGCCTGCCGGTCGCTGACCAGGCCCACCACCAGCAGCAGCGCCACCGCGCCCCAATACACCGCGGACATGGCCTGGATACCGGTGGCGCCCACCGCGGTGCCGATGCTGTAGACGGCGCTCGCCACGCCGAGCCCGAGCAGGGTGGGGAAGACAATGGCGAACAGCATCCATTGGTAGGAGCCGGTCTGGACCTTGACCATGATGGTGGTGGCCAGACAGGGCGGATAGAGCGCGAAGAACAGGATCATGGACACCGCGAGCAGCGCCGTGGCGCCGCCGGCGCGGGTCTCGGCGCCCATGCGCTCCTCCAGCGTGGCGTTCTGGTCCTCGTCCTGCTGGAAGAGCACGCCCAGGGTGGCGACGCTGCTCTCCCGGGCCGCGAAGGACGACAGCAGCGCGATGTTGATCTTCCAGTCGAAGCCCGCGAGCTGCGTCACCGGCTCCAGCCCGCGGCCGATGGTACCGAGCAGCGAGGTCCTGATCCGCTCCTCGCGCATGTCCTTGCGCAGCCCCTGCCGCGCGCGGGCGAGCTTGCGCAGCTCCCGCCAGGCCTTGCGCGCGTCGCGATCCCCCGCCGGCGGCTTCACCAGCGGGTAGAAGTCCGCATTGCGCGCCTGGAAGCGCTCGGTAACCCGCGCGGAGCCGGCGGCGCCCGTGGCGTTCAGCTTGGCACGCTTGTAGTCGGTGAAGTATCTCACCAGCGGCACCAGGTTCCCGCCCAGGGCCACATCGCGGTAGGTGTTGCCTTCGAGCGCCGCCGCGAAGCGCTCCACCGCTGCCTGCGCCTCGGCCTCGTAATGGGCCTTGCGCTCCGCCGACAACCCCGGCAGGTGCAGCAGCGCGAACACCACCACCGCCACCGCCAGCACCACGGTGCCCACCTTCTTGATGTACTGCCAGGTGCGCTCGAAGGAGCGCCGCAGCACGCCTGTCACCGTCGGCAGGTGGTAGTGCGGCAGCTCCATGACGAAGGGGGAGGTCTCCTGCCCGCGCAGCACCGTCTTGGTGAGCAGCTTGGCCACCAGCAGCGCGAAGACGATGGTCATGGTGGAGATGTAGAACAGCATCAGCGACTTGTGCTCCACGAAGAAGATGCCGAGCAGTAAGGTGTAGAGCGGCACCTTGGCCAGGCAGTTCATGAAGGGCACGGTGAAGATGGTCGCCATGCGCGCGCGCGTGTCCGGAATGCCCTTGGTGGCCATGACCCCGGGCACGGCGCAGCCGCCGGCGAAGACGCCGCCCAGAATCAGGGGCAGGGTGCTCTGCCCGTGCAGGCCGAAGCGGTGCAGGATCTTGTCGAGGATGAAGGCGATGCGCGCCATGTAGCCCGAGTCCTCGATGATGGCGATGGCCGCGAACAGGATCAGAAAGATCGGCACGTAGTTCAGCAGCGTGTTGGCTGAATCCACCAGCCAGAGCCCGAGGGAGCGGGTGTAGGGGTCCACCAGGAAATCGGCGCCCGGCAGCAGGCCGGCGATGAGCTCCCGCGCCTTGGCCAGCAGCGGCCAGGTGTAGGTGGTGATCTCGTAGCCCCAGACGATGGACACCTGGTAGATGGCGAAGACCGTGGCGACGAGGAAGAACGGCGCCGCCCAGCGGTTCAGCACGAAGCGGTCGATGCGCTCGGTCAGCGAAGGGCGGCCGTTGCCTGCGCCCTGCACGGCGCCCTTGAGCAGCCGCTCCACGGCCTGGTCGCGGCAGCTGACGACATGATCCGAGACCTCGATGCCGGCGGCCGTTTCGAAGGCGTCGATGAAGCGACCGGCCGTCTCCCGCAGCGGGCGGGCAGCGTCGTCACCGAGCCGCTCGGCCAGCAGCTGCACGGCGGCCGTGTCCCCTTGCAGCAACTGCAGCGCCAGCCAGCGCCGGGGCAGGTCGGAGAGCCTGGGCTCCGTGGCGAAGCGGGCCATGAGCTGCTCGATGGCGGGCTCCAGCGCCCCGTAGCGCACCACGGCCGCGGGGTGCGGCCGTTCGGTGGCGGTCGCCCCGTCCTCGACGCCGCGGATGGCCTGCCGCAGCGCCTCGCGGCCCTCGCCCTTGCGGCCGACGGTGGTGACCACCGCCAGCCCCAGGCGCCGGGCGAGCAGGTCCTTGTCCACCTGGATGCCGCGACTCGCGGCCACGTCCATCATGTTCAGCGCCAGCACCAGCGGCAGCTCCAGCTCCAGCAGCTGCAGCGTCAGGTGCAGGGAGCGGCGCAGGTTGGACGCGTCCACCACGTTGACGGTCACGTCCGGGCGCTCGCCGAGCAGGAATTCGCGCGCCACGCGCTCCTCCAGCGAGAAGGACGTGAGGCTGTAGGTGCCCGGCAGGTCCACGGTGTAGACGGTGCCCAGGTCGTCGCTGTACTGGCCGTGCTTCTTGTCCACCGTGACGCCGGGGTAGTTGGCGACATGCTGGCGGGCGCCGGTCAGCACGTTGAACAGCGTGGACTTGCCGGCGTTCTGCTGGCCGGCCAGGGCCACCTGTACGTCCTTTCGATGCGGCTGCTCGGATCTGGGCTCAGACATGGTCAGGCTCCGCGGCGTCGGCCTCCAGTGGCGAGACCTCGATGGTGCGCGCCTCCCTGCGGCGCAGTGAGACGTTGGAGGCGTCGAGCTTGAGCTCGATGGGGTCGTTGAGCGGTGCGCTGCGCACCACGGTGACGACAGCGTTCGGCATCAGACCCAGGTCCAGCAGCCGCTGGCGCACGGCGCCCGTGGACAGGTGCCGGCGGATGCGCACCCGACCGCCGGGGCGGATGTCGTTCAGGCTCAGCACCGGTGCAGACCGGGTTGTCGCGCTGGGAAGCGTGCCGTCGGCGCGCGGTGGGCGAGCAGACGGCGGCGGCAGGCAAAGCGTAAGTGCTTGGGCATGAGAACACTCGGGTCGGGCGGTTCACAGGCCGCGGACCCGCCGGCATCGCACTGCGGCGCAGGGCAGCGGGGCAGCCCTTGAAGACTGTCACGCAGACTACAGAGATCGGCAAGAAAACGCTATTGCGAATTATTGCTATTTACATTAAGGCGAAAGCCCTGTAATCTTCAGGGCCATGGTCGCCGCGCTGAACACCGGCCTGCTGTCTGCACGCCTGCTGTCTGCACCGCGCCCGTCCAGCACCCGCAACCGCCACCACTCCCGACCCTCACCACTTCAGAACCCCAGGAGACCTGCCTTGCGACAATTCCTCCGCATCCCCTATCCCACCGCAGTGGCTTTGCGCGCCGGGGTGCTGACGGTCGCCAGCCTCACCTTCAGCACCGCCGTGTCGGCGCACACACCGCTTTGCGCCTGCTACGACATGGGCGACGGCACCGTGCTCTGCGAAGGCGGCTTCTCCGACGGCTCGTCCGCCGCCGGTGTCGCCATCCGCGTCGTGGACGGCAACGGCAACCCGATCCTCGAGGGCGAGCTGAATGAGTACAGCGAGGTCGAGTTCGACAAGCCCGACGGCGACTACACCGTGGTGTTCGACGCCGGCCCGGGGCACGACATCGAGATCTCCGGCAAGGACATCGTCGAATAACGGCATCGCGCAGGCGCAACGCCACCGCGCCAAGCCCTTCCCCCGGACACATCCAACGACTCCCCGCCAGCCGCCGCCAGCGGGCCGTCGACAGCGCTCCACGTCGGCACGGCCCGGCCGTGCTCCGGCCTTTCATCAAGCAGCAAAGGAGTCAGTCTCCATGAAGACGACCGCACTCATTGCCGCGGCGGCGGCAACCACCCTCGCCGGCCCTGCACAGGCCCACTTCCAGCTCCTCTACACGCCGGAGGTCATGCTGGAGCAGCCGGGCGATGTCCCGCTGGCCCTGGTGTTCGGCCATCCCATGGAGAACACCAACGCCATGGACATGGGCGTGCCGGAGGACTTCTTCGTCGTCTTCAAGGGCAAGCAGACGGATCTCAAGGACAGTCTGGAGGCGGTGCAATGGTCGGGTGCCAGCGGCGAGCCGGCGGGCGCCTACACCACCACCTACAAGGTGCGCCGCAACGGCGACTACATCTTCGCGCTGGTGCCGGCGCCGTACATGGAAGGCGCCGAGGACATCTACATCCAGCAGATCACCAAGACCATTCTCAACAAGGGCGCCATGCCCACCGGGTGGAGCGAGCCCGTCGGTCTGCCGACGGAAATCGTGCCCATGGACAAGCCCTATCAGGTCTTCGCCGGCGGCACCTTCACCGGGCAGCTGCTCTCCGACGGCGAGCCCGCCGCCGGCGTCGAGTGCGAGGTGGAGTACATCAACTCGGACGTGGATATGGCCGCTAAGGCCTTCAGCAAGGAGACCAAGGGTCCGGTGCCGCCCACCGCCATCGCCACCATCACCGACGCCAACGGCTTGTTCACCTTCGGCATCCCGCGCCCCGGCACCTGGGGCTTCGCCTGCCTGGGCTCCGGCCCGGTCAAAGAGCACGAGGGCAAGGCGCTGTCCCAGGACGCGGTGCTCTGGATTCACGCCACGGAGCTCTGAGCCGCCCCGCGATCCAGCGCATGTCGGTGCGCCGGGCGCAGCCCAGCCGGGCGCGCCCGCAGTGGCTGCTGCCCCGAACGCGCGCCGGTGACCCGCTTGCGCGAGCGGGATCATACGATTTTATAGATTATCCTACGCGCCTGCGCCGCACGCCGCGGCGCAGGCGCAACCGGAGGTCCGACTATGCACACCAAACCGATCGCAGCCGCCGTGGGACTCGCCCTGGTCGCGGGCGTCGCCGGCACCGCCAGGGCACAGACGCTGGAAGAGCGGGTCCTGCAACTGGAAGAAGAGAACGCCCGCCAGGCGGCGCAGATCGCCGAGCAGAAGCAGGCGCTGGAGGGCGCGCCTGAGCGCGTGGAGCGACTCGACGAGGCCCTGGAAGAGAAGCGTGCCGGCGGCGGCTGGTTCGAGCGCATCCAGATCGCCGGCCTCATCGAGGTGGAGGCGGGGTATTTCGAGCCCTTCGACGCCCCCTCCGAGTCCGACCTCGTGCTCGCCACCTTCGAGCTCGGCATCGCCGCACAGGTGACCGATTGGGTCGAGATCGGTGCTGCCCTGCTCTACGAGGAAGACGATACCGACCTGGAGGTCGACCTCGCCTTCGCGACCCTCTACAACCCGGATGTCGCGCCGGTCTTCTTCACCGTCGGCCAGGTCTACGTGCCCTTCGGTGCCTATGAGACCAACCTGGTGTCAGACCCGCTGACGCTCGAGATCGGCGAGACGCGCGAGACCGCGGCGGAGCTCGGCTTCGTCCACCAGGGGTTCGGCGGCAGCGTCTACGGCTTCAACGGCGACCACAAGCTGAACGGCGACAACCGCATCAGCAGCTGGGGCGCCAACCTGAGCTACGCCTGGGAGCAGGACGACATCACCGTCGCCGGCGGTGTCGGCTGGATCAATAACCTCGGCGACTCCGACAGCCTTCAGGACACGGTGGCCGACAACCGCAATGCCACCTTCGACGAGCTGGTGGAAGGCGAAGATCCCCGCGCCGACAGCTTCAGCACAGACCCCATTGATCGCACCGGCGGCTGGACCGCCAACCTCGCCGTGATCGTCGGCCAGTTCAACTTCATCGGCGAATACCTTTCCGCCACAGACGACTTCGATCCCGACAGCCTGAGCTACAAGGATCATGGTGCGCGGCCGTCGGCCTGGAACATCGAGCTCGGCTACAGCTTCCCGGTGCTCGGCAAAGAGACCGTCGCCGCCGTCGCCTACCAGGGCACCGACGAGGCCATCGGCCTGGAGCTGCCGAAAGAAAGCTGGCTCATCGGCTGGTCCATCGGCCTCTTCGACAACACGGCCCTGTCCTTCGAGTACCGCAACGACAGCGACTACAGCGAGGGCGAAGGCGGCACCGGCGACAGCGGCAACAGCTTCGTGGCGCAGTTGGCCGTCGAGTTCTGAGCTTGGTCGGGCCCTTGCCACAGGGGCAGGCGGCGGCGGGGGCGCAACGGCTAGAATGGCGGCAGTTCACCGCCGCCTGCCCACCGAGCCCGCCTCGCGCTGTTGTCTTCCACCACCGCTGCCGCCCTGCCGCCCATCCTCGCCGGCCCCATGCTGCGCCGGGTCACGCCTGAGCGTCTGGTCATCTGGCTGGTGCTGAGCGAGCCTGTGGACCTGCGGCTCGACCTCTACCGCGCGGGGGCCGCCAAGCCCTTCCTGACCGAGGACTTTCCCGGCGCCACCGCAGCCCAGGTGCGCATCGGCGAGCATGCCTTCGTGCGGCTCCTGGACCTGAAGCCCGCGGAGCCGCTGCCCGCCGATGAGCTGCTCGAATACGACCTGCGCGTGATGGCGGCCGGCGG
>PR_CR_10_Liq_1_inCRDRAFT_1001556_pt1 | contig 12696 bp, 11 predicted proteins | sample PRCRCaboRojoPR_3_FD_10241 | JGI IMG/M metagenome (IMG submission 10241) | reverse complement strand
CCTTCGGCCCGGTCAGCCACCCCGTCCAGCCACCGCAGGGCATCGCCCGCCGCGCCTTCGGCCCCCTCAAGGCCAAGCGCGGCTTGCGCGCGGGCAATATCTTCGCGGATCTTCTCGGCCTGCTGCATCAACCGGCGGCGGGCATCAAGCGCCTCGTCCTCACCCGGTTGCGGATCAAGCGCGTCCAACTCTCCCACCGCATGGCGCAGGAACTCTTCCTCGGCGCGCACCTCTTCCAATGCCGCCTGTGCCGCCTCCAACGCCTTGCGCGCCTCGGCCATGGCCCGCCACGCGGCGCGCACCTTGGTGCGTTGCGGCTCCAACCCGCCATAGGCATCCAGCAAATCACGATGCCCACGCGGGTTCAAAAGCCCCCGGTCATCGTGCTGGCCGTGCAATTCCACCAAAGTATCCGACAACTGCCGCAACACCTCGCCCGAACAGCGCCGGTCATTGACCCAAGCGGTCTTGCGCCCGTCGCGTGTATTCACACGCCGCAGGATCAACTCATCCCCGGCAGGCAGGCCCGCCTCCTCCAAAACCGCCCGCGCCGGGTGCCCTTCGGGCAGGTCGAACTCAGCCACAACCTCGCCCTGATCGGCCCCTTGGCGCACCAATTCCGCGCGCCCCCGCCAACCCAGAACAAACCCCAGACTGTCCAGCAAAATGGATTTCCCCGCGCCGGTTTCCCCGGTCAGCACATTCAACCCCGGCTGAAACCCCAACTCAAGGTGATCAATGATCAGGATGTCCCGAATATCCAGCGCGCGCAGCATCAGTGAAACCCGTCAGGCGGGGTGTCGCCCCGCCCTGCCCTTACAGCCAACGGCCCTGAATCATCTGACGGTACACTTGCCGCAACCAGTTGTCGCCCGCCGCCTCCAGCGTCAGGCCCTGCCCGGTCAGCATCTTGTAGCTGTCCTCGTACCATTCAGTGCCACGGAAGTTATAACCAAGGATCGCCCCGGCGGTCCGCGCCTCGTCCGTCAGCCCTAGCGACAGGTAGGCTTCCACCAAACGGTGCAGCGCCTCGGCCGTATGGGTGGTGGTTTGGAAGTCTTCCACAACCACGCGGAACCGGTTGATAGCCGCCGTGAAATGATCGCGCTTCAGGTAATAGCGACCGATTTCCATTTCCTTGGCCGCCAAATGGTTGAAGGCCAGATCGAATTTCAGGATCGAAGAGCGCGCGTATTCGCTATCAGGATAGTTCTCGATCACCTGACGCAACGACTGCAAGGCTTGGAAGGTCAGCCCTTGATCGCGGCCAACTTCGTCGATCTGATCATAATAGCTGAGTGCCAGAAGATACTGAGCATAGGCGGCATCTTCATCCGTAGGATAGAAATCAATGAACCGCTGCGCGGCGGCGCGGCTGTTCTCGTAATCTTTGTCTTGGTGATAGGAATATGCCTGCATGATCAAGGCACGTTTGGCCCATTCGGAATAGGGGTAAAGCCGCTCTACCTCGCCAAAAACCTGCGCCGCCAGATCAGGATCGTTGCGGGCCAAATCGAATTCACCGCGCTCGAAGATCTGTTTTGCGGTATAGTTCTCATAGTCGAGCTCACCGCGCTTGATGTCACCGTCCAGTCCGCCGCATGCGGACACCATCAGGCCCATTGCGACCACAAAAACCAGCTTTGCCTGGGACTTGCGCAACGTCATGCTCGAACTCACCTTCTTCTCGACATGAAAGGGCCATGACCCCCAACTTGGAATGGTCCTAGCACATAAATTTCCGGTGCAAAATGACTTTGCGCAATTCTTGCCGGGTCAGGCCACTTCGGGAATTTCGCCCCAGTGCACACCTGCTCCGGGGAGGCGCTGCGCCATCTCGGCGTCGCACTCCACCCATTCGTAATTCGCGGGGTCGGCAAACAGAGCGTGCAACAAGTCATTGGTCAGGGCATGCCCGGCCCGCATACCTTGGTAGTGGCCAAGAATCGGCGCCCCGGCCAAAGCCAGATCACCTAGCGCATCCAGCATCTTGTGGCGTACGGCCTCGTCCGCGTGGCGCAAACCACCGGGGCTGAGAACCTCGGCACCATCCACGACCACAGCGTTCTCCAGCGTTCCACCAAGTGCCAAACCGTTGGCACGCATGGTATCGACGTCTGCTTTGCGGCAGAATGTGCGGCTATTGCTCAATTCACGCACAAAGCTGCCGTTCGACATGTTCAGGGTCTTCTTTTGAACTCCGATCGCTGCATCCTCGAACTCGATGCTGAATTCGATCAAGAGCGTCTCGTGCGGCGTCAAACGTGCCCAGGCCTCGCCGCGGGCCACTGAAACGGGCCGCAGGATACGTAGGGCCTTGACCGGGTGGTTCAATGACCGGATGCCGCGTGAAAGAATGCCGCGGACAAAAGCGGCGGAACTGCCATCCAAGATCGGGACCTCGGGGCCATCCACCTCGATCAAGGCATTGTGGATGCCGCAGCCCATCAATGCCGCCATGATATGTTCAATCGTCGAAAGAGAAACGCCGTCGTCGTTTTCAAGGCGAGTGCAAAGCGGAGATTGATGCACGCCCTCATACCATGCAGGCAAGTCAGACGCCTTGCCAATAATGTCCACGCGCCGGAAAACGATACCGTGATCAGCATCCGCAGGGCGAATCGTCAGACGCGCGGGAAGGCCGCTATGCAGGCCGACGCCTTGAAACGATACCGATGACTGAATGCTCGTCTGCACGGATGCCCTCGAATGCTTGTTTATCCTAACGCGGGGCTCTCCGTTGTGACTCACGGTTCACGGCCCACGCCCTGTTAAGGTTAGCAAAGGGTTTAGATGTCAGGTCACTCCGGCTCAACTCAATCTTTGCAACGATATGAAACATGCATCCCTGGCGGGTTGGCGGTTTTCCGCCCAGCCTTTACGCGCAGATGATAAGCCTTTGATTTACAATAAAAAAGGCCGCCCCTTGGCGGCCTTTTATCGCTAGGTAAGCTCGCGTTAGTTCGCTTGCCGACGCAAGAATGCCGGGATTTCGATCTGTTCGTCTTCCTCGTCCTGCGCCGTTTGTTGCGGCTGCGGAGCCTGCATGGTGGGTTGCTGGCGTGCCGGACGCGGCGCGGATTCGGCTTCGTGACTGTGTCCCGTCATACGGTTGATCAGCGAGTTAATTCCGAAACGCGAGCGCTCCTGCTGCGCGCCTTCGCCTGTTTGTTCCGGTTGCGTCGCCGGCTGTGCCTGAGCAGGTCGTTGGCCCGGCGCTTTGCTCACTGCGTGCTGCAGGCGTGCCATGGCTTCGGGCGACGGGGTGCCAGGTGCAGGGGCCTTAGGGGCAACGAAGGCATCGAGTTGCGCGTCGTTGTCCTCTGCCGCTTCCGCGCGTGCGGCGGGGTCGAATTGCTCAACGCTCGGCGTATATGCCGGAGGCGGCAGGTCGTCTTGCGCCTCTACCCCGGGGGCCTCTTCAAAGATGTCTTCCATCTGGTCTTCGGCCGCAGCGCGCTGTGCATCCAAGTCATTGAACATGCTGGGCTGTTCCTCGACAGCACTGGCCGCCACTTGGGCCGGTGCCTCTTCCTCAACCGGTGCCTCTTCCTGCACTTCGGACGGCTTGAGCGGCTCTGCCAGGCTGCGGCGTGGAACCGGGATATCGTGACTCATGTCGCTGGCGTCGATGCCGGTGGCAACAACGCTGACCCGCATGGTGCCCTCCATCGAGGTGTCCAGTGTCGAGCCCACGATGATATTGGCATCGGCGTCCACTTCTTCGCGAATACGGTTCGCGGCCTCGTCCAATTCGAACAAGGTGAGATCGTGACCGCCGGTGATGTTGATCAGCACGCCTTTGGCGCCTTTCAGGCTGATCTCGTCCAGCAATGGGTTGGCGATGGCCTTTTCGGCGGCCTGGATCGCACGATCCTCGCCCGCATCCTCGCCGGTGCCCATCATGGCCTTGCCCATTTCGTCCATCACGGCGCGAACATCGGCAAAGTCGAGGTTGATCAGGCCCGGACGCACCATCAGGTCCGTCACACCCTTCACACCTTGGTACAGCACGTCGTCTGCCATGCTGAAGGCTTCGGTGAAGGTGGTCTTTTCATTGGCAAGGCGGAACAGGTTCTGGTTGGGAATGATGATCAGGGTATCGACCATCTTCTGCAGCGCCTCAACACCGTCTTCGGCCTGACGCATCCGCTTGCCGCCTTCGAATTGGAACGGCTTGGTCACGACACCCACGGTCAGAACACCCAGTTCACGCGCCGCCTGTGCGATGATCGGCGCGGCGCCTGTCCCGGTNCCACCGCCCATACCCGCGGTGATAAAGCACATATGCGCCCCGGCCAGATGATCGACGATCTGTTCGATGCTTTCCTCGGCGGCGGCCGCGCCAATGGTCGCCTTCGCCCCCGCGCCCAGACCTTCGGTTACTTTCACGCCCAGTTGCACGCGATGCTCCGCGTTGCTCTGGGAAAGGGCCTGTGCATCCGTATTCGCCACGACAAAATCAACACCTTCGAGGTTCTTCTCGATCATGTTGTTGACGGCATTGCCACCCGCGCCGCCCACACCGAAAACGGTGATCCGGGGCTTGAGTTCGTCATGTCCGGGCATCGTGAGGTTCAATGTCATTGCTCTGTCCGCCTGCTGTTGTACCTGTTGCGCCTGTTGTCCCGACAGGCCGTAAATTCCGCTTATATTGGTCTATTCTTACCGATCGTTAACCCGCGCGTCACCTAAAAAACACCATAAAACCACAAAATATGGCAAGGTTTTTGCGCTAACACGCGGGATTTTGCCGAAATCACCATATCTTGCGGCTACCAGTTGTCCTTAAACCATTTAACCGCCCGCTTCAGGGACCGCGCCGGGTACCTGTCGACGGGAATCTCNAAATCCCACCATTCNTCTTGAGGATTCGCCGCAAAAAGGCACATCCCCACCGCACTGGCAAAGCCCGGACCCGTGGCTGCCTGCGGAAGGCCATGCACCCGCAAGGGCCGCCCAAGCCGCACCTGTTGTCCCAGAATCTTGCTCGCCAATCCGTCGAGGCCCGGGATCTGGCTCCCGCCACCCGTCAGCACAATCTGCTGGCTCGGCAGATGGTCAAACCCGGCCGCATCCAGCCGCGCCCGCACCTCTTCCAGAATTTCCTCGACCCGCGGGCGCATGATGCCGATCAGTTCAGCACGGCTCACGGTGCGCCGGTCATGTTCCCAATCGCCGGTTTCGCCACCGATCTCGATCATTTCGCGGTCATCCATGCCGGTGGCCACAACACCGCCATAAAAGGTCTTGATCCTCTCGGCGGTAGCTTGCGGCACCTGAAGCCCCATGGAAATGTCACCCGTCACATGGTCCCCCCCCATGCGCAAGCTGTCGGCATAAATCATGTGTTTCTTCATGAAGATCGAAATACCCGCACTGCCACCGCCAAGGTCGATACAGGCCGCGCCAAGCTCCTGTTCGTCCTCGACCAAGGCCGAAACTCCGCTGACGTAGGCCGAACTCGCCAAACCGGCCAATTCCAGGTCACAGCGCTTCACGCAATGCACCAGATTCTGGATTGCCGCACCGTCGACGGTCAGCATATGCATATCGGTCGAAAGCTCCTGGCCCATCTGCCCGCGCGGATCATTCAGCCCCGTGCGATGATCCAAGGCGAAATTCACCGGCTGGGCATGCAGCACCTCGCGCCCCTCGCCGTAATCAGGCACCTCGCAAGCGCTCAACACCCGGCTGATGTCCTGCTCGCTCACGGTATGGCCTTCAAGCTCTACCTGACCTGCCAATCCATAGGATCGCGGGCTCGCCCCCGAAAAACAGACGATCACGTGGTCGACACGGATATTGGCCATCTTCTGCGCCGCCTGCACCGCGGTGCGAATGGCGCGCTCTGTCTCGGTCATGGTGTCGATCTCACCAAAGCGCACCCCGCGCGAGCGTGTGGTCGCCGCCCCGATCACCCTGAACCCGGCCTGCCCTGCCATCGCGCCAATACCATCGGCCTCGCGCAACCGCTCGGTGCCGTCAAAGCGAAGCACCAGACAGGCGATCTTCGAGGTGCCCACATCCAGAACCGCCACAACACCGCGCTGCATCGCCGCCTTGCGCATATTGCGCATCGCACGTTGGGATTCATAAAGCTCGATCATGTTTTTATTCTGCCCCTGAGCTTATCTTTGTTATCCGCCACCATTCCTCGGTGGCTGCCTCGTTCATTCTTATGGTGGGCCGCGACGCTAGCCGCATGTCCACCGCCACCAGATCACGCGCCAGCATGTCCTGCACGTCGTTCAGCACGATCACCCGCTCCAAAGCGCGCACCGGCTCCGCCTCGGGCAGCATGATGCGCTGCCCGCGCTGCATCACCACATCCCAACGCCGCTCGCCCATGCGCACAAGCCCGCGCATCTCGTCAGCCAAGGGCGCCGCCGCGCGCAAAATCTCCAAGGCTTGCGGAACCGCCCTATCGGCCCCCTCGCCCGCGATCACCGGCAAATCCGCCCGCTCCGAGCGATGCGAAAGGTCCGCCACGCTGACGCCCTCGGCATCGACCACGGCCAAACCATCGCGCGTGCGCCACACCGCCACCGGCTGACGCTCGATCACTTCGGCCACCAAGACACCGCCCTGCCGCAACCGCACATCGGCATCGGCCACCGCTGGCAGNCCAACCCAACGATCATCTCGCGCACCTGCTCCAACTCCAGATCAAAGGAGCTTACCGGCAGGTCGAACGGGAAAATCTCGCGAATATCCTCTTCCACCCCGGTGCTGGCCCCTTCAACGGCCAATAGCTGCACCATGAATTCAGGGCGGGTCTCGATCTCCTGCCGGATCTCGGCCACCTTCAGCACCAAGGCATCGCGCCGCGCTTCATCGGACAAATAAATCGTCCCGGCGGCGAAACTCAGACAGAAGGGCACGCCGACCCGCAACAGCTTGCGGAAAAGCGGCGTCAGCATCAGCCGCTCAAAACGATAAGCCCAGCGCGAGGGCGCGGGGTCAGGGCGACCTACCTGTTGCACGAGGCATCCTCCACCATCCATGCGCAGAGCTCCGGGAAGGACATGCCCACCGCCTGCGCCTGCTCGGGCGTCAGCGACGTCGGCGTCATCCCGGGCTGCGTATTGGTCTCCAAAAGCACCAGACCATCAAGGCCCAGCGCCTCGTCCCAGCGAAAATCCGTCCGGCTCACGCCGCGACAGCCCAGCACCTCATGCGCCCGTTTGGCATAGTCCATACAGGCATCGAAAATCTCTTGCGGGATATCCGCAGGCACCACATGGCGCGACCCGCCCTCTTTGTATTTGGCGTCATAGTCATACCAGCCATCGGTCAGAATATCTGTCACGGTCAGCGCCCGGTCACCAACCACCGTCGTGGTCAACTCGCGCCCCGGCGCGAAGGCTTCGACCATCACGACCTCGGGCATCTCATCGGATAGTTGCGGCGGCCCGTTGGCCTCCTCATTGACAAGGTACACCCCAACCGAAGAGCCCTCGTTATAAGGCTTCACCACGTAAGGCGGCGCCATGACATGCCCCGCGCGCGCTGTCTCACGCGGCACCAGAACGCTATCAACCACTGGCAATCCCTCGGCCCGGTACGCATCCTTCGTCCGCTCCTTGTCCATGGCCAAGGCCGAGGCCAGAACCCCGGAATGGGTATAGGGCAAGCCCATCCATTCCAACAAACCCTGCACACAGCCATCTTCACCCCAGCGACCATGCAGGGCGTTGAAAACAACATCGGGAGACATATCGGCAAGCCGCACGGCAAGGTCGCGGCCTGCATCGACCTCGACCACTTCGTACCCTGCTTCCCGCAATGCGGCGGCGCATTCACGTCCTGATGACAGCGACACCTCACGCTCAGCCGAGGGGCCACCCATAATCACCGCCACTGTCGGGGATTTTCTGCTCGAAAGTCCCAACTCGTGCCTCAATGTNCAGAACCGTTAACCGGCTCACTTTTATTAAAATCGCCTGCCTTGGCGTTACGGAGCCGGTTCGCCGACCCTCATGATCTCCCAGTGTAACTCTATTCCACTGTTTTGGAAAACCTTTTTTCTAACCTCTTCGCCCAAACCTTCCAGATCCGCCGCCGTGGCATCCCCGGTATTGATCAGGAAGTTGGAATGCTTCTCGCTCATCTGCGCGCCGCCCCTGCGCGCCCCGCGCATACCGGCGTCGTCAATCACCTTCCACGCCTTCAGATCATGGACATCATCGGCCCGGCCCGTGCTGGAAAACCCCGCCGGGTTGCGAAAGGTGCTGCCGGCAGTGCGGTCCTTGGTGGGCTGTGTCTCGTCCCGCTTTTTAAGCTGCGCCGCCATATGCGCGGCCAAGGCCTCAGGGTCACCGGGTTCCCCCTCGAACACCGCCTCGACAATCACCCATCCCTCGGGCAGATCGCTCCGACGATAGCGAAAGTTCAACTGCTCAGGGGTCAGCGTGACAACTTCCCCCTCACGGGTCACCGCCCGCGCTTCCACCAGATGATCCGCCACATAAGACCCATAACAGCCCGCGTTCATTCTCACCGCGCCACCAATCGCCCCCGGAATGGTGCGCAGGAACGTCAGGTCCACCCCGGCCTCCGCCGCCTTTTTCGCCACATGCGCATCCAGCGCCGCCGCGCCTGCCGTCACCCGGTTGCCCTCAATGGAAATGCCATTGAAGCCACGCCCCATGCGGATCACCACGGCGCGCAAACCGCCATCACGTACAATCAGGTTGCTGCCAACCCCCATGGGAAAGACCGGCACATCACCGGGCAGCGCCCGCAAAAACGCCGCCAGATCCTCAATATCCGCAGGCTGGAACAACCAATCCGCCGGGCCGCCCACACGCAACCACGTCAAATCGGCCAGCAACCGATCTTGCGTCAATTTCCCGCGAACTTCAGGCATCTCAATCATAGGCGCGGATTAGTCCCCCCGCTGAAAAAGCGCAAGCGCGCCCGCTTCTTCTTGGAAAAAAACTCCCGCCGGAGGCGCCCAATAGCACCACGCGCGCCGTCACAATCCCACGCGCGCACGCAGCCACCGGCCCAGATACACCACCGGCCAGCGCAAAACACTCATTGCCGCAATCAAAAAGGCCAGTCCCCACCACGGGCCATTCTGGTAGATGACAAACACCAAAAGCGGAATGCCAAGCGCAATCAGCATATAGGCCCGCCGCCAGTGGTTGTCCCGGCTCGGGATCATTCCCAGAATATTGGCCAGAATGATCCACAAACAGGCCAAGACAACCGATAGGGTCATGTCCCCACCCCCATACTCAAAACCAAAGCGACAAGTGCTGCCAAAAGCCCCACGACCGGAACAAGCATAGGCACGGTGAATGGCGCAGCAGGCGCGCGCCTCTTCATAACGATCAGCGCCGCATTGACCAGAACGAAAACCGACAACAATATCACCGAGGTCACCTCGGCCAATTGCGCCACCGGCAACAAAAGCGCCCCGGTCAAGACCCCGACCCCGATCACCAAGGTCGCCAGAACCGGTGTGCCAAAGCGCGGGCTGGCATGGTAAAAGACCGACAGGCTGCCATGCCGCCGGCCCAAACCGAACAAGACCCGCGCCGCCATCACCACCTGCGCCAAAACCCCGTTCAGCGCGGCGGCCACCGCGATCAGCGATAAAAACCCGGCGCTCCCACCCCGCGCCTCTGACCAGACCAAAGCCAAGGGCTGCTCGCTTCCCGCCAGCTGCTCCAAGGGTACCGCCCGCACGGCGGCCCAACTGACCAAGCCGTAGAGCAGGCTGGTCAATAGAAGCGAAAGCAAAATGGCACGCGGCAATGTGCGCTCGGGGTTGCGCACCTCTTCGGCCATGTTGACGATATCCTCGAACCCGATGAAGGCGAAAAAGGCCAGAACGGCGGCGGCCACCACGCCCGACCAGACAATCTCGGGCGGGGCGCTATAGTCGGCCACAGGCTCCGCCCCGGCCCCGGCCCAGACGACAAGGCCCAGGCCAAGCACCTCAACGGCGGTGAACACCGCCGCCATGCTTAGGCTTTCCAAGACACCGACAATGGCCACCCCCACCAAAAACAGCCCCATGATGACAATCACCCATTGATCGGGCCAGCCGGTGATCGAGGTGAGGTATCCCGCGCCCCCGCGCAAGACCGCCCCCGCCGACACCGTGCCAGCCGCCACGATCGCCAAGCCGACAACCACGCCCAACAGGCTTGAGTTAAGCCCCTTTTCCACGAAAACCGCCTCGCCCGCCGCTTCCGGCAGACGGGTGGTAAACTCGGCATAGGACAGCGCCGTTGGCGCTGCGATCAAACCTGCGATCAAGAAGGAAAGCGGCGCCCAAACCCCGGCCTGCGCGGCCACCGCACCCACCAGCACATAGATGCCCGCCCCCACCATGACGCCCACACCATAGGCGGTCAAAAGGCCAAACCCGATCCGGCGTTTGAGATGTTCGGTCATGCGCGCCCTCTTGCCTCCTTCTGAGACTGGCCCGGAAAATTCAAATTTTCCGGCTCGGAATTCTTGCAAAATTCCGCCCGCGCGTCACGCATGTTTAGGCCCGGCGCAACCGCTCCGGCAGGCCATTGGCCCATGTGCTGATCGTGCCCGCGCCCAGACAAACAACCATATCCCCCGGTTTCGCCTGCTCGCGCACCAGCCGTTCCAGATCGTCTTCGTCCTGAATGGCGCGCGCATGGCGGTGGCCCGCGCGGATAAGCCCGGCGACCAAATCATCGCGCGTGGCCCCTTCGATGGGGTCTTCGCCTGCGGCGTAAACCTCGGCGATGGCCACCACGTCAGCCTCGTTGAAACAGGCACAGAAGTCATCGAAATGGTGATGCAGGCGGGTATACCGGTGCGGCTGATGCACGGCGATCACCCGCCCCTCACAGGCCTGCCGCGCGGCTTTCAGCACGGCGGCAATTTCGGTCGGGTGGTGGCCGTAATCGTCGATGATTGCAACGCCATTCACCTCGCCCACGCGGGTAAAGCGGCGGTTCACCCCGCCGAAACTCGCCAAAGCCTCGCGAATCTCATCGCGCGTCATGCCCAGATGCCGCGCCACGGCCACAGCACTCAGCGCATTGCTGACATTGTGATCCCCCGGCATCGGCANNTGGCAACCCTCAATGACCTTGCCCTCGGCCTGAAGCGCCACGTCGAAATGNGCCACGCCTTTTTCATAGCGCAGGTTGGTGGCGCGAATATCGGCTTGAGTGTTGAAGCCATAGGTCACCACCCGCCGGTCAGTCAGCTTGCCCACCAAGGCCTGCACATCCGCATCATCGGTGCAGCAGACGGCCAGACCATAGAAAGGAATGTTGCTGACAAAGTCGTAAAAGCCCCGGTGCAGGTTCTCCTCGGTGCCCCAATGCTCCATATGCTCGGGGTCGATATTGGTGACGATGGCAATCGTCGCGGGCAGGCGGTTGAAGGTGCCGTCGCTTTCGTCGGCCTCCACCACCATCCATTCGCCCTGCCCCACCCGCGCATTCGAGCCATAGGCGTGGATGATCCCGCCATTGATCACCGTGGGGTCGTATTTGCCATGATCCAGAAGGGCGGCGACCATGGTGGTCGTCGTGGTCTTGCCATGGGTGCCCGCCACGGCCACGTTGGATTTCAGGCGCATCAACTCGGCCAGCATCTCGGCCCGGCGCACCACCGGCAGGCCCTTGGTTCGCGCCTCGTCCAACTCCGGGTTGCCCGGTTTGATGGCGCTTGAGATGACGACCACCTCGGCATCTTCAAGGTTTTCGGCCCGCTGGCCTTGGAAAATATGCGCGCCCATGGCTTCAAGCCGCTGGGTGATCGGCGTTGATTTCAAATCGCTGCCCTGCACCACATAGCCATGGTTCAACAAAACCTCGGCGATCCCCGACATGCCGATACCGCCAATGCCCACGAAATGAATGGGGCCCACGTCCCCCGGCAGTTTGGTTGCGGCATTCATCACGACTTCCCCTCTGATCGCCAGATCCTTCATGTCACTCACCCTTTCGCCAGCTCTTCCACCATATCGGCCAAATGTACCGGCGCGTCGGGCAATCCCTGCCCAAGCGCCGCTTGGGCCATCTGCGTGGCCCCCTGCGGATGGGTCAGAACGCTGGCTATCTGCTCTGAAACCACCTCGACCGCAAGTTTTCTTTCCGGAATGACAATTGCCCCGCCCGCCTGTGACAATCCCTTGGCATTGGCGGTCTGATGATCCCCCGCCGCCGCGGCATAGGGGATCAGGATGCTGGGCCGCCCGATCACGCTGATATCCGCGATGGAGGAGGCCCCGGCGCGGCTGATCACCAATTGCGCCTCGCTCATCCGGCGCGGCACATCGCGGAAAAACGGCTCCACCTCGGCGTCGATGCCATGCTCGGCATAAAACTGCGCCACGCGCTGGCCATCCTCATCGCGGGCCTGATGGGCCACGCGAATGTTGCGCCGCAGATCATCTGACAGGCTGGCAATCGCGCTCGGGATCACATCCGACAGGATGCGCGCCCCCTGACTTCCACCAATCACCAGAACCGACATCGGATAATCCCCGGGCGGGATATAGCCCGCGCCCGCCCGCTCCAGAACACTGGCGCGCACCGGGTTGCCCACATGCACCCCCTCAACGCCTGCTGGCAAGTCGGTGGGCCAAGTCCCACAAGCCACCCGGTCCACCCGCTTGGCGAACACCTTGTTCACCCGGCCAAGAATACCGTTCTGCTCATGGATCATCCGTGGCCTGCCCAACAA
>PR_CR_10_Liq_1_inCRDRAFT_1001555_pt1 | contig 12701 bp, 8 predicted proteins | sample PRCRCaboRojoPR_3_FD_10241 | JGI IMG/M metagenome (IMG submission 10241) | reverse complement strand
CAAGCTGTCGATATCATTCCACCAGCGGGTAAAGCTGGCCGCGCTGTTAATGCTGCCGTAGTCTAGCCGCAGGCCGGCATTCCAGTTCCATTTTTGGGCTTTTACGTTTTCAGCTAGTAAAAACACGCCCCCATTGTAGGTGGCAAAAGAGGGAATCAGGTATTCAAAACCATCCCGGTTGTTGCGCTTGTATTGCTGGTTCAGCCCGGTGGTAAACTCCACCTGGCCCTGGTGCCAGCTGTAATCGGCATTAAGGGTAAGGGTGTGCAGTTGCAGACCCAAGGCCAGGGTTTGCGAAGAGTCCAGCTCTTCAAAACCGTGGTTATGGGGTAAGGAGTTTTCAGCGCGGTTGTTAAACTGATAGCCGGCATTTATTTGCAGCCAGTGGCCTCCTAAGCGAAAGTTTTGCCGAGTATACAACTTGGTGTGGTTAACCGCTTGATTGGGCAAGGCCAAATTGCTGGTGCTGCCAATGGTGCCTACATCAAAGGCACGGGGTATGCCGGTAGCGCCCGGGTACAGCCCCAACTGCTGGCGGTACTGCGAAAAAAGGTAGCGCGAGGAATAGCCTTCTTTTTGCTGCCCCACTTCAAACCGGTAACTGAGCAACTGTCCAGCCGTATTTTTTAGGGTATTATTGGTAATGGGCAATACAAAACCATTGTAGGTAAACTCTTCGGCCGGCACTCTAAAATCGCGGTAACGCTGAGCGCTAAGGCGCGCCCGTACAAACCAATCCTGCTTGCGGTACTGCAGCTGACCCGAGCCACCCAGGGTGGTATTATTGCTGCGGTACAAAGTAGTAAGCTCCCCGCTGAGCCCTGGTTTGGGTAGTTTGTTGGGCAAAATATTGAGAACGCCTCCGGTGGCATCTGAACCGTACTGCAAAGACTGTGGACCTTTTACCAGCTCCATGCGCTGGGCCTGAAAGGGGTCTATTTCCAAACCATGGTCTTGCCCCCACTGCTGGCCTTCTTGTTTAATGCCCTGGTCTAGCACGCTTACGCGATTGCCCATAAATCCGCGGATCACCGGCTTGGCCACCCCTACGCCCGTGTTTAAGGCACTCACGCCTGGTAAATCTTCCAGGCTTTCGCCCAGACTGTTGGCACTAATTTGGTCTTGTAAAGAGGCGCTGCGGTTTTGCACGGTAAGGCTACTCTTTTGCTGGCTCCTGCGGGAGAAGCTTTCTTCCACCACCACTTCACTCAACTCAATAAAAGAAGGTAAAAGGGTAAGGGTTAACTGATTTTCTTCAGGAAAGAGGAGATCAAAATCACGGGCTTTAAAGCCTTCCTTTTCTACGTGCAAGTGGTAGTGCCCCGGTGCCAGGTTGGCAAAAGCTACCTTGCCACTGGCCGAAGTGGTGTCCAGCAGTCCTTCGCGCGGCAGCGATACCAGCACACCCTGCAGAGGCGCCTGACTTTGCCCGCTAAAAACCTGTATAGAAAGTTGCGTTTGGGCAAAGAGGCCGGTATTGCCTAAAATTAGTACTAGGAGCCAGGCTTTAAGCCGATGCTGCATTTTTAAAATAATCCCAAAATATCATTGCCGTTGGCCAACACAATTAAGGCTAAAAGAATTACAAAGCCCACCAATTGGGCATACTCCAGCACCTTTTCGGCTGGCTTGCGGCCGGTTACCATCTCCCAAAGCACAAAAACCACGTGGCCCCCGTCTAAAGCGGGAATAGGTAAGATATTCAAGAAAGCCAGCATGATGCTTAAAAAGGCGGTAAAGCCCCAAAAGCGCTGCCAGTTCCATTGGGTGTCAAACTGCTTGCCAATGGTGATGAAACCGCCCACTTGTTTGTAGGCCTCAGTTTCGGTATTGAAAATTAAACGAAACTGCCGGATGTAGTCGGTTAAGACAGTTTTAGACTTATTGAAACCTGCGGGTATAGCCGCCAAAAATCCATACTTTTTGGTTTCCACATCGTAGTAGCTCAGAATGGAACGGCCACCGGGGCGCACGCCTATTTTTCCGTGCTCTGGCACGGTCATGCTTACCTCCTTAAAGTTTCCTTCTCGGTACAAACCCAGGGTAATCTCCTGATTGGCATAGTTAGGAATGGCCTCTACATACTGATCAAAAAAGCGCAATTCTTTTCCATTCAGACTCACAATGCTATCGCCCACCTGCAGGCCGGCCGGCTCTGCTACCGAAGTATCGGTAAACTCCCCTACCAAATACGGGAAGCGCAAACCTACCATGGTGCTTTGCTCGGCAATCAATTCCTTTTTGGCTCCGTCATCAACGGGTAGCTCTACCCTACGTCCATCGCGCAAAACGGTAATGGTGTTTTCACTTAGCAGAATTTCTTTGGGTATGGCCGAAAAGCGCTCGATTTTCTTGCCGTCTACTTCCACTACCAGGTCACCGGTTTGCAGGCCCAATTGCTGGGCATTTTCGTCTACTACCAAACCGTTTTTAATGTTTTCAATGGGCAGGTACTCCTCTCCGTAGTACATCATCATACCCGTGTAGATGAGTATGGCCAAAATCACATTTACGGTTACCCCGCCCACCATAATAATGAGGCGTTGCCAAGCGGGCTTGGTTCTGAACTCCCAGGGCTGCGGCTCCTGAGCGAGCTGCTCCTTGTCCATGCTCTCGTCTACCATGCCGGCAATTTTCACATAACCGCCTAGGGGCAGCCATCCTATGCCGTACTCGGTATCGCCAATCTTCTTTTTAAAAAGGGAAAAATAGGGGTCAAAGAAGAGGTAGAATTTTTCCACCTTAGTTTTAAACAGTTTAGCCGGTATAAAGTGGCCAAACTCATGCAGCACAATCAGCAGCGATAAGCTCAAAATAAACTGGGCTGCCTGAATCAAAATATCCATACTATCTTCTATCTATTGCAGCGGTTTGCACCGATGTTTTCAAAAAATGCAAAATTACGGTTTCCATTTGGTTTAGGGGTAGAATTGCTTCACCCACTCCAGCGCTTGCGCCTTCACTTGCGGGTGGGGGCTTTCCCGGGCCAGTTTCTTAAAAGTGGCGGCTAGCTTTTGCCGGCCCCGGGCGTCTAATTTCTCGGCCTGCTTCAATGCTTTTAGCTGAAGCTGAGGCCTTTCTGCGTCTAAGGCAATGCCCACCACCGTAGAGAATAAATTGCCGCGGGCATTTTTCAGTAAGTGTTCTAAGGCCTCCGTTTGCCACTGCAAATTTTGCTCCTGCGCTAGTTCTGCCAGCCAATAGTTTTGGGGACGAATAGCGGTCAACTTCACAAAGGCCTGGGGCTGAGCCTGTACCCGCACACTTTGCGGACTTTCCGCCAAGGGAATTTGAACGGTGTCGCCTAGCCCCAGCTGCACCGCTACGGTATCATAGCAGATAGGCTTTCCCTTGCCCAGGTAGAGCCCCACCCTAGCGGTAAAGGCAAATTGGAGATTGGTGTCGGGCTGGGAAAAGTACAGTTGCAAGCTTTGAATGCCTGCGGTGTACTTAAAGCGTACTTCCGCCTGAAGCGGCTGGCGTTGCCGGTAAAGAGTTTGGGCTAGCAGCAAGTACCTTTCCTGGCGGGCGGTGAGGTTGGCCAGGGTGTCGGTCAGTTGTAGAGTGTCGGTCAGCCGTACGCTTAGGTACTCTTGGGCTAAAAAGAGATTGATGTATTCCTGCCAAAAGAAATTGCCCTGTGGCGCGCCACTTTGGTAGCGGGCTTCCAATAGGGCTTTTCTCCACTCGGGGCCCAGGTGCTGGCTGTAAAACTGATATTGGAGCAGGGAAGCTTCCTCTTTTTCACCTTCCGTAGCCATTAGGGCCGCAGCCTTGTTGCGGTGAAACTGCTCCGCAGTAATTCCTGCAATGCGGACCTCAGGCTCTTGCAGAAAAAAGCCGCTGGTATCAAAACCTTTCGGTTCATACAGCGCCACCAACTCATCTTCTAAAAATAGAAAGCCGGTTTGTTGGGTGTAGTAAAATAGGGCCGGCTCTAATTGCGCTTCCACTTGCTCAGCTTGTAAGTTTCTGAGACTGTTTTGGCTAAAGGCGTAGGTTTCTTCCAGGTCTTCGGCATCTTCCCCGGGGTCAAAATCTCCAATGATCAGGTAAAAGCCATCGGCCTTGAGCCCGGTTTGCATGCGGGTGAAGTAGGCCATACCGCTTGGCGTGCGCACGCTAAACTCCAACTCCCCGGGCGCTTTGAAATGGGTGCCTTTAGGCAGTTGCAAATTGAGGTGCACCTTGGGCTCTTGTCCACTTGGCACGGGGTAAAAGAAACCGGGCTGGCCGTAGTTCTCGTCTTCTACAAAGCTGAGCGCATTTAAGGCAAAGCCATTTTCTAAGGTGGTGTAAAAAGGGCTGCTTCCCAGCTGATTTTTAGCAAAGGCGTAGTGCACCCGAATTTGCGTGCGCGATTCGTACTGCGCGGGCAATTGAAATTGCAAGCGGTTTTGTTGGTAGGTGAAAGGCACATCGCCCTTAGGCAAACCTTGCACCCACTGTATTTTTTGTACTTGCGCTTGTAGCAAAACCAGTTGGACCACTTGGCGGGGAGCGGCTTCTTGAAAACTGAGAAGGGCTTCCAGGTACAGCGTGTCTTGCTTGGGCTGGTGCCGATAGCTGAGCTCTACCGTTTCAACTAGAGCCGTTTGAGCGCTGGCCAAACGAAGGAGAAGGAATGCTGCAAAAAACGCCCGAAGCCTAAACATGAAATTTTAACTTAGCGGCTAAATTAAACTTATGGCAGCAACGGCAAAGTACCAGATTAAGGTTAACGAGCAAGAGTTTGATATTGAGACACTTAAAAACAAGGGCCAAAGTGGTACCGTAAATGGCGCCCCCTACGAACTGGATTTGGTAGGCAATGCGCAGGAGGGCTTTAGCCTGATTCACCAAAACCAAAGTCACCGCATACAGGTACTGGAAGCCGATTATGACAGTAAGTCTTTTACCCTAAATATTAACGGTGCGCTTTACACGGTAGAGGCAGCCGACAAATACGATTTGTTGCTGAAAGAATTGGGGATGGAACACTTGGCCGGAGCGGCAGTAAACGATCTGAAGGCGCCCATGCCAGGCTTGGTATTAGACATTAAAATTGCGGCCGGTGATACGATTAAAAAAGGCGACCCGGTTTTGGTTTTAGAAGCCATGAAAATGGAAAACGTGCTAAAAGCAGAAGCCGATGCCACCGTGAAAGCGGTGTTGTGCGAGAAAGGCGCAGCGGTAGAAAAAAACCAAGTACTGGTAGAGCTAGAGGGCTAGTACCTGAGTTGATTAAAGATTTGCGCTATCACTACGCAGCAATGAGCCCCTCTCCTTAAAGCACGCAAAACCTACCCCACCCCGAAGGCATTCGGGGCACCCCTTCCACGGGAAGGGGAAGGATAGCGCGTAAATTTCTTTTCAATTTAATTATCTATAAAAATAATCGGCTTTCCGTTCCCCTTCTGCCAGAAGGGGTGGCGCGGCCAAGGGCCGTGGCGGGGTAGTGCTTGGCGCCCCTCACTAAAACGCCCTAAGGCAGCTCAAAGGCGAAGCTGCCGCTTACCTGATCCAGGCTAAGGGTATCGCCATTATCACTTTTAAGGAGACCAGAGCCTGCAAAATGAATTTGCATGTGCTCCCCACTACCCAAGCTTTTTTTACCGTAAGGCATTACCTGCTCAATGGTAAAAGCCCCGTATTGGTGCAGCGTTCGGTAGGGCGTGCCGCTCACATCATAGTAAATGAGCTCTACCGTATTGGTATTTAGCGGGTTGGATTCCAATAGCGGTGAGCGGCTAAAAAACAGACTTTGGTCACAGTTGATATTGGGACCCATTACCTCTTTGGTGATTTTTTGGCGGTGACCCGATGCAAAGCCTACCTCAGCCGAAATGCGCAGCGGATAACTGGCCTGACCGGGCCCAATTTGGAGCTTTGGCTGATCGGCTGTTTGGAGCTGATTGTTTAAACGCCACTCTACGGAAGATAAGGTGCCTTGGTTCACCGAAACTTCAGCCTGCAGGGTTAGCGAGTCAATGGGATTTAAATTTAAGAGCGCTTGATCGGTACTGGCCGTTTGCAACTCATATTCTATGCGTGGCACGCAGGTAACGGCTCCAGCCGATAAGAGGGTGACCGCCAAATCAGGCTGCTGCTGGGTATGAATGGGACCCAATTGCAAGGTGTCGTCATTTACGGCTGCCCCTCCGTTTACGTACCAGTTGACAATACTTTGGGCATGACCCGGGTTGGTGGTAAAGGTGTAATTCACCTGATTGGGCTGCTGCGTAAAGCCCGTGGGGCTGCGCCAAGGCAATACGCCTTCGGTGAAAACCTGTCCGGTAGAATTTTCATCACCCCGCAACACAATCACCAAGGCATTGCGTAAATCAGTGCTGTCTTGGGCCAAGACTGATTGCATGGTGACAACGCCATTATCAATGCTGTGGGTAGTAAAAAGGGCGTAATTCTCTTCTCCTGCGTTAAACTCCAGAGCTTGCCCATCTAAGGTGGCCTCCGTAAAAAAGCGAAAAGGTTCTTGGTAACTGCTGTTTACACCTGCTTCCTCATCGCTGCTGCAAGCAATTGCTAAGGTTATAAGAAAGATGAGGGCCAGTGTTTTTTTCATAGGTCTTAAAACAAACGGTAGCGCAAGGTCAAATCGGTTTGCAGCAGGCGGTGGTTGTGCTCAAAATGCTTGTGGGCATTGTTGGTAAGATCACTTAGACCGTAATTCAATTGTAAGCCTACACTGAATTGGGGGTAAATTTGATAAAAGTAGGCCATTTGCAAACCGTAGTTCACTGGGTTAAACTCTGGGCGCTGCTTGGAGTTGCTGTGTTCCTCTACATCGGTAGCGCCCTTTTGGGTGTGGGTAGTACGGGTCATGTCCATACTCACCGTGAGGGGAACATCGGCATAAGCCCCTACACTAAGGGCGTGCGCGGGGTTTAGCTGGTACTCAAAATTAATGGGAAAACGCAGGCTACCAATATTCTTGTAATGCTTTTGGGTGTTCACTTCCGTGCGACCAAAGCCAAAGAACACACTGTCGGTTTCAATTAAAAGACCCATATCTCCGGTACGGTTGTACTGTGCGCCAGCCAGCAAAGCCATGCGGCTGTTGATGCGGTAACGGTACCCCAAACCGGCATTCCACCCGGCTGATTGGCCTGAGGCATAACTGGTGTTGGCCGCAGGACCTCCTGAAACAAAGAATTCATGTTTGGCCTGAAAGCGTGGCAGCACATCGGGCTTGACCGGTTGAATGGGCGCTGGCGCTTCAAAAGGCTCTGGCAAATCCATTAATGGTTGTGCACTTTGGGGGCTGGGGCTAAAGCTGGCCATACCCAAAGGATTGAGCGGTGGCAGACTTACTCCCGCCTGACGAGGGCTTTGGGGAGTTTCCGCTGCGCTGGTGTTGCTGGCCGTTAAGGCCGCTTCTACAGGAGTGGTGTTGGGCGTAGCAAGTTGACTTGCTGGTGCCGTTTGATTGGTTGAAATGGTGGACTCTGTTGCTGGCTGCTCGGTGGTTTCGGGCTGTTGTAAAGCGGGAGTTTTGAACGTTGAAGGAGGGGAGGTAGCTTCTTCAGTAGCTTCTATCGCAGGTGATTGCACCACAGGGTTTTGCACACCTGTATCGCCCTGAGGTAATTGATTTTGCCAAAATAAAGCCGCAGCAGTGAGCAGCCCAAAACCCAGAATAGCGGCCGTCATACGCCAAAACATGAAGTAATTGGCGGGCTTGCTATCCAGCATTTTTTCCATAGCCTGCCAATTGGCAGGATTAAAAGGATGCGCCCGTTGAGCCCCTAGCTTTTGCTTAAATAATTGATCAAACTCCTTCTCCGTCAAAACAGTATTGCTACGTTATTGATAACCTTGGTTACTAATTCTTTGAGCTTTTTACGGGCACTGCTCAAATGCCATTTGCTGGTGCCCTCACTCATATCCAGCTTTTCCGCTATTTCTTTGTGGTTGTACCCGTCAATCACATAAAGGTTAAACACTTTTTGGCTAGCGGGGGGTAGTCTTTTCACCATCTCCAAAAGCTCATCTGCATTAAACTTTTTTTCGGCTTCATTAAAATCCATGTCCAGCAACGGATAGCTTTCCATGGGTTCTTCCACAAAATCTAATTTGGAGCGTTTACTTTTTCGATATTCATCTATGGCCGTGTTGATAGTTATACGTCTTATCCAAGCCTCAAAAGGCACATTGTCTTGATAAGACTCCAGGTTTTTGAGAATCTTGTAAAAGGCCTTATTGAGCAGAAACTCTGCATCTTCCTTGTTATTCTCATACCTAAGACAAACCGACAAAAGAATGCTGCTGTAGCAAAGTTTGTAAAGCTCAAATTGAGCCTTACGCTTGTTTTGCTTGCAATCTTCTAAAAGCGTTTTATCTACTATTAAATTAGCCATAGACCTTGGGGCTAATTTAATTTAAAACTTACAACACCAAGGTGCAAGACTTTCAAAAACCTCTTCTATCTCATTAGCCCGATGCTTCACAAAAAAAGCAGCGCTCCTAGGGGAAACGCTGCTTTTCAAAAGGGGGTTGGGTATCTTTTTATTTTGACAATTGCATGTCTAAACGCGTAAGGTCTATAAAGTCCATTACCCGCTCATGCACTTGCTTACGGTCTACATTTTTAATTTGGTCGGTGCCAAAACGCTCTACACAAAAAGAGGCCATGGCCGAACCATAAATTACGGCCCGCTTCATGTTTTCAAAGCTAATATCTTGGCTGTGCGCTAAATGGCCCATGAAGCCTCCTGCAAATGTATCGCCCGCTCCGGTGGGGTCAAATACTTCCTCCAATGGTAAGGCGGGGGCAAAAAACACTTCACTTCCGTGGAAGAGCAGGGCTCCGTGTTCGCCTTTTTTAATGATTAGATATTTAGGTCCCATGGTAAAGATTTTTTGAGCAGCTTTTACCAGCGAATACTCTCCGCTGAGCTGTCGGGCTTCTTCATCATTAATGGTTAGCACATCCACCTGCTTCAACACTACCTTTAATTCATCCAAAGCCACATCCATCCAAAAGTTCATGGTGTCTAAAGCCACTAGTTTGGGCCGTTGGTTCATTTGTTCCAATACCTTAAGCTGCACAGCCGGGGTGAGGTTTCCCAACATTAAATATTCAGTGTCTCTAAAGGCTTCCGGAATTACCGGGTCAAAGTCGGCCAGCACATTTAATTGTGTGTCTAAGGTGTCGCGGGTATTCATGTCATTGTGGTATTTCCCTTTCCAAAAGAAAGTTTTTCCACCTTTTACCTGTTCCACCCCTTGAGTGTTGATCCCTTTTTGAGCAAAAAGATCTAAATGTTCCTGGGGAAAATCTTCACCTACCACAGAAACAATTCGTATTTCATCCATAAAATTGGAAGCCGAAAGTGATCCGTAAGTAGCTGATCCACCGAGTATTTTACCCGATTCACCAAAGGGGGTAATCAATTCATCAAAGGCAACCGTGCCAACTATTAATAAGCTCATGTAGGGGGCTTTAAAATTTTGGGGCAAATATTGTGTATTTATTAGAAAGGCGCTAATATTGCAGCCCGTTTTTGAGGCATCTAAAAGAGATGTTGAAAAAACGAAAGAAAAGCTTCCTTAGCTCAGCTGCCCGCCCGGATGAACGGAGGTTCACCGTTCGGACGGGGTTAGAGTATCTGATCAAAGGTTATTAAAATAATGCTTCCTTAGCTCAGCTGGTTAGAGCATCTGACTGTTAATCAGAGGGTCCTTGGTTCGAGCCCAAGAGGAAGCGCTAATAAAAAGCCAATTGTGTAAAAGCAGTTGGCTTTTTTATTTGTATGAAATCTTTTCGGGCGAGAGGTTTACCCTGAGCCTTAGTTGAAGGGAGCCCAAGAGGAAGCGCAGAGAAAGCCTAAGCTTTTGCTCGGGCTTTTTTGTGGAACATGTGCAGGATACATTGACTTTCAGTGCCAATTTGATTAACTGCCAGACCCAACTGATCATTCAGCTTCAATCGCCTTATGTTGAAGAATTGCAGAGGCTAGTATGACTAAAGGACAAGCCTCCCACAGACCTCCTTTTTTAAAGCCTATTAAATAGCACCACTACCTTTCTAAAACTGGGGTCGGGGCCCGATGCTTCAAATAAAGCTACCTCTAACTTAATTTGTTGAGGAGCAAAGCCCAGCTCCTCAACCAAGAATGCTTGCACAGCCCGCACCCGCGCCTGTTTTAATTCCAGATTTTTTTCCAGGCTACCTGTACTACTGCTGTAGCCCACCAAGCGCACAGAGCCTTGATTGAAGTTTAAGTTTTGCCGCAATACGGCCTTGGCTTCAGCCGATAAGCCCGAACGGGCGTTCTCAAAATAGACCTCCAAACTATCCCTTTGTGGAACCGGAAGGCGGTCTGCCAGAGCTGGCATAGGGCTCACCACGGTAGGCGGCATGCCAGAGTTTGCCTTATTCTCGAGTTGAGCGAGACGTTGACTCAAGTCCTGCACACTGTCGCGTAAAGCTTGTACAATTTGCGCGGTAGAGTCTGCGGCCTTTACCTTCTCTGGATAAGGTGGCTTTCGCTCACCGGTAATCACCAAATTCAAAGAGGATTGGGTATGGCGCGCGGCTTTGTGTTTTGTTCCAAAGGTGTAAATCAGTCCAAGGCCCGCGGAGGCATACGGCTCCCAGGCGGTGCCGTAATCAAAGCCGTCAAAGCCATCGTGCTGCACCAGATTGGCCTGAACTTCAAAATTCAAACGCCATGCTTTAGCCAATTGAAAACTTGTACCTAGCCCGCCAAAAAAACCATAATGCTGGCTGTGCAAACCGTGGTTTAAGGCGCCGTCCTGTTGCAGAAAACGCTGAGCTTTAAACCGCCCGTGCAGCAAGCCTGCGCTGTTGTAAAAATGCCAGCGCCTATCGGCCGCATCCAGGCTTAAGCTGGTCCAATTGAGCAACATTGCTACACGCAATTCGGTAAACTCATTTTCATAGAATTCCCGTTGATTGGCTCCGGCTAAATGCCCAAAGCGGCCTTGCAATTGAAAACCCAAAAGCGGGTTGGCAAAGTACTCCACCCAAAGCTCTGCCCCCCAATTAGGCGTGCCAGCCGCATCTTGCCAGCCGTGAGGATCATCGGCCAAAGGGCCATCCCGTTCAGGACTGTGGATATCATAAAGTCCAACACCGCGCAAACCTGCAGACCAGGGAGCTGTTTGCGCCCTGCTGAGATAACCGGTGAAAACCACAACAAATAGAAGGATCTTTCTCATGGCCGCAACTGAATTTTACGTACTACCCGCGCCCGGGCACCCTGTATAGTTAAAAGATAGGAACCCGCAGACAAAGAAGGTAAAGGCAGTCTTTCGCGCTCACCGCTCGCTTTTATTTGCCACTGGTGCATCTTTTGCCCCGTGGTACTCACTAAGCAAATTATATAGTCCTGCTTTTTAGGCAAGCCGGTGATAAAAAGCTGGCGGTAGGCCGGGTTGGGGAATAGTTGCAAGTCCTGTAATAATGCTTCTTCCAGGCCAATGCCGCCTCCACTTTGGCCTACCACAAAATCTGCAGAGTAGGCAGAACAGGCGTTGGCATTCTGCACCCGCACCTGGTAATTACCCCCCTGGCTGTACTGGTAGGTTTGCTGGGTAGCTCCCGGAATGGGCTGCCCATTGCGGTACCATTGATACTGCGCAAATAAGCCTGTGCCTAAAACGGTGCTGCCCAGCTGCTGCACTTGCGGACGGTTTGGGGCTGCGCTCACCTGCACCGCAAAGCGCCCCTGCTGGCTGCAGCCGGTGGTATCTGTAAATATATAACTTATAAAATGCTGACCCGGGCCGGCTTGGGCCGGGTCAAAGGCCCCGTTTTGCATGCCTGGACCTTGCAAGTTTAGATTCTGTCCTTGCCTAAAATCCTGGGGCGAGTCGTTTTCACAATAACTTAGTTGTTGCGGCAGCACCGGGAATTGAGCCGGTAGCACTGTTACCGAAAACTGCGTTTGCACGGTGTTTCCAGACGCGTCTTGCAAAGTGAAGACGTTTACGGTGGTGCCTACCGGCAGCACCGTGCCGCTGGGTTGCCCAGCTGTCTGGGTCACCTGAACCGCCCCACAATTATCGCTGCCCTGGGGCAGACTGAAAAAGTAAGCAGCCCTGCAAAGGCCTACCGTATCAGAAGGGGGCACTTGGGTAACCACCGGGTCTTCTTGGTCTAAAACCCGCACGTTAAAGCTGGCCGTTGCCACATTATTGGCTGCATCAGTGGCCGTAAAAGTTACCCTAGTGCGGCCTACCGGAAAAGTGCTACCCGTTGGATGCGTGGTAGTAAGAGTAGCGCCTGAGCAGTTATCCACCACGGTAGGCAAGGCGTAGTTGGCCACGGCAGAGCAGCTTCCCGCGGAAGCGGCCACGGTAATGGTGCTGGGTATATTGGTGATTTGGGGCGGTAGCTGGTCGGCTACGGTTACGCTAAAACTGTAGGTACTTTGGTTAGTGGCGCTATCGGTAGCGGTATAGGTGATTTGCGTAGTGCCCACCGGCAGGGTATCTCCGGACTCATGGCTGCTGCTGAGGCTCACCGTACCGCAATTATCAATGGCCAGCGGTGGGTTCCACTGCACCACCGCGCCACATTGGTTGCTCAAGGGTGTTTGGCTTATAGCCGATGCATTGGCCGTAAAAATTGGCCTCACGGTGTCTAAAACGCTTACCGTAAATGAATCGATGCGCAGGTTGTTCTGGGCATCCGTAGCGGTAAAAGTAATGGTGTGGGCACCCACACTAAAAAA
>PR_CR_10_Liq_1_inCRDRAFT_1001554_pt1 | contig 12707 bp, 11 predicted proteins | sample PRCRCaboRojoPR_3_FD_10241 | JGI IMG/M metagenome (IMG submission 10241) | reverse complement strand
CGATGGTAAGGAAGCCAACTTCAACTCATCGGCACTGATTTTTGCGGTTGCCAATGCACTCGAAGAGTTGGCAAACCGAGAGAGTAATGAGGCGCTGCGGGATTATGCGAAGAAATTGAAAGTGGCGCTTATCGATACGGTCGACCAAGGCATTATTACAGGCGATCTGAAAGGTAAGACGACCGATCCTGCGAGCGAGCGCATTGTCGACATGGCCGGTTTCCTCGATGCCATTGAGGCCAACCTGGCTGCTTAAATGAGGGTCCCGACACGGGCGGCTAGCTGCTTCGTCAGCGGCCCGTGGGGAATTCAAGTTGGCTGCACCCTAAAAACACACGTCCCATTGCAAAACCACTTGGGTATCGCTTCGTGTCACGGCGTCGGTTCGATTGGCGTATTGCCGATTTACTTCAAGGGTGAATTTGTTGCGATGCCCCGTGAGGAACCAATTTAAGGCTAAAGCGGCTTCACCCTGATGAGTATCGCTGTAGTCGATATCTACCCAGGCGAGGCGTGTTGCGAGTTCTATTTGCCCTGCTCGCCCAAAGCGTAGCGATGGCGGAATGTAACCCAGCTGAATGTAGGCACCATAAATATCGTTATTGGACCCCGTGGTCTTATCCTCGATACGCTTCCAATGGAGCTCTTGCTGTAACGCCAACCCATTCTTTGACCAACGCCAGTCTTGGGTCACTTGCCACAGCTGGTAGCGATCTCGACTCCCCTCCGTAAACCCCGGTAGTTGGCTGCCACCCGAGCTTGAGTATCGGGTGTAAGCACTGGTATTGGTGAGTAAGGAGATGCCAATTTGGCTCCGTGCCGTTGTTTGCGGCGTTATATCACTGGAGCTAAAGCCAACGCCGCCTCCGGCGTTATTCCACTGTAGCCGCACCAATCCCATGGGTTTGCTGCCGTCGTAATCAGCACGAGGCCCAGTACCACTGAGCACAGCGGCCCAGAGCTCAACAGGCCACTGTGTTTGGCTGGACTTGCCATGCCACGCCAAACCTGTCTGTCGGTCGATTTGCATCCAGTAGTTCACAATGGAGCGCTCTGCCATCGTTTGCTTGCCCGAGGATACTTTACGTTCGTAGCTGAATTCGGGCTTCCACTGACCCAACAACCATTCACCGTTGGCGCCAGCGGGGACCGCCAATTGAAGATCGTAAAGCAGGTCGTTGTTCCAGTCGTACTCGTGGGCGATTTTCAGTCCATCTTGGGTCTGTATGTTGAGTTTGAAACGGCCGCGACGCAGCTCGGCATCGCCTTGATCGGGGTCATCAAATTGGTCGTAGTGGGATGGGCGTTGCTCATCAAAGGCGCGAAACTGGGTACGAAGCCAAGCTGTAACCAATGTCCCCTCGCCGCTGCTCCAACGCCAGCGCCGATCGTCGGTGTACTCGAATTGGCTGCTACCCCTAACGGGTGTCGCAGTGGAGGCCAGGATTAAGAGCGCTGCAACTATCAACTTGCGTGATTGTGGCGGGTACATCGCGAGCATTCGCTCCAGCTATTTATGAGGCAGTGCGGGCGTAAATTTAGCGCGATCGCTACCTCTAATGTAACCTTTGATGCGCTAGCTGAGGACCAGGTCGGGCTCGCCCAGTAACGTCATGTCAGGTGTTACGCCTAAGCCCGGTCCTGAGGGTGCTGTGATGCTGCCGTTAGTTCGTACAGGCGCCTGTGGGTCGAGCCTTGGATGCACATAGCTCGATAGGTCACATACGTTCATCACCAACTCTGTCGGTGTAGCGGCGGCGAGATGCAATGCTGCCGCAGTGACAATGTCGGATCCCCAGGTGTCTTCGACACACATTTTGATACCCAGCTGAACGCAGCGATCCCGTGCCTGCAGCGCCGCGGATAGGCCACCAAATTTAGAGATCTTTAAAGCGACGGCGTCAATACAATCGAGTTCGCTGGCACGCTGGAGGTCCGCCACTGACTGGGCGTTTTCGTCAATCTTCATGGCCAGTCCAGTGGCGTGCTTTACGCTGGCACATTGCTCAAGCGTGGCGCAGGGTTGCTCGAGCATAATATCGAGATCATTAACCGCACGTCCCACCCGAATAGCGTCGAGCTTACTGGCGCCGCAGTTCCAATCGCCATAAACCAAAGGACCATCGCCCACGGCTGCGCGCACAACACGAAGACGCTCGACGTCGCTCTGCCAGTCGTTGTCTGCTCCCAATTTACATTGAAACTGTCGGATACCACTGGCATGAGCATCAAGCGCGATCGTACGCATTAGCTCAGGATCCGTGCAGGTTATGGAGTGATAAGTGGGCAAGTTGGCACTAAACAAACCGCCCAGCAAATTGTACAAAGGTTGCCCTGCCGCTTTTGCATTAATGTCCCACAGAGCCATATCGATCGCCGATTTTGCATAACCATGACCAATAAGATACTTATTGAGCCGGTACATGATGNCTTGTACCCCAAGCGGGCTCTGGCCAATCAGCTGAGGTGCCAACTCTTTAACTACGGGTGCGACACCGTTAGCGTATGCCGGTAAGTAGTGAGGAATGGCGCAGTACTCTCCCCAACCGTGAACATCGGAGTCAGTATCAATGCGCAACACCACGGTGGTCACTGTATCGCACGCCTTACCTTCAGACATCTGGTATTTCAGGTGACTAGTAAGCGGTATATGCCACAGGGAAAGGCGGGTTATTTCCATCGTTGCTGTCTCGGAGAAGGGTGCTAAGCCCTCAGAGTTTGCCTTCTGCTTCCAGCACTTTGCGCGCCGCACGGAAACATTCAAGGGCTTGCGGTACACCGCAGTAGATACCCACTACGTGGATAATGGCCCGGATCTCTTCAGTGCTGACACCGTTATTGATGGCACCGCGACAGTGGATTTCCCATTCATGCATCTTGCCCAATGCGCCGATCATGGCCAGGTTCATCATGCTGCGAGTTTTCATATCAATCGCTTCATCACCCCAACCAAAACCCCAGCACCAAGCTGTCATGGCTTCTTGAAACGGTCGCGTAAAGTCATCGGCTGCCGCGAGATTTTTTTCCACGTATTCAGCACCCAAGGTGGTTTTGCGTTGGGTTAATCCCTTCAGGAATAGGTCTTCGTCAAATACTGTCATGGCACTCTCCTGGCGATGTGGGCGCTTTACGAAGGTCTAGATGGATGGGGTTTTGATGGCGATATTCTTGGTTTGCACGTAATTCCACAGTGCCTCTCGCCCCTTTTCGCGACCATAACCGGATCGGCCGTAGCCCCCAAAAGGCGTTTCAACACCCCCTGCATACCATTCGTTGATAAAGACCTGGCCGGCACGAAGTTGTCGAGCTGCTCGGGTTGCTCTGTCGAGATCACGAGTAAACACACCAGCTACCAATCCGTAGGGCGTGCTGTTGGCGAGGGTAATGGCCTCTTCGTCACTGTCGAAACTGAGGACTGACAGCACGGGGCCAAATACCTCTTCACTGGCAATCGCCATATTAGGGCTAATGCCGCCCAATACTGTTGGTGCCAAAAATGCGCCGGGTCCGCCTAGTCGCTGGCCTCCGTGCACGCATTGTGCGCCTTGATTTAATGCTCTCTTCACCATATCCAATGCGCGCTGGCATTGGGCTTCGCTGACCATGGCACCCATATTTGGACCGAACTCCTTGCGTTCGATGCCGGCCCCCACCGATAAGCTACCTGCCACTCCGACGGCTCGTTCTATTAGCTCGTCGTAACGGCTATGGTGCACGATGACGCGACTCATTGCGCTGCAGACCTGGCCGGCGTTGAAGTAGATTCCCCAGCGAAGATCCGTTTCAAAGGCGTCAAGATCAGCATCACTATGGACGATAGCGGCAGATTTGCCCCCGAGCTCGAGTACGCAGGGAACGACGTTTTGGGCGGCCGCCGTGGCAATGGCAATGCCGGTCGCCACAGAGCCCGTGAACACCAGTTGGTTAACATCGGGGTGTGCGGACAGGGAGGCTCCCGCTTCATGACCAACACCGCAGATGACATTGATAGCACCCTTGGGCATACCAATGGCATCTGCTGCAAGCCCAAAAATACGACTACTGAGTGGCGTGAGTTCCGGGCTTTTAACCACGCAGCTATTTCCGGTAGCCAGTGCCGCCGATAGGGATCGGGCGGTCATCTCAATGGGGTAATTCCAAGGGATGATGTGAGCTGAGACCCCATAGGGTTCAAGTTCAGTGAAATCTAAATAGCCAGCGCCCAAGGGTACAGAGCGGCCCTCTACAGTGCTCGCTTGGTTGCCGTAATACTCAAAATACTGTGCTGCACCGTCAATCTCGAGTTTAGCTTCCCATAGTGGCTTGCCTTGCTCGCGAGTCAGCAGCTTAGCCAGTTCATCGCTGTGGTCCAGTAAATAGCGGCCCATAGCTTGAACTAAACGGCCACGCTCAAGTGGCCGCATTGAGCGTAGTTCCCCGTTTTGATGTTGTTGTCGCGCTGCTTGTACGGCCGCATCGACATCGCGGTGGTCGGCAAGCGTGTGTTGCCCCAGGATATCCCCTGTCGCCGGATCGATAACGTCGATGGCGCCGGCGCCTCCCGCGCACCAACGGCCAGCAATGTAGTTATGGTACACATCGCGGTGCTCAAGCATTGTGGGCCTCGCGTATCCACTGGTGCAAGGTACGTATGGAGTGCTCCGAGTTAACCCCCGACTTAGGGTCGACAATAAGAGGCCCCGGCTTATAACCGCGGGATTTCATGCCGCGTTGGACCGACTCCACGAGTTTGATGTCTTCTTCCACTGTGGTGGCTCGGTCCTGCACAGCCAGGCGCCGGATCACCTCGCTGTCCCAGCCACCTTCGGTGTACCAGCCCCGCCAAACAACCACGCGTTCGGTGTCGACAGCACGCCAGTGATAGGTGTTAAGTACGTTGCCTGGATAAACCTGAAAGCTGAACATGGGCCATAAAAACCAACTGGAGTACTCATCCGCATGGGGTTTGCTGCGGTCGATGTCATAGGTCATGTTGTCGAGACTTTGACACTCGGTGGTGTGGCGAAGGCAATAGCCTTGGGGTTGGATGTCGTAGGTTTCTGGCTTGATGACGCCTGTGGCGAAGGTCGGGTGATTTAGCGTGCAGTGGTAACACTCGGAATAGTTCTCAACCGATACTTTCCAATTGCAATGCTCTTCGATTTCTACCCACTCAAGGGGTTTGAGGGTTTGCCAGTTAGGTAGCCACGCCTCTAATTCTGCTCGAGCATTAGGAAACCATGTATCCATTGGCTGCGCATCGGGATCGAGATTCACAAAAATGAATCCAACGAACGTCTCGGTGCGGACTTCATTAAGGCAAATGGCGGACTTATCAAAACCAGGCACTGCGTGGCCATTGGGTGCTGCGCGAAGCTGGCCGGTTAGCTCATAGGTCCATGCATGATAGGGGCACACGACAACCCGAGTTGAGCCTTCACCGCTGACCAATTGATGAGCGCGATGTTGGCAGACATTGTAAAAGGTGCGAATGACATGATCGCGCCCCATGATGCAAAACAGACTCTCTCCGGCAAGCTCGAAGGTAAAGTAGTCACCGGGGTTATTGAGTTGGCTGCAGTGGCCCGCGAATTGCCAGGTAGTTGACAACAAGCCGTCACGCTCTGCTTTGAAAAGTTCAGGGTCTGTGTAGTAACGAGGGTCTAGCGCATGGATGGGCTGCTCATTCATGACGGATCGTCCTCATACATACCCAGCTCGTGGCGCCGGCGATGGAAGGCATCCACGCGCTCTACGATTTCCCCACTCGCAATCGAGATAACAAAGCTGAGCAGGGTTTCGAGAAGCGCAATGGTCGACACCGAGGATGGAAAAAATTGGGGAGTATCGACGCAGACATTGAAGTGATGATGGGCGCGCAGACTAATAGGGCTGGCAGGGCTATCGGAAATTGCAATGACCGTCATGCCTTGTTGCAAAGCGATCCGAACCGCTTCAACGACTTCGGTGCGGTAGGGTTTCATGGTCATTGCAATCAGCACATCCCGCTGGTCGGCCCACGCCAAGTCGTCCACAGCGGTTGATCCGGGCCGGGGAATAGCGTGAAACTGGGTCATTCCCGTTGCGGCAAGATGTGTGAAATTGCGCGCATTGGCATTGTGAACCCCCACACCCAGTACAAACACCTGCCTCGATTCCCATATGGCTTTTGCGGCGACTTGCAGGTCATCTGCCCTGATGTTTGCGAAGGTCTCTTCAATGTTGCGAACCGCACCGCCCACCATTTCTGCATACAGTTCGCCAATTTCGCCAGATTTTCTAATGTCTTGTAGCCATCGCGCCCGATCGGGAAAGCTGGCGGTACCTGCTCGGATGGCGTCCCGAAAGGGTGTTCTGAAATCTTCGTAGCCTTCGAACCCAATCTGCCGAGCCATGCGCACAAATGTGTTGGGTTTAACGTTGGCGGACTGGGCGATCTCTCGCACCGTGGATACACCCACATCTTGCGGATTTTCCAGCACATAACGGGCTGCCTTCTGGGTTTCAGGGGTCAGTTCGTCCCACTGATCCGACAGCTGCTGCAAAATCTGCTTTGAAACATTTGTACCATTCATGGTTGACGATCGTACAAATGTTGCCCTAGCCTGTCCACCGAAATTCGACGTTTTTGACGGGGTCAACCGTATGTCTCAGAAGCAGCTGCCATCCCAAGCACGGGTCGTCATTGTGGGTGGTGGAATTATGGGTGTTGGCCTCGCCTATCACTTAGCTCATGAAGGTTGGGGCGAAGACACCATCCTTCTTGAAAAAGCGGAGCTCACCAGCGGCAGTACTTGGCACGCCGCTGGCCAAATTACCCACTCTACGTCGAGCTACAGCCTTGGGAAGTGTGTTGACTACAACATTGGATTATACGCTGGGGCATTAGAGGCGGAGACGGGTCAAGCGGTTACCTGGCACGGTTGCGGTTCGTTCAGACTGGCTTACACCCCCGACGAGATGGATTGGTTGCGCCACACCTTAAGCGTGGGTCGAAGCTTGGGTTTTAACATCGAGTTGGTGGGCCCAGAGCGGGTGGCCGCACTGCACCCGTTTTATAATCTTGATGGTGTCATGGGTGCGCTGCACACCCCCGATGACGGTCATGTTGATCCGACAAACGTGACTATGGCTATGGCGATTGGTGCGCGTCAGCTGGGAGTGCGCATTTTCCGGCGTTGCCGTGCTACCAACATTACCCAAGCCGAAAACGGCGAATGGTTGGTAGCGACGGAGCAGGGCACCATTCGCTGCGAACATGTAGTGAATGCGGGTGGTACATACGCCCGTCAAATGGGCGAATGGTCGGGTCTGCAACTACCCATGACTAGCATGACCCACCACTATCTAGTCACAGATGAGGTACCCGAGTTTCAACATTTAGACCGTGAGCTCCCCGTGATTCGCGATGACCGAATGGTGTCGGGTTACATTCGCATGGAGCAAAAAAAGGGGCTCATCGGGATCTATGAGAAGGCCAACCCCAATACGGTGTGGGAGGACCACTGCCCCTGGGATGCTGAAAACGAGCTGTTTAGTCCCGACTATGATCGCATCATGCCCTGGTTGGAAAACGCCATGGAGCGTATGCCTATTTTTGCCAATCTAGGCATTGCTCAGGATTTTCACGGCGCTATTAGTCATCCGCCCGATGGCAATCCGCTCATTGGGCCCGCGCCGGGGGTTCAAAACTATTGGTGTTGTTGTGGCACTCAGATTGGCATCGGCTGGGGGCCAGGGCTGACCCGAGAGTTGGCGCGATGGATGGTTTATGGCGCCGCCGATATCTCTATGCGCGACTATGATCCTCGTCGTTTTGGCAGCTACGCTGATAAGCCATGGCAGGTTATTAAAGCCAAAGAAGACTACTGTTTACGCCACGAAATTCCATTCCCCCATTTCAATAGGTTGGCAGGTCGACCGGTTAAGCCATCGCCCCTTTATGACGTGCTCAAGGAAAAGGGTGCCGTATTTGAAGAGGTCTACGGACACGAGCGTCCGCGATGGTTCGCCACAGGTGATATTGAGCAGCATGATCATTACTCGTTTCGCCGGAACTGCCTGCATGAGGTGGTTGCCGCCGAGTGCCGTGCGGTCCGTGAGCGCGTGGGTATCATGGATATCTCGGCCTTCACCAAGGTTGAAGTCACCGGTCCCGATGCCGCGTTATTCCTTGAGCGGTTGGTGGCCAACCGTCTGCCAAAGAAGGTCGGGGGTACAGCACTCACTCATATGCTGAATCGTCGCGGTCGTATTGAATTAGAGACCACGGTTTTCCGGTTAGAGCACGATCGCTATTACTTAGTGTGTGCGGCCTTCTTCGAACAACGTCTTCTTGACCATCTTGCGTCTCAGCGTCGCGACGAAGACCTTGTTATTAGCTTGCGCTCCGATGAGTGGGGCGCTGTTGCGCTTAATGGACCACGGGCGCGGGATGTATTGGCCCAATGTACCGATGCGGACTTATCCAACGCTGGTTTCCGCTGGCTCAGCGCCAAGCCAATCACCGTGGCAGGTTATTCTCTGTGGGCGTTTCGCATGTCCTATGCGGGAGAGTTAGGTTGGGAATTGCATATGCCTCGAGAGGCTATGGTGCCCGTGTATGAAGCCCTGTGGTCAGCAGGTGAGCCACTGGGTATAGCGGACTACGGCAGCTTTGCCATGAACGTCATGCGCATGGAAAAAGGCTACAAAGGTGCCGGCGAGTTAACCAATGAAGTCACCTTGCCTGAAGCTGATGTCATGCGATTCGTGAAGCTCGACAAAGACTTTCTTGGGGCTGAGGCTACGCAAGCTAGTGTTGAGCAGTGCAATCAGGGCCTCATGCCCTGGGTCTGCAGCTACCTCGCGATTGAACCCGATGGCGAAATCGATGGTCACGGTGGTGAGGCGGTGCTATTCGATGGCGAGGTGGTGGGTAGTACAGCGTCGGTTGTTTATGGACACACTGTCGGCACAATTCTGGCCTTTGCCTATATCAAGCCGGCATTCGCAGTTCCGGGCACACATCTTGAGGTGGTTATTCATGGTCAGCCTCGCCCTGCTCAAGTCCTCGCTGAGCCAGCCTACGATCCAAAGGGTGACTTGCCTCGGGCCGATAGCGCGTGACTGTGTCTGCGCGGCATCTTCTGGTGATCGTAGGCCATTGAGGATTCGGAGGAGTCGAGTCGATGGGTAAGGCAGCAGATCAGTCCACGTGGGTAAGTCGCGCTCGCCGGGTGCTGCCCGGTGGTGGCTTTGGTAATTTTGACCCTGCGATGGTGATGGCCCGTGGTGTGGGTAGTCATATCTGGGACCAGGATGGCAATGAATACATTGACCTACTGATTGGCTCGGGACCTATGCTGCTTGGCCACAGTCACCCTGAAGTGTTGGCGGCAGTTGCTGAGCAGTTACCTCTTGGGCAGACATTTTTTGCCAATAATCCAGCGGGTATCGANCTTGCAGAACGGATTTGCGCCACGGTACCCAGTGCAGAGCAACTCCGTTACGTGACNTCGGGNGGTGAGGCAGATATGTACGCCATCCGTCTNGCGCGTGCGTTCACTGGCCGTGATATGGTTTTGAAGTTCGAAGGTGGCTATCACGGTATGTCGGCGGAAGCCCAAATGAGNCTGGCCCCGGGGGCCTCGCAGCCATCTGACTTTCCCCATCCGATCCCTGACAGTGCCGGTATTCCTGCGAGCACCGCGAATGGTGTACTGGTAGCACCCTTTAACGACCCGGCTTATTTAGATCGGTTATTGGCTGACAACGGCCACCAGATCGCCTGTATTATTGTTGAGCCCATTCAGCGCATCGTGCCACCCGAGCCCGGTTTTCTCGGCCACTTACGTGCGCAGTGTGATCGTTATGGCATCGTTCTGATTTTTGATGAGATTGTCACTGGATATAGATTGGCACTGGGTGGTGCACAAACTCATTATGGGGTCGTGCCTGATTTGTGCACGTTGGGTAAGGTGATTGGGGGTGGTTTCCCGCTGGCAGCGGTCGCAGGTCGGGCTGATATTTTGGCGCATTTCGACAAATCATTGGTCGGCGCCGACAATTGGCTTATGCAGTTAGGGACGCTCTCGGGCAATCCAGTGGCTGCGGTTGCGGGCCTGAAAACCCTCGATATTCTGGAGCGTGACGGCCAGTATGCTGAGCTTCGTCGGAAAGGTGCCGCTATTTGGCGCAGTATGGATCAAGCACTATCCCAGCAAGGTATTGGGCATCAAATGGTCGGTGACGAGACCCTCTTTGAAGTTGTCTTCACTGACAAGCCACCGACAAATTACCGCGATGTGCAGGCAGGTGACAGCAAACAAGCCGCTCTCTGGAATAACGCGTTACGTGCCCATGGTATTTTTAAGTCGCCTGGCAAGGTTTATCCCAGCTTGGCGTTGACCAGTGATGATCTTGAGCAGATCGATCAGGCCGCGCAAATTGCTGCTCGCGCCGTAGCTAGCGGCTGAAAAGCTTCTCAATAAAAGTTGTTAACTGAATAACTCCAATCGATTAAACCCACTGGCGGTTGTCTGCAGAAAGTCTAAAGTGGCCGCCATAAAGGTGTTGTTGCCTTTGAGGTCACGTCGGCGCCGAAAACCCCATATCGATTGGAGCAGTCATGCAGAGCTTTCAAGCCCAGTATCAAGATAAACGTATTGCACCCGAGGAGGGCCTGAATTTTGTCCCCGAGGGGGGCAACCTGATTCTGGCAATGGGGGTCGCCCAGCCTCCGGCACTGATCGAAGGTCTTGCAAAGGCACTTAGCGAAAGCAGTCGTCCGGCGCTTCCGGTGTATTACATGCACGGCTCCCAAGCCCTGAGCGATCATCTTTTGGTGCCGTCACTGGCGGGTAAAATCATTCCTCGGCCTTTATTTTTAAGTAAGCATGATCGAGACGGGAGCCATCATTTCGCCGACCCGCACATCCTTGAGTTTGTGCCCGCGGCATTTCACCAGGTGGGGCGACTACTCACGGAGCAAATCAATCCCGATTGCTTTATGGCCACCGTGTCACCCATGGATCGTCACGGTTACTTCAGCCTGGGCACCAACCCCGACTATGGCGCGTCCGTCGTGCGCAAAGCCAGTAAAGTCATTGTCGAAGTCAACCCGCAGATGCCACGCACCTTTGGGGAGTGCAGCGTTCATATCTCTGAGGTTCACGGCATTATTGAAAACGATCAACCGCTCGCTGAGGTACCGGTACACGTACCCAACGCAACCGATCTCGCTATCGCTGAGCGTATCCTCGAGCACATTAACGATGGCGATACGCTGCAGATGGGCGTCGGCGGGGTGCCGAATGCGGTACTGAATCAGCTTCATGGGCACAACGACTTGGGTTTGCACTCAGAGCTGTTCAGCCCGGCCATGGTGGATTTGATAAAACGTGGGGTCATCAATGGTCGGCGTAAATACTGGATGCAGCACCGACATGTGTTTACGTTGGCGTTGGGTAATCGTGAGTTATATGACTTTCTCGACGATAACCCGTCGGTGTTGGGTTACCCCGCGTCATGGGTCAACAACCCCATTATTATCGCTAAGAACCCCAATATGGTGTCGGTGAATGCCGCCCTCGAGGTTGATCTCACAGGCCAGATCAATGCCGAGCAGATTGACGGGGCGCCGTTCTCGGGTACTGGGGGCAGCTAGATTTTGTGCGGGGTGCTTATGCTTCCCGGGGTGGTCGCTCGTTTATTGCCCTGCACGCTACCGCAAAAAATGACACTATCAGCAAAATCGTGCCGCAGCTTCGTGGGGGAGTGGTGACCGATACACGCATGGACACCCAGTACGTGGTGACCGAGTTTGGCTGCGTCAATTTGAAAGGGCTATCGCTGCCAAATCGGGCGCGTGCTTTGATTGGCATTGCCCACCCCGATTTTCGCCAGCAGCTTGAAGAGCAGGCAAAAGCGATTGGCTTGATGTAGTGCTAGCGCATCATATGGCCTGGCCCTGTGATCAAGATCCTGTACGTACTACTGTATGAACCGGCAGGTCCCAGGGAAGGTAAGCGGCGCGTATGCGATGTATATCAGTTTGCTGCGGTGAGCGGCATGCGATCACGGAGTACGTTCTTCGCATAACTGGCTGCAAGGTCATCGGCGAATACTAATTCGACCGCAAAAGGGAAGTTACCCTCTTCTAGCTGTTCTCTAATTTGGCCTAACAAATGGTTTAGCTGGTGTTTATTGCCCTCTACCAGCAGATCTACATCGGAGTATTGGTTTTGATCACCACGGGCGCGAGAACCGAACAGCCACACTTTTCCGTTCTGCCGTTCTATCGGTGACACGACATGGGCGCGGAGATAGGCCAGCTGTTCGGCGGATAAACCACACATCAGACTAAAGCTCTGAGGCGTATCAAAACAGTATCTAACTGCGGTTGAAAGCTGCGAGCAAATTCGTAGACCTCAACCGCCAAGGTCTCGTTGTAGGTGTGAGAGNTCAAGTTACGTTTATCGATGGCCTCAAGCCAAACAAGCACGTCGTCNATAACGCCGTTTTGGGCCATTTCCCGAACCACTTGCTTAGGCGCTGTTGTGGCGGTGCCCATAACTTTTCTCGCATTCTTCCACGATAGCTCAATACAAAACTCAAACCGTTGAATAGCTGCATCGCGAACTATGTCGTTAAGCTCAAGACGCAGTGCCGCCTCGAGACTCGTCACTGCTTTTTCGAGTTCTGTTAAAGACACAGTCATGGCTAGGCGCGCTTCTTAGATAGTAGCT
>PR_CR_10_Liq_1_inCRDRAFT_1001553_pt1 | contig 12716 bp, 8 predicted proteins | sample PRCRCaboRojoPR_3_FD_10241 | JGI IMG/M metagenome (IMG submission 10241) | reverse complement strand
GCCGCAACAGGACGGCGCCGCAGCCGTGCACGCGGGCGCCGCCGGCCCACTGCGCCCAGCCCCGGCATGAGCACCGTCCCGCGTGCAACGCCAAGTCCGGCGGCGACAGGCACCTGAAACGGCAACCTTGCAAGACCGGACAGCCCGAAGCGCCGCCGGCACACTGCATCGCGAATCGGCGAGGCCCAGGGACGATGCCAACGGACGGCGCCGGCCAGGGACGAAAGGACAGGGTCCAAGGTACATGCGGACCGCCGATTCCACCCGTTTTCCAAGCAGTCTGCCGGCGCCCGCCCCGGCGCCGCACCGAAGGAGCCGACCATGACGGACATCCCCCGCCAACCGCAGGACCACCCCCGCCGCGTGCTGCTCGCCGTCGCCGGGCTCTCGCCCCAGATCGTCACCGAGACCCTGTATGCGCTGGCGGTGGGGCAGCCGACGGAGCGCGAGGCCTTCATGCCCACCGAGATCCGGCTCATCACCACCACCAAAGGCGCCGAGCGCGCCGAGCTGAGCCTGTTCTCCCGCGGCTGGTTCCAGCGCCTGCTGGACGACTACGCCCTGCCGGCTGTCACGTTCGGCCCGGAGCAGATCGAGGTGGTGCACGGCGCCGACGGCAGCCCACTGGCGGACATCCGCACCGACGCCGACAACGAGCGCGTCGCCGACCACCTCACCGACACCGTCCGCGCCCTCACCGGCGACCCCGACTGCGCCCTGCACGTCAGCATGGCCGGCGGGCGCAAAACCATGGGCTACTACGCCGGCTACGCACTCAGCCTGTTCGGCCGCCCCCAGGACCGACTCAGCCACGTGCTGGTGTCAGACCCGTTCGAGTCCAGCTGGGACTTCTTCTTCCCCACCGCCTACTCCCGGGTCATCACCCTGCGCGACAACGAGCTGGCCGACACCCGCCACGCCCAGGTCACCCTGGCGGAGATCCCCTTCGTCACCCTGCGCCACGGCCTGCCCGAGCCCCTGCTGAACGGCCAGGCCGGCTTCATGGAGACCATCCAGGCCGCCCAGCGCGCCCAACAGCCGCCGGAGCTGATCCTCGACCTCCAGGGCAAGCGCATCCAGGCCGCCGGCCAGGTCATTGCCATGACCCCGGCCAACCTCGCCTTCTATGCCGTCTTCGCCCGCCGCCTGCTCAAGGGCCAGCCACCCGCCCGCCACGACACCGATGGCTTCACCGGGCACTACCTCGACGAGCTGCGCCGAATCAGCGGCCCAGACTCCGGCACCGTCGCCCGCGCCGAAGACAAGACCTACGCCCGCGGCATGGACGACGAGCAGTTCCAGGTGCTCAAGACCCGCACCAACGCCGCCATCCGCGCAGCCCTCGGCCAGCAGCTCGCCGCGCCGTACCTCATCGACGATGACGGTGGGGAGCGGCCGTATACAAGATACCAGTTGGCATTGCCGGGCGAGGGAGTTGGGTTTACAACTCTCGGGGTAGGAGATTGACACTTTTCTCACCCACCCGTGAAGTGCAGCAATAAGGGAGAAATCCTGACGTGAACGCGGAGAACAATGGTTACAACTTCCTGGTCCTGATCGAGACATCCGGCAACCAGCGATACCTTTTCAAGACGAATAAATTGCGCGAGAACGTCGGCGCTTCGGAACTGACAAGACGCGTCGGTGAGTGGGTGAAGAGCGCGGTCACTGATCAAGCCGGCATCGTGCTGGCTACGTCCGGAAAAGCGCTGGTCCAGGTGCGTGAGCGCACTGATGGCGAGCGCCTGATTGCGGAGATCACCACCAAGGCGCTCAAGGAGGCACCCGGTATGCAAGTGGCAGGTGCAATCGCGCCATTGAGCGGGTCGCACGGAGACAGCATAGCCGCGGTGCATAAACGGCTCGATGCGAATCGGGACGCGATGGGCTCGATCCGCGCGCCGGTGCTCCCTTGGACGCACCCCTGCGCGACATCCGGACTTTCTGCCGCTGAGTACTGCACGGAAGGGAGGACGACGCTCCCCTGTTCGGCCGAATCTGCCCGTAAGCGCGAAGCCGCCAGCGGGTGGAAGCAGTATATCGGCCGCTTGATGCAGCGTGTGTCACAGCAAAACGACTGTTCACAACTCTTTCTCGCAGGCAATATTGATAAGCTTCAGAATTGGGTCGATGAAACGCAGTGGCTCGGGGTTGTCTTTGCCGACGGTAATGGGCTGGGTCAGATTTTTCTGAATCTGGATGAGCATCTGACAGTACTCAAGCAAAACGGCGGAGAAGAGCTGACCGTTTTCGAGGCGATGCGGCGTTTTTCAGAGGAATTGGAAACGGCGACCGAGAACGCTTTCTTTGCCGCCTGTGAGCACGTCCACTGGCTTGGCGCATCCAAACCAGAGCGACACCGCTATCGCGGCTTCATCCGTGACAACCGAATCGCGGTTCCCGTCATTCCGTTGGTACTCGCCGGCGATGATATGACCGTTCTCGTCGAAGGCGAGTATGCCCTGGCCTTTACCCGGACATTTCTCCGGAGCTTCGAAGAGGAGACCCGGAAATGCAAGACAATCTCAGCCATCGCGGACATCGCTCTCGGCGGCCCGCGACTCTCGGCGGGTGCGGGTGTCGCGCTGGTCAAGCATCACTTCCCCTTCCATCTCGCGCACGAGCTGGCGGACGATCTCCTCAAGTCCGCCAAGAAGGTCAAGCAGAACGTGGTCTATCGCGACTCAAGTGCAACAGCTGATGCGACGCCGCCGCCGTTCCCTGCTTCAGCGTTGGATTTCCACGTGCTTTTCGACGCGTCCTATACGGATCTGGAATCGATTCGCGAGCACCGCATGACCACCCATGGCAAGGCGCGGCTGTACGGGGGACCTTACGTCGTGACTTCGCTGGACGATTTGCAGAACGCACCGCCGGCAGGTCGCGCTTGGGCGAGTTCCCACCACTTTGACAAGCTTATCAAGCGCTTCGAAGCCCTGAACGCTGTTGATGAGGACTCACAGCGGGCGTGCCTGCCCAGCACGCAGATGCACGCACTGCGAGAGGCAGTCGGGCAAGGCAAGACCGTCGGCGATGCCCGGCTCAAGGAGTTGCGCTGGCTGGACGGGCAGGGGCTTGCCACCCTGGTGGAGACGGGCGAATCGCTGTTTGTTGAGCGGTCTGACGTAAAGTCGGGCAGCGTGTGGGCAACACGATTCGTCGATGCGGTCAACGGCGCCGGGTTCTGGCCTGCGGATGATGGAGCAGCGACCGAGGGTGGCGAGCACGCTGAGGACACCGAGAGCCTGCGACAAAGCGGAGGCCCACAATGACCGACACCTTGACCTTCAAGCTGCGCTTCCTGTCTGACTGGCACATCGGCGACGGCGCCGGGGCGCGTGGACACGTAGATGCGGTGGTACGCCGCCATCCTGAGGACGATTTGCCCTACTGCCCGGCGAAGACCTTGACCGGCATCCTGCGAGATGGCTGCGAGCGCATCGCTTATGGGCTGGATCGCGGCGACGCCGCCGGCCCTTGGCACGAAATGCTGCGAGAGATCTTCGGCAGCAACCAGCAGGATGGCGAAGCTTATCGCGCCGCGCGCCCCGCAAAGCTTTCCGTCGGTGCCGCCCGCTTTGCGCCGGAGGTCCGCGATGCGATCGCGAATAAGGCCGACATGCGCGAGGCACTGGTGCTGTTGAAGCCGGGCGTCAAGCTCGACGCTTTTGGAGTTGCGGAATCCCAGATGCTGCGCTTCGAAGAAGCGGTGCTCGCGGGTGCTGAATTGAGCGCGGAATCGGCACTGGCGCTTTCCGGGCCCCGGCGGCGCTCGGCCCTGGCACTGCTCGCCGCCGGTACACAGGCGGTAGATCGATTGGGGGCGAAGCGGCGCCGCGGTGCGGGACGTTGCGAGCTTACGTTGGAAGGCGGGTTGTCCAGTGACAAGCTCCAGGCAGCGCTCAAGGAGGCAACACCGCCTTCCGACGACAAGCAGGCGTCCACGCCGGCACTGCATCTCGGCGGTGAGGCCGCTGGAGGTGCCGGTGCGCACTGGCGGATCGTCCGCCTGGTATTGGACCTGAGCTCACCTGTGGTCGTGCCCGCCGATACCCTCGGCAACATGGTCACGACCCACGACCATATTCCTGGATCGCTGTTGGTGCCGGCGCTGAACCAATGGCTGCGCAAGCTTCTCGGGGACAAGACGACCGGTGCACTCGCGAGTGGCGCCGTTCAAGTACGCAATGCGTACCTTGCCGCCGGCGGGCGACGCTTGCTGCCGGCCCCGGCCGCGCTGTTCAAGCTCAAGGAGGGCATAGAAACCATCAGCCAGCTCCACGGCCCGCCCGACGACAAGCGGCAGCGAAAGCAGGTGCGCTTTGGCTTCGTGGCCACGGACGGTCTGCCCAATGGCGATAAAGCCGCCCTGACCGCCAACACCGTGGCGACGACCCACGCAACCATCGATGACGATGTGCAGCGGCCCACGTCGGGCGTTGGTGGCGTCTACAGCTACAAGGCGCTGCGCCCTGGGCAGCGACTGCTGTCGGAATTGTGGATCGATGCGGGACTGATACCGACTGACGTCGACTTCGACAACTGGCTCAAGCAGGCACCGCGGTCACTGCGGATCGGACGGGCGAAGAAGGATGACTACGGGCGGGTCGCGCTCACCTGCCAGCAGATCACAGCGCCCGGCAAGCCCACGGCAGCAGCGCAAGGACTGACGCTCTGGCTCGCATCGCCCCTGCTGCTGCGCGACGAAGCGCTCTCGCCCGTGTTGAATGCCCATGGCGTCGCCGAAGCGCTGACGGCAGCACTGGGTGTGGCCGTCAAGGTACGCAACGACGGCGAGGGGATATTCCTCCGTCCCTGGCGCGACGACGGCTGGAACAACGCCTGGCAGATGCGCCGGCCCACCCGCTTCGGTCTGGCGCCGGGCTCTTGCTTCGCCTTCGATGCCGAGGCAAAGCCCAGCGCTGATGCGCTCGCACGAGTGCAGGCGCACGGGCTCGGCGAGCGCCGCGGTGAGGGCTATGGTGAGATCGTCTTCAACGCACCGTTGCTTGCGGAGCCGCCCCACAAACCGTTAAGCCGCATTGAGCTTGCCGCAGACAAGCCGTTACAGCAACCCGCCGGGACCCTGCAACCGACCGAGTTCTCTCAGGCATTGCAACGCCGCGCCGGCCGACTCGCCATCCGGCGTAAGGCGCTTGAGCAGGACGCCCGGTTCCGAGAGACGCTCGGCTGGCGCAGCGGCGACGCCCCCTTGCCCCCCAACACCCAGCTGGGCGCGTTGCGCGCGCTGCTGGAGTCGTTGCACGACGTCGGGGGGCTGAACCGTATCCGCTCCTGGCTTGCTGCAACCCAGAACAACGACAAGCGACGCGACAAGTGGCCAAACGCGACAATCCGAACGCTCAACCGCCACCTGGGGGATGACACCCCGAACAGCATCTGGGCATCGCTCGAGATGCCGGGCGGTCCGGAGCCCCTCGCCAACCACAACCGGGAGACCTTGGCCGCAGAGCTGCGCATCGAGGCCATCAAGACGCTCTGGCTCACGGCCATCTCCAGACAGCTGAACGCGAATAATCGCGCACAAACCGTCGGCAGTGCCCGCCAGGAGGCCAGCCATGGCGCGTAAGATTGCCCGCACACTCACGATCAAGGGGCGGCTTGTGTCTCAAACACCAATCCACGTCGGCGGTGCCGAGACCGGCGCCATCACCGACATGGCGCTGGCGGTAGATGGGCTCGGCCGCTATTACATCCCCGGGACATCCTTGGCTGGGGCCATCCGCGCCTACGCCCAAGCTGCGCCGGATGACGCCCTCTGGGGTTATGCACTGGGCGAGGACCAAGGCACGGCCTCGCGGGTGGTGATCGATGATGCGCCGGCGCTGGATGCCCCGGCATCGGAACTCTGGCACGGCAACGGCATCGACCGGCGTTCCGGCACCGCGGCAGACAACATCAAGTACGACCGAGAAGTGCTCCCAGAAGGGACAGCCTTCGACTTCAGGCTGACGCTGGAAGTGCTGGAAGACGAAGACGCCGATCTGCATCGGGGCTTGCTCGCGCAACTGTTGGACGCCCTGGAAGCCGGCGAGGTGCCGCTCGGCGCTTCAGCTACGCGCGGATTGGGCCGGGTCAAGCTGATCGGGGCCGAATGCACGGAGCAGGACTGGGCGACCCCTGAAGGCATTCTCCACTTGCTGTCGGGAACGCCCGGAACTGACTGCCGATCAGGCTGGCAGACCAATCGGGATCTGCATGCGCTCTCGTCTCCACCACGCATCCGCATCACAATCCACTGGCAGCCCAAGGGTCCCTTGATGAGCCGCTCTGCCCGGGATGGCGTGGTCGTGGACAGCCTACCCTTCGTCAGCCGCCGCAACGACGGCAGGCTCGCCTTGGCCCTGCCGGGTGCCGGCATCAAGGGTGCCTGGCGCGCGCATGCAGAGCGTATCGTCCGCACCGTACTTGATCGCGATCACGTTGCCGACAAGCATCACGAACAGGTGGACGTCCCGCTCGTGTCCGAGCTCTTCGGTCGCGCGCGGCGCCCCGACCGGCGCGGCGGCAAAGCCGCTGGCGGGTCGCCGGCAAAGGGCCAACTCGCGTTCGAAACCTGTTACGCCCGCTTCGCACTGTCGTCCCAGCAATGGGATGAGCTGGAGCGGGAAGAGAGCTTGTGGCGACCGGCTCCCAGCTCAGAGCGCCCGATGGCAATGGCCATGCACGTTGCCGTGGATCGCTGGACCGGGGGTGCCGCGGACTCTTTACTGTACAATGCGGTCGAGCCCATGGGCATCGCTTGGGAGCCCCTTGTGCTGCGGCTGAAGCTCGCGGACGAGCCTCGCGCACAGTTAGCCCTGCTCTGGCTTGTCCTGCGGGATTTTTGCACCGGACGCATCCCGCTGGGCTATGGGGTCAACCGTGGCTATGGCGACCTCGAAGTCGAGCGTGTAAGTATCGATGGCCTTGGGGCGGTCTGTGACGGCTGTCCGGATCCGCTCACCCTGGAAGTACAAGGCGGCGAGTTCGTTGATACGAGTATCGAGCCGTTGATCAGCGCCCTGAGAGATGCCTGGGCAACCTGGCTCCGGTCCGAAACCGAGGGAGCAACAGCATGACCTGTTTGTACCGCTTCGCCTGCGCTGATGTGCCGCTGGCCGACTGTCTCGCAAAATCCTTCGCACAGGTGAAGCTGCACGGGCTGCTCCAGGCGCCCGGAGCCATCCGGTTGGTCACCTGGCCGCACCTCCATGACGACGAAGCCGGCTCATTGCTCTCACAGGTCTACGAGGCAAGGCTGTTCAACGAAGACGGAGAGCTGCGCTGGCTTCGCGACCCCGAGGCACCCGGCACGGGACGCGCCGCGTGGATCACGGAAGCTGACGCGCCTGCGCCAGTGGGCTTTACGGCGCTGCCGAGCCTCACTGACCTTGAGACGCTGAGGGGCGGGAAGATCCTCAGCTACGGTAATGATTTTCCGGGCGCGCAGGTCCCGGGCGGACTCGGCGGATATAGGGTCTGTGAGTACATCGGACGGGCGCCGGAGCCAGCGGGTACTGACGGAAACCGCATCATCGTCGAGCATAGGCTGCTGAGCATCCTGACACCAGCAGAAGCGGCTGAAGAGATTGCACGAGATGAGGGAGTGGCACCATGAGTGACCAAGCGGCAAAAGCCGAAATCCAGGTCCGAGACGTCAAAAGTGGCCCGCAGGCTTACATCGTCGTGCCGACGAAGAAAGGCACACGCGATGTCCCGCTGAACAAGGACAAGCTGAGCCGCGAGCTCGCCGATGTCTTTGCCAATGCGCCAAGGTCCTTGGCAGGTCGTGAAGTCGAATACCTGATGGAGGGCGGCCAAGTCCAGAAGGTCTGGGACGCCGGCAAGGAATGGGATGGCTCGCATGTGTCTGCGCCGAGTGCCAGGCGGGATTCACAGAGCGGCGGTGGGCCTGCCCGGCCAGACCAACACCGCCCCGAGAACCCCGACCGACGACGCGCGGAGTCTCAGAACACGGGCGACAGGGGTAAGTTCGAAAACCCCTACAACTTCATCCCGGTGTTGCCCAGGACTCGCGAGCATCCGACCCTGGGCGACAAGACACCCGCAGGGCATCACCGCTACCACCCGGGACACTGGAGCGGCAGCATCACCGTTGAGCTGACCACAAACACGCCGCTGCTCGTGCCGGATCTGGGCCGTGCAGATGCGAATGACCACAAGACGTTCGGGCTGCGGGTGGACGAGCACGGCAGTCCGATCCTGCCCCCGACCAGCATCAAGGGTGCCTTGCGCTCGATGTACGAAGCCTGCACCAACAGCCGGATGGGCATCCTAGAGGCCCATGATGAGCGGTTGGCGCTGCGCATGCCTGCGCCGGAAGGCGTCCAGCTCATCCCCTGTCGCATCGTCAACGCGAGTAACGGCGCCCTGAGCGCTGAGCTGCTACCGGGGCTGTCGGATGTCGGGCGCGATGGCAGGCCTAGAGGTCGCGGCGAGGACTCGTTGATGTACGGGGCGTGGCTTCACCGCTACCGCAAATACGACCGGACCTCCCAACCCAGACGCGATAAGCACGAGGGCCAGGAAGCCCTGCGCTATCCCAGTGGCAGCTTGCCCGCGCACGGCGACCACGTGTACGTCCGCCTGGAGCGGCGATCCCATCGCTCGCGCCGATTCTCGTTTCTCGCCGTACGAGAGATTGTGCCCGCGGCGCAGCAAGCGGCCTGTCCTAAGGGATGGCACGAAGGCTTCGTCTTCGTGTCTGGCCCGAACATCATGAACAAGCACGAGGAGCGGGTGTTTCTCCTCACACCGAAGCGAATCAGCCTGCCCCTGCAAGAAGAGCATATACAGAACTGGAAACGCTTGATCGAAGATTATCAGGCCATTCATCGCGACGAGATCCAGCAGCGGAAGGCGCATAACACATCGGCCTCTGACTACCTCGACCACGAACCTGGCAAGACGGGATTCTCGCGCCACGTTGTCACCACGGGCGCCGAGACCCTCAACGCAGGGACATTGTGCTACGCGCGCATCGAAACAGATCGCAACGACCGGCCTCAGCGAGTCCTCGCCCTCTATCCTGTTTCCATCACGCGTATGCTTTTCGATGACCCGCCGAGCAAGCTTCTCAATGAAACCCTCAAGCCCGCAGAAGCGCCGGAGGCCCTTTCGCCTGCCGACCGGGTGTTTGGCTGGGTAAACCAAAGCGGTCATGGCAGCTTCAAGGGACAACTGCGTATCGGCGCAGTAACTTGCCCGGACGGCGCCGGTGCCGTCGAACGCTTCGATCCCAACTCTGGCGTACCGCTCGCCATTCTCGGCCAGCCGAAGCCGGCGCAAGCCCGGTTCTACGCTGCTCGCAACTCCCAAGGCGAGCCCCTACCGCGGGGCGTGGACAAAAGGGACGCATACCGAAAAGGCGGCGGGCTGCGCGGACGCAAGTTCTACCCACATCAGCGGCAGGCTGAGCTGTCGGGGTACTGGGAGCAGAGCAACGATGTGACGGAGCCGCTGCAAGCGCAGCTCGACAATCGTCAGGTCTATCGGGAATGGCTGAGCCATGAGGGCGAACGTTCGGATCAAAACCGATCCATCACGGCTTGGATCAAGCCAGGGACTCGCTTCGTCTTCGACATCCATGTTACGAACCTGAATGATGTCGAGCTCGGAGCGCTGTTGTGGCTGCTGCGGGAATTCGAGACGGGTCATCTGCGCATCGGCGGCGGCAAGCCCCTTGGGTTCGGCTCGGCAAACCTGAGTGCCACATCCCTTGACCTGAGAGACGGCGAGGCGTTGAAGGAAGATTACGCTGGCTTCGGCAGCCGCAGCAACGCAGGGCGCCGCATCACTGGAGGTACGCACGTCGAACCTGTCATTTCTGCGTACCAGGCCGCCCTCGCCGACGCCATCGGAACGGGCGGCACGGGGTTTGATTCGCTGCCATTGATCCGCGCCCTCCGACATGCGCTCCGGGGCGGCAACCTGCCAACCCACTATCCGCGTACGGACGATCAGAACGGCCCCGTCGGTGACAGCTACAAGTGGTTCGTCAAGAATGAGGCAAGGGATCGCAGACGGGATGAACGCTACAGCCTGCCGGATCTCGCAGCAGAGGATCGCGGTCTGCCTACACTCATCGAAAACCCGCAATAGACATTTGCACAAGCTAAGGCGCGACTCCGCTTTGCGGCGACGTCGACGGATAGTCTGTTTGGCTCACTTCCTACGCACGTTGCTCGGCCGAGTCCTTTAGACCGAGAGCGGTGGTCGAACCATGCGCTACGCCTGCGGAGGCGGCTCACCATGCGAAAACTGGTCGTTTCAACCTGCGGCACCAGCCTGTTGACGAACCTCGCCGGTAACCAGCGCGGGCTGGTGATTCGCCATGCGAATGCGCGCGAGCCGGCTGAAGTACCGGCAGAGGACCGTGCGGCTTTGGAGCAGCTCATCCAGCGCGGCCGGTCTGAACTGGCCGGTGCGGATGCGCAAGCCCAGGAACGCCTGTCCGCGGAGCTGAACGGGCTGTTGCGCCTGTACGACGGGCGGCTCGGCGACGGCGGGGACCATCACTGGCTCATCGCCACCGACACCTGGCTCGGAACTGCCATTGCCGAGCTCATCTCGGAGGTGCTGGAGACGGCCGGGCACGGCGTCGAGGTCAAGCGCATCGCCGATCTGCGCACCGACGACCTGGGCGAGTTCCGCGCGGCCATGGCTGAGCTTGCGCGGCTGTGCGCCCAGGAGCTGCGTGGCATGGCACAGGGTGGCTGGCGGGTTGTTTTCAACCTCACCGGCGGCTTCAAGAGCGTGCAGGGATTCATGCAGGCGCTCGGCATGCTGTACGCGGACGAAAGCGTGTACGTCTTTGAGCGCACCCGAGAGCTGCTGCGGCTGCCGCGTCTGCCGATTGCCATCGACGCCGATACACTGGTTCACGAGCATCAGCACGTCTTTCGGCGGCTAGCGGCGGGACTGCCGGTGACGGTGGCAGACGCAGCCGAGCTGCCTGACACGCTGACGATGGAGCTGGACGGCCAAGTGACCTTGTCCGTGTGGGGCGATGTCGTCTGGAGTCAGGCAGGCCCCGAGCTGCTCGGAGAACGGCTCTGGCCAGCGGTGGACGACAAGCTGCGCTATGGGGAGGAGCTGGAGCGCAGCGTCGCCAAGTGCAGCGCCGACGAGCTGCGCATGGTGAACGAGCGCCTGAGCGATCTTGCGCGGCGCCTGCATGACAACCAGTACAACCCGGATCGCCTGGACTTCACGAAGCTCAAGACGCCACATGGCCGCTGGACCCACGAATGTGATGCCTGGGCCAGCGGCGCGGCCAAGCGACTGTTCGGCTATTTCGACGATGGGGTCTTTGTGGTGGATCAGTTGGCGGCGGCGTTGCACTGAGTCTTGCCGGGCGACCCTTCAAGCGCAGCGCAACGATGCTCGATCTCACCCCCCTCGCAAAAGCCCTCGCCGCCCTCGACCGCGGCCTCGTCCGCTGGACGGCGGCGCCGCTGGACGAGGAGCTGCGCGATGCCTGCATCCAGCGCTTTGAGTTTACGTTCGAGCTGGCATGGAAGATGCTTAAGCGACGATTGCAGCTCGATCTGCCGGATGCGCAGGAGGTGGACCGCATGACTTGGCGTGGTTTGATGCGGGCCGGGGCCGAGCAGGGCCTGGTGAACGATGTGGATGCCTGGATGTTGTACCGGGAGAAGCGCAGCATCACGTCGCAGACCTATGACGCGGCCAAGGCAGCAGAGGTCGCCGCGGTGATCCCCGCCTTTGCGGCCGATGCCCGTTCGCTCTATGACCGACTTTCCGCCCGGGGTGGCGCCGATGCTTGATCTGACGATGCTGAGCTGGGTTGAGCTGGTGGCGTTGGCGCGGCTCGCGGTTGGGCGGCGACGTCCACCGTTGTCCTCGGCTGCGCAGCGGGTAGGACTGTCACGGCTGCTGCGTCGCAGCGCTCGGGGCGCGCAGGCAGATGGGCCGCCGCGCGCAGGCCACGCGCACCGTGCCCGCGGCATCGGCATTCGCACCCCGCGCTTGAGCGCAGTGGCTCGTCCCCGGTGCGGAGTCCGTCTTGGCCGGGGCTTGCAGCCATGCTGACCGGCGACAACGGCCAGCTCTTCGGCTGGAGCCAAGCGACGTGGAACCTGCTGGATCAAGCGGGCATTCTGCTCGGGGTCGCGCTGCCGACCCTGACGCTGCTGCTGGGCGTGCTGGCCTGGATCAAGCGCGACCGGTTGCGTGCCTGGCTGCGCCGTAATCGGTTTCCGGCCGTGGGCGGCTTGGTCCGCGAGGATGCGCGCTGGACTGCGATCTTGTTCACCGTGAGCCGCAAGGAGGTGCCGACCTGGGTCATGCAGCGGACCCGTCCGTCCTGGGTCGGCTTCATCGGCAGCCAGAGCCAGGCGGAGCCCGTGCAGGCACTGGAGCACGTGGCGGCGGAGGCCGGCATCCGCGTCGTGGGTACGCGCTTGGTCCGCGATCCGGACGACCCGGCAGAGGCCGTCGCAGCCGCCAGAGAGCTGCTGGCCGCGCTCAGTGCCAGCGGCGTGACCAACGTTGCCGTGGACGTCACGGGCGGCAAGGTCCCGATGAGCCTGGGCGCCTTCATGGCCGCGGAGGAGGCCAAGGTCGACAGCATCTACGTCAGCGTGGAATACCGCAACGGCGCGCCACAGTCCGAAACGGCGAGTATCCGGCGGGTCTCCGGCAACCCGGGGGCCATGGCAGCGACGAAC
>PR_CR_10_Liq_1_inCRDRAFT_1001552_pt1 | contig 12725 bp, 10 predicted proteins | sample PRCRCaboRojoPR_3_FD_10241 | JGI IMG/M metagenome (IMG submission 10241) | reverse complement strand
TGGGCGTCTATCTCTCCATGCTCAAGACCGGCGGCCCCTGGGAGCGCTTCGAGCGCGTGATCCTGGTGCACGGCGCCCGCAACGCCGGCGAGCTCAGCTACGCAGAGACCATCGCCGAAATCCAGGCGGCGCACGCGGACAGCTTCACGTTCATCACCGCACTCACCCGCGACAACAGCGAGACAGCGCTGCAGGGTCGCATTACCAACCTGTTGGCGCAGGGCAGCCTGCAGGCCGCGGCCGACGCCGACATCACGCCCGAGGACAGTCATTTCATGCTGTGCGGCAACTCGGCCATGATCAAGGACGTACGCGCCTGGCTGGAGGCGCGCGGCATGCGGCGCCACAAGCGCCACGAACCGGGCCACTACACCACCGAGCAGTATCACTGAGGCGGGCCGTCCCCACGGCTGTCGCCGAGCGGTATCCGCCCATGGCCCCGTCGCCGCGCCCCCCGCAGCACCGACCCCCGCGCCAGTCCGACATGCTGAGCGTCCAGGCGCTGGCAGCGACCTCCGCGGACCTGGTGGCCACGCGCAGCCGCGGTGCCAAAGTCGCCCGGCTGGCGGCGCTGTTGCGCGACGCCGCAGCCGCGGACATCGGCACCGCGGCCCGCTGGTGTACCGGCGAGGCGGCGCCCCGCAGTCTCGGTATCGGCCCCGCACAGGTGCGCGCAGCGGTCGCCGCCGAGTCGGCGGCCACCGCCACCCTGACCGTCGCCGACACCATGGCAACCCTGACCGCGGTCGCCGGCATGACCGGTGCCGGCGCCAGGGCGCGCCGGGCGCAGGCGCTGGCGGAGCTGTTCGCCCGCGCCACCGCCGCGGAGCAGCAGTTTCTGCGGCGACTGCTCCTCGGCGAGTTGCGTCAGGGTGCACAGGCGTCGCTGGTGGTGGAGGCCATCGCCAAGGCCTTCGGGATACCGCCGGAGCGGGTGCGCCGTGCACAGATGCTGCGCAGCGACATTGCCGAGGTGGCCGCCATCGCCCGCAGCGAGGGCCGTCCGGGGCTCGACGCCCTGCGCCTGCAGCTGTTCCGCCCGCTACAGCCCATGCTGGCGCAACCGGCGCAGGACCTGGACGACGCGCTCTGCCAGCTGCGCCGCCCCATCCTGGACTACAAGCTGGACGGCGCCCGGGTGCAGATCCACAAGCGCGGCGACTTGGTGCGTGTCTTCAGCCGCCAAGGCAACGAGGTCACCGCCGCCGTGCCGGAAATCGTCGCGGCCGTGGGCGACCTGCCCGCCCGCGAGCTGGTGCTGGACGGCGAGACCCTGGCACTGGCCGCCGACGGTCGCCCCCAGCCCTTCCAAGTCACCATGCGGCGCTTCGGCCGCCACAGCGATGACCCCGAGCTGCGCGCCCGGCTACCGCTGACGGTGCTCTGCTTCGACTGCCTGGCCTGCGATGGCGCCACCCTCATCGATGCCCCCACCCGCGAGCGCCACGCCGCCCTCACCGATGCCCTGCCGCCGGCGCTGGTCATCCCGCGTCTCGTCGACGGCGACGCGGCGGCGGCGGCGGGCTTTCTGCGAGCGGCGCTCGCCGCCGGCCACGAGGGGCTCATGGCCAAGGATCCATACGCCCCCTACGCCGCCGGCGGCCGCGGCAGCCACTGGCTCAAGATCAAGCAGGCGCACACGCTGGACCTGGTGGTGCTCACCGCCGAATGGGGCAGCGGCCGTCGCAGCGGCTGGCTCAGCAACCTGCATCTCGGCTGCCGCGACGGCGCCGGCGGCTTTCTGATGCTGGGGAAGACCTTCAAAGGGCTCACCGACGCGCTGCTGGCCTGGCAAACCGAGCAATTGCTGTCCCGGGCGGTGGCCCGCGACGGCCCGGTGGTGCACGTGCGCCCGGAACTGGTGGTGGAGGTCGCCTGCAACGAGTTGCAGGAAAGCCGCCACTACCCGGCAGGGCTGGCCCTGCGCTTCGCGCGGGTCAAGGCCTACCGCGGCGACAAGACCGCGGCCCAGGCCGACCACATCGACGCCGTGCGCGCGCGCTTCCACGGCCAGCTCGCCTACCGCCGCGCGGCAGCAACCTCGGCGCCCGCCGGCACGGTCAGCACCTGAGTATCGACCCATGGACCCGGCGCAATCCCCACGTCGACTGCTGCTGGTGCTCGGCGATCAGCTGAACGCCGACAGCAGCCTGTTCGACGATTGCGACCCCGAGCAGGATCTGGTGTGGCTGTGCGAGGCACCGCTCGAGGCCACCCATGTGCCTTCCCACAAGGCCCGTACGGTGCTGTTCCTGTCGGGTATGCGGCATTTGCGCGAGCGCTTGCTCACCGCCGGCCTGCGCGTGCGCTACCTAGCGCTGGATGCCCACGACCACCCGAGCATCGGCGCGGCGCTGGCGGCAGACCTGGCGGCGCTGGCGCCGCGGCAGGTGCGTGTGGTGCAGCCCGGCGAATACCGGATGCAACGGGCGCTGCAGCAGGCCTGCGCCGAAGCCGGCGTGGCGCTCAGGGTGCTGGAAGACCGCCACTTCCTCTGCCCGCTGCCGGACTTCGACGCCTGGGCCAAGGGGCGCAAGGAGCTGCGCCTGGAGCACTTCTACCGCTGGATGCGCAAGCGCCACGACCTGCTCATGCACGACGGCGAGCCCGCCGGCGGCGCCTGGAACTTTGACAAAGACAATCGCAAGACCTTCGGCAAACGCGGGCCTGGCCTGCTGCCGGCGCCGCTCGGCTTCGCGCCGGATGCCATCACCCGCGAGGTCATGGCCCTGGTGGAGACGCGTTTCCCGAACGCTCCCGGCGGCCTGGCGCATTTCGACTGGCCGCTGACGCCCGCGCAGGCCCAGGCGGCGCTGGCAGATTTCATCAGCCACCGGCTCGCCGCCTTCGGCCCCTATCAGGATGCCATTTGGACCGGCGAGCCCTACCTCTACCACGCCCGCTTGTCGGCGGCGCTGAACCTGAAGCTACTGGATCCGCGGCGCGCCATCGACGCGGCCGTCGCGGCCTACCACGCGGGACAGGCGCCCATCGCCTCGGTGGAGGGCTTCGTGCGCCAGATCCTCGGCTGGCGGGAGTACGTCCGCGGCATCTACTGGCGGCAGATGCCGGGGTATCTCGACGTGAATGCCCTGCACGCCCACGCCCCCCTGCCCGCATTCTACTGGAGCGCCGACACCGACTACGCCTGCCTCGCCGACGCCCTGGGGCAGGTGGTGGCGCGCGGCTATGGCCACCATATCCAGCGGCTGATGGTCACCGGACTCTTCGCGCTGCTGCTCGGGGTGGAGCCGCGGCAGGTGCACGCCTGGTACCTGGCCATGTTCGTGGACGCCGTGGAATGGGTGGAGGCGCCCAACACCCTCGGCATGAGCCAGTTCGCCGATGACGGCCTGCTCGCAAGCAAGCCCTATGCCGCCAGCGGCGCCTATATCCAGCGCATGAGCAACTGCTGCCGCCGGTGCCGCTACGACCCGAAGCAGGCGGTGGGCGACACCGCGTGTCCGTTCACCACCCTGTTCTGGGACTTTCTGGCGCGCCACCGGGCGCGCTTCGCGCAACACCCGCGCACGGCGCTCATGTGGCGCAACCTGGACCGCCTCGACCCCGAACGGCTGGCCGCCATCCGGGCACAGGCGTCGACCCTGCGCACGTCCCTGGCAGCCGCCTGATCAATGCGGGGTGCAAGGCCGCAGCCAGTCACGAATCAACCACCACGAGCCCCAGCCATCAACCAGAAGGAGTCCCACACGTGGATGCGGATGTGATCGTCGTCGGCGGCGGCCTCGCCGGTCTCGCCTGCGCCCTGCGCCTGCAGCGCGAAGGCCTGCGCCCCCTGGTCATCGAGGCGGCGGACCGCACCGGCGGGCGCGTCGCCACCGACCTGCGCGACGGCTTCCTGCTGGACCGCGGCTTCCAGGTGCTGCAGACCTGGTATCCGGCGGCCCGCAAGCTGCTGGACTACGAAGCCCTGGACCTGCGCCCCTTCTACCCCGGCGCGCTGGTGCGCATCGGCGACGCCTTCCACCGCGTCAGCGACATCTGGCGGCGCCCGGCCCAACTGCCGGAGATGCTGACCTCGCCGGTGGGATCTCTCGGCGATAAGCTGCGGCTGCTGGCGCTGCGTCGCCGGGCGCTGAGCGGCGACCTGGCGGCGCTCTACGCACGAGCGGAGCAGCCGGCACCGGCACTGCTGCGCCAGCTCGGCTTCTCCGAGCGTATCCAGTCCCGCTTTTTCCGGCCCTTTTTCGCCGGCGTCTTCTTCGAGCCCGAGCTGAATGTATCGAGCCGCGCCTTCGAGTTCGTGTTTCGTGCCTTCGCCCTCGGCGATACGGCGCTGCCGGCCCGCGGTATGGAACAGATCGCGCTGCAGCTGACGGAGCGACTGGCACCACAGAGCCTGCTGCTGGGCCAGCGGGTGGAGCGACTCGAGGCCGACGGCGTGCGCCTGGCGGACGGTAACCGACTGCGCGCGCGCGCGACGGTCCTGGCCACCGACGCCAACACCGCCGCCAACCTCCTCGGCCGGGAGCCCGTGGCGACCCGCGGCACGACTTGTTTCTACTTCGCGGCTCCGGAAGCACCCTTCACCGGCCCTTACCTGGTGCTGAACGGCACCGGCGCCGGGCCCATCAACAGCCTGCTCTGCCCCAGCAATCTGTCGCCGCACTACGCCCCCGCCGGCCAGGCACTGGTGTGTCAACGTCTTCGGCGCCAACCACAACCCGGATGCGCTGGAGACCGCCGTTCGCCGCCAGCTGCGCGACTGGTATGGCGAGCACGTGGCGGGATGGCAGCGCCTCGCTGTCTACCGGTTGCCGGCGGCCCTGCCGGTACAGCACACCGGTGTCAGCGCGCCGGGCGCCCCGGTGCGTGTGGGTGAGCAGCGCTGGGTCTGCGGAGAGCTGGCGGCGCCGCCGTCCATTCATTGGGCGCTGGCCAGCGGTGACGACACCGCCACCGCGGTGAGTCGGAGTCTGCGCAGCGGCCGCAGCCCCGATCCCCGGCCGCGCACGGCTGCGTGAGCAGCGCGCCCGGCGCAGGCGACGGCGCCGCGGTGGGCATCGACGGCTGCCGCGGCGGTTGGGTATGGTGCCGGCACCGGGCCGGCTGCTGGGACGGCGGCCTCGCCGCCGACCTGGCGACCATGCGGGAGATTATCGCCGCCAGTGTCCTGACCCTGGTGGATATGCCCATCGGCTTGGTCACCGCCGGCGCAGACGAACGTCGCTGCGACCGCGCCGCCCGGGCACTGCTGGGGCGCCCGCGCGCGAGCAGCGTCTTCCGTCCGCCCTGCCGTGCCGCCCTCGATGCACACGACTATACCCACGCCTGCGCAATCAACCGCCACCACACGGGCCGAGCGCTGTCCCGGCAAACCTGGCATATCGCCGGCAAGATCCGCGCGCTCGACCAACTGCTCGCGACCGACACGACGCTGCGCACGCGCTTGCGCGAAGCCCACCCGGAGCTCTGTGCCTGGGGACTCGCCGGCGGCGTGCCCATGCGCCACAATAAACGCAAGGCCGCGGGACAAGCCGAGCGACGGGCGTTGCTCGCGCACCTGGACCCGACCTGTCTGCCCCATCTCGACGCCCTGGCGGGGGCACATCCGCGCCGCAGCGTGGCGGTGGACGACATTCTGGACGCGGCGATACTGGCCGTGACCGCCGCCATGGTCCTCAAGGATGCGGCCGCCATGAGCCGGCTGCCCGCTGCGCCGGACCAGGACGCCTTGGGCCTGCCCATGGAAATGATCTATGTGCGGCGCTGACCCTCATCCCATGCCACGATAACCGTGACCATAAACCCCCAAAATGCTCCGCGGTTGCAGGCGCTTGAGCGATCTTCTATGTTACCGGCGGCTGCAGGGTGCTGGACACCAAGGATTCTCGGACAGGTCGCGCCGAAAGCCTGACCGCGGACGCCGCCCCGTCGCCGGGGCCGGCAGCGCTCCCCGGAGCGTCACGCACAGCATCCGAACCGACAATAAACGCGGTGGTCGTGCACTTTTAGTGAACGACTTCACGGCCCGAGCGACGACAGCCGACGGGCTGATTACCCCATTAGGACCCTGGAGCGTCTGCACATGCCCCCGAAGCGCCCTCTTACGCCAAGTACCTTCGCACCGATCGCATCTGCACTGCGTCTGCTCCCACTGACGCTATTGCTGGCGGCACTATTCATCGCCCCCTGCGCCATCGCCGACGAGGAGGAAGAAGACGCCACTGACCTGCTGGATATGCGGCCCGACCGGGCTGCCGGGGAAGTCATGTATCGCCAGTGTGCGCTGTGCCACGGCAAGCACGGTCAAGGCATTCTGGGAGGCAAGTATCCACGCATCGCCGGCATGCCCGAGTATTACCTGCTGAAGGCCCTGAAGGACTACCAAACCGGCGCGCGCGGCTACGATGCCATGCTGGTCGTGGGCGCGCTCAAGACCGCCGACGACCAGGACCTGGTGAATCTGTCGGCCTACATCTCGGACATGGAGCTCGACATCGACGTGCCGGGACCGGAGGACGGCAGCAGCCGCAGCGGCAAGCGCTTGTATCGCTACGACTGCAAGAGCTGCCACGGCCGCGAGGCGGAGGGCAAGACACGCAGGGAGTCACCGCCGCTGCGCAGCCAGTACCACGAGTACCTACTCCGACAGATCGAGATGTTCAAAAGCAAAGAGCGCTACCACGCCAACGATCCGGAAGACGAGACCTTCAAGGCCTACGAACAAGAGGAGCTGTTGGACATCCTCGCCTGGATCGCCTCGCTGGACGACAAGAAAGATACAGACGACTGAGCGCCGGCCTGCCCGAGTGCGATCAAACCGGCCGCCGACAGGTTGCGGCCGGTCTGCATGACCGCCGGCCCGATCAGGGCCGGCCCCATCCGCCAAGGAGTCGACCCGCATGACCAGAACACTGCTCCCACTCGCCGCCGCCCTGCTGTTGGGCACGGGCTTACCGGTGGCCACAGCGCTCGCCCAAGACTCGGCACGGGCGCCGGACGTCAACATGTACGAGATCGGCCAGACCGTTCTCAAAATGGGCCTCGCTGAAGGCGTNACGCCGGACGACGCCATCGACGCCATGAACTCCAAGGCGGTCGAGCTGAACATGAAACTGGTAGGTCACCAGAATGTAGGCAGAGAGCTGGAGTCCCGGGGCCTCGAATCGCCGCGGCTGGAGATCTTCCAGTTCTGCCGGCCCGAGGACGCCATCAAGATGGTGCGCTTCAACACCATCTACGCCGCCTACATGCCTTGCAGTATCGCGCTGGTGGAGGACAACGACGGCGAGTACTGGCTGGAGATGCTCAATCTGGACATGATCATCAATGCCTATGAGCTGCCTCCGGAGCTTCAGGCCATCGCCATCTCCATCAACGGTGAGATGTTGTCCATCATCACCGCGGGTGCGACCGGTGCGTTCTGAGCCACGGCGGCTCAAGCCGGCTCGGTGGCGCTGGTCTGCGACTGGCGGACCGCCGCAAGACCGCCTTTCAGCATGACCAGGTCGTGCAGCTCGGAGAGCAGGAAGTGTCGATCGGCGGGGTCGCGCAGCCGGGTCACCGTGGGCTGGTGGCCGTCCCGGTAGCGGCGGGCCACCCTGCGAAAGGGCTCCGGCAGCTGCAGGTTGAAGGGTGAGGGTCTCATCAGCAACCGCATGATCTGCTCGAACAGCAGTGCATAGCGGTCGTCATCCGGGGCTTGATAGAGCTCGGAGAGATTGCCGCCATATCGGCGAAACAGCTGCAGGTAGTCCTGCACATCGGGCTTGGTCGGAGACATGGGTGATCCTGAAGGCCAGCGTCGGAGCGTGTCGCGGTTACGAGCGGTCGAGCACGACGTATGCACGACATCAGTGACCGCGGTGCAAAAAACGCGCCAGCAGCCGTCCAGTCACCGTGCAGCCGGCGGGTTGCCCAGCAGCAGTGGCTGTGGCGCGGCAAGCCGCCACAATTCTCACGCACGATCGCGCTGTCACGGTCACGACAAATGCGAGGCTTCCAACAACCTCCCCCAACCTCCCCCAACCTCCCCATGCATGAGCCCGGCCACTGAGAGCGACAGGCTCAGTCGGCACCCTGCACCCGGCGGCGCAGCAGATAGGTGTCCATGAGCCAGCCCTTGTGTGCCCGCAACCGGGCCTTCACGCGCAGCAGTTCTTCCAAGACCTCGTCCAGCGCTCCGGCAACCAGTACCTCGTCATCCCCACCCAGGTAGCCGCCCCAGTAGATCTCCATGTCCTGCCCGACGAAACGCCGAAAGGAGGCGTTGTAATCCAGCATGACGATGACGTTGTGTACCTGCGCCGGGTCGACGGTTTCCGCCTCCCTGCCGGTGATGATCTGCACCGACTCGCCGACCCGATTGAGGGGAATGCGGTGCCGGGCGGCGAGCACCTGCACGGCGCTGATGCCCGCAATGACCCCCACCTGCACCGGCTCTGGCAGCGTCCTCACCACCGCCTCAACCATGCTGATGGTCTGGTCATAGAGCAGCGGATCACCCCAAAGCAGCAGGCCGGCGGTCTCGCCGTCGCCGAGCTCGCGGGTCAGCAACTCCGCAAAGATGCGCCGTTTCTCGGCGTGCCAGTCGGCAACGATGGCGCGGTAGGCGGCACCGTCCAGATCGACGGCGCGCGGGCGCGGCGGGCTCGGCACCCGTACCTCCCGGTAGCCCCCGTCCGGGCGCACGCGCCGCATGATGTCCCGGCGCAGCGCGAGCAGCTCATCCTTCCCGCGGCCGGCCTTCTCCAGCAGGAAGAACACATCCACCCGGCGCATGGCGGCCATCGCCTGGAGGGTCAGGAAGTCCGGGTGCCCCGGACCGATACCGATCAGCATGCAGTGCTTCATGGCGAAGGCTCGTGTCTGGGTCGGTGTCCAGAAGGCTTGACACCAGTCAACGGAAAGGCCGATTGACAGTTATTTCGCTGGCGACGCCCGCCATGCGCAGTACCATCCGGGGACAAGCGAGTGGAAACGGCCCGTGCCAACCAAGCGGCACAGCACCGGCAATTGCGCAACGATAGATGGGGCTCAATGACGCGAACGGGTGCCGTCGCCCACACTCGCCCTGACCAGAACCGCCGCAGCACGCCCGCCGCCCACGCCGGCGCGGCGTGCCGCCACCCCAACGCAGTCGCCGGTGCCTGTCCGCGACCGACGCTCACCGACACGGAGCCGATCCATGCGCATCCTCTTCGTCCACCCCAACTACAGCGCCGGCGCCGCCGATATCGCCGGTAACTGGTCGCCGGCCTGGGTCACCTACCTCGCCGGCTACCTCAAGGCCGGCGGCTACACCGATTATTCGTTCGTCGATGCCCTGGTGGACGACCTCGATGACGCCCAGTTGCGCCTCGCCATCCGCGAGGCCGGGGCCGACGTCGTCGCCACCACGGCCATGACGCCCATGATCTACGCCGCACAGCGGGTGCTGCAGATCGCCAAGGAAGAATGCCCACACGCCGTCACCGTCCTCGGCGGCATCCACCCCACCTTCATGTTCAAGCAGGTGCTCGCGGAGGCATCCTGCATCGATGTCATCGTCCGCGGCGAGGGCGAGGCCGTGACGCTGAACCTGGTGCGGGCCATCGACGAGGGCCGCTGGCCCCACGAGCGCGACCAGATCAAGGGCATCGCCTTCCTGGGCGACGACGGCGCCGTGGTGGCCACCCCAGCGGAGCCCTCCATCCGGGACATCGATACTATCAAGGCGGACTGGGGCCTGCTGGACTGGAAAAAATATACCTACATCCCGCTCGGCGTGCCGGTGGCCACACCGAACATGGCCCGCGGCTGCCCCTTCACCTGCAGCTTCTGTTCCCAGTGGAAGTTCTGGCGCGACTACCGCGTGCGCAGCCCGAAGCAGATGGTGGACGAGATCGAGGAGCTGAAGAAGGTCCACGGCGTCGGCTTCTTCATCCTCGCCGATGAGGAGCCCACCATCAACCGCGCCAAGTTCATCGAGTTCTGCCAGGAGCTCATCGACCGCGACCTCGACATCCAGTGGGGCATCAATACCCGCGTCACCGACGTCATGCGCGATGAAGAGCTGTTGCCCTTCTACCGCAAGGCGGGGCTGGTGCACATTTCGCTGGGCACCGAGGCCGCGGCACAGCTGAACCTGGACCGCTTCGTCAAGGAGACCACCGTCGCGCAAAACAAGCGGGCCATCCAGTTGCTGCAGCAGAACGGCATCGTCACCGAGGCGCAGTTCATCGTGGGGCTCGAGAACGAGACCCGCGAGACCCTGGAGGAGACCTACCAGATGGTCATGGACTGGGGTGCCGACATGGCCAACTGGTCCATGTTCACCCCCTGGCCCTTCTCCGACATGTTCACCGAGCTGGGCGAGAAGGTGGAGGTGTTCGACTACTCCAAGTACAACTTCGTCTCGCCCATCATGAAGCCGGACAACATCGACCGCGCCGAGCTCCTCGATGGCGTCATGGCCAACTATCGGCGCTTCTACATGAAGCGCATGTTGTTCCAGTACCCCTGGGTGAAGGACCCCTTCCGCCGCAGGTATCTCATCGGCTGCATCAAGGCCTTCTTCAAGAGCGCCTTCGAGCGCAAGTTCTACCAGCTCGGTCAGCAGAATTACTGGGGGCCGATGTTCAAGAAGCTCATCCGCTTCGACTACGACAAGTCCGCCGCCAAGATCGAGGAGCCGGACCACAACGCCTGGAAGAAGGCCCCGCCCGCCAAGCGCCCCATCGACGGGACGGTCAAGCCCGAGGTCGTGAAAAGGCCGGCCGGCCTGAACCAGCCCAGCGGCGTCATGGCCTCCGTGAAGGCCTGCGGCGGCGCCGAGCCGGCCCATGCCGCCATGGCCTGCGGCGGCGGCGACCAACAGATGACCGAGGCGCAGATCGCCGCCTACAATGGCACCGGCGAGGTGGCGGTGCCGATCACCGCCATCGGCAAGCCAAAGGCGAAAGCGGCGGTGGCAGAGGCGGTGGCCGAGGAAGCCTAGCCATCGCCGGCCACGAGGGCCGCCGCCATCGGCCCTAGCCGGCGCCAGCGCAAACGCCCCGCCAGGGGCGTTTTTTTTGCCCTCAACAGTCAGTAATTGCGCGCGGCGTCCATTCGCATAAGCGCGTGGTCCCACGTCGGCGCTTCCCATGCGGGCTGCTGCGGCGCAAGTCCGATGGTCACGGCGCGCGCCGCAGCGCACCGCTCACCATGGCACAACCGGACGCATGCGTTGTGGGCGCCCGCGGGTACTCATGCCGGCGCCCGGTCTGCCAGACGGCCTCGGAGCACCCGCCCGTCTCCTGATGCCGCTGCCAGCGCAGCCACCGATCGCCATATCCGGGCCGTTCGGCATCGCCGCATCGATCCCTTCACGATCAGCGGGAGAACCGCACCGGCGGTCGCTGCGGCGCGCATCGCCGCCGAGCGTCGCGGTACAAACGTCACTTAATTGTCACACATAAGGCCGCGCTCCCAGCGTCTGCGCAGACGGTCACTGGGGCGGTCGCCGGGAGCTGACGTCGACCTTCGGCGTATTCAGGGAACCCCGAGGCCCTACTGCGGAGCCCGGACCCGGTCACACCCCTTGCCACAGCGATGACGGCGGCGACGGCCGTGCCACAGCCACACACAGCACCGATGGACCCGATCTTCGCCTTTCTCGACGATGCCGAGCGTGCCCAGCTGCAGGCCCTGGCGTGCGATGCGCCCCGGCCCGTGGATCCGGCCCGCACTGGCCCACACTGGCCGATGCTCGCGACGCCCAGCCATGACACCGTCAGCGGCCCCGGCTGGCTCTACGAGCGCATGCTCGACGGCGAGCGCTGCATCGCCATCCGCAGCGGTCATGAGCTCCGGCTCAATTCCCGCACGGGTCAGCGGCTGAATCAGGCCTACCCCGAGCTGGTGGAGGCCCTACTGAAGCAGCGCTGCGACGACTTCGTCGTCGACGGCGAGGTGGTGGCCTTTGACGGTGCGCACACCAGCTATCGGCGGCTCCAACAGCGCATGCGCCAGCCGGCCAAGACCTGCGAACGCATCCAGGTGGCGGTCTTTTTATACCTGTTCGACATCCCGGTCCTGCTCGGTCAGGACTGCCGTCGGTTGCCACAAGTCACACGAAAGCTGTTATTACACCGGGCGATCGACTTCGCCGACCCGCTGCGCTTCACCACACATCGCGCTGCCAACGGCGCCGATCTGCTGCGCGAGGCCTGCGAGCAGGGCTGGGAGGGGCTGATTGCCAAGCGGGCTGATGCNCCCTACGCCAACGGCCGCTCGCCAGACTGGCTCGGGCTCAAGTGTGAGCACCGCCAGGCGTTCGTCGTCGGCGGCTTCACCGAGCCCCGCGGCGGCCGCCCGGGGTTTGGCGCCTTGGTGGTGGGCTACTACCACGGTGACACTCTGGTCTGCGCTGGTAAAGTGGGCACGGGCTTCGACAACCAGACCCTGCATGACCTGCGTGTGGCGCTCGGCCGCATCGAGTGCGATATGCCGCCTTTCAAGCAGGGTCCGCTGCCGGTAGACGGACTCCATTGGGTGGCGCCGGAACTGGTGGTGGAAGTGGCGTTCACGGAGTGGACGCGGGATGAGCGGCTGCGCCATCCACGCTTTCTCGGCCTGCGCCGGGACAAGCCCGCACGCGCCGTAGTGCGCGAGAATACGATACGTGGTGGCTGAGACACGGGTGCCACGCCCGCAGCCGGGGGGGTGGCGCGCGCAGGCCAATTGCGGCGGCAACGCGCTAGGAGCCTGTCCGACTTATGGCTTCAGCAGGCTGAATT
>PR_CR_10_Liq_1_inCRDRAFT_1001551_pt1 | contig 12726 bp, 11 predicted proteins | sample PRCRCaboRojoPR_3_FD_10241 | JGI IMG/M metagenome (IMG submission 10241) | reverse complement strand
AGCGCCGTGCGCTGATCCAATCCAAAAGCCTGCACCCCCTCGTCCGGCCAATCGTGCAGTATGGTTTCGTTCGGAAACCGCGCCTCGCTGCCGAAACTCTCACGCGGGTCGATGAGAAGCGGATCATAGCCCGCGATCCGCGCCATCGGCACAAGCGCCTGCGCGATGTGCACTGCCCCCACGATAATCATCCGCAAAGGCGGGTTGTGAATGGCCACGAAGGTCTCGCCATCGTCTTCGAACCCGGACCGATCCATGCGGAAGCGATTGGCATAGCCTTCTTTGACCAAGCGCCGCTCGGCCTCCACTCCGGTTATATAGGCCACGGGAATGCGCGACTCGCGTGCCAGCACCAGATCTTCCAGAACCTCCACCGGCATGACCGAGCCGATGGGCTCCACCAAAACCCGGATCGTGCCACCACAAGCCAAGCCCACGGCGAAGGCATCCCCATCGCTCACGCCATATTCCAGCATCACGGGCTTGCCGTCCTCAATGGCATCCAACGCCTCGGCCACCACGGCCCCTTCGACACAGCCGCCCGAAACCGAACCCTCGATCTCGCCCTCGCCGGATATCGCCAGCTGGCTGCCCACCCGGCGTGGCGCGCTGCCCCATGTCTCGACAACCGTGGCCAAGGCCGCACCCTTGCCGGCGCGATGCCACGCAAGGGCGGTTTCGGGAATATCGTCAAATCGCTGTTGCATCTCTGCCTCCCCTGCGCCGCAGTATGCGGGTAGCTAGGGCGCGGTACAAATGGAAATGACCGCGACTTTGGTCGCGGCCAAGGCGCTTCGAAGCGCCTTGTCGCAAGCGCCTTCGAAGGCGCTTTACACGTGTTTTATAAACACGTGATCCAAGGCCTTTCGAAAGGCCTTGGACCATAGACAGGCAGCCGTTTTTTACTCAGCGGGGGCCACGGCCTCGCCCATACCGCGCAGGCGTTCGGGCAGGGCAAAGGCGATGACCACAAAGACCAACCCCATCACGATTCCCAGAACATCACCCGAGATATTTAGAAACGCCGGATAATCGGTGCCCGGCACCGCTCCAAGGGTCAGCTTTTCCCCCTCCAGCATCCCGGTGGCTTTCCAGGCTGGGTAAGTCACCATGTAGGCCGCCGCGCCCAACAAGCCGCCGGCGATGAAAAACAGCGCGTCCTTGCGCCCCGAGGCCGCAGCACATACCCCCGTGCCCGGACAATAACCCGCCGCGGCCCAACCCGCGCCCAGCATCAGACCACCGATGAAGACACCCACATAAGCGGTTTTCACGCTCATATGGCCCACCTCCACAAGGCCCAGCATTTGACCGCCGAACATCAGGACCGACCCTGTGCCAATGGCAAGCAAAATGGTTTTCATCAGGTGCAGGTTGGTCAAGGTCAGCATCTTGCCAATCCAATTTGGGTTGGTGGCCCCGATCCGGTCCAACACCGCCCCAAAGGCGGCACCGATGACGATAGCGAGAACAATCGAACTCATGGCTTAACCCTCCTTCCGGTAAAGCAGCATCGCGGTGGGAATGGCAGCGGCAAAGGCCCCGGCCGCAAAGATGTAGCCCGAGATCGCGGTCTGCATCATCCCGCTCATCATATGGCCCGAGGTGCAGCCCCCGGCCAGCCGCGCGCCGTAAAGCACGATGAAGCCACCCAGAAAGGCCACCGCATAGCGTTTCATCGGCGTATCGCCATAGTTGGCGTACCAGATCGCGGGTAAGCGGCGCTCATCCACGCCAACACCACCGCGCGCCATCGCCGAGAGGAAGGCCCCCAGCGCCATGGCCAGCACGAAAACGAAGCTGTAGTTCAAAGGGTTCGCGGCATTCTTGGCATATTTGCCGCCCGATTTCGCCAGATATGCGTTGCTCGAGGTATAGCCGTCATCCGTTTGGGTGATCAGTTCAGGGTTCACCGTATTGCCGACGATGGCATCAAGGATCACGAACTGCGTACTGACCCCGATGGGTTTGACCAGCAGCACGGCCCCGAAGAACACCAAGCCAAGCAAAAGCCCGCCCAGTTTCCAGTTGAGTGTCATGATATGTCCTTCCGCGGATATTTCTGGGAGAGCACATATATCAAATTCGGAATGTTTTGTTTGATTTCGATCAATAGGACCGGTCAGCCGTTCATCGCCGCCATCAATCGTGCCTTTTCACCCATGTCATCGGCATTGGATATGGCAATTGCCAATTCCTCCAGCGTGGCGATGGAATGCACCGCGCGGAAGGCGTCCACATGCGGCAACATGGCCTTGATCCCCGTCGCCTTGGGGGCGAAACCTTCCCATCTTAGCAAGGGGTTAAGCCAGATCAGGCGGCGCGAAGACAGGTGCAGCCGCTCCACCTCTTTTTCCAAAGGCGCAGCTTCGCCCCGGTCCAGCCCATCGGTAATCAGCAAAACAACCGCCCCCTGCCCCATAACCCGGCGCGACCAATCGCGGTTGAAGGCGTGCAGGCAATCGCCGATCCGGGTGCCGCCTTCCCAATCCTGCGCCTCCTTGCCGGCAGCGGCCAGCGCGGTGTCTACGTCGCGAGTCGCCAGATGGCGGGTGATATTGGTCAATCGCGTGCCAAAGGTGAAGGCATGCACCTTGGCCCAACCCGCGCCCTTCTCATTCGCCACCGCATGCAAGAAATGCAGCACCATGCGGCTGTATTGACTCATCGAGCCAGAGATATCGCAGATCACCACCAGATTGGGCCAGCGCGGGCGCGGCTTTTGCCGATGAATGCGCCGCATCTCACCCCCCCGCCGCAAAGCCGCGCGCAGGGTGGCACGGGCATCCAAACGCGCCCCACGCGCATCGGCCATCCCCCGGCGCGAGGCAAAGGGTTTCACCGGCAGGCGCAACCGCGCCAGCATCCGCTTGGCCTGTGCCACCTCCTCGGTCGACATCTGTTCGAAATCAAGGGTGCGCAGGCGTTCCTCGGTGGACATGGTGGCCGAGGCGTCGATCTCGATGACAGATTCTTCCTCGGGCTGATCGGCGAATTCGGGGATCTCCGGCTCCACCCCGTCCAACAGCGCCTCCGCCGCGCGCTTTTCGGCGGATTGGGCCACGCGCTCCTCCTGCACGCCGCGAATGGCGGGCAGCATCATGGCCATCATATGCTCCATATACCGCGGGTCGCGCCAATAAAGGCGAAAGACCTGCGCGAAAACCACGGCATGTTCGGGCTTGGAGACAAAGCAGGCCCGCAGCGTATAGAAAAAATCCGCCTTCGAGGTGAAGCCCGCCGCCTCGACCGCGCGGATGGCATCAATCACCCGGCCCGTGCCGATGGGCAACCCCGCCTTGCGCAAGGCGCGGGCGAAATGGGTGATGTTATGGGTGAGCTTGGGGTTATCGGGTAGCTCAAGATCAGGCAGTTCAACCATCAGCCCTCTTTGGGGGCCAGCCCCCAAACCCCCGGAGTATTTCGAGAAAGATGAAGCATCATGCCGGCTCCAGACTGGCCTTGGCTTCGTCCAGAATACGCTTGGCCTCGGAGCCTTGGATCTGCTGGATATCGTCCTGATACTTGAGGATCGCGCCCAGCGTGTCGGCGATGACTTCGGGGGAAAGCGAAATCACATCCAGCGCCAACAGGCACTTGGCCCAGTCGATGGTTTCCGCCACGCCGGGCTTCTTGAACAGATCCTCGGTGCGCAATCGTTGAACGAAGGCGACAACCTCGCGGCTGAGGCTCTCGGCGGCCTCGGGCGCGCGGGATTGCAGGATCTCGATCTCACGGTCAAAACTGGGGTAATCCACCCAATGATAGAGGCAGCGGCGCTTGAGGGCGTCATGTACCTCCCGCGTGCGGTTCGAGGTGACGATCACGATGGGCGGCTCCGGCGCCTTGACGGTGCCAAGCTCGGGGATGGTCACCTGAAAATCGCTCAATGCTTCCAATAGGAAGGCTTCAAACGGTTCATCTGTGCGGTCCAATTCGTCGATCAACAGGACCGGCGCGCCACCCGCCTGCGGGCGCATGGCCTGCAAAAGCGGGCGTTCGATCAGGTATTCGTCGGAAAAAAGCTCATCCTTGAGATGACCACGGTCCACGCCGCCCGCGGCCTCGGCGGTCCGGATAGCGATCATCTGTTCGGCGAAATTCCATTCGTAAACGGCCGAAGCCGAATCCAGCCCTTCGTAGCATTGCAGCCGGATCAACCGCCGACCCAAGGCCGCCGACAGGGACTTGGCAATCTCGGTCTTGCCGACACCGGCCTCGCCTTCCAGAAACAAGGGCCGCCCCAGCGTCAGCGACAAGAACACCACCGTCCCCAGATCACGGCCACAGACGTAGCCCTCGTCGGACAAAAGGCCTTGCACCTCGTCAATCGTTGTCGGCAGTGTCATGGCATCCCTCCCTTGCCCGAAGAAGAACTGCATGGGGGATTGCGCGGGGTCAAGGGCGCAAGGCCCGCACTGCGACCTTTGTCGCAACCCTAAAACCTCTTGGATTCTCCCAAATTTCGCCCAAGTTGACGCGTAGCTCTCAACGCAAAGAACGCGCCAAGCGTTGAGAATGCATTGAGGACCTTTACAGGATGCAGGACAGCCCGAACATCTTCGACACGCCGTTATCCGGCCTGAACTGGGCCGAGTGGATCGACAAGGTCGATGACCAGATTCTCGAAAACGGATTCGTCGAGTACCTGGGGGCCAAACACTTGGCCGCCTTCGTGGCTGGCAAGCCGATCCTTCTGGTCACCTTCGAGTCGCTGGATCAGGTGCAGTCCCTTTCGGGCAGCGGTCAGCCGGTGGGCTGGCACTTGGCCAAGGCGCTCGGGTGGTCGCATATGGCCATGGTCAGCGACGGCGATACTTGGTTTCGCGATCCGCGGGTCTTTGGCTTTTTCGATCGGCTGATTGATGACGGCTTCTTCGAAGGTTTCGATCAAGTCCTTTTCTACGGGGCAGGCGCGGCGGGCTATGCTGCTGCGGCCTTTTCGGTCGCCTCACCCGGCGCGCGCGTCTTGTCGGTTCAACCGCAGGCCACGCTCGATCCGCGAGTCGCCGAATGGGATGACCGGTTCCTGCATATGCGCCGCACATCGTTTGCGCAGCGCTATGGGTATGCGCCCGATATGCTGGATGCCGCCGAAGCGGCCTTCGTGCTTTATGATCCCGACATTCGGCTTGATGCGATGCATGCCGCTTTGTTCACCCGGCCCAACGTGACGAAATACCGGATGCGCCATCTGGGCGCAAATATGGAAAAGAGCCTGATGGACATGTCGCTTCTCCTGAGGATCATCGCGCAAATGAGTTCCGGCAAACTCAATGACGCCAACCTGTCCAAACTGTTCCGTGCGCGCCGCAAGCATGTGCCCTATCTCAAACGGGTCTTGCTGCGGCTGGAACGCGATGAGCGGCTCTATCTCAATGCGCGTTGGGCCCAATGGGTGCTGCGAAACTCTCCCGGGCCGCGCTTTCGCAAGTCGCTGCGCTTCGCCTATGACAAGGCCGAGGCGCGCGGCATCGACATGCCCAAGCGCGAATTCGGGTGATTTGAGGCAACGGGGCATCTGGCGCGGACCCGCGCGATTGTGTAAAGCCCTTGGCCATGACACAAAGCCTGACTCTCAAACGCCCCGACGATTGGCACCTTCACCTGCGTGACGGGGCCATGCTGCGGGCCGTCCTGCCCGAAACCACGCGGCACTTTGCCCGCGCGATCATCATGCCCAACCTCGTGCCCCCGGTGGTCACCGCCGCTGATGCCCGCGCCTACCGCGACCGGATCATCGCCGCCCGCCCCGAGGGCAGCGGTTTCACCCCGCTGATGACGCTATACCTCACCGAAGATACCGACCCGCAGGATCTGGCCGCCGCCCATGGCGAGGGGCTGATAACCGCCGTCAAACTCTATCCTGCCGGGGCCACCACCAATTCGGCCAGCGGCGTGCGCGATTTCGACAAGGTGCGCGGCGTGCTGGAAAAAATGGCCGAGATCGGCTGCCCGCTCTGCGTGCATGGGGAAGTGACCGACGCCGAGATCGACATCTTCGACCGCGAGGCCGTCTTCATCGACCGGGTGCTTGACCCCATCCGCCGGGCCACGCCGGGCCTTCGTGTGATCATGGAACATATCACCACCCGCGACGGGGTGGACTATGTCAAATCCAACGACACCGACCTTGGTGCCACGATCACCACCCATCACCTGGTGATCAATCGCAACCATATCCTCGTCGGTGGGATCAAGCCGCATTACTACTGCCTGCCCGTGGCCAAACGCGAGGAGCACCGCCTTGCCCTGCGCGCCGCCGCCACCAGCGGCGACAAACGATTCTTCCTCGGCACCGACAGCGCCCCCCATACCGACGCCAACAAGGAAAGCGCTTGTGGCTGCGCGGGCTGTTTCACCGCCACCAACACGCTGTCCATTCTTGCGCATGTGTTCGAGGAGGAAGGCGCACTCGATAAGCTCGAAGGGTTCACCTCGCGCCACGGCCCGGCCTTCTATGGCCTGCCCGAAAGCGATGACACCATCACGCTGACCAAGGGCGAGGCTGTCACCTACCCCGACCACATCATGACCGAAGATGGCCCCGTCACCGTCTTCGATCCGGGCTTCCCCCTGCACTGGCAGGTTAGCTAAGCCCCTTCTTCTGTTCCAAAATATCCCCGCCGGAGGCATGAAATCTCTGGCTCGCCGGCCGCAAAAGGACAAACCCGATGATCCCCACCGCCTACCCCGCACAAGATGAAATCGCCCGCCTCACCGCGCGCATGCTGCTGGAAATCGAGGCGGTGCATTTCAACGCCGATGAGCCGTTTACCCTGGCCTCCGGCCTGCCCTCGCCCACCTATATCGACTGCCGCAAGCTCATCAGCTTCCCGCGCATCCGCGCGACCCTGATGGATTTTCTGGCCGTCACCGTGATGCGCAACGCAGGGCTTGAGGCCTTCGACAACGTTGCCGGTGGTGAAACTGCGGGCATCCCCTTTGCCGCGCTTGTGGCCGAACGCATGGCCCTGCCCATGACCTACGTGCGCAAGAAACCCAAGGGTTACGGTCGCAACGCCCGGATCGAAGGCGCGATGAGCGAAGGGCAGCGCGTGCTTTTGGTCGAGGATCTGACCACCGATGGCGGCTCGAAAATCAGCTTTGTGGACGCCATCCGCGACACCGGCGCCAGCTGCGCCCACACGGCGGTGATCTTCTACTACGGCATCTTCCCCGAGACCGAGAAAACCCTTGGCGATCACGGCGTCACCCTGCATCACCTCTGCACATGGTGGGACGTTCTGGCCGAGGCCCGCGCGCAAGGCAGCTTTGACGCCGCCACCCTCGATGGCGTCGAATCGTTCCTCAACGATCCCCGCTCATGGCAGGCGGCGCGCAGCTGAAACTGCCGCGCAAAATCAGCTCGGAAAAAGTTAAATTGCGGCTTTGAGGTCACGCAACGTGAATTGCACCGCCTGAAATCCGCAACATGAGCCAAAAATCAGGCTGTGAACCACCAGATCATGTGTGTTACCTTATCCACAGGGTCGTCCACAGGTTTGTTCTACTTGGCGCATCCCACGCGCCACCGTATGACCATTCAATCGCGGAAAATGGGGGGACAAAATGAACGAAGTTGCAAGTTTCAATGCCACCGGCGCGCAGGTGCAGGACGCCGAAACCATGCCCCATTCCATCGAGGCCGAACAGCAGCTTCTGGGCGCGCTTCTGACCAATAACGATGTCTATGACCGCGTCGCCTCGATCATCCAGCCGCATCATTTCTACGACCCTGTTCACCAACGCATCTACGAAACCGCCGTTGCGCGTATCGCCAAGGGCAACCTTGCCTCGCCCGTGACCCTAAAGGCCTTTCTGGAAGAGGACGAAGGCCTNAAGGAACTGGGCGGTCCGGCCTATCTGGCGCGGCTGGCCGGNGCGGCGATCTCGGCTTTTGCCGTGCGCGATTACGCGCAGATGATTCACGATATGGCCNTACGGCGCGAATTGATCGCCCTTGGCCATGATATCGCGGGCAAGGCCTTGCAGGCCGATGTGGATAGCGAGCCCAAGGANCANATNGTCGAGGCCGAACAGAAGCTCTACAANCTCTCCGAACAGGGACAGGCCGAATCGGGTTTCCAGAGTTTCCTGCGTGCGGTCACCGACGCGGTGAACGTGGCCAACGCCGCCTATCAGCGGGATGGCGGGCTGGCCGGGATTTCGACCGGGCTGGCGGACATGGACCGCAAGCTGGGCGGCCTGCACAAATCAGACCTTCTTATTCTGGCCGGACGGCCGTCGATGGGCAAAACCTCCCTGGCCACGAACATCGCCTTCAATATCGCCAAGGCATACAAGCGCGGCGCCCTGCCCGACGGCACCGAGGGTGCCATCGAAGGTGGCGTCGTGGGCTTTTACAGCCTTGAGATGAGCGCCGAGCAGCTGGCGGCCCGGGTACTGTCGGAAGCCTCCGAAGTGCCGTCGGAACAAATCCGCCGTGGCGACATGACCGAGGCCGAGTTCCGCCGCTTCGTGGATGCCGCCAAAACCTTGGAATCCTGCCCGCTTTACATCGACGACACCCCCGCCTTGCCGATCAGCCAACTGGCCGCGCGGGCACGCCGCCTGAAGCGGACACATGGCTTGGACGTGCTGATGGTCGACTACCTTCAGCTTGTCCGCGCCGCCAGCGCCAAGGACAGCCGCGTCAACGAGATTTCCGAAATCACCCAAGGCCTCAAGGCCATCGCCAAGGAACTTGATATCCCGGTGATCGCCCTGTCGCAGCTCTCGCGCCAAGTGGAAAGCCGCGACGACAAGCGCCCACAGCTTTCGGACCTGCGCGAATCCGGCTCGATCGAACAGGACGCCGACGTGGTGATGTTCGTCTTCCGCGAGGAATACTACGTCGAACGCGAAAAACCCTCCGACGACCGGCTGGAGGAAATGGCCGCGTGGCAAGAACGGATGGAGCGCCTGCACGGCAAGGCCGAGGTGATCATCGGCAAGCAACGGCACGGCCCGATCGGCAGTGTCGAGCTCAGCTTCGAAGGCCAGTTCACCCGCTTCGGCAACCTCGTTCAACCGTGGCAACAAGGCGGCGATCAGGACTTCTGAGGCACGGGCAGGCCCCGGCGGGCCGCCTTTTCACTTGACCCCCTCGTGCATCCTGTCAAAACCCACTCCCATGAGCACCGCGACCCTGACCATCGACCTTGACGCGATCCGCGCCAATTGGCGCGCTTTGGATGCCGTGATGACCGGCGAAACCGCCGGCGTCGTCAAGGCCAATGCCTACGGGCTTGGCGCCGCCAAGGTGGCGCGCGCCTTGGCCCGCGAAGGGGTGCGCACATTCTTTGTCGCCATGGCCGAGGAAGGCGCGGCCCTGCGCGCCGAACTTGGCCCCGGCCCCACCATCAACGTCTTTTCCGGCCATATGGCGGGCGATGCCGATATGATCGGCGATTGCGATCTGGTCCCGATGATCAATTCCATCGACCAGATGATCCGCCATGTCGAGGCCCTGCCGGGCCATGCCTTCGGGGTACAGCTTGATTCCGGCATGAACCGCCTTGGCATGGAGCCCGGCGAATGGGCCGCCATGCGCGATGTGGCCTTGGAACAGAGCCCGGCCTTGATCATGTCGCACCTTGCCTGCGCCGATGAGCCGGAACACGAGATGAACGCCCATCAATTGGGTGCTTTCCAGGCCATGACCGCCGAGACCGGTGTGCCGCTGTCCTTTGCCAATACCGGCGGCATCCTCATGGGCCCCGAGTATCATTTCGATCTCGCGCGTCCGGGCATCGGTCTTTATGGTGGCTTGCCCTTTGCCGATGCCCAGCCTGTCGTCACGCTGGACATCCCCGTCATTCAATGCCGCGACCTGATCCCCGGCGAAACCGTCGGCTACGGCAACAGCTTCACCTCCACCCGCCCGATGCGGGTGGCAACCATCAGCGCAGGCTATGCCGATGGCATCATTCGCGCGATGGGGCCCAAGACGCATCTTTGGGCCGAGGGGGTGACATGCCCGGTCGTGGGCCGCATATCCATGGACCTGATCGGCGTCGATGTAACCGACCTTGGCCATGACCCCAAATCGCTCGAACTTCTGGGCCGGCATAACACCATCGACACGCTGGCCGATAACGCCGGCACCATCGGCTATGAAATCCTGACCTCCTTGGGGGACCGGTACAGCCGCAGGTATCTTGGCGGATGAACTGGATCTTGCACCTACTGGCCGCCCTTGGCCGCAATGTGCTGTCGGCGCTCGCCATGATCGGGCGCGTGACGCTTTTTGCCACCGATACCGTCAGCCATCTGTTCCGCCCGCCTTTCTATGCGCGCGAGTTCGGCCATGCCCTGATCCAGATCGGCTGGCTCTCGCTTCCCGTCGTGGGCATGACGGCGCTCTTCACGGGCGGGGCGCTGGCCTTGCAAATCTACGCGGGCGGGTCGCGGTTCAATGCCGAAACCGTGGTGCCCTCCATCGTCGCCATCGGCCTCACGCGTGAGCTTGGGCCGGTGCTGGGCGGCCTCATGGTGGCGGCGCGCGTGGCTTCCTCCATCGCCGCCGAAATCGGCACGATGAAAGTGACCGAACAGATCGACGCGCTGACCACCCTCTCCACGAACCCGATGAAATACCTCACCCTACCGCGCGTTCTGGCGGCCACGCTGGCCGTGCCGGTTCTGGTCGGCGTGGGCGACGTGATCGGCATCATGGGCGGCTTTCTGGTGGGCGTCGGGCGGCTTGATTTCGGCGCGGGCACCTACCTGCACAATACAATTGATTTCCTTGAGGCATGGGACGTGGTTTCGGGCCTGATCAAGGGCGCAGCCTTCGGCTTCATCGTGGCGCTCATGGGGTGCTATTTCGGCATGCACTCAGGCCGCGGCGCGCAGGGCGTGGGCCGCGCCACCAAGGCCGCCGTGGTCGCCGCCAGCGTGCTGATCCTCGCCTCCAACTACCTGCTCACCGAACTCTTCTTCTCGGCATGACACAGGCCCTCGCCATATCCCGAAAGCCCCGCCCTTCTTCTGGCCCTGAATATCCCGGGGTCTGGGGCAGCGCCCCAGCGGCTTGCCAAGCGGAGCCTCACCCATGATCGAGCTCAAAGACGTCCACAAAGCCTTTGGCAACAACCGGGTTCTTCAAGGGGTCAACCTGAAGATCGAAACCGGTACCTCCATGGTCATTATCGGCGGCTCGGGCACTGGCAAATCGGTGGCGCTGAAATGCATCCTTGGTCTGATCCACCCTGACAGCGGTGAGATCACGCTGGATGGCAAGGACGTCACCAAGGGCGACCGCGATGCCTTCCTCGCCCGCTTCGGCATGCTCTTCCAGGGCGGGGCGCTGTTTGATTCGCTGCCCGTCTGGCAAAACGTCGCCTTCCGCCTACTGCGCGGCTCGCTCAAACGCCCCAAGGACGAGGCCCGCGAGATTGCCATCGAAAAGCTGCGCCGCGTCGGCCTCACTCCCGAACAGGCCGATAAATTCCCCGCCGAACTGTCGGGCGGCATGCAAAAGCGCGTCGGCCTCGCCCGTGCCATCGCCGCCGAGCCCGAAATCATCTTTTTCGATGAACCCACCACCGGGCTCGACCCGATCATGTCGGGCGTGATCAACGACCTCATTCGCGAGATCGTCGTCGAAATGGGCGCCACCGCCATGACCATTACCCACGACATGACCAGCGTGCGCGCGATTGCCGACAACGTGGCGATGCTGCACGATGGCGTCATACAATGGACCGGCGCCGTAGGCGACATGGACAACTCGGGCGATCCCTACCTCGATCAGTTCATCCACGGCCGCGCCGAAGGCCCGATCGAAGCGGTCCGCTGAGCCGCGTTTTCTTGCAAAGAAAACGGTCCGAAATCTTTGCAAGATTTCGACGCCGCCCCAAGTCTCGCAATCTTGCGGTTTTCCATCCCATGCAACCCCGCTACCCTTTCCCCAACGGCCACTTGCAACATTGCTGCAATGATTGCTAATTAAACACGCGTTCAATTACATGCCGCCGGGAGGAGACGCAGATGGATTTCGGCTTGAGTGAAGAGCAAACCGCCATTTTCGACATGGCCCATGCCTTCGGACAGGACAATATCGCCCCCCACGCCCAGAAATGGGAGCGCGAGGGCACCATCCCGAAAGAGCTTTGGCCGCAGATCGCCGAACTGGGCCTTGGCGGCATCTACGTCAGCGAAGACTCCGGCGGCTCGGGCCTCTCGCGGCTCGACTCGACCCTGATTTTCGAGGCGCTTTCGATGGCCTGCCCCTCGGTCGCGGCGTTTCTCTCGATCCACAACATGTGCGCCAAGATGATCGACACCTTCGGCAGCGATGAGATGAAAGCGCGGGTACTGCCCAAGGCCCTGACCATGGAAACCGTGCTCTCCTACTGCCTGACCGAACCGGGGTCAGGCTCGGACGCCTCAGCACTCAAAACCCGCGCCGAACGCACCAACGAAGGTTACACGCTCAACGGCACCAAGGCCTTTATCTCGGGCGGTGGCTACTCGGATGCTTACGTTGTCATGGTCCGCACCGGCGAAGATGGCCCCAAGGGCATTTCCACCGTNTATGTCGAGGATGGCACACCGGGGCTTAGCTTTGGGGGGCTAGAGGACAAGATGGGCTGGCGCAGCCAACCCACCGCCCAAGTGCAATTCGACAATTGCAACATTTCCGCCGATAATTTGCTGGGCGAAGAGGGTAAAGGCTTCACATATGCGATGGCGGGCCTAGATGGCGGCCGTTTGAAC
>PR_CR_10_Liq_1_inCRDRAFT_1001550_pt1 | contig 12727 bp, 12 predicted proteins | sample PRCRCaboRojoPR_3_FD_10241 | JGI IMG/M metagenome (IMG submission 10241) | reverse complement strand
ATCTCGCGGAAGTTGGTGCGGGTGATGGTCGTGGGCTTGCCGGCGTGTTCCGGCTCGAGATCCACCTCGAGCGCGATGTCGTAGATCATCGGCCCCGGTTCACGCAGATAGGGCAGAAGCTCCACCTCGCGTTCGGGGGTCGAGGTGCGGAACGGCTCCAGCGCGGCCTTGGTCACGATCCAGGGGCCGATCGTCGTCGCCGTCGCCTTGGCCTGGAAGGGGCCGAGCGGCTGGTATTCCCAGGCCTGGATGTCGCGCGCCGACCAGTCGTTCAGAAGCACGTAGCCGAAGATCATGTCGTCGGCCTGGCTGACCGTCAACGGGCGGCCCATCTCCGACGACTGGCCGACCACGGCCCCCATTTCCAGCTCGAAGTCGAACCGTTTGCACGGGCCGAAATAGGGCACCTCGGCCGTGGGCGGTTTCAGCTGGCCCAGCGGGCGGTGGATCTCGGTGTCCGAGACAACGACCGTCGAGGCGCGGCCGTTATAGCCGATCGGGATGTGCAGCCAGTTCGGCGGCAGCGCGTTCTCGGCGCCGCGGAACATGGTGCCGACATTGGTCGCGTGGTTCCGGCCGGCGTAGAAATCGGTGTATTCCGACACCACGAGCGGCATGTGCAGATCCGCCTCGGCCATGGGCACCAGTGCCTTCTCGCGCAGCGCCGCGTCGTCGCGCAGCGCCGGGTCGCCATCGGCCTTCAGCAGCTCGATCAGGCGGGCGCGCAGGGCGTCCCACGCCTTGGGCCCGAGTTCCATGAAATCGTTCCAGAACGGCATGTCGAAGACCGCCACCTCGTCCGGGGTGACGAGTCCCGCCTCTTCGAGCACGGCCATGTCGAGGATCATGTCACCGATCGCGACACCGCAGCGCGGCGTCCCGTCGGAAACCGAGAACACCCCGCAAGGCAGGTTGTTCAGGGGAAAGTCCGTCTCGGCGGAGTTCGCGCTCTCCACCCAGCTTTGCAATAGGGCCACGGGGCCTCCCTCGTCTGTCTGTTTCCGAGAAGTCGAGCGCCCCGGCCCGGCGGGCCGGGGCGCGATCCGGTTCTACTTGATGCCCGGCGTGCCGTCGAATTTCTTCTCCAGCCCGTCCCAGCAGTCGATATAGGTTTCCTGCAGCGGCGCCTCGGTCGCGGCGAACTCGGTCAGGTGCTGCGGGAAGCGGGTCTCGAACATGAAGGACATGGTATTGTCCAGCTTCTCCGGCCCCAGCTCGGCGTTGGACGCACCCTCGAAGGCATCGCGGTCCGGGCCATGCGGCAGCATCATGTTGTGCAGCGACATGCCGCCCGGCACGAAGCCCTCGGGCTTGGCGTCGTAGATGCCGTAGATGTTGCCCATCAGCTCGGACATGATGTTCTTGTGGTACCAGGGCGGACGGAAGCTGTGCTCGGCCACCATCCAGCGCTCGCGGAACAGCACGAAGTCGATATTCGCGGTGCCCTCGACGCCCGAGGGCGCGGTCAGCACGGTGAAGATCGACGGATCGGGATGGTCGAACAGGATCGCGCCAACCGGGCTGAAGGTCCGCAGGTCGTACTTGCAGGCGGCGTAGTTGCCATGCCAGGCCACCACGTCCAGCGGGCTGTGCGGGATCTCGGTGGCGTGGAACTGGCCGCACCATTTCACCACCACGCGGCTCGGCACCTCGCGGTCCTCGAAGGCCGCGACCGGCGTCTTGAAATCGCGCGGATTGGCCAGGCAGTTCGCGCCGATCGGGCCGCGGTTCGGCAGGTCGAACTTGGCGCCGTAATTCTCGCAGACGAAACCGCGCGCCGGGCCGTCGACAAGCTCGACGCGGAAGACCATGCCGCGCGGCAGGATCGCGATTTCCTTGGGCTCGAGATCGATGATGCCGAGCTCGGTGTAGAAGCGCAGGCGCCCTTCCTGCGGCACCACCAGCAGCTCGCTGTCGGCAGAGTAGAAATACTCGTCCTCCATCGACTCGGTGATCAGGTAGATATGCGCCGCCATGCCGACCTGGGTATTGACGTCGCCCGCGGTCGTCATGGTCCGCATGCCGGTGAGGAAGGTCAGCCTTTCCTCGGCATGGGGCACCGGATCCCAGCGATACTGCCCGAGAGAGATCACGTCCTCGACGATGTGCGGGGCGGAGCGGAAATAGGGCAGGTCGATCCGGGTGAACCGGCCGGTGTGCTTCACCGACGGCCGGATGCGGTAGCACCAGGTTCGCTCGTTCTGGCCGCGGGGCGCGGTGAAGGGCGTGCCCGAAAGCTGCTCGGCATAGAGACCGTAATTGCATTTCTGCGGGCTGTTCTGGCCTTGCGGCAGCGCGCCCGGCAGCGCCTCGGTCTCGAAGTCGTTTCCGAAGCCCGGCATGTAGCCCTCGACTGTGCCGGTGGTCTCGGCGGCCTTCACCATCTCGCGGGGGGATGTCTCGATGTTCATTGCGCGTTTCCTCCATGCGAAAGCATGTCTCGCCGCATATGCCCGGCATATGCGTGATTCCCGTGCGGACCATATCGTTGCATTTGCAACGATGTCAAGAAATCCGCGCCGGCCCACCCCCGGCGCCGGGCGTCGCGGATCACCGTGAACGCGAAGCGCGGCACCACGGGGCGGATCAGTTCCTGGGCTTCCGCTTCGCCCGGCCGTTCTTGCGAATCCAGGCCGCCAGCGACCTCACGTCGATCGCGATCACCGCGACGCCCAGGGGCAGCATCCAGAACCCCAGCACGGGCAGCGCCCCGAACACGCCACCGACCATCAAAAGCAACCCGACCACCGCGCGCAGACCGGGCGGCACGCGCCGCCGCACCCAGTCCATCACGCCGTTCCAGGCGCGCCGGGCCCGTTCGGTCCTCTTGCCTTTCTTCCGGTCCATCCGCGACATCTAGGGCCGCGGACCCGGCGATGCAAAGCACCGCATCACGTCCAGTCCAGAACGACCTTGCCGCTGGACCCGGACCGCATCGCGGCGAAGCCTTTCTCGTAATCGGCCACGGGAAAGCGGTGGGTGATGACCTTTCGCACGTCGAGCCCGTTCTGCAGCATCGCGATCATCTTGTACCACGTCTCGAATATCTCGCGCCCGTAGATGCCCTTGATCGTGATCGCCTTGAACACGATCCGGGTCCAGTCGACCGGCGCGGGCCTGGGCGGGATGCCCAGCATCGCGATCCGCCCGCCCATGACCAGCGCCTCCACCATCTGGTCGAAGGCCGCCGGCGCGCCCGACATCTCGAGCCCGACGTCGAAACCCTCGGTCATGCCGAACTCGGCCATGACCGTGCGCAGGTCGGTCTCCGCCGGGTTCACGGGCCGGATATCGGCGACGCGGCCGGCCAGCGCGAGGCGGTCGGGGTTTATGTCGGTGATGACGACATGGCGCGCACCGATATGGCGGGCGACCGCACCGGCCATGATGCCGATCGGCCCCGCCCCGGTGATCAGGACGTCTTCGCCCACCAGGTCGAAGGACAGCGCCGTGTGCACGGCGTTGCCGAGCGGATCGAGGATCGCGCCGATCTCGTCGTCGATGTCGTCGGGCAGCGGTACCACGTTGAATGCCGGCAGGCGCAGGTATTCGGCAAAGGCCCCGGGTTCGTTCACGCCGATCCCGCGCGTCTCGGGATCGAGGTGAAACCGCCCGGCACGGTATTGCCGCGAGTGATGCCCGATCAGGTGACCCTCGCCCGAGCATCGCTGGCCGATCTCGAGATCCTCCACCGAGCGGCCGATCTCGACGATCTCGCCGGCGAATTCATGGCCGGTGACAAGCGGCACGGGAACCGTAGCCCGCGCCCAGTCGTCCCAGTTCCAGATATGGATGTCGGTGCCGCAGATCCCGGTCTTGTGAATGCGGATCAGGACGTCTTCGGGGCCGATCTCCGGCACCGGTTCGCGCTGCAGCCACAGGCCTTCGCGCGGCGCGGCCTTCACCAGCGCCTGCATCGTGTTCGCGCGCGTCATATCGCCCCCACGTGCCGGCCGGCACTGGAAAACGCCGCGAGCGCGCGGTCGAGATCCGCGCGGGTCAGCGCCGCGTTCATCTGCGTCCGGATACGCGCCGTGCCCTTCGGGACAACCGGGTAGAAGAACCCGGCGGCATAGACACCCTCTGCAAAGAGCGCGCGCGCCATGTCCTGGGCCAGCCGCGCGTCACCCAGCATGACCGGCACGATGGGATGCTCGCCCGGCAACAGGTCGAACCCCAGCGCCGTCAGCCCCTCGCGCCAGTAGGCGGCGTTCTCGAAGAGCCGCGCGCGCAGGTCGTCGCCGGCCTCCACCAGGTCAAGCGCGGCGAGGCCCGCCGCCAGCACCGCCGGCGGCAGGGCGTTGGAAAAGAGATAGGGCCGCGAGCGCTGGCGCAGCATCTCGATCACCGGTTTCGGCCCGGCGGTGTAGCCGCCGATGGCCCCGCCCAGCGCCTTGCCGAGCGTGCCAGTCAGGATATCGACCCGGTCGGCCACGCCGTGATGGGCCGGCGTACCTGCGCCGCGCGGACCCATGAACCCGGTGGCATGGCAGTCATCCACCATCACCAGCGCGTCGTGGCGCCGGGCGAGATCGGTGATCTCCGGCAGCTTCGCCAGGTAGCCATCCATGGAAAACACCCCGTCCGTGGCGATCATCACGAAACGCGCGCCGTCGGCGCGGGCCTCGGCCAGCCGGCTCTCAAGCGCATCCATGTCGGAATTCGCATAGCGGTAGCGCCGCGCCTTGCAGAGCCGGATACCGTCTATGATCGAGGCATGGTTCAGCGCGTCCGAGACGATCGCGTCCTCGGGGCCGAGCAACGGTTCGAACAGCCCGCCATTGGCGTCGAAACAGGCGGCGTAGAGGATCGCGTCCTCCGTCCCGAGGAAGGCGGCGAGCCGGTCCTCCAGCGCGCGGTGCAGGTCCTGCGTGCCGCAGATGAAGCGCACGCTGGCCATGCCGTAGCCGTGATCGTCCATCGCGGACCTGGCAGCCGCGATCAGGTCCGGGTGATCGGCCAGCCCCAGGTAGTTGTTGGCGCAAAGATTGAGCACGTCTCGCCCGCCCACCGTGACATGCCCGCCCTGCGGCGAGGTGATGAGGCGCTCGTGCTTCATCAGCCCGTCGGACTCGATCCCGGCAAGCCCGTCCCGCAGATGGTCCAGAAAATCGGTCATCAACGCCTCCACCGTTCCGGAACAGCATAACGGACAGATGGGCCGGCGATGCAACAGTCGTGACGGGAACGGGGAAAATTCCCGGGAAACCGCGCTGGCCGCCGCATCCCGGGCCGCGCCACATGCACCCGCAACACGTCGCTTGACGCGACCGGTGCATTTGCAATGATCGCGGGCATGAGCGGCTTCGACCTCGACGGGTTTCTTCCCTACCAGCTTACGGTCCTTGCGGGACGCATGAGCCGGGCGTTCTCGGAACGCTACCGGCAGAAATTCGGAATCTCGATCCCCGAATGGCGGGTCGTCGCCCATCTGAGCCAGACCGGCCCGGTGAGCGTGCGCGAGATCTTCGAGCGGGTGGACATGGACAAGTCCAAGGTCAGCCGCGCGGCGGCACGGCTCGAGGTCGCGGGCTATGTCACCAAGCGCCCACATCCCGAGGACCGCCGTCTCGTGGAGCTTTCGCTCAGCGACAAGGGCAAGGCGATGATGGCGGAACTCGGCCCCATCGCCGACAGCTTCGAAACCGAAATGCTGGGTGAACTCGGCCCCGAGGCGGAAGACTTTCGCCGGGCCGTTCGGCGGCTCCTGGAGATGACCGGATGAGCGTCGTGCTTTACGATTACTGGCGCAGCTCGGCGGCCTACCGGCTGCGGATCGCGCTCGGGCTGCTGGAGATTCCGCACGAGGTCGTGCCGGTCAACCTTCTGACGGGTGAGCATCGCGGCCCCGAGAACCTGGCGCGGAATCCGCAGGGGCTCGTCCCGACGCTGGAAATCGACGGGCGGACCATGACCCAGTCGCTGTCGATCCTCGAATATCTCGACGAAACGCGCCGGGCGGGCTTCCTGCCCGAAGACCCGGCCGGACGCCAGCGTGTGCGGGCGCTCTCCTACGCCATCGCGATGGAAATCCACCCGGTCTGCAACCTGTCCGTGGCGAAATACGCCGCCGAACACTCCGGCGGTGGCGTGACCATGCAAGGCTGGATGCAGCAGTTCATCCCGCGCGGCCTGGCCGGGGTCGAACGGATGCTCGGCGACGGGATGGCCGGCACCTTCTGCCATGGCGACGGGATCGGCATGGCGGATATCTGCCTCGTCCCGCAGATCTACAATGCCCGGCGCTGGGAAGTGGATCTGACGCCGTTTCCCCGAAGCTGCGAAATCATGGCGAACCTCGAAGACCTCGCGGCGGTCCGCGCCGCCCACCCAGACAATCACAAACCGGATGACTGACCCATGACCGACATCGTAATCCTGGACGGCGCGCGCACCGCGATCGGCACCTTCGGCGGCACCCTGGCCGGGACACCGCCTATCCAGCTCGGCGCCCACGCGGCGCGGGCCGCGCTCGACCGTGCAGGGGTGGAGGGCAGCCAGATCGGCCAGGTCGCCTTCGGCCACGTGATCAACACAGAGCCCCGCGACATGTATCTCTCGCGCGTCGCCGCGATGGAGGCCGGCATCCCGGAAACGACGCCGGCAATGAACGTGAACCGGCTCTGCGGCTCCGGCGCGCAGGCGGTGGTGTCGGTCGTGCAGGCGCTGATGCTGGGCGACGCCGATTTCGGCCTTGCCGGCGGGGCCGAGAACATGAGCCGCTCGCCCTACATCCTGCCCCAGGCCCGCTGGGGCCAGAAAATGGGCGACACCGGCGCGCAGGACATGATGCTGGGCGCGCTCAGCTGCCCGTTCGGCACCGGGCATATGGGCGTCACGGCGGAAAACGTCGCCGCCGAGCACGGGATCAGCCGCGACGATCAGGACGCTTTCGCGCTCGAGAGCCAGGCCCGTGCCGCCCGCGCCATCGCCGGGGGCCGCTTCGCCGACCAGATCGCCCCGATCGAGGTCCGGGTGAAACGCGACACGGTCGCCTTCGCCACCGACGAGCATCCCAAGCAGACGACCGCCGAGGCGCTCGCCGGGCTCCGGCCGGTTTTCCAGAAAGACGGGACCGTGACCGCCGGCAATGCCAGCGGCATCAATGACGGCGCGGCGGCGCTGGTTCTGGCCCGCGCCGAGGCCGCCGAGAAGGCCGGGCTGAAGCCGAAGGCACGGCTTCTCGGCTATGCCCATGCCGGCGTCCGGCCAGAGGTGATGGGGATCGGCCCGGTTCCGGCGGTCGAGCGCCTGCTGGCGCGCACCGGCCTCTCGGTCGCGGATTTCGACGTGATCGAATCCAACGAGGCCTTCGCCGCGCAGGCGCTGGCGGTCAACAAGGGGCTCGGCCTCGACCCGGCGAAGGTCAATCCCAACGGCGGCGCCATCGCGCTCGGCCACCCGGTGGGCGCGACCGGCGCCATTCTCGCGGTCAAGGCGCTCTACGAGTTGGAGCGGACCGGCGGGCGGTACGCATTGGTGACCATGTGCATCGGCGGCGGACAGGGAATCGCGCTCGCCCTGGAACGGCTCTGAGCCATCGGGCGGCGGGCACCGACCGGATGACCGGCGCGCCCCGCGCCGGCGCCGTTTCCGTTTCCGTTTCCCGGGGACACGGGAATTTTCTGCGCCTGACTTGATTCAGATCAATTGCAATATGACTATGTATATATACATAGGCAGCAATGAATGTATCAGGAGGCAACCATGTCACTCTCACTGCCCCGCATGGGCGATAAATACTCGCCCCTCTACTTCCTCGCCTCGCTTGGCGCAGGCGGGCTTACCGTCACCTTCTTCATGTACCTGATGTTCTGGGTGCCGCATCCGGGTCAGCCCGTCCCGGTCTTCGAGGACCTGATGGCCGCCTTCGCCACCGGCGGGCCGCTGATGCAGGCCACGATCGCCGCGGCCATGGCCGGGATCGCGGTCTTCGCCTTCCTGAACATCCGCTACCTGGTCTGGAACCTCCGCTCCTATGCCGCCTTCGCCGAGACCGATGCCTTCCGGGCCCTCAGGCAGTCCAACGCCGAGACCCAGATCCTTGCGATGCCGCTGGCGCTCGCCATGTCGGTGAATGTCGGCTTCATCCTCGGCCTGGTCTTCGTGCCGCAGCTCTGGACGGTCGTGGAATACCTCTTCCCCATGGCGATTCTCGCCTTCCTCGCCATCGGCTATCTCGCCTTCCGCCAGATCGGCGGCTTCCTCGGCCGCGTTCTCGTCAAGGGCGGCGGCTTCAGCCACAAGGCCAACAACTCCTACGCGCAGCTCCTGCCGGCTTTCGCGCTCAGCATGGTGGGCGTCGGCCTCGCCGCGCCCGCCGCGATGAGCACCACGCCGCTGGTCGCCGGCATCTCGATCATCGCCTCGACCTTCTTCCTGGCGGCGGCCCTGATCTACGGCGCGGTGGCGCTGGTTCTGGGCGTCCATGCCATGATGGAACACGGTGCGGCCGAGGAAGCGGCGCCGACGCTGATGGTCGTGATCCCGATCCTGACGGTGCTCGGCATCCTGATGCTGCGCCAGGAGCACGGCCTGCACGTCCATTTCGGCGTCGAGGGCGCGGCGGGCGACACGCTGGCCTTCCTGGGCAGCCTTCTCTCGGTGCAGGTGCTGTTCCTGATGCTGGGGCTGCTGGTGCTGAACGGGCAGGACTACGCCCGCAAGTATCTCTCGGCCGGGGGCAAGCGATCGCCCGGGTCCTACGCGCTGGTCTGCCCGGGCGTCGCGCTCAGCGTGATGCTGCACTTCTTCGTCAACAAGGGCCTCGTCGGGGCCGGCATCATCGCCCAGTTCGGCATCGCCTACTGGGGGCTGACCGCCATAGCGCTCGGCTTCCAGGTCGCGATGATCGCGCTGGTTTTCTGGCTGAACCGGCTGCATTTCGCCCCCGAGGCGGGCGCGCGGGCCATCCCGGCGGAGTGACCCGGTCGCGATCTCGCGGAACGGGCGTCCCCGGCGGGCGCCCGTTTCTCTTTCAGCCGGCGCCCCCGGCCGCTAGGATCGCCCGGCCAGCGGCGAAGGGGGCCAGATGATCCGCACCGTCACCATTCTTCTCGGCTTCCAGCTCCTGGGCGAGGTCATCGCCCGGGGCCTGGGTCTCATCGTGCCCGGCCCGGTCATCGGCATGGCCCTGCTTCTGGCGCTGCTCTGGACCCGCCCCCGCCTCGCCGGGTCGATCATGCCGACCGCGCAGGGGCTGCTGGCGCATCTCTCGCTGCTCTTCGTGCCGGCGGGTGTCGGCGTGGTGGGACATGCCGGCGCCCTGGGCGCCGAAGGCCCCGCGATCGTCATCGCGCTCGTCGCCAGCACGGTCCTGGCGATTGCCGTCGGTGCGCTGGTCTTCACCGGGGTCGCACGGCTGACCGGGGACGGCGATGACTGACTTCACCGAAATCTGGAGCTACCTGGCCGAAACGCCGCTGCTCTGGCTGGCGGCCACGCTCGGCGCCTATGTCATCGGCGATGCGCTGCACCGCCGCGCAGGCGGCACCCCGCTGGTGAACCCGGTTCTCGTCGCCGTGGTCATCCTGGCCGCGGCGCTTGCCCTGACCGGCACGCCCTACGCCACCTATTTCGAAGGCGCGCAATTCGTCCATTTCATGCTGGGCCCGGCCACGGTGGCGCTGGCCGCGCCGCTGCACGCGAACCTCGCCAAGGTGCGGAAATCGGCCGTGCCCATGGCGGCGGGCCTGCTGGCCGGGTCCGGCACCGCGATCCTGTCCGCGCTCGGCATCGCCTGGGCCCTTGGCGTCGACGCGGCGACGCTGGCCGCGCTCGCGCCGAAATCGGCCACCGCGCCGGTGGCGATGGGCGTGTCGGAGGCGCTCGGCGGCTCACCCACGCTGACGGCCGTGATGGTGATCTTCACCGGCATCACCGGGGCGATCCTGGCCGCGCCGGTTCTGAACGCGCTCCGGCTCCGCGACTGGCGGGCCCGCGGTTTCGCCACCGGCGTGGCGTCGCACGGAATCGGCACCGCGCGGGCCTTCCAGGTCGACGAGACCGCGGGCGTCTTCGCCGGCGTCGGCATGGGGCTGAACGCGATCCTGACCGCGCTCCTCGCGCCGCTTGTGCTGGCGCTCTTCGTCTGAGGGCCGCGGTTTCGCGCGCCCTGCGCGCGAGGATATTTGGACCACTTGGAAGGGGCAGGCCGCGCGCACCCTCCAAGTGGCGGAAATATCCCCGCCGGAGGCATGAACCGCCGCGCAGCGGCGATACCGTCAGCCGCGCGCCCTGACCTCGGACAGGGTCTGCGCCGTGGACAGGGCCTCCGGGTCGAGCTTCAGCTCGATGATCGCTGGCACCCCGGCGGCGAGCGCCCGGTCCAGCGCGGGCGCGAACGCGGCCTGTGTCTCGACGGTTTCGCCATGTCCGCCATGGGCCCGGGCCAGCGCCGCGAAATCGGGATTGGCCAGCGTGGTGCCGCTGACGCGGCCGGGATAGGCGCGCTCCTGGTGCATGCGGATCGTGCCGTAGATCCCGTTATTCGCCACGATCACCACGATATTGGCGCGGTATTGCATCGCGGTGGAGAATTCCTGCCCCGTCATCTGGAAACAGCCATCCCCCGCGAAGCAGATCACCGGGCGGTCGGGGTGGGCCAGCTTGGCCGCGACGGCCGCCGGCAGGCCGTAGCCCATCGAGCCGGAGGACGGGGCCAGTTGCGTGCCATGTTCCCGGAAGCGGTGGTAGCGGTGAACGAAGGCGGCGTAGTTGCCGGCCCCGTTCGTCAGGATCGCCTCCCGCGGGAGAACCTCGCGCAGGTGGCAGACCGCGTCGGCCATCCGCACCGCGCCGGGCAGGTCCACGGGCGTCTGCCAGTGCAGGTAGTCCTCGCGCGCGGCGTGGCGCCAGTTCACCCAGGCCGGCGCCGCCGGCGCGCTGTTTCCGGCCAGTTCGGCGACCAGCGCCGGCGCCGGCGCGGCCAGCGCGATATCGGGACGATAGACGCTGCCGGGCGTATCCGGATCCGGGTGTACGTGCAGGATGGACTTGCCGGGTTCGGCGGGATCCACATGGGCGTAGCCGCCGGTCTCGATGTCGCCGAGACCGGCGCCCAGAACCAGCAGGCAATCGGCCTCGCGCAGCCGGAGCGCGAGACGCGGGTTCATGCCGACACCCAGATCCCCGGCATAGCAGGGGTGGTCGTTGTCCATGTAGTCCTGGCGCCGGAACGCCACGGCGACCGGAAGGTCCCAGGCCGCCGCGAAGCGTTCGAGATCGGCCGCCGCGGCGCCGGACCAGGCCGGGCCGCCCGCGATGACGAGCGGCCGCTCGGCCCGTGCGAGCGCCCCGGCGATACGCGCCGCATGGGCCGGCGCGACCGCCTGGTCCGGGCGCGTCGCCCGGGCGAGATTGCCGACCACGGCCTCGGCGGACAGCATGTCCTCGGGCAGGGCCAGCACCACCGGCCCCGGCCGCCCCGATACCGCCAGATGGAAAGCGCGGCCGACATATTCCGGGATGCGGTGCGGATCGTCGATCTCTGCCACCCATTTCGCCAGCGGTGCGAAGAAGCGGCGATAGTCCACCTCCTGGAAGGCCCCGCGGTCACGGTGGCCCCGTGCGATCTGTCCCACCAAGAGCACCATGGGCGCGGCGTCCTGCATCGCGACATGAACCCCGGCAGAGGCGTTGGTCGCGCCCGGCCCGCGGGTGACGAGGGCGACGCCGGGCGCGCCCGTAAGCTTGCCATGGGCGGACGCCATCATCGCCGCGCCGCCTTCCTGGCGGCAGACGACGTTCTGGATGCCGCTGCCATGCAACCCGTCGAGCACCGCGAGAAAACTTTCTCCGGGGACGGAGAAGACCCGCTCCACGCCCTCGGTCGCCAGCTGATCGACCAGGATCTGCCCGCCGTGCCTCGCCTGCATGTCCGCTCCCCCTCGTTGCCGGTGCGGGTCATGGATGCGCCCCCGCGCGCGGCCCGTCAAGCCGCGGGCGGTTGCGAGACCGGCGCTGCGGTTTACATCCATAAAGACAGCTATGGATGGAGAAACAGATGACAAAACCCGTTCTGCTGGGCATTTCGGGCTCGCTGCGCAGGGGCAGCTACAACAGGAAACTGATCCGCGAGGCCGCGCGCCTCTTCGGCCCGGCCGAGTTCGCAGAGGCCGATTTGCGCCTGCCGCTCTATGACGGCGATCTCGAGGAGGCCGAGGGCATTCCTGCAAGCGTGCAGCACCTCGCCGACGGGATCGCGGCGGCCGATGCGGTGGTCATCTCGACCACCGAGTACAACAAGGCGCCGTCCGGTGTGCTGAAGAACGCGCTCGACTGGGTCAGCCGCACCGACGGCAACCCTTGGAAGGACAAGCCGGTCGCCATCATGTCGGCCACGGGCGGCCGCGCCGGTGGGGAGCGCACACAGTTTGCGCTGCGATTGATGATGGTGCCGTTCCGGCCCAACCTGCTGATGGGACCCGAGGTGCTGGTCGGCAACACGTCCCAACAGTTCGACGCCGAAGACCGCCTGATCAACGAACAGAACGCCAAGGCGCTCGGCGCGCTGATGAAGAGCCTGCGCAAAGCGGCCGGGTTTCCCGCCACCGAGGCCGCGGCCTGACCGGCCTCAGCCCGGCGTGGCGATCTCGATGAGGTTGCCGTCCGGGTCGCGCAGATAGAGCGAGCGGATCGGCCCCGTGGCACCGGTGCGGGCCACCGGGCCGGCTTCCACCGCGACCCCGGCGCGGGCCAGATGCGCCTGCCAGTCGAGGAGATCGTC
>PR_CR_10_Liq_1_inCRDRAFT_1001549_pt1 | contig 12727 bp, 13 predicted proteins | sample PRCRCaboRojoPR_3_FD_10241 | JGI IMG/M metagenome (IMG submission 10241) | reverse complement strand
GACGACAACGGCAGGTTCGCCAAAAGAGACATAGTTCAGTTTGTTCCATTTAAAAAGTTCGGAGGGAACCCTCAACTGCTAGCTAAAGAAGTGCTTGCAGAACTTCCTCAGCAAATCACAGGGTACATGAAAATGATAGGTCATGAGCCTGTTTTCACAGAGCAAGTCCCAATGAACCAACTCGGTCCCTCAGCACCTGAAGTTGAGGAGTAATATTAATTATAACCTTGCGTGAGTTCCCCCAGCAACCACAATAGTTTCTCCAGTAATAAAAGAAGAGTTTTCGCTGCACAAAAACAAAGCAGCTCCTGCACAGTCTTCGGAGTAGCCTATTCTTCCAATAGGGTTGTTGGAGGCTTCAGGAGAATCCCACAAAACTTTGGACAGCTTAGTTTTGATGATTCCAGGAGCTATTGCATTAACTCTTATGCCTCTTCCAGCAAGCTCTGTGCCAAGTATTTTGGTCAGAGAAATCAGAGCACTTTTAGTAACTGAGTAAATGCCCATCAAAGGGTTAGGGTTATAGCCTGCAATGCTGGAAACAATCAGAACAGAGGGTTGCCTGGCTTTTTCTAGAAAGGGCACTGATTCTTTGATAAGCAAAAAAGTAGCTTTTAAGTTGACTTCAATCATTTTGTCAAAGGACTCTTCAGTAGTCTCTATTGTAGGTCCGAAGTGGGTGGAAATCGCAGCATTGCACACTAAAACGTCAATGCCTCCGAACTTTTCCACAGCAAAGTCTACAAGTTTCTTTCTGTCCTTAGCAACATGGCATACAATGCCTTCAGCTTGGATTCCTCCACTTCTTAAGTCGGCTAGAGCTTCTTCAATGTGTTTCTGATTGCGAGAACTAATTACTACTTTGGCACCCTGGAGTCCCATTCTCTTTGCGATAGCCAAGCCTATTCCAGAAGCAGACCCAGTAATTACGCAAACTTTTCCTTCCATAATATGATAAAAGTGCTTTCAAAATAACTTAAATATGGAAGCTAATAGAATGAACGATACAATCTCATGCAAGGAAAAGTTAGCTTACTACCTCCAAGACCTTAACCCTACTGATACTTTCGAGCACTCTTCGCGAAAGTTGTCTTACTCTTCTAAACCTGAAGAAGTTATGGCTTCTATTTTCAGTGTATCTTCAACAGTATCTACTAAAAAAGCAATCAGGCGAAGAATCCAGCAAAAAAAGCAGGAAAACCTTGCAGAGGCATTCCAGAAGATCTGTAAATTAAAGGAAAGTAAAATCAAGGAAGTCTCTGGAAGTTTAGAAGTGTCTCCTAATACTCCTTGTTCTAAAGTTATTGTGTTCAACAAAAGAACTCGGGCTAAAAGACGCGTTAGTAAGATTATGCTTGATCAACAAGCCATTTAATTAAATTTTTTATTGGTGGCTTTAAGTGACCTAAAGGGGGTTTTATTTGGATAAAAATGGAATGTGTAAGTCAATATAATCACTTAAGTAACTAGAACTTTGTGGTCATTCTTTACCAAATCTTACTCAGCAAGCTTAAGAGGAACTACTTACTTGTAAACGTTGCCGCAAACCAAAAATTAACCCGTGCGTGAACTTAGACAAACTTCATAATATGGAAAGCGACTACTTCCCTATATCCCAACAAGAAGAAGAAGAGCTCAACAGGCTAAAAATAACTTACAAGTGGCGTGACTCCTGCATGCGACAACTTTTAGACTTCAGGAACTGCCAAGTAGACAACTACTGGACCTCTATGTATGCTTGCAGAGGACTCAAAAAAGCCTGGCTTGAATGCCAAATCGAAAGAGAAAGAAACATCATTGCCAAAGAAAACATACAACCTGTGAGTGAGTCCAGGAGATTTAACCCTAGTAACTAAGAGTTTTTCTGTGCAGTCTCGGCTACAAAGAGCGGGTCTTGAATAGGCAACTGTGTGGTACACAGTAAGTCCTCACAACTACACTTGTAGTTTCACAACCAGAAAAGCAACTTCATATCGTTCCAAACTCACTGTTGTACTAAATAAACATAAATGAAATACAACTACTGGACTGGGTACATAAGTCTGCACGTTGAAACAACAGAAAGCATACAGATGCTAGTAACTATCCTTAGACAGGCCAGAGAATACGTTTTGAAAGAGCTCATATGCGACCTTACTTTCCATGACGACATGTTGTGCTCATACCCCACTATTTTTAACTTGGTCGGAAACCTTTACATCGGGACTTTCGAACAACTAGACCCTTCGCTTGTAATTATTCTTCCCCAAATCTTAGGCAGCAAGTCTAGGGAAAAAGCTATTCGCTCTGTAGATGTTATTATCAAAAGCGAAACTTTAACTTCGTTCATTGACTTAGACCAAATCAGAGAAATCCGTCGGGCAAAGCAAACACAAGACCCATTGTTCATAAACCTTCCAGTGATTCCTAGGTACTCCTACTTCCCTGTAAATATTCACATTTCAGCCCCTGAAGTGGAGGCTTTTAGGTACGGAGTACTAGGAGGCACATTTGACCATTTCCACCCTGGCCACTGTCTTTTACTTACTGCAGCTGCAATGACTGTGAACATTGAGTTAGGAATAGGTATTCTTTCTGATAGCATGCTGCATGACAGAGAACTTCAAGAACTGGTTCAGAACTATACTCTTAGAGAACACCAAGTTAAAAGGTTCATGAATGTAGTAGCTCCTGAACTTGCACTGGACATTTTCAGTATCCAGGACCTTATTGGGCCTGCTGGAACTGACTCCAAGTACAAAGTTATTTATGTTAACCACAAAACCCAAAGTGCAGTTGGGAAAATCAACCAAATAAGGCAAGAAAACCAAAAGAATCCACTGTGTGAAATACTAGTGGACCTTTCTAACGCAGATCAGCTGAAACTAAGCAGCACAGAGATCCGAAAAGAAATCAACAAAAAGTCAAACTACACCTACTTAGAACTTAAAAACTTATGGAAAGACTTAACTGAGAGGCTAGAAGTCGATCCCTCTAAATCAGAAAACTGGTTTGAAATGATTTCTATGCAGTACCTGCGCTCATACAGACACCACCACAATATGGTTCACCTGCACAATTTAATCAAGCTACTAGAAGAGTCCCCCTTTGAAAGGTCAGACAAGCTTTTGCTGGCCTTGATTTTCCACGACTTAATATTTTACCCTTCCCACAAAGGTTTTGAAGACGACAGAAGCGACGAGATGAAAAGCAAAGAACTATACTCTGTGTTTGTAATAGACACCAACCTTCCAGAAGAGTTCTTTGTAGTGGGAGACTACATTTTAGCAGCTACAAATCACAAACCTATTTCAGAAACCCAAGAAGAAAAGGTCTTTTTAGACCTGAACTTGAGTGTGCTGGCTTCAGAAGACTACGAAAGCTACACTAGCAAAGTGAGGAAAGAGTACTCTGTTTTTTCTGACGAAGAATACTACCAGAAAAGAGTTTTGGTGCTCAAACAGCTTTTGGAAAGAGAAAGCATCTTTTACACCCAGTACTTCATAGACAAGTACGAAGAAAGGGCTAGATTCAACATTCAGAGAGAGGTCAATAAGCACTCTATAGAATAACTATTACTTAGTGAAGTCGCATATTTCTTCTAAAGAACTCTGAAGAGCCTCAAGGGTGTTTTCTTTGTCTGGGATAACTTTGAACAGGGATCTTAAGTCTGTCATTAAGTTGTCGAAAAGTCCTTTGAGCTTCTTTCCTTTCATTTCTTTCAAAAAGGCTTCTTTTGTGTGCTGAACGGTGAAGTTAACTACTTTAGCAAACACTTCAGGAGCTGTGGCTTCTTTGAGTTTTTCTATGCACTTCTTCACTGTCTTCACTTTGAGTTGGTTTGGTTCAAACCAGGCATTTCTTCGAGTGTAGTCTTTAATTACGTCTTCTACTGTGATCATAACTAAGTTCACTAGTTTTTTTATTACTTCTGTTTTCAAAATGTTGATTTCTAAGTGTAGTTTTGGGAGCTCTGAGTCAAGAGTTAAAATGAACTGCTGCAAAGACACTAAGTTTTGGTTTAAAGCTGAAAACTTAGCTGAGAGTTCTTTCCACAGCTCAGGGTTTGACTCTATGTGCAGCAAAGAGTGCTTCAAGTTGTTGAACTGGTCTTCGTGGGTTTGAACCACCATAGGAAACAACCAGTTTTGCAGTTTCTGGAGTAAACTTGCCCTCACTTCTTCATTGAAGATTTGGGAGTACCTAGAAGCCAGTGTGTTGTAGAGCATCAAAACACTCCGGATGTTATTGAATTTGTAACCAGAAATCCACTGGGCCTCCCAAGAGTCTTCAGTGAAGATGTTGAAGAACTCTGACTGCAGGTACTTAATGTCTATTTCTTGCCACAACTCAAAAACTTTAGGAACTGTGAAGAGTTCCAAAAGGTTAGGACAGAACCTAAAGGTTTCCTGGCAGTTCCAGTCGAACTTAATGACTTCGTCAATGTAGTGCAGTAGCAGTTTGTTTTTTTCAGGCAAGTCAACAATTTGGTTTAGGTCAGCTTGGACTCTTTGCTTGACTTTATTTATGAGTCTGTTAAGGATGAACTGTTTTAGGTAAGCTAAGTTTTCCAACAAATCATTTTCCAAGCATGAATAACAGAACTCAAAATGCAAGCTGAAGCACTTCAAAGTGTACCCAAATAGCCACTCAGGTTTGTCTATTCGATTGCTTTCTTTGTCAGAAAAAAAGTGGTATGTTATTCTTTTTTCTATTGGTTTGCACAAGGTATCTAAACTGCTTTCTAAAGAGTCTAAGTTTGCAAGTCTTTGAAAGGTTTGCAGAAACAACTCTTTGAAGTGAGGATGCATTCCTATGATTTCGCCTCTGCTTTGGAAGGGCCAGCCCATGTCTTCAAGGAGCTTTTCTAGCTTGTTAGAAAACACACTAGAGAGTTCTTGTTTGATATAAGCCACTCTAGTGCTTCTGAGTTCTTCCATGTAGTCACTTGCAGCAGTGAAGTTTAGGAGTTTTTCATATAATGAGTAAGACCTGTCGGGATCTTTGGTTTTTTTGCACTCAGTGCTAATTTCTTCTAGTTCTCTAAACTTTTCTAAAAGTCTTTTTTGTCTTTCAAGTCTTTCGATTCTAGACACTGACTCTAAGAACTTGTTAAAGCTTTCGTTGGACTTTAGTTCTTGTATTATCTCAGAAACTTCTTCGTAGTCTTTGAGTTTCTGTGCAGTTTCTTCCATCAACTGTTCTACTTGGCACAAGTCGGAAACTTGGAGCTTACTCAGAATTATAGGGTCCATTTAATTAAAAGCACCTGACTCTTGATAAGTCCACCCTCTGAACTCATTCTTGCCGTTAAGCGAAGCTTTATCGTCAAATGAGTCTTCAGGAGGCTGGTTAGTAAACTGAGTGTCGAAGTTACGAGTGTCTAAAGGATCAGAAACTCTAGGCTTAAAAGGAGGCTCTAAGTTGAGTTCCTGCAGCATGCTCCAGTTAATCCTACCAAAAAAAGGATGGGCTTTAACTTCTTGCATCTTGGAAAGCCTTTTGGAAGGGTCGATTTGCAAAAGCTTAGACAACAAGTCGCAAGCTGCTGAAGAAAAGTGGGGTTTCATAGGTATGGGCTTGTTGAGTACGTTGTTATACATTTCATTCCTGTTTTTGGAGTAGTGAGGAGGAGCTCCTGAAATCATTTCGTACAACAAAGCTCCGAAACTCCAAAAGTCTACTTGTTTTCCGTAGCCTTCGTTCCTGAGTACTTCAGGTGCAAGGTACTCAGGAGTCCCACAGAACGTAAAAGCTTTTTTGCTTCCTTTCATTCCGCTTTTGCTTAGACCAAAGTCGGTTATTTTGATGTGGCCGCTTTCGTCAAGCAAGACGTTTTCAGGCTTTAAGTCTCGATAAATAAAGTTTCTTTGGTGAAGAGCTTCTAAAGCCAAAAGGATCTCAGCTGCGTAGAAAGTGGCTCTTTCTTCAGTGAACCTTCCGCACTTTCGTAAGTGGAAGAAAAGTTCTCCTCCTTTCATGTATTCCATAGCCATGTAGAGTTTAGTTTCTGTTTGAAAGGCAAACTTCAACTGGACAATAAAAGGACTCTTGATGCTTTCCATGATTTCTCGTTCGGTTTTTGTGTGGTCTTTTTGGTTAGTGGCGGCTACCACTTTCTTCTTGAGGATTTTCATAGCGTAAAGGGTCGAATTGTCTTTTTTAGAGACTAATAAGACCTTTCCGAACGAGCCTTTCCCAATTACTTTGAGGACTTTGAAGTTGTTCATACTCAGTTTTGAGTCTAGAGATACAGAAGCTTTGGTTGTGGTCAGCAGTGACTTTTTGGTTTCTTCGGAATTTTGGGTCTGAAAGCATTGACACACAGCTCCCATTTTAAAGTAATTAACATGAATTATTTTAAGCCAAAAGCCGTTCCGAAGGGGTTGCTCGAAGGAATGCTGATTCCGGGACTTGAAGGTTTGGGAAACACTAAAGAGTGCCACCTTTCAAAGGTGTAGGGGTACTGTACTCCGTAGTTTTCTTGGTACATCTTAGCTTGCATTGCAAACTGTTGTTTGAGCATTTGGTCAATTTGCATGTACATTTGTGCTTGGGCTTGTTTTTTATGTTGTTCGGCTTCTAGTTCAGCAAAGGGGTCTAAGTTAGGAGGTTGTGTAGGCTGAGGACTCACAAACTGCTCAAAGGTTTGCTTTTGGGGTTGCTGGACTGAGTTCTGGGGTTCTTGGGTGGCTACAAATGGGTCAAAGGTTTGCTTTTGGGGTTGCTGGACTGAGTTCTGGGGTTCTTGGGTGGCTACAAATGGGTCAAAGGTTTGTTTTTGGGGTTGCTGAACTGAGTTCTGGGGCTCTTGGTTACCTGTAAATGGGTCAAAGGTTTGCTTTTGGGGTTGTTGAACTGGATTTTGAGGTTCTTGGATTCCAAAAGGGTCAAAGCTCTGCTTGGAAGCTTGTTGAACTAGGCTTTGTGGAGCACTTTCTTGGAAAGGTTGAAAATCATCAGGAGGCGGAATGCTGGGTTTTGTATTCTGAGGTGCTTTTTTAGGTTCGCTTTGAAACTCCCCGAAAGCATTCCACTCAGATCCAGCGTCCAACAAGTCTACAAACTGGTTTTTTTGTGGTGGTTTAGGTTTAGGTTTTTCTTGTGGTTTAGTTTCCTGGTAAAAAGCCTTTTTGATGTATTTGAGTCTAAGGAATTCTTTGAGTCGATTAGAATCTTTAACATTGGGGACAGGGTTAGTTTCAGTGTTTGCCTTAGCCATCCAAAGCTTAGCACTAGCTTCGTTGCCACAAGTTTTGAGCTTTTCTACTTCAGCTTCTTTGAAGTTACACGTGGAGAGTCCTTTGACTCTATGAGAAAACTCTCTGTGGAGCCCCGCACAAATTGAACACACAAAGACTCCAAAGTCAATTACGGCATAAGTAGAAGCAGCTTGTTGGCAGTCAAAACACCTTTTGTTGGCAGTCGAGCGTCTAAGGTCTTGTAGCTGTTCAGAAGGGTCTTTGGCTTTTTTCATTTTGATTATAATTAGTTTACATTAAGGGTAGAGTGTCCCGGCACTACTGCAAATTTGCATCCCAGTTTTTTTTAAGGTGTTTCGGAGTCTTCCACCCATGACTAAAAAGTCAGGTGCAGGGTCTTTTCTTTCTTCTTTGTGGATTGCTTTTAAGAATCTTTTAGGAGACTTGAAAATGGTCTTTTTGGCAGACTTGGGAGTGTAGAACTTAGGAGCAGGTACACCTGAAGGTCTTACTCCTGAGATCTTTAAGTTAACTTTGGGCTTGCGGACTTTGAAAGTCTTCATACGGAGCCTTTGCTGGTTAGAAGAAGGCAACGCATTAGTAGGCAGTTCTGAAGGAAAGATGTTGGTGGGAGAAGAAGGGTTTTTGGCCCTGATAGTGAGTTTCTTCACAGGACAAGAAGTTTTAACGTGCCGGATTAAAGCAGCGTGGCCTGATACCATAACAGGCTCGTCTGAAGGTTTTTGGGTTGTTTCGAACTTCAGTAGTCCGGCTTCTTGATTAAAGTTAGCTGAGTGACTGGCTTGTCTACGCATTCTTGGAGGAAGGTACTCGTTTATTTCTTGCAAAGCAGCTTCTGAGAGTTGGCTGAATTCTCTTCTGGAAGAAGTTTGTTCAAACTCTTTTAGAACCAAATTTAAGCAGTAACTCTTCAGTTTATAAGCACCTAAAGTAAAAGACACTTCAAACAAAGTAACTACATTTTCTAAGTTGAGAATTTTAAGCAAAGCTATTTCAGTCATTCTCATTAAGCTTTGGAGACCTAGTAAGTTAGAAGCTGTGAGTAAGTTAACTCCTAATTCTAAGTCTATGCTTTTATCAGCAAACAAGGGAGAAAACTTGTCTGAGTAGATCCACTCTACTATATGTTGAAAAGATTCAGCTGAAAAGTTGTCAAAGCGGACTTTCTGGGTGCGCGTTTCCTTCATTCCTGAGTTAAGCAAAGCTGAGAAGTAAGGACACCTAGCACTCATAATAACTTTGTGCAAGTTAAACTTTTGGGAGTCTACTTGGATAGTTAAGTCAGAAAGTTCCTGTGCTTCTAAGCAACTACTTATGTCAAGTGCCAAAGTAGAGTCTGGCAGGACAAAGTCAAGGATTTTGGTTGTGCATAAAGCTTTTAGTCTAGGCAAGTCGTACTTAACTGCTAAAAAAAGCAAGTCGTCTCTGGTTTCTTGGGAAATTTGGTCTTTGCAAATGTCGCAGTAAAGGTACTCACAAAACACCTCCAAGCTTTTTTGGCAGCAGTAGCCAAGTTCTTCTTCTATCAGCTGGGTTTTCCTAGTTTCAGGTAAGTCCGGATTGTTTTGTAGAATTGAACTGTAAAGTAAAGGGCACCTTGCTTTAACCACTACTGAATGCACTAAACACGACCCCCTTGGACTCACCAGTTTTATGTCTTTCCATTCATTTAAGTAAAGGGCTTCTCTGAAGTCGTCGTGCATTGAAGAAAAAGCTGCAGTTTCCAAAACGTGCAACTCATTTGTATCTCGTGACCCGTTGTAGCCCCCGAAGATAAATAACTCCGAACCATACAAAGCCATGGTATGGGCGTTTCTTGCGGTAGGAAAGTGCCCAGGACAAGGGTCAGGTACTGACCAAGTAAAAGACTCAGTGTCAAGCGCAACCAAGTCACCCAAAATGTACTGTCCGTTGTAGCCAGCGTATACCAAAATATACCTGTTCACAAGTGTGGCTGAGTGGTACCCCCTGGGTGCAGGTGAACCAACTACTTCTGGAGTAACCCAAGTTGGGTTAGGGGCTTCAGGGTCCATTACAAAAAGGGTGTTTTCCCAGTCTTCGCCGTCAAATCCTCCAAACACAAACAACTGGTTCTTAACTACAGTCATGCTGTGTCCGCACACTCTAGGAGAGTACCCCTGGACTTCTATTCTTTTCCACTGCATAGTTGCTGTGTCCAAACGGTGGAGCTCTGAAAGCGAACATCCATTCCAGCCTCCAAACACGTACAAGTAGTTTTGGATTGCTGCCATAGAGTGTCCCTCCTTGCCTGAAGGAGACTCGCCCTTGCACCTAGGGTAGATCCACTTCATTTCATTCAAATCCAGCATTACTAGGTCCCCTAGCCAGTGCGAACCGTTGTATCCTCCAAATATGTAGAGTGAAGAACCAATGACTTCTGAGGTGTGATACTGTCTAGGCTGGGGAGCTGCTCCAAGAACTCTTACTTGCTTCCAAACCAAACTTGAAATTTCGAGAGTGTGTAGGTCATTAAGCCATCTTTTACCGTCAAAACCGCCAAATAAAACTAAAGAGTCATTGTACAAGTCCATAGTGTGTCCACATCTCCCGCAAGGAAGGTGAAGGAAAGAAAACCTGCAACCTAAAGCTGGAGGGTATAGCCATGCCATTTATTCAATTAATTCTAGGGCCCTTGAGAATGGCTATAAACTTACTACTTATTACTACTTTTTTTATTTTCTGACTTGCCTGAAATCTGCTTTTTAGGTTGGAGGTCCTCATCAGGAACTAAATAGTCAGCTATTCTTTTAGGCAAGTTGAGTACTCCAACTATTACTTTTTGGAAGTGCTTGTTTCTGGACAAGTCTTCTGCCAGTTTATGATCTGCAGGTACTCTGTTCCAGGTGTTCATTGTACGGAGCCATTTCATTTGATTTTTATTAAAATGAGAGAAATTAAACTGGAAAGTCCTCAAGAGCTTGAAAGATGGTTAGAAGATCACCCTAACAATTCAGTCCTGGCTCTTTTTATAGCAAGTGGAAACTGGTGTTATTCCTCTTGTAGAACAAGAGGGTTCATCGAAGAAGTTTTCGAAAAATTCCCAGAAGAAACAGTCCTTATGTTTGATGTCGGTTCAAAACGGGAAGATTGGAGCTCCGAAAATCCTTATAAAAAGCATCCTTTGACCAAAGTAACGATTCTGCCTACCCTTATTAAGTACAAACAAGGACTAGAAGTTGGAAGACTTGAAGAAGGCGACCTTGCAGAGGATATTGATCCTGATCCCAACGAAAAAAGTGATTTGGAAAAATTCTTACTAGGTTTGCCAATAGTCCCTCCTCCTGAGGAATAGTTTTTCCCAGTAATTACCTAAAGGCCGTTTAGCTTATAAAAATGAGAGAAATAAAACTGGAAAGCCCTGAAGAGCTCGAAAAATACTTAGAAGAACATAAAGCCGAGCCTGTGCTAGCTCTTTTCACAGGAAGCAAAGACCCCCAAACTGGAGTTACCTGGTGCGACGACTGTGAACGCGCAGAGCCCTTTATCAAAGCTGCTTTTGACAAGCTTCAAGAAAGAACAGTCCTTATCTGCGAAGTGGGTCCAAGAGAAGCCTGGAAAAACAACCCTGACAACCCTTACCGGAAGCACCCCAAAACAAAGGTTAAAGGAGTTCCTACCCTCGTTAGGTACGAAAACGCCAGAGAAATGATAAGACTTGAAGAAGCCAGACTTACTAACCAAAGCATCCTAGACGAAGTAGTGGTAAGTTAATTATTGCCCACAAGTTTTTTCTAGTTCTTCTCTGTGAGGACTGTACTCTATGTCTTTTCTTTGTAGAATAAAAAGTTTCTCAGCCAGTTCTACTTTGGCAGCTTTCCAGTTGATTCTGTGAAAGCCCTTCACTGGAGTTAGCAGGTTAAACCCCTCTACAAAGGACTTTTCAGATATCAAGTGAGTAAACTTAAGTTTTTCTTGGTCTGTTAAGTTTTCTTCTTTGCTGTAAGTCCAGTTGNTGTTTAGTTCTAAAAACCTTGAAACTCCTGTTTGGGAAGCCAAAGTGTCTATGTGTAAGTAAGGAACAGGCAACTCTGAGTCAGAAACTTGCATTTCAGTATACTTTGAGTTAAACAAGTCAAGTGCCTCTGCTCCAGGGTAGTTTTTGCAGGAAGCGTAAAGTCCTACTACAGATCCCAAACACGAACTAAACAGCACACAAATTCCTAAAGCTAAGCAGCAAAGGTTCTTGAGTTCTGACTTGTAAATAAAAGAACACATCTTTGCAAGGCCCAAAGCATTAACTACGTTGATAGCTGGAATCACTGGGAACAAAAACCTCAGTTCTTTGTGAGGCAAAAAGGAATACAAAGACACAAAAGAAACAACTATAAACAGCAAATCAGACACTCGCTGGTCAAAGACTTTTAGCCTAGGCTGATGTGAAAGAGCACCAAAGCCAAAACTAACTATTTGAGTAAGAAGCAACTTAGGAACAGCCACAGACAAGTACCAGTGCCAAGGCATTACTCCCCAGTCTGCACTTTTGTTGTAGTAAGTGTTGTAGACCAAAACGTTTAGTTCTGGCCAAGTCCACCTTCCCCAAAACCAAGAGTCCACAAGTACACTAACCAGCACTCCTAGTAAACTCACTAGCACTCCTATGGCTAAGCATTTCATCAAGTACTTCACTTGGAGTTTCTTAACCATAACCAATCCCATTGACACAGCTAGGATTACTAAGTCACATCTAAAAAGCACTCCTCCCAAGGCAACACAGCCCACTACATGCTTAAATTTGTTTTTAAGCCAAAAGTAATAAGCCCAGAAGCACACACACAAAGCAAAGGTGTTTGGAAGAGTGCGTGACATATAAAACGGCAGATGGAACTGGCACGCTGTCAACAAAGTAAAAGCTAAACCTACAGTTTTGCCTAGTTTTCTAGAAACTTCGCTTTTTAAAAGAACATAAGGCACCAAGTTTAAAATTCCTAAAACTAGTCTGCTTATGTAAAGGCCAACTAACTTAGTGCAGCCCAAGTAAAGTGCTAGTTTAAAAGGCAAGTAACTAAAGGCCGAAACAACTAAAGCTCCTAAGAAAGTGCGGTCTACCACTCCAGGGAACTCCTGGTGGTCATAAGCCTAAGTAAACTTTACTTGAAGATTCCATCCGTGAACCATCAAGTCGTGTGTTGCTTGTACGTTAAAACTTTCTTCTACTTTAGTGAAAGGACACATAAGGACCTGCCCCAAGACTGTAAGCACCAGCACTAGGTCTAGTTTGTCTAGATTCATATTTAATAACCTAACTCTACGGCGCTGATATAGTATGATTTTTAGATACAAATCTGAAACCATAAGACTAAACATGTGGCACATAATAATGGGTACTACGAATGCAATTAATTTACAAAGAAACAGTGTTTTGGTGAAAGAGGGGCTCCAAAAAGGAGAAATTCAGTTATACAGAGCTAAGGATAACTCCGAAAGTCCCAGCACTCTAGAAAGCGAAGACTGGACTTCGTTCACCCTTAAATTCGACGGCAACATTTTGTTGTTTGAATCTCAAA
>PR_CR_10_Liq_1_inCRDRAFT_1001548_pt1 | contig 12728 bp, 12 predicted proteins | sample PRCRCaboRojoPR_3_FD_10241 | JGI IMG/M metagenome (IMG submission 10241) | reverse complement strand
CGAGGCAGCCCGTCGACGTTAGCCGCTTCGATCGGCCATCGGATTCGCGTACACTCCCGCCGTTTCGTGAGCGAGGAATCCGCCGATGGCCTTCTTCGGTGAATGGACGGCGGTTGCCGCCGGTGGTGCGCTGGGGGCCCTGATGCGTCACGGCGCCACCATGGCAGCGGCTCAATGGCTGCCCCGCGGTTTTCCCTGGGGCACCCTGGCCGTGAATGTGCTGGGCAGCCTTCTCATGGGCGTCGCTTTTGTGCTGCTGGTTGAACGCGGCCTGGTCGCGCCCGCCTGGCGGGTGTTTTTCACCGTTGGTCTGCTGGGCGCCTTCACCACGTTCTCGGCGTTCTCGATGGACGCCCTGGCGCTCTTCGGCACCGGCGCCACGGCGAGGGCGATGCTCTACATACTGGCCAGCGTGGCGACCTGCCTGGCCGCTGCCCTTGCCGGTATCATGATGGCCCGAAATTTCTAGGACGCGATCGAATCCATGCTTGATCAAAAAGCCCTCAGACAGGACCCGAAAGCCATTGCCGAGGGGCTGGCTCGCCGGGGCCATGACTTCGACGCCGAGCACTACAAGGCACTCGAGTCGCAGCGACGTGAGCTTCAGTCGCGCACCGAGTCCCTGCAGCACGAGCGCAATGAACGCTCCCGGGCCATCGGCCAGGCCAAGAAAGCCGGCGAAGACATCCAGCCCCTGCTGGATGAAGTGGCCACGCTGGGTGAGTCGCTGAAGGCCGCCGAAACCGAGCTCGAGGCCGTGCAGTCGAGCCTGCGTGACATCCATCTGGGACTGCCCAACCTGCCCCATGAAAGCGTCCCGCCGGGTGAGGACGAAAGCGACAATGTCGAGATCCGACGCTGGGGCGCACCGCCGGCGTTCGATTTTCGCCCGCGTGATCATGTCGAGCTGGGCGAGGCACTGGGCAACGGGCTTGACTTCGCCGCCGGCGCCAAACTCTCCGGGGCGCGTTTTGTTGTCATGCGCGATGGCATCGCGCGGCTGCATCGGGCGCTGGCGCAGTTCATGCTCGATATCCACACCACCGAGCACGGTTACCGGGAAACGGCGGTTCCCTATCTGGTCGGCGAGTCGGCACTGATCGGCACCGGGCAGTTGCCCAAGTTCGCCGAGGATCTTTTTGCCATCGACAGCGACGAGCACCCGCTGCATTTGATCCCCACCGCCGAGGTGCCGCTGACCAACCTGGCGGCGGACGACATCCTGGATGCCGGTGAGCTGCCGCTGGGCCTGGTCTGCCACAGCCCCTGTTTTCGCTCCGAGGCCGGGTCCTACGGGCGCGATACCCGCGGCATGATCCGTCAGCATCAGTTCGACAAGGTCGAGCTTGTCCAACTGACCCGGCCGGATGATTCCTACGATGCCCTCGAGCGGCTGACGGCCCATGCCGAGGCAATCCTGCAACGCCTGGGGCTGCCCTACCGCGTCGTGACCCTGTGTGGGGGGGATATGGGATTTGCCGCTGCCAAGACGTACGACATCGAGGTCTGGCTGCCGGGACAGGCGGCCTACCGCGAGATTTCGTCATGCAGCAACACCGAGGCCTTCCAGGCCCGGCGGATGCAGGCCCGTTGGCGAAATCCCGACACCGGCAGGCCCGAACCACTCCACACCCTCAACGGCTCGGCGCTGGCGGTGGGTCGCTGCCTGGTTGCGGTGCTCGAGAACTACCAGCAACCGGACGGCCGGGTGGCTATCCCCGAGGCGTTGCAGCCCTACATGGGCGGTCAGTCATGGTTGGCGCCATGATCGGCGATGTGCACGAGGTGATGGCCGCCTGGATGGCCCGTACCGAACCCGCCGAGGCGACCGGCGAGGGCACATTGGCCTATCGCTGGTTTGGCCACGTCCGGGCAGTGCTCGAGGCCGAGTCGGCGTATCTGGTGTTGATGCGTATCGAAACCGATCCGGCCTGGCGGGGGCAGGGCGAGGCCAGTGCCGTGCTGGAATGGCTCAAGGCCCAGTGCGATGAGCACGGGGTCACCCTGCTGGGTCAGGCCAATGTCGATGACGAGACCGGGCTGGACGAACAGGCGCTGCTTGCCTGGTACAGCCGCCATGGCTTTGAAGTCGACGACTCGCTGCAGGGCGAGCCGCTGGTCTGGTACCCGTCAAGGCCCGCTGGGTAGGGGGCGTACCCTATCCGGTGGTCGCCCGGGTGGTGACCATGCCGTCGGGCCCGAGGACGCGGCGCTGCAGCGATGCCAGCACCACCCCGTAGGCCGGGACAAAGAGCAAAAGCGAGATAAGCAACTTGGAGGCGTAGTCCACAGCCGCGATCTCGGGCCAGTTGGCGGCCATGAACGGATCCGGGCTCTGGTAGAAGGCGATGCTGAAAAACGCCGCCGTATCGGCCAGGTTGCCAAAGACCGTTGAGACCGCGGGTGCGATCCACCAGCGCGCGTTGCGGCGCAGGCGGTCGAAGACGTGGATGTCGAGCAGCTGGCCGAGGGCGTAGGCCATGAAGCTGGCGGTGGCAATGCGCCCGACAAAGGTGTTGGCCGCGAGCAGCGCATCGGCCCCCTGGAAGCTGCCCTGCTGAAAAAGCACACCGATGACATAAGAGATCAGCAACGCCGGTCCCATGGCAAAGAAAATAATCCGGCGGGCGGCCTCTTTGCCAAAGATCCTGACCGTCAGATCGGTGGCGAGGAAGATGAACGGAAAGGAAAACGCCCCCCAGGTGGTATGCAGACCGGCCAGATTGATCGGCAGTTGGACCAGATAGTTACTGGCGGCGATGATGGTGATGTGCGCCGCTGCCAGAAACAGGACTGCACGCCGGTATTGAGCAGGAGTAATGGTTTTCATGGCAGCGGAGTATAGCAGGCCTGATCCGGGCGTTGAGATGCCGCGCCGAAAGGTGTTCGATCTGGCCTGGCCGCTGATCCTCTCGAACATCACCGTTCCGTTGCTGGGGCTGGTGGATACCGCCGTGGTCGGGCATCTGCCGGATAGCCGCTATCTGGGGGGTGTCACCCTGGGGGCGACCCTTTTCAGCTTTCTCTACTGGGGATTCGGTTTTCTGCGGATGGGAACCACCGGGCTGACCGCCCAGGCCCACGGCCGGGGCGAGGTGGATGCCATGCTGCGGCTGCTCGGCCAGGGGCTGATGCTGGCGCTGGTCATTGGTCTGGCGCTGGTCGCACTGCACCCGCCGGTGATCGCGCTGGGCCTGTCGCTGCTCGATGGCAGTGCCGCGGTGACCGCCCAGGCCGAGCTCTACGCCCGCTGGCGCATCTTCAGCGCGCCGGCCGTGCTGGCCAACTATGTGTTGATCGGCTGGTTTCTGGGGCGGGGTAACAGTCGCGTGACACTGCTTTTGATGGTGATCAACAACAGCGTCAACATCGTGCTCGATCTGCTCTTTGTGGTGGGGCTGGGCATGACCGTTGACGGTGTCGCGCTGGCCAGCGTGATGGCCGACTACTGCACCCTGGCGGTGGGGATGGCCCTGGCGATGGGCGTCTGGCGGCGCTGGTCATGGCGGCCGGTGGCCGGCGTTTTTCGCGACCTTGGGGGATATCGTCGGTTGTTGTCGGTCAACCTGGCCCTTTTCATCCGCACGCTCTGTCTGCTGTTTGCCTTTGCGTTTTTCCACGCCCAGGGGGCGGATATGGGCGATACCACGCTGGCGGCCAATGCGGTTTTGCTGCAGTTCGTGCTGCTGGCCTCCTACGCGCTCGATGGGTTTGCCCATGCCACCGAGTCGCTGGTGGGCCAGCGGATTGGTGCCAACGATGAGGCCGGATTCCGGGCCGTGGTCTGGGCGGCGTCGCAGTGGTCGCTGCTGGCCGCCGGGTTGGCCAGTGTCAGCTTCTGGCTGGCCGGTGACGCGCTGGTGGCGGTGCTCACGGATCTGCCTGCGGTGCGCACGATGGCCGGGGTGTATTTGCCCTGGGTGATTGTCATGCCGCTTCTCGCGGCGGCCAGCTATCTGCTTGATGGCATCTTCATCGGTGCCACCCGTACGCGGGCGATGCGCGATACCATGGTGCTGGCGGTGCTGGGGTTTTATCTACCGGTCTGGTGGCTGACCCAGCCCCTTGGCAATCACGGCCTGTGGCTTGCCTTTGTGGCCTTTACCCTGGCGCGCAGCCTCCTGCTCGGTGGGCTTTTCCATCGGGCATGGTCGCAGAGGCGGTGGTTTGCGCCCACCGGTCATCGGGCCGGCTGATCAGCGGCGGCGGCCAGGATCTCGTCCAGCGCGTTGATCAGGCGGTCGTTCTGCGCCGGAGTGCCCACGCTGATGCGGATCTTATCGGCCAGCCGCGGGGTGTCGAAGTGACGGATCAGAATGCCCCGGGCCTTTAACCGATCCTTGATCGCTGCCGCGCTCAAAGGACTGTCCGGCGGTCGGGTCGCCAGGCAGAAGTTGGTCGCGCTCTCGGGCACCGTAAAGCCGCGTGCCTCGAGCGCCCGGGTCAGTCGGCCCCGCGCGTCACCGACCGCCTGCCAGGTCGAGCGGGCATGGTCCTGGTCGGCCAGTGCCGCGGCCCCCACGGCATCGGCCACCGCGTCCACGCTGTAGCTATCGCGGGTCTTCTCGGCGATCGGTGCAATCAAACCGGGCGCGCCGATGCCATAGCCCAGACGCAGCCCGGCAAGCCCGTATCCCTTGGAGAGGGTGCGCAGGACCAGCAGGTTGTCGTGGCGAGCGATCAGGCCGACGACGTCATGATTGTCGGGCGCAAAATCCACATAGGCCTCATCGACAAGCAACACGCCGTCGAGCGCCGCCGCCAGTTGGCTGATCCGCGCGGCGGGGAGCAGGTGGCCGCTGGGGGCATGGGGGTTGACGATGATCGTCAACGGCACACCCGCGGCATTCATCCGCTCGGCAAAGTCATCCGGCAGCGACCACTGGGCGTCCAGCTCGGCCGCCTCGATGGGGCTGTCATGGATGGCGGCGAGCACCGGATACAGCGAATAGCTGGGCTCGGCGATGCCGATCGGCGAGCCCGGCGGCACGAAAGTGGTCATGGCAAGGCGCAACAGCTCGTCGCCGCCGTTGGTGGTGACGATCTGGTCGGTTGATACGCCATGCAATCGGGCGGCCTGGTGGCGCACGGCCGCCGCCGTCGGCGAGGGATACCGGCGCAGGGCGTCTTCGGCGATCTGTTGCAGCGCTGCCATGGCCGCGGGGGAGGGCGGCCAGGGGTTTTCGTTGGTGTTGAGCTTGAGGACCCGGTCGTCCTCGGGCTGTTCGCCGGGCTGATAGCCGGCCATGCGCTGGATGTTCTCACGTTCGTAGGTCATGCCCCATGATACCGCGCGTTGGTGAAAAAATAAGCGCTCATGCGTATTATTCTGGACCAATAAAGTCCACTTCGATTGATGCCGCCAGGAGAGCCGTCCGTGGTTGCCACTGCCCGTTCGCTGCCGCTTCTCAGCCGTCTTGCCCTGGGCCTGCGCCGTACCGGTGCATGGCCGGTGATCATGGCAGTGATTGCGCTTCTGGTCTCGTTGCCGGTGCTCACCGTCCTGAGCCAGATATTCGTGCCGGCGCCGGAGATCTGGTCGCATCTTGCCAGCACCGTTTTACCGCGGTATCTGCTCAATACCGCCGGATTGACCCTGGGCGTTGCGGTGGGTGTGCTGGTCATCGGTGTGGGCACCGCCTGGCTGGTGGTGATGTGCCGGTTTCCGGGCCAGCGCTGGTTTGAGTGGGCGTTGCTCTTGCCACTGGCGGTGCCCACCTATGTGATTGCCTACGCTTACACCGACTTCTTTCAGTTTGCCGGCCCGCTGCAGTCGTTTTTGCGCGAGACATTCGGCTGGGGCGCGGGGGATTACTGGTTTCCGCCCATTCGCTCGCTGGGCGGGGCGATTGCGTTGCTCACCCTGGTGCTCTATCCGTACGTCTATCTGCTGACCCGGGCGGCCTTTCTCGAGCAGTCGGTCTGTGTGCTGGAAGTCGGACGGACCCTGGGGCGCGGGCCATGGCGGCTGTTTGCAACGGTGGCGGTGCCGCTCGCCCGTCCGGCGATCGCCGGCGGCGCGGCGTTGGCGTTAATGGAGACCCTCAACGAGTTCGGCGCAGTGCAGTTCTTTGCCGTGGACACCTTCACCGCGGGCATCTATCGGACGTGGTTCGGGCTCGGCGAGCGGACCGCCGCCGCGCAGCTTGCCGGGGTGTTGCTTTTGTTCGTGCTTTTGCTGTTGGTCATCGAGCGCGCCTCGCGGGGCAAGGCGCAGTTCTTCCATACCTCGAGCCGCTATCGTGAGCTGCCGCGCTACGAGCTCAGCGGTGCGCGGCGGTGGCTTGCCACCACGGCCTGTCTGTTTCCGGTGGCGCTCGGGTTCCTGCTGCCGGCGGGGTTGTTGCTGGAGATGAGCTTGACCAACGGTGATCAGCAGCTCGGCTGGGGATTTCTTGGTTATATCGTCAACAGCGTATCGCTGGCCACAGCGGCGGCGCTGGGGGCGGTGGGCCTGGCGGTGGTGTTGTCCTACGGAGTCCGGCTTTCGGGGTCCGGTTTCAGTCAGGCCATGGTCCGGGTCTCGGCGATGGGCTATGCGATCCCCGGGGCGGTTGTCGCCGTGGGCATCCTCATCCCACTGGGCTGGCTCGACCAGCGGCTCTACGGCCTGCTCCACGGTGAGTGGGGCTGGGATGTGGGGCTGGTGCTCACCGGCACCGGCTTTGCCCTTGTCTATGCCTATCTGGTGCGTTTTCTGGCGGTGTCCTACAACGCCGTTCAGGCCAGTCTGACCAAGGTCACGCCCAGTATGGATGCGGCGTCCCGCACCCTCGGGCGGACCGCCGGCGGCACACTGCGGCGGGTCCATGCGCCGATTATCCGTGGCAGCCTGCTGGGCGCCGGTATCCTGGTCTTTGTCGATGTCATGAAAGAGCTGCCGGCGACCATCATCCTGCGCCCGTTTGATTTCACCACACTGGCCGTGCGCTCTTACGAGCTGGCATCGGATGAACGCCTCAGTCAGTCCTCGACCGCGTCCCTGGCCATCGTGCTGGTGGGGATCATCCCGGTGATCCTGCTCAGTCGGGCGATGCGTCGCTCGCGGCCGGGTTCCGGGGCCGGGGAAGCCTAGAGCGGAAAGACGAACGCCTGGCTGGCGTCCAGATGGACGTCGATGGGGTCGTCACGCTCGGGCAGGTAAACCCCCGGGATATGGGCATGCATGTGGAATTCATCGTTGCCCTGGTGCACACACAGATGAATGAAGCTGGCGCCACCGAGTAGCCGTGACATCAGCACATGGCTGCCGGTGTGGTCCCGGGGGCCGCTTCGATGCTCCACGCGCAGGGCCTCGGGCCGGATCAGTACCTGTGCCTGGCTGCCCTCGGGCAGGTGTTGCGCCTCGACCGGGCCGACCGGTGTCTCGACACGGCCATTGGCCACCACGCCCTGGAGTTCGTTGACATCGCCAAAGAACCGCACGACAAAAGGGTCGATGGGGTGGCAGTAGATTTCGGTCGGGCGGCCCTGCTGGATAATCCGGCCGTTGCGCATCACCGCGATCCGGTCGGCCATGAAAAGCGCCTCTTCCGGGTCATGGGTCACCAACAGGGTGGCGGTGCCGTTGCGCTTGAGCAGATGCAGCGTGTCATCGCGAATACGATCCCGCAGTCGCGCATCGAGTCCCGAAAACGGCTCGTCGAGCAGCATGATACGGGGCGATGGGGCGAGGGCCCGGGCCAGGGCCACCCGTTGTTGCTGGCCGCCGGAGAGGACATGCGGGAAGCTCTCGGCAAAAGGCGCCAGCCCCAGCTGTGCCAGCAACGCCCGTGCCCGCTGCTCGCGCTCTTTGGCCGAGAGCTTGGGCAGACCAAAGCAGACGTTTTCGAGCACGCTGAGATGCGGAAAGAGCACCGCATCCTGGAATACCAGCCCGACCTGACGCTGCTCGGGCGGCGTCCAGGTGCTGCTTTGCGAATCCGACATCAGCTGTTCGCCGATTCGCACGCGTCCGTGTTGTGGACGTTCCAGCCCGGCAGCGAACCGCAGCAAGGTGGTCTTGCCGCAGCCGGATGGCCCCAACAGGCAGACCAGCTCCTCGGGCTCGACATTCAGGTTGATGTCTTCGGCCGCTGTCACGGTGTCGAAATCGTGGCTGATGTGCTCAAGCGCCAGTGCCTCGCCGGCCGGGTAGGGGCAGGGTGACTGCACGGCCGAGACACCGCCGGCGGGGAAGCGAGAGACCAATGGATCGTGCTGTGCGCTCATGGGCAAAGTGTCGGCGATCGGGCCGGCCAATTGCAAGCGATTCTCATTGGGGTTGACCCGGGGCCAGCGATGGGGTGGAATGCCTCTCAGATGCGAATGGTTCGCATCCTCATTTAAATTGCAACGGTTTAAAGGAGAACCACCCATGGCAAAGCGGACCCACACCACGGCATGGATGATCGGCCTGGGGCTCGCCACCGGGGCGAGTGTTGCGGCGGCACAGACGCTCAACCTCTACACGGCGCGGCACTATGACTCGGATGAGGCGCTCTATCAGGCCTTCACCGATGCCACCGGCATTGAGGTCAACGTGCTCGAGGGCGATTCGGATCAGCTTATCGAGCGAATCCGCCGCGAAGGGGCGGCCAGTCCGGCGGATGTGTTCATGACGGTCGACGCCGCGCGTCTGCAGCGTGCCGAGAACGCCGGGATCCTCGCCCCGGTGGACTCCGAGGTGCTCGAATCGCGTCTGCCGGCTGCACTCCAGCATCCGGACGACCTGTGGTTCGGCTTCAGCGAGCGTGTCCGGGTGGTCTACTACAACACCGATGTCTACGACGAGCCGCCGCTCGAGCGGTACGAGGATCTCGCCGATGCGCGGTTCGATGATGAAATCTGCATCCGCTCGTCGAGCAATGACTACAACCAGTCGCTGGTCGCCTCGCTGATCGCCGCCAACGGCCTCGAAGCGACAGAGGCCTGGGCCGAGGGCCTGGTGGAGAACATGGCCCGTCCGCCGCAGGGCGGGGATACCGATCAGCTCCGGGCGGTTGCCGCGGGCGAGTGCAGCCTGGGTGTGGGTAACCACTACTACTACACCCGCCTGGAACTCTCGGACGATCCGCAGGATCAGGCCGTGGTCGACACCACCGCGCTGTTTTTCCCCAACCAGGATGACCGGGGCGCGCATCGCAACATCGGGGGTGCGGCGCTGGTGGACGGCGCACCGAATGCCGATGCGGCGGTGCAATTCCTGGAGTTTCTCGCCTCTGACGAGGCTCAGCGGATGTTCTCGATGGGCAATAACGAATTCCCCGCTGTGGACGGGGTCGAGCCCATTGAGGCGCTCCAGCCCTATGCCGATCGCCGGCTTGATGAGCTGAATGTCGGCGTGCTGGGCGAGAACAACGCCCAGGCGGTGCGGCTGATGGATCGGGCGGGCTGGCGCTAGGCCGCCGTTCGCAGACTGACTCTCTCCCCTTGGAGTGCTGGCCGTGGTCGGGGCGAACCCGTCCACGGCCTTTTTTGTCCCAGTCAATGATCAGCGGCAGGCGTGTCTGCCGGGGTATGATCATTCAACAACCAACAGGGGACGGTCATGACCATTCCAGTGCTTATCGTTTTGGCCGCGGTCGCGGCGATTGTCGTTGCATCGTTTCGGGTCTTTCGCGAGTACGAAAGGGCGGTGATCTTTCTGCTGGGCCGGTTCTGGAAGGTCAAAGGGCCCGGATTGCGGTTGGTCATCCCGATCATCCAGCAGGCGGTCAAGGTCGACCTGCGGTTGATCACCCTGGATGTGCCCTCGCAGGATGTGATTTCCAAGGATAACGTGACCGTGAAGGTCAACGCCGTGTTGTATTTTCGGGTGATGGACCCGGAGCGCGCTGTCATTCATGTCGAAGATTATTACGCCGCGACCAGTCAGCTGGCCCAGACCACGCTGCGATCGGTGCTGGGCAAGCATGATCTCGACGAGATGCTCTCTGAGCGGGATAAACTCAACGCCGACATCCAGGAGATCCTCGACACCCAGACCGACGCCTGGGGCATCAAGGTGGCCAACGTCGAGATCAAGCATGTGGATCTGGACGAGTCGATGATTCGCGCGATCGCCCGTCAGGCCGAGGCCGAGCGAAACCGCCGGGCCAAGGTCATCCATGCCGAAGGCGAGTATCAGGCCTCGGAACAGCTCCTGCAGGCCGCCCAGGTGCTCGCCGAGAACCCTCAGGCCATACAGTTGCGCTATCTGCAGACCTTGAGTGACATTTCCGTGGATAACGCCTCGACGATCGTCTTTCCGGTGCCCATGGACATGCTCAAGGCGCTGGGGCCGAATGCGCTGGGGTCGAACCCGCTGAAACCCAACCCGGAGCCCAAAGCATGACCCAGGCCCCCGAGGCCGACCGGATCGCTGCCTTCGTTGATGCGTTGTGGATGGAGCGGGGCCTGGCAGAAAACACCCTGGCCGCTTACCGGAGTGATCTGCAGGGCTTTGCCGGCTGGCTGGCGGCCCGTGGACAGACACTGCTGGCCGCCGATCGCGGCGATGTGATGGGCTATCTGGCGTATCGGGTGGGGCATGGCGCCAGCCGCCGCAGCAGCGCGCGGCTGCTCTCGAGCTTGCGTCGGTTCTATCGCCACCAGCAGCGTCAGGGCATGATCCGCGACGATCCCACGCAGCGGGTGGAGGCACCGCGGGCGGATCGGCCGCTTCCGGGGGCACTGACCGAGGCCGAAGTCGAGGCACTGCTACAGGCGCCCGATCGACAGACCGACCTGGGGCAACGCGACCGCTGCATGCTGGAGGTGCTCTACGCCACGGGCCTGCGGGTCAGCGAATTGGTGGGTCTGCGGCTCGACCAGGTCAATCTGCGCCAGGGGTTAGTGCGCATCACCGGCAAGGGAGGCAAGGAGCGCCTGGTGCCGCTGGGCGAAACCGCGGTGGACTGGCTGGAGGATTACCTGGCCAGCACCCGGCCGGGGTTGGCCCCGGCGGGTCGCAGTGATGCGGTATTCGTCACCACTCGCGGTCGCGGCATGACCCGGCAGGCGTTCTGGTACCGAATCCGCCACCACGCGCAGCAGGCAGGCATCCAGCGGGCGCTCTCACCCCATACGCTTCGCCATTCCTTCGCCACCCACCTGCTCAACCACGGGGCGGATCTGCGGGTGGTGCAACTGCTGCTTGGCCACAGTGACCTGTCCACCACCCAGGTCTACACCCATGTGGCCCGCGCCCGGCTGCAGGCGCTGCATGCCGAGCATCATCCGCGAGGCTAGCGCTCGAGCAGTTCCAGTTTGCCGCTTTTGCCATCCCATTGTTCGGCGTCCGCCGGTGGATCTTTCTGTTCGGTGATCACCGGCCACTGCTGGGCGAGTTCGGCGTTGAGTTCGAGAAAGTGGGCCATGGACTCCGGCAGGTCGTCCTCGGAGTAAATGGCCTCGGCCGGGCATTCCGGCTCGCAGAGGGTGCAGTCAATGCACTCGTCCGGGTCGATGGCCAGGAAATTGGGCCCCTCGTGGAAGCAGTCCACCGGGCAGACTTCGACACAGTCGGTGTATTTGCATTTGATGCAGTTTTCGGTGACGACGTACGTCATGAGTGACTCCACAGGCAGTGGTCAGAGGATACCGCGACCATAGGGGGCTGCACCGATCGCATCAACCTAGCGGCGGTGGGGTTTAGTCATCGCCATCCACCAGGCCGCGCAGCCGATAGAGCGCCTCCAGCGCTTGCCGAGGCGTCAGGGCATCGGGGTCGAGCTCGCGCAGTGCCTCATGGAGCTTGTCGCGATCATCCGAAGGCGCGGCAAACAGGGGTAATTGCGGGGTGTTGTCGGGCGTCGATTCCAGCTCGGCGAGCTTGTGCCGGGCGGCCCGCAGGACATCCGTCGGCACACCGGCGAGGGCGGCGACCTGCAGTCCATAACTCTGATTGGCCGGCCCGGGTCGGACGGTATGCAGAAAGACGATCTGCTCGCCGTGTTCCACTGCCTCGAGATGCCGGTTGACGGCCTCCGGATACTGATCCGGCAGCGCGGTGAGTTCGAAGTAATGGGTGGCAAACAGGGTGAAGGCCGAGATCGTCTGGCAAAGGGCCTCGGCGGTGGCCCAGGCCAATGCCAGACCATCAAAGGTGCTGGTGCCCCGGCCGATCTCATCGAGCAGCACCAGGCTGTTGGCGGTGGCGTTATTCAGGATATTGGCGGTTTCGGTCATCTCGACCATGAACGTCGAACGCCCCCCGGCGAGATCGTCCGAGGCACCGATGCGGGTGAAGATGCGATCCAGCGGCCCGAAGCGCGCCGACTCGGCAGGGACAAAGCTGCCGATATGGGCCATGAGCGCCAGTAGCGCCACCTGCCGCATGTAGGTGGATTTGCCGCCCATGTTGGGCCCGGTGATGATCAGCATGCGCTGCTGGTCGTCCAGGACCACATCGTTGGGGACGAACGGCTCGGTGGTGTTCTGCTCGACCACCGGATGCCGTCCGCCGCGGATGTCCATGCCCGGTCGGTCATCCAGTTGCGGGCGAACGTAGTCGAGGGCGGCGGCCCGCTCGGCGAGCGCGGTCAGGCTGTCGAGTTCGGCCAGCGCCGCCGCCAGGCCCATGAGGCTGTCAAGATGATCGGCCAGCCAGGCGATGAGCGCCTCGAAGAGGGCCTTTTCGCGGGCCAGGGCCCGCTCGCGGGCGGAAAGCACCTTGTCCTCGAAGGCCTTGAGCTCGGGGGTGATATAACGCTCGGCGCCCTTGAGGGTCTGTCGGCGGATGTAATGGGCGGGGGCCTGGTCGCTCT
>PR_CR_10_Liq_1_inCRDRAFT_1001547_pt1 | contig 12739 bp, 7 predicted proteins | sample PRCRCaboRojoPR_3_FD_10241 | JGI IMG/M metagenome (IMG submission 10241) | reverse complement strand
TTTATACAAAGTTATGTTGATCACAAAGCTAATATTACTCCACTTGCTGGGTGCTTTCTCTGGCATACCAGATAGGTTTTCTGAGGAAGAATTTAGAGGGACCATTAAAGAGAAGAGTCCAGGGTACTTCTCAGAAGAAAAGGTATTTAAAAACTACTACTGGGAAGGAAGGAGTTGGAGAGCGACTTTGCTGTAACTAAAAGAACCTAGGAAGAGAACCCTTAACTCTAGAAATATGCAGGAACCGTACCTCAGTATGCTAAATGCTTCCACTAACTTTACTGGGAACTATTCAGACTTAACTGGCGAAAAGAATACAAATTCAACACCTTGTTTAGTTTGGCAAATCTCTTTAATTGCATTATAATTAAGCTTGTGGAGGGCCTTCGAACCTCAGAAGAAGGTCCCTGATTTTATCAACAATAAAGTCAGACTCTTCGCTTTCAAACTCTTTTTGTCTTTCACCAAAAGTTTTTATTACGAACCTAAAAGGTTTGGTGGGGTGCAGAAAAACAGAGTCAATGAACTCCAAACTAAAACTTTCTTTTTTTCTCTTCAGTTGGATTTCCATTAAGTACTGTCCAGAACTAGATTTTGTAATGACTATGTTGGCACTTTGATTTATAAAAGGACTGATTTTAGTGACTTGCCACTTTTTGTAGTAAGACTCAATTTGCAAAAGTTGTGCTCTGCAGTAAATGAGTCTTTCAGCAAGTTCAGTTTCAGTCTTTTGGTGGTTTTCAATTCTTTCAATTAGCAAGTTGCGGTGTTCTTCCTTGTTGCCTAAGAACTCTCTGAGTCTAGTGAGTTCTGCGTTTGTATTGGCTAACTTCTTTTGGACTTCTTCGAACTCTTCAGTTAATTGGCTGTTGATTTCACTTAATTTAATGTTGCTTTTACACATGACTTGGTATTCCACTAAGGAACTGGAGTTGGAGTGTTCTAGTTGGTTTAGTTGTGTTTGCAAAAGGTGGACTCTTTCCCTAAGTTGTTGGTCACTTGCTTCTATGGACTTTTGCAAGTCGTCGTAGGCTCTGTTTATTAGTTACTTTTGGACTTGTCTGATGTCCCTTTCGATTTTTTGGTTTTCAGTTTTAGTTACTTCGATTTCTTGGACGAGTTTCAGGTTTTGTTGTTCAAGAGCAGCAAGCTTCTTGGAGTTGGTTTTCTTCTTTTGGAAGTTTTTGGTTTTCTTTCGTTTTTCAGCTGCTTTTATGGCGTTGTTGTGCTCAGTAATCTCATTTTCGAATTGGCCTTTTTCGTTCAGAATTTTGTCCAAAAGGTAGTTCTAAGTAACCTTTACCTTCTTTGCAATGACTCCTTCGATCTTGTCAACTCGTTTTTGCAACTGAGAAATTTCTTCTTGCAAGGGTTGTCTTTCTTGCCTTTCTGCCAACAAGCCTTTCCTTAAAACAACTAGTTGTTCTTTTAGGTTTTCTTCAGAGACTCTTTGTTCCATTTAAGTGTTACACTTACTTTATAGTGATGGCTTCATTGATAAGTCTAACAGCTTGAGTGATCTCTTCCAGAGTGAGTTCTGAATTCACAGTTAACCACCAAAAGTCAGGGTTTTGGATTGATTCAAGTTCGTGTGGACGGGGCTTGTTGCAAACTACAGCTGCTAAAACTACACAAGCCACAGCTACTCCAAGTGTGTTCACGCACAAAGGTGCAATGGATCGCATGCTTTCGTTAGCCATGACTCGGGCCATGCTCAAAAAGACCTCTCTGTCCTCTCCTTTCTCGTCCATGTAGAGTTTGGATATTATTTCGTCTAAGTAATTAGTTGGCAAGTCTATGTCCAGGTCAAACTCTAGGGTCTTGAGCAGTTTAAACTCAGCCTTGAAAAACTTGTTTAAGTACTCTGTTTTAAGTGCGTCGTCCAGTGGTTGTCTTTGGGGAGTGGACTGTTTGTTATTGATGATTTTATGATAGGTACTTGCAAACGAAATAGGGTAAACTCGTTTTCCCTGCCGTTTGAAGTTGTGGAGTTTGCAAGAAAGCATTAGTGCTGCTGTGCTCACTACGTGGCGGTCGTAGTTTAAGTAGCTCCTTCTGATAAAAAACAAGTTGACCATCCAATTGCCTGTGCAAAGTACCTGTTCGTCCAGTTGGAGTTGTCTCCCCATTTCTGTAATGAAAGCAAAGTCCCCTGACCTCAACTTTTGCTGGATGTCAAAGGGCAACCCCACTCCTGTTCTGCATTCTTCTTCGTTCAATAGTTTCATTTTAGTTATTATTACTCCTCGTTGGATTCTGCCTTTTGTATAACTTCAAGGGCCCTTTGCGAGTCTACTCGGCTTATCACACTAGCTGTGTTCAAAAACTTCACTTCAAACAACAACGACGCCGTTTTGCACAGTTCTGGCTTGAAAGTAGTCATGATGAATTGTGCGTTTTCAGCAGCTCGGTTAATAAGCCCAGCTAAAGAAGTCCTTAGTTGCGTGTCCAAAGCAGCGTCTAACTCGTCAAACAAGTAAAAGGGTGCAGGGTCTGCCTTTTGAATAGCTATGATCAATGCTATAGCCACAGCGGTCTTTTGGCCTCCTGAAAGTTGTTGCATTTTGTAAACAGCGTCTTCAGCCCTTGAAAAGGCCACTGAAATGCTAACTCCTATATACTTGTCCACTCCTTCTCCTTCTCCTTTGACCATCTTCAGCCGCCCTTTCCCCTGAGGGACTAGTTCGTTGAACACTTCTGAAAAGTGTTGTGCTACGCTTCTGAAGGTCCTTATGATGGCTTCGTCCTTGACTTGGTCTAGGTGTTCGAAGAGCTCTGAAATTGAGTTTTCTGAAGAGTCTAGTTCAGAAATTCTTTCTTTCAAACCATTTATGCGGTCTGTTAGTTTAGTGTACTGTTCCAAGGCTCGTTTGTTTACGTGCATGTACCTGGAAAGTTCCCTGGAGTTGGTTTCTACGAGTTTAATGATTTCTTGACGGGAGTGGTTTTTGTACCTGTCGTGTTCTTCTGAAGAAATCGACCCTAAGTTGCTCATTTTCTTGGAGTAGTTTTCTTTGGTTTCGGAAATGCTTGAGTAGTCTAGTTCCATTCTTTGTGAGTGCACTTGCAGTTCAGAGATTTGTTTGGAAATAGTTTGTTCTCTTTCTTTCATGCTTTTGATCCTTTCAGTGAGTTCTCGGGACCTTAAACTGAACTCCTTCAGTTCTTCAGCAATTGCTTTGACTTGGGTTTCTGTTTGGTGAGTTAGAGTTTCTAGTTCGCTTAACTCAGTTTCTAGGTCAGTTCTTTCTCGAGCTTCCAAGCCCATGTTGCAGTTTTGGAGGTCTTCTTTTAACTTGCGTTCCTTTTCAGGAATCAGTTGGTTCAGTTTGAGTTCTAGTTGGCGAATTTCGCTTTCTAGTTCTAGTTTACTACTAGAGGCCTTGGTAAAGGCTTTTTCGAACTGTTCTGTTTCAGCTATGAGTTTTTCGAGTTCCTTGACTTCTTTGGCACTGAGTTCGCCTATTTCTTGTTTCTTCATGTCTTTGTTGATGTTTTTGATGTTTTCTTCAATCTCTTTGGTTTCCTTTGTGTAGCTCTCAGCTGTTTTTTGGACTTCAGACAGCTTCCTTATGGCTTCGTACCTTTTCTGACTCAGAACTTGTTCTTGGGACTTGAGCAGGTTGAACTTGTAAGAAGCTTCGCTTTTAACAGTGGTGGCTTCTTGGAGTTCTTTTATCAGCTGGACTTCCTGGGCACTGAGGGTTTCCTTTTGGTGTTTGAGTTGGTTGAGTTTGTGTTCGGTTTGGCTGAGTTCTTGTTTGTGACTTAAAAGTGAGTAGTAGGCCCTAATTCTTTCTTTTTTGACGTCGTGGAACCCTGCTTTGACCATGAACCCTCCAGAGTAAACTATCTGCCCGTCAGGGGTGACACAGTTGAGTTTGTACTGTTTAGAGTACTTGTTGGCGATGTCTTGGTTCCTCACCAAAACGGTTTTGCCAAAGACTTGGTCCAAAAGTCCACTTAAGTCAAAGCCCTGTTTGGTTTTTATTTGCTTCAACAACACAATGGAGTCCGACCCTTCGGGGTACTCTTTTTGTTGAACGAGTTTGTCCTTGAACCACTCTAAAGGAAAAATGTGGATTCTGTGGCCTCCTAGTTTTTCGTTCCTTTCTAGGACCTTTTTGGCTGTTTCAAAAGTGTCAACTACAATGCTGAAACCCTTGAGTTTGCATGAAACGTCTGAACACGTTTGGAACTTAGAAGGGATTTCAATTAAGTCCAAAAGCAGTCCGTAGAACCCAGGCAAGTCTGAGCACGCAGACTTCAGTTTTTCAAGTGAAGAGTAACCAGGAAACAAAGTCTGCATCAACTGGAAACTTGAGGCAACCTTGCTTTGGAGTTGTTCTTTTTCAGCCAACAGTTTGTCTTCTTCGTACCTCAAGTTGTTCAGTGAAGAAGCTTTCTCCGACCTAGACTTTTTAAGTTCAAGGATTTTGTTGGACCACTCTTCAGAGTTAGCTTTTAACTCAGCAACCTGTTTCTCTGTCTGTGAGATCTCAGTTTCAATGCTAGAAACTTTTAAGTTGAGTTTTTCGTACATCTGGAGCACCCCGCTTTTTTTGTTCTGTGTTTCTTCTTTGAGTTCACTTAAAGCCTTTAACTCTGACTTCAAGAACTCGTTTCTTTCCCCAATGGTTTTGAACTTGAGCAAAGTAGCTTGTTTGGAAAACAGTTGGTCTTTGCGTCTTTGTTTGGCATTTAACTTAGCATTTAGTTTTTGTTCTTCTTGAGTGGCTAAGTGGTACTTTGGCTTTAGTTCTTCTAGTTTAGCTGAGTCGGACTTTTGTTCTTCTTTTAAGTGGTCTATTTCTTGGAGGAGTTTCACGTGTTCTTTGTTTAAGTTTTGACTTTTTTCACTGAGGGAGTTTATTTGGTACTCTAGTTGCAGTTTTTGGTTGTTGAGTCGACTGGCTTCTTCTTCCATGGTCTGGAGAGCTGCTTTGCCTTGTTGTAGGTGGAAGTTGGCAGAGTCCAGTTTGTGTTGTTCGCTTTCAATTTCATCAGTTAAGTTGTTTTTGGACAGCTTCAAAGAGTTAACTTGTTCGAGGGTTTCTGAAAGTTCTGCTTGGAGTTTGTCAATATTGGTTTGGGCCTTTACAACATGGTTTTTGTAAAGGATGTACTCCAAAGCCCTTCTTTGTTTTTCGAGTTGTTGGAAAGCTTTGAGTTCTTCGCTTTGTTCTTCAAGGTCTTTGCCCCGCTCTTCCACCATGTTCATTGTTTCTTGGACTTTGTTCCGTTTGCGTTTGGTTTCTTCTAGCAGTTTGACACTCTCAGCTTTTCTTTCGTCGTAAACTTTAGTCCCAGCTACTTCTTTAAGGAGTTCCAAGCACTGAGTTTCACTCATGTTGGCCAGACTTGCCACTCGGCCTTGCTGCACTACGTAGTAAGGATTGGCTTTGGAAAACCCTGCACTTTCAAGTAGGTTGTTGACATCTCCCTTAGTGACGTGTTTGTTGTCTATGTAGAGTTCGTCCTTGTTGCCTTTTAAAACCCGCTTTAAAGATACGGAACTTTTGTCAATGGGGAGTCTGCCACTTGAGTTGTCTAAAATGATTTCAACTGAGGCAAAACGGCTGTCTTGTGAAGAACCTTCGTGAATCAAGCGTTGCTTTTCTTCTTGGCGAATGTTTGAGTACTTGTCTGACAAAACAAACATGATCGCACTGAAAAAGTTAGACTTGCCGTGCCCGTTGTGGCCTACAAAAATGTTGTCTTTGGCACTCAAAGGTCCCACTACTATTTCGTCTTTGTAGGTTTTGAACCCTTTGATAATGATTTGTTTGATATGCATTGTAAATGGAATACTTAATTAAACTACATCAGCAAAGTCCCAGAAAACCACTGAGTTGTTGTCGTTACTTGTAGCAAGAAACAACTCCGAACCTTCGCTCCAGTCCACTGCGTTCATGTCTGAGCTAACTCCGTAGCTGAACTTCTGGGGAAAACTAGCAGAGTCAACTTCCCAGATGCATAAGTCGCCCTCTGTACTTCCACTGGCAACTAAGCCACTAGGGCCCATGCAACTCCTCACATAGAAGTTAGAGTTAGCTCCGCCCAGACACACTGGTTCTTTTTCTAGGTTGTTTAAGTTCTGGTAAACATAAACACAGTTGTTCAAAGACGACACTACTAAGGAGTTGGTTTGCTCTTGGAAATAGACCCAAGAGTTTCCGTGACTCCCTTCAGCTGATCTTGAAAAGTTTTCGAGTTGGTTTCTGGGGTCAATTTCCGCCAAGCACACAAGCTTAGACTTGCTTTTGACTATGGAACCTTCGAGTTTTCTTAAGTCCCAAAACCTAAGACTTGAAACGCTGGACTCAGCACTAACAATAACTAGTCCACTGTTCACAAACTCAAACCCAGTGAGCCCCCTTGTAAGCTTTTTGCGGGAGTTAACTTTGTTGGCAATACTTAAGGCAGGTTGCAGTTCTTCCGAAGGCACTCTTAAGTCCCATAAGTTAATTAAACCGTCTCTTGAAGCTGTGCACACTAGGTTGCTTGACAGGGGAGAGTTCTTAATGCACTTCACAGTGCCTTTGTGTCCCGCTAAAACTAAGGGTACTTGCATTTCTATATCCCAGACAGCACCAGTGTGGTCTCCGGAAGCTGTGAGTAGTTTGGAGTTGTCTAGAGTCCAGTTGATGTCAAAGATTGAGTTATGGTGGGCTTGGAAGGTTTCAGTAAGGGCACAGTCTCCCATGGTGATGCCAATTATGTAAACTAGTCCTGACTCGTCTGCTGCTGCTGCAGTGGTAGGCAAGTTGTGTGTATACTTCACGCAGTAAGAAGGAGCAGAGGTAGGTATAGTGACTTTAGGAAACAAACTTGGAATTAGGTTGCACACAGTTGACTTGTATCTTTCATTATAAATTTTTTGAATTTGAAGTTCCATGATTTTTATATTACTCTAAGTTAAATAGTAGATTTATTGCCATTTATGGATGAAATGAAAGAAAGACTAGTTTCTAACTCCTTTTCGCATGAAATTCTGGTAGAAGAGCCTGAACTGCCACAGTTGGCAGGTAGTTTGTCCAACTATGAGAACTTAGTTAAGACTCTGGGAGAAATGGGGTTTCCAACTAAAATAATAGAAGGAGCTATTGCTTACACTGGGGGCAAAAGTGTGCAAGAGTTGCTTCCGTACTTAGTAAAAGGAGAACAGGGGTGGGAGCACTCCTTTATTCCCACTGAGACAAACCCTGAAGTGTGCGAGATCTGCAGAGAACACCCCTCTGAACACCTTGACTTCCAGTCCGGGAAGCCCGAAAACATACACGAAAAACTCGAAGAAGTCAAGCAAAGACAGGACATGTACTCGCGCCAGTTTTCACAGGAGATCAAAGCTTACGAAGGCGAGACTTGCTGCATTTGCTTTGAGGAAATCAAGGAAGAGTGGCGGCACCCTGAGTGTGGAGAACACGTTTTTTGTGTGGATTGCGTCAAAGCTTACTTGCAAGTTAAAATTAACGAAGGAGCAGTTTTAGAAATAAGGTGTCCCGGAGAGGCTTGCCAGCACCTACTAAGTGAAGAACTCATAAGTGAGTTAGTTACAAGCGAGCTTTTTGAAAAGTACAAAAAGTTCAAGTTCCAAGCTGAACTCAACAAGAACCCTAACGGAAGGTGGTGCATTACTCCAGACTGCGAAGGCTACATGACGGGTTCCCAAGAAGAAAGGTACCTGAAGTGCCCAGAATGCAGCAAGGAAATCTGCTTTAACTGCAGACAAGCCTGGCACCCTGACAAAACCTGCGAAGCCTTGATAGATGAAGGTTACAACGAGTGGGCAAAGGGAAAAGAAGTCCAGTTGTGCCCGAGGTGCAAAGCCCGCATAGAAAAACTTGAAGGGTGCAACCACATGACTTGTTCGGTCTGCAATTATGAGTGGTGTTGGTTGTGCAGGGGTAGGTACACAAGCAACCACTTCAGTCCTATAAACCCTTTTGGGTGTCCAGGACTCCAAGGAGGAGAAAATGTAAGAGGCAACTGGCCTGTAGGTCGGATTTACGCAAGGAGGGTCAGGAACTTGTGCTTGTGGGTTTTGTTTATTGTTTTTTTCCCAGTGGTTGCTTTGATTTATCCAGCAGCTGAGGCTGTGCGAGGTACGAATCAAGCACTTGAAGGAAGAGGCTATGGTTGTTGTTCCAGACTAGTAATTGAAGTATTTGTGTTTTTGGGGACTGTGGCCTTGACTCCAGTGGCTATTGTGGTACTTTTACCAGTATTAGTAGTTCTAGGAATTAGGAGCTTAGTAAGGAGACTTTTTGCTTGATGTAACTTAGAATTATAGATATAAATGGCTAAGTTTGACCCTAAAAACAGAGAAACCGAGGAAATTCTGAGTTTTAGTGTGGGGTTCTTTTACGGAGAAAACAAGTTTGTGTCGGTACAAGAAGCACCTGGAACCTTTTACAAACAAGGCAGGTTTTTTTACGTTGAGTCTGGGTACGGACCAGGGTTACTTCCTTTCCACCCCAACCCAGAGACCCTGCCTAGTTACTTTCAAAAAGGCCTTTTATTTAGGCTTTGCTTCAGTAACTTCAGGAAAGTGGTGAAGAAAGGGAATGCTTTCTACATAAAACTCAGGTCCAGACCTAGTTTTTATAAGCTCAAAGGAAGCTTTGACAGAGAAAAGTACTGGCACAAGCACCCTAGTTTCATTGAGTCTTCTGGGGACCTACTAGTTCAAGACCTTTTGGTTCATTTTTACGCAGTAAAGTTGACTTTTAAGGCCCAACCAGTCAAGTTTCATGAGTTTTTTGAAGAAAACTGTTCGAAAATGCCTTTAGTGGAGGTTGACTTTAAGCAATTCAGGGAACTTGACTTTTCCGAACTCAGGAAACTAGATTGGGACAAAAAGTATGCTGTGCTCTGCATGCTCACTCACAAGCTGATGAAGTTAGAAGACATCAACCAAGAAACAACAGAACTCCTATTGAGCGAACCCAATGCTTCTTGCGTGCTTGACGAAATGCTCCAAAGCAACAAAGAGTTCACTCAGCAAAGTTTCCAAGAAGTTAATAGCAGACAGGGGAATGTTGATCGCTACTACAAAGACAAGTACAGAAAAGTAGTGTTGACTTCTTCTAGCTTGGTATTTAAGTCGCCTTACTTAGACTCAGGGAACAGAATCACCAGGAAGTACAAAGAATTCAAGAACCACTTTATGAGACTGAACATGGCTGATGAAAACTTAGAAAGGGCTATTTGGTCCAACTCTAGTGAGATTCTGCAGCGGTTTAAAAGCTACTTGAAGTGCTTTGACGTGTTTGGAACTACTTTCGAGTTCCTTGGGTTTTCTTCTAGTCAAATGCGTGGGCATTCTTGTTGGATGCTGAGTCCAGACCACTCAGTTTCGGCAGAGTCAATCAGACTAAAAGCAGGGAACTTTGCTGAAATCAAAAACGTTTCTAAGTTTGCAGCAAGACTTGGGTTGTGCTTCACAAGCACAGTAAAAGCAACTGAAGTAGAAAGTGTTGTTGAAGAACCTGACATCACAAGAAATAACTACGTATTCAGTGATGGCATTGGAAAAATATCGAAAAGGGTGCTAGATAGGATCAAAGCAACCATGAACTTGGAAAAAGAAGTCTGTGCTTTTCAAATACGTTTTGGAGGGTGCAAGGGAGTAGTAGCCTTAGACCCTTCTTTGAAGTCAGACATTGCTGTAAGGCCTTCAATGACTAAGTTTAAGTCTGAAGACAAGGCAATAGAAGTTTGCAACTCTGCAAACTACAACAAAGCCTTTTTGAATAGACAAATAATACTGCTGCTTTCTGGACTAGAAGTCGATGATACGGTGTTTTTAGAATTGCAGCAAAGAATGGAAAACAGTCTGCAAAGTTCTTTGTCAGACGAAACCAAAGCTCTAGAAATACTAGAAAATTACTCTACTCAGAACAAACTTGAACCTGTTGTAGAGTTACTGAAAAAAGGGTTTGCACTTAGACAAGAAGAGTTTGTTTACAGAATTATGGAAAGCCTCTATAAAAGGTGTTCTCAGGAACTTAGAGAAAAAGCCCACATTTTTGCCCCTGAGTCTGGACTGTTGATGGGAGTGCTTGATGAATACGGAGTTCTGGATTATGGAGAAGTGTTTGTTAGAATAGCTCATAAACAAGAAAATAGAATAATTCAAGGAAAGATAATAGTGACTAAGAACCCTTGCCTGCACCCAGGAGACATCAGAGTCCTAGAAGCAGTTGACAGGCCAGAACTGCACCACTTAGTAAACGTAGTTGTTTTTCCTCAAAAAGGGGAAAGACCACACCCTGACGAAATTGCAGGTTCAGACCTAGACGGGGACTTGTACTTCGTTAGCTGGAACCCGGCCTTTTTGCCTAAGATAGAGAATTACCCATCTATGGACTACACAGCTGAACCAGAGAAAAAAAAAGAAAGCATAAGTGTAGAGGATGTTATTGACTTCTTTGGAGACTACATGGAAAACGAGAACTTAGGAGTTATATGCAACGCGCACTTAGCCAACGCTGACAAAAAAGGAGTATTCCACCCAGACTGTCTAGAACTAGCAAAACTAAGCTCAGTTTCAGTAGACTACCCCAAAACAGGAGTTAAAGCAGTTATGAGACCTGAATTAAAGCCTGAAGAGTACCCTGACTTTATGCAGAAAGCCAACTCCTATCCCTCTGAAGGCATTCTAGGCAAGCTCTTCAGACAAGCTAGTCAAACAAACTTCTTTGAGGAAGTAAATTTCTCAGTTAACCAAGAGTTTTTAGCTGAAGGTCGAGAAAAGTACAGAGCTATGAGTGAAAGACTGTACAACAACTACTCTAAAGAAATCAGAAGTATTCTGAATAACTTCAACATCGAAAGTGAGTTTGACTTGTTTACTGGGTACGTAAACACTTCTAAGGAAACTTGGAAGTACGAAGTCCGAGAGAAGACAGGCAGACTTTTGTCTAAAATCAAAAACAAACTTAAGTGGGAAGTTTCGAAAGTGTCTGAAGAAGAGAGGAAAAAACTAGTTTCAGCAATGTACGAGTTAGCTTACGCTGGGGAATCCAGGTTTATTTCGTTTCCTTGGATGGTTTATGAGTACCTAATCTGAATTAAGTAAAGCAGTTAAACTAGTGGTAGAGCGCTTGCTTAGCATGCAAGAGACACTGGGATGGGTTCCAGGTGTTCCATTTTAGTACTCTTATAAGTTATTAAAAATCTGGTTCGTTAGGGGCTTTGGAAAAAGTCACAGTTTGGTTTCTGGGAGTTTGAGAAAACAACCTCCCTCCTCCTCCTCCTCTGATTGTTTTCTTGATTTTAGTGGAGACTGGGAACCCTGGACCTAGTGTTGCTCTGTTTGAGCTGAAACTAGGCTGGAAGGAGAGCCTTTCGTCCTTCAAGCTGTTGATTTCGTGTTCGAGTTTCATGCTGAGTTCTTTTTGTTTTTTAAGTTGTTCTTCTAAGTTTTTGTTGCGTTCGTTGAGTCTTTGGATCTTTCTTTCGTTGACTTGTTTGTCGACCTTAAGCATTGACTTTTGGGACACGAGTTGGTGGTACATCAGAGTGAGTTGTTCTAAGTTCCTTTCGAGTGTGTCTGTTTTCTTTTTGAGGTTCCTTTCTCCTTCAGACATAGTGCTTTCTAGGTTTTTGTAGCTTTCTCTGGCTTCGTCTAGTTCTATTTCTAAGCTAACTACTTTGTCCACTCGGTTTTGCAGGTCACGCAGTATAGCTCTTTTCTCTTCAACCCACTTTTCTCTTTCCTGTCTGACTATTTCTTCCCGCATTGAGTCTTTAATTTGGTTTAAGTCGTGGACTGAGCTTGAAAGGGATTCGTTAAGTTTTCTTTGTAGAGTTTGAATGTCCTTTTGGTACTCTGAGTTGCGGTTCCTTTCTTCTTCTAGTTCGGAGTTGAGTTCGTTGATTTTTTCTTCTGCTGATTGAAGGTTGCCTTGTCTGTTCATTTTAGCTTCTATTTGTAACTGGTCGATTTCAACTGCCTTTTCGTTGAGTTTCTGTTCTAGTTCTAGTTTGGTTTCGTTTAGTGAAGAGAGTTCTGACTCCAAGGACTCTTTAGTCAGTAGCAGCTTTTCGGACTGTTCTTCCTTCTGTTTGGCTTCGGTTTTGTACTTAGTGACTTTTTCTTCAAGGGTGTAGTTTTTGTCGTTGACTTCTTGGACCTGGGATTTAATGGACTCGAGTTCTGCTTCTAGTTCGCTGAAGTCGTGCTTGAGTTTAGTGTGGGCTCCAACCTCTTCAGATAGTCGTTGTCTAGTGTCTTCGAGTTCTTGAATTACTTCGTCGTACTCAGACTCGTCTTTGTTGGATTCTTGGTCGTACTCTTCCTTTTTAGACTCTTCTACGTAGTCACTTGGCAGAGGTGCTCCTGCTCCCTTGAGTGCATTTTCTAAGCTTTTGATCCGGGTGTCTCGTTTGGAGATTTCTTCTTTGGCCTTAGCAAGCATTAACTTGAGTTCAGCAACTGTGTACTCTTTGTTGACTTTAGGTTTGTTTTTGATGGCTTTGGCTCTGATTCCGAACCTCAGAGTACTGATAGTTTCAGCTTCGTTGTAAGGAGAAGGAGAGCAAGTTACAATTAGTGAAGTTTTGGAATTACCTCCTAAGGAGTCTTGAAGCACCCTAGTAAGCTTGGAGTCTCTGTAAGGAACGTGGGAGGACTTTCCATCTGTGAGTGCGTTGATTACCTGTCCCAGAGTAGTTAGCGACTTGTTGATGTTTTTAGCTTCTTCAAGTCGTTTGCCTGCAGCTCCAGTTTTAG
>PR_CR_10_Liq_1_inCRDRAFT_1001546_pt1 | contig 12743 bp, 9 predicted proteins | sample PRCRCaboRojoPR_3_FD_10241 | JGI IMG/M metagenome (IMG submission 10241) | reverse complement strand
CTCCGTGCTCTTCCACAACGGCTTTCTGACGGGCGGGGTCCATAAAGTGCTCCCGCATGCCATCCGGGTCGGCTTCCGGATGGAACTGTGTGCCAATGACTTCCGGTGAAAACCGAATGGCCATCACCGCACGTTCCAGCGGGACATGAGGCCTGATTTTCTCCAGCGCCAGTATGTCGGCACCCATTGCGGCCAGCTTTTCCTCATCTGGCTGTATGCAAGCCCGATTTTGTCGGAATCCCGCAGGTGCCTGATCATGCGCAGGTACTTCTCCTCTCCGTGCTCTTCCACAACGGCTTTCTGACGGACGGGGTCCATAAAGTGCTCCCGCATGCCATCCGGGTCCGCTTCCGGATGGAACTGCGTGCCAATGATTTCCGGTGAAAACCGAATGGCCATCACCGCACGCTCCAGCGGGACATGAGGCCTGATTTTCTCCAGGGCCAGGATATCTGCTCCTAATTCCGCCAGCTTTTCTTCATCCGGCTGTATGCACTGCCAGTGGCGGAAGTCCGCGATGAAAAAAGGATTGGGCAGCCCCTGGAAGTTGGGGTCGCTTGCACCTGCATCTGTCATATGGCAGCGGAAAGTCCCGAAAGACATAGACTTACGCTCGGTAACTTCCGCCAGTTCGAAATGCCGCACCGCCATCTGAAAGGAATGGCAAATGAAAAAGACATGCTTTTTCCGGTTGCCGGGAATTTGATTCCATTCCCAGGCCTGCTGCATCCAGTCGAAGTAGCGGGCATCCCAGGTGCCGTCTCCTTCAAACGGACTGCCAGGGCCGCCGGTGGAAATATAAATATCATAGTCCATGCCAGGCACCTCAGCTTTGCCGCGCACGTCAAAGATTTTCCAGTCGTAGTGCGCCTCAAAGCGGCGCACGATATCCTGAATGCAGCGCATGCCCTGATTGGGCGTGTTGTCGTACATGTCCAGGATCGCTAATCGTAATGAAGACATATCAATTGCTTGTTACAGCGGCAAAGCTAAGGATTTTGACGGTAAGCCTTTGGAAGAAAACCTGCCGTCAGCTGACTAATTTAGAGATGCGAACTTAGGACCTCTTAAAGTTTCGCTCCGTTGACTGCACCTTTCATAAAGGTACCCCAGGTCAGGTTGTCCTGCCCGTCCACTTGCGCCTTTGCACGCTCAATAGCGTAGCTGGCAGCGGTTTCCACGACCCAGTCAAAGTTGGCCTGCCCGACCGAGTGAAGATCCGCATCCGGTGCCGGGTTGCAGAAGTCGATGGCATAAGGCACGCCATCACGGATAGCCAACTCTACGGTGTTGAAATCGTAGCCCAGTGCCTGATTGAGGCGCAGCACGTAGTCTTCCAGTGTTTTCATCATCTCTTCGCCCACGTCAAAGTGCGCAGCGTAGCGCAGGTGGTGCGGATTGCGCGGCTCGTAAGGCATAATGCGAACGTGCTTGCCGCCAATACAGTAACAACGGAAGTAAGCGCTGAAATCAATGGCCTCTTGCAGCATCATTACCAGCTGATGGGTTTCGTTGTAGGCGCGGAAGAAGTCATCAGCATTATCCAGTTTGTATACATTCTTCCATCCACCGCCGGCGAACGGCTTCATGAATGCGGGGAAGCCCACGTATTCGAAGATGCCTTCCCAGTCCAATGGGAAAGCGAGGTTGGAAAAGGACTCCGCTGAGGTGTCCGCAGGGTGATCCTTGGAAGGCAGAAGCACTGTTTTTGGAACAGGCACTCCGATTTTCTCAGACAGGGTGTTGTTGAAGAACTTCTCGTCCGCACTCCACCAGAAGGGGTTGTTGATCACAGCAGTACCACTGGCTGCCGCATTTTTCAGGAAAGCCCGGTAAAAGGGGACATCCTGTGAAATCCGGTCAATAATCACCGCGTAGCCCGAGGGGGCAGCTTGTACCACCTTATCGATAGAAACGGGCTCGGCCTGGATCCCTTTCACCTGCTTGGAGTTGATACGGTCGATCAGCGCGTGCGGGAAAGAACGTTCCTGACCGAAGAGAATGCCAATTTTTTTCATGGAGTTATGGTTTTTAGACAAGTGCTTGCGTAAATGGATGTTCTAGATCAGAGATAAATAATGCGGGAACATTTCCTTCCAAAGCGGCCAGTCGTGCTCCTTCCAGCCCCGAATATCCAACCAGTGGTTAATGCCTTTTTGGTTGAGCAGGTGCGAAAGGCGCTTGTTGGCATCCAGGCAAATATCCCACTCGGAGGTGCCCAGGACGATGTTCATCTGCCAGAGCGCTGGATGGTTATTGCCCGGAAGGAAATCTACCGGGTTGTTAAAATAGACATTATCGTCGTAATAACCATCCATAAACATTTTTATGTCAAAGGCACCGCTCATGGAAAACATGTGGCTGACCAATTCCGGGTGCTTAAAGGCAAAGTTCGCCGCGTGATAGCCCCCAAAACTGGCACCGGCTACCGCAACTTTACCGCCCGCAGTATTCCAACGGATGCTCGGCACCAGTTCGTGCAGCAGCATTTGATCGTACCAGATGTGATTTTTCACCCGGTCTGCCGGATGGATACTCTTGTTGTACCAGCTCAGGGCGTCTACGCTATCGGGGCAGAAAATCTGAATAAAGCCCCGCTCTACGTACCAGTGTGCCGTCTGTACCAGCCCGAAGTCCTTGCCTTCGTAATACCGGCCCTGACTGGATGGGAACAGGATAACCGGATAGCCCTGATGGCCGTAGATGAGCATTTCGATCTCCCGGCTCAGGCTCTGGGAGTACCACTTGTGATAAGTCTCTTTCACGTTTTTCGTCTTGATGCCACCCCGAAAGGCAGAGTAATTGTACTTTTGACAATAAGCGCTGCAAAAATACGGGCTTTTCCGGTATTTCAAAGTATTAAGTTGCTGATGTTCAAATGCTTATCAGGTAGCAGAGCAATAGTTGAGTGTTTAATACTTCGTGCACGAATTAATTGGTGGTATTTTTGTGCGCCTGCGGAGCTGATATCAAAATAAATCCTTGAAATTCATGCGGTTGTTCAAAAGGGAAGCCATTCGGAATTTTTTTCAATTTTTTTCGCCGGATGCGGGTAGGCTAGAGGTGGAGGAGATGACTGGGCTGCGGTCCGCCTGGCTGAAGCGGGAGGTCAGGGTGCGGGTGCTGTTGCCGCCCGGGTATGCCGAATCCAGCCGTAGCTACCCCTTACTTGTCCTGAATGACGGGCAGGACCTCGAAGCACTCCGCTTCGTCAGGGTATTGGAGCGGCTGTACCGAAAGGGAAAGGTAAGCCATTTTATTGCAGTTGCCATACACGCCGGTGACCGCATGCAGGAATACGGCACAGCTGGCAGGGCAGATTATATGAAACGAGGCCGCAAAGCCGGGGCTTATACCCGGTTTTTGCTTCGGGAGTTGCTGCCGCTGCTAAGGCAGCAGTACCGGATTGATACTGATCCGCAAGCCCACGCCATAGCCGGTTTTTCACTGGGTGGGCTTTCCGCTTTTGATATCGGCTGGCATCATCCGGAGGTTTTTGGGCAGATTGGGGTGTTCTCGGGGTCGCTATGGTGGCGTTCCAAGCCATTCCGGGAGGATGCTCCGGATGCCGACCGTATTGTACAAACTTATGTGGAAACAAGTAAAACCTGTCCGCCGCTCCGTTTCTGGCTGCAGGCCGGGACGGATGACGAACAGGCCGACCGCAATAACAACGGCATTATCGACGCCATTGATGATACCCTGGACCTGATCAAAGCTTTGGAGGGCCTCGGTTATGACCGAAAGCAAGCCATTCGTTACGTTGAAGTGTCGGGTGGAGAACACAATCCCCAAACGTGGGGGCAAATAATGCCGGATTTCCTGCAATGGGCGTTTCCCAAACGAGCAACAAATGAATAACTTTGCCGTTCTCAAAATATGCCGGAGCAACCGGTGCCGATACTGCCCACCTGTACGTGGCAGGCGAATTAACTTACAGACAGACATGCAGCGATTATTCTACCTTTCCATCATACTTTTTATTGCCTACACCGCCAATGCTCAGCAGCTGGTCCCGCTCGGGGGAAATGCGCTCCTGGAGCACTACCGGGCAGAGGAGGGCATTCAACTGCCAAAAGGCTACGACCGGGCAAACAGTGCACTTCGTGGCCGGAGTTGCCAGCTTGAGGATACTGATATCACCTACATCGACGCCAATGAAACCGTAGAGCTGTCCGTGGCTATTGACACCTTTGGCCTGGGGCAGGTGGCCGGTGCGTTCGAATGCATTGAGTGCGAAGGCAACCCCATTGGCGATGCCGAACTACAGGTGGAAGATGGGCAGGCCACGCTGGTCATCACCGGAGCTGCTGATCTGCTTGGGGCGGAGTACCGCTTCATTGTGGAGTTTTGTAACCCGAACGGCTGCGCCAGTACGTCCTTCGATGTCGTGGGGCGGCGGGTGGCACAGGAATACGATATGGCGCCCATCACCCTGCAGTCCGAAGCATCCATCTCCCTTGACGTGCAGGCTTCTCAGTTGCCGGGCCCGCTGGCCTGCAATAAAATTACCGATGTCCCGGATGACTATGAGGGGCGCGATAAGCTGGTCTACTTTAACAACTACAGTGCACCGGACAGCAGCTTTGTCTATGTAGCCAGCCGCTATGCCGGAGAAGATAAAATCGACATCACCGTTTGTGATTCCTTTACCGTTTGTGATGTCTACCACTTTACCTTCCGTATTCAGCACGATACGCTGAAGCTGGGCGGTAGTGCAGGGCAGGAAGCCTTTCTGGATGACTTTTCCTACGATGCCATCGTCCCTCCCACGGAATTCTGGCTGGATGAAGATGTCTACATCAACCGTACTTTCGCTACGGATCAGCCCAGCCTTGGGGTCGCTACTTTCGATGGGTTGGACCGTAACGGCCGGCCCTACAACTCGGAAGGGCTGAACGACCGCCTCACCTCCACCTATCTGGACCTGACGCAGCTCAGCGGGAATGTCTACCTCACTTTCTGGCTGCAGCCCAAAGGTTTGGGGCAGTCTCCCGAGGAAGATGACTACATGGTGCTTGAGTTCAAACAGCAAGGCGGCGACTGGGAGGTAATCCATGAGTTTTTCCCGGAGGAGATGAACCTGGATACCGTACCTGCCGGGTTTTTCTTCCCCTTTGAAGTACCGAATAATTTTAAGCATAGTGCTTTCCAGTTCCGCTTTTCTGCCTACAATAGCGGCAATGGGATTGATGATATCTGGAACCTTGACTACGTTTGGCTAAGCAATGAATTTGTGACTTTCCAGTCTAATATCACTGATGTGGCCCTCACCCGGGTGCCCGCTGCCTTCACCACTCCCTACACAAGCATGCCCTGGAGGCATTTTGATGGCCGCGCAGCTGACTTCCTGCCGGAAAGCTATAACACATTCCTGTTCAACCTGGATAATGATCAGGCGCTTAATGCCGGAGCGGGCGTGCTGCGGGTGGCTGAAATGAATACCGGCATTCAGGTCCTACAGTCCAATTTGCTGGATGCCTGCTGCCGTACGGTTTTTGCTAATGAGAGCATTGGATACGCCCAGGAATTTGAAGGGCTGAGCTCCGCTATTGATGCACTCGGCAATACCGCCTTTGATGCTGAGCCCCGCCTGGAGTTTGAGGTGGAGTACAACCTCACCGATGTGAACAATGAGCAGGACGGGCAGGGGTACGAATCCGTAGCGTCCAATAACCGCGCAGTGACCACCACGGTTTTTGATAACTACTTTGCTTACGACGATGGCACTGCAGAAAACGGTGTGGTCGTGCAGGAAGGCGATCAGGTTGCTGTGAAGTATACCACAACGGTCGATGACTCTCTACAGGCGGTTCAGTTCAATTTCCCACGTATCATCAGCAATATATCCGGACAGGAGTTTCATTTGCAAGTCTGGGTGGGCGAGCTTGACGAGGAGCCGGAAATCCGGATGACCTTCGAACGGCCATTCTATCCCTCTTCTTACTACGACAGCCTGCAGGCGTTTACGACCTATCCGCTGTTTGGGGATAACGGTCCGACAGCGGTGTTTATTCCGGCTGGTGATTTCTATATCGGGTGGGAGCAGGTGTCGCCCTGTGACTATTTGGATTGTATACCGGTGGGTTTTGACCGTAACTCTCCGGCGGGCGGTTCAGCCTTGTTTTTCAATAATGACGATGAAGGTTGGCAACCTTTCCCGGAGGGCTTCCTGTCGGGCTCATTAATGCTGCGCCCGGTCATGGGCAATGAGCGGCCGCTGAGCTCCGGCATCTCTTCTGCGGAAGCGCTGGACCTCGATCTTCGCCTGTACCCTAATCCGGCTCAGGAGCGGGCCTACATCCGCATAGAAGGGGAACGCTGGCCGGCAGATTACCGCATGCAGCTCGTGAACCCACTGGGGCAGGTCGTATTGGATCAGCTGCTGGTCCGGGAGTTTGGGCTGAACGAATTTCGGCCTGGGCTGTATATAGTAAAGGTCTATGACCCGGCGACCAACCGGTCCCTGCACCGCAAGCTCGTCATCACTGAATAACAAAACGAAAATGGCACAAGACATCCGTGTTCAGGAACTCAAGTCCAAAATGGACGCTAACGAAGATTTTGTACTACTCGATGTACGGGAGCCCAATGAGCGGGCAGCCTTCAATATTGGCGGTGAATTCATCCCCCTGGGCAGCCTGATGGGCCGCATGGGCGAACTGGAACAGCACAAGGAAGATGAGGTCATCGTCTACTGCCGCTCCGGCAACCGCTCCGGTCTCGCAAAGGAATTCATGGAGCGGGCCGGCTTTAAGAATGTCCGCAACCTGCTCGGCGGTATGATGAGCTGGGCTGAAAACTATGGCACGGGAAAGTAGCACGCTTTGTGCGCAGTGCTGTTATCTGATGCCTAGCGTTATTTCCAAGACCTCTTCCATACGGCTGACGTAGTGGAATTCAATCCCCTTGATGTAATCCGGGTTGATTTCCGCTACATGCTTTTCATTTTCCTGGCAAAGGATAATTTCTTTCATGCCAGCCCGTTTGGCGGCGAGTATCTTTTCTTTGATGCCACCCACCGGCAGGACTTTGCCCCGGAGCGTGATTTCTCCCGTCATGGCTACGTACGGCTTGACCCGCTTACCGGTAAAGGCAGAGGTTAGTGCCGTGAGCATGGTTATGCCCGCTGAGGGGCCGTCTTTGGGGATTGCGCCTTCGGGTACATGCAGGTGGATATCTTTTTCTTCGAAAATTTTGGGGTCGATGCCCAGGGTCTCGCTGTTCGCTTTGATAAAGCTCAATGCGGTAGACGCGGATTCCTTCATGACATCACCCAGGTTGCCGGTCAGGGTGAGTTTCCCTTTGCCAGGGCTAAGAATGGCTTCCACGAAAAGGATGTCGCCACCGGTTTGTGTCCAGGCCAGACCTACGGTCACGCCGGGCACTTCGGGCGTAGCGTAACGGTCTTTGTCGAAGCGGGACGGGCCCAGCATGCCATTCAGGTGTTCCGGCTTTACACTTACTTCGTACTCCTCTTCCATCGCCACCTTCCTTGCAATACTGCGCATAACGCCGGCAATTTGGCGATTGAGAGACCGTACCCCGGATTCCCGGGTGTAGGTTTCTATGATGCGCTCCAGTGTGCGCTTGCCCAGTTTAACCTGATTCGCCTTCAGGCCATGCTCCTTGCGCTGTTCGGGTATGAGGTGGCGCTTAGCAATTTCTATTTTTTCTTCTGTAGAGTAGCCGCTGACCTGAATGATTTCCATACGGTCGAGCAGTGCCGGCTGAATGGTGTTCAGGGAGTTGGCTGTTGCAATGAACATCACTTTGCTCAGGTCGTACTCCAGTTCGAGGTAATTGTCGTAGAAAGTCCCGTTTTGCTCCGGGTCCAGCACTTCCAGGAGGGCAGAGGAGGGGTCGCCGCGGAAGTCCTTTCCCACCTTGTCGATCTCATCCAGAATGAAGACCGGATTGGAGGAACCTGCCCGCTTCAGCGACTGTACGATACGCCCTGGCATCGCCCCGATGTAGGTCTTGCGGTGGCCGCGGATTTCCGACTCATCGTGGAGCCCGCCCAGCGACATGCGTACAAACTTGCGCTGAATAGCCCGGGCAATCGACCGGCCCAGCGAGGTCTTGCCTACACCGGGAGGGCCCACCAGGCAAAGGATGGGCGCCTTCATGTCGCCCTTGAGCTTGAGCACGGCCAGGTGTTCGAGAATACGGTCCTTGACTTTTTCCAGCCCGAAGTGGTCCTCGTCGAGCACTTTTTTGACCTTTTTTAGGTCGAAGTTATCCTGTGTGAATTCTTCCCAGGGCAGGTCGAGCAGCAGCTCCAGGTACGTGAGTTGTATTGAGAATTCTGCTACCTGCGGGTTCATACGGCGCAGGCGGTTGATTTCCTTGTCAAAGGTTTTGGCAACGGCTTCAGGCCAGTCTTTGTCCTTAGCCCTCCTGGCCATGTTGTTGATCTCCTCTTCCTGCGGGTTTTGCCCCAGCTCCTCCTGAATCGTCTTCAGTTGCTGATTAAGGAAGTAGTCACGCTGCTGTTTTTCAATATCTACGCGGACCTTATTCTCAATTTGGTCCTTGAGTTCCAGCAGTTGGAGTTCGCTGTTTAGCTGCTTCAGCAGCGCCTGCCCCTTCTCCTGAAGGTTGTCTTCCCGGAGTAGTTCCTGCTTGATGCCAACTTTAGCGCTTAGATTGGAAGCGATGAAGTTGAGGAGAAACGAATGGTTCTGAATGTTCTTCAGCATCACATTCGCTTCGGAAGGAATATTGGGCGAAAGCTCTATGATTTGCTGCGCGCGTTCCAAAACGGAAGAAATCAGGGCTTCAAACTCCATTGGGTCGGTCACCGGCTCGTACTCCAGGGTACGGACATTCGCCAGCATATAAGGTTCGTCGGCAACGAGGTCTTCGAGCTCGAAGCGCTTCCGGCCCTGCAGGATCGCTGTGGTCGTGCCATCGGGCATGCGCAGCAGTTTCAGGATGCGGGCAATCGTGCCCACCCGGAAAAGGTCATCAACGCCCGGCTCTTCCACTTCGCTGTCCCGCTGAGAGAGTACGGCCACCAGGCGGTCGTTATTGTGGGCCTGATTGATGGCCTTGATCGACTTATCACGGCCTACCGTGATCGGAATAACAATACCCGGAAACAACACCGTGTTTTTCAGGGCCAGAAGGGGCAGGGTTTCCGGAAACTCTTCGTTGGGGTTCTCTCCTTCGTCATCATCCATGGATAAGAGTGGTAGGAAATCGCCGTCATCATCTAATCGCTGCTGCATATAATAGTCGTCAAACATGCTTGTATGTTTACAGCCGAAGCTGTTGTATTTTTTAATCGGGCGGTACCTGTCTGAAAGGTTCACACCAATGTGCGGGCATGGCGCATGCCAATAAGGCAGCAAAAGAGCCAGCCTACACCGTGCTCCCTATGCACCAACATTCGTGCCACTATTCAAGGAACCGACAAACTGACGCGCCCGGTGCTGAATTGCCAATTCGGCAGTTCTTATTTCTACTCTGCTGCCACTGCTTCTTCCTCCGGCTCAGCTTCTGCTTCTTCCAGGGCTTCTTCAGCATCATCCTTTTCCACCCGCAGGTTGTCAATGATGAATTCCTGACGGGAAGGGGTGTTTTTGCCCATGTAGTATTGCAGCACATCGTCAATGTTGGTGTCCTCATTAAGGATCACAGGCTCCAGGCGGATGCCATCGCCAATAAAGTCTTTGAATTCACCGGGAGAAATCTCGCCCAGCCCCTTAAACCGGGTCACTTCCGGCGCACCCCGCAGTTGCTTGATGGCTTCCTGCTTTTTCCTCTTCGCTGTAGCAATAGAAGGTCTTTTGCTTATCCCGCACCCGGAACAGAGGCGTGTCTAGGATATAAAGATGCCCGTTGCGTACCAGCTCCGGGAAAAACTGCAGGAAGAACGTAAGCAGCAGCAGCCGGATGTGCATACCGTCCACATCGGCATCCGTAGCAATGACCACGCGGTTGTAGCGCAGTTCGTCCAGCCCGTCTTCGATATTCAGCGCATGCTGCAGGAGGTTGAACTCCTCGTTTTCGTAGACTACCTTCTTGGTTAGGCCATAGCAGTTGAGCGGCTTACCACGGAGGCTGAAGACGGCCTGCGTCTGTACATCCCGCGCTTTGGTAATGGAACCACTTGCGGAGTCCCCCTCAGTGATGAATATGGTCGTAGCCTTGCGCCGTTCTTCTTCTGTTTTCCGGTTGCTGTCGGAGAAGTGGAGCCGGCAGTCGCGCAGCTTTTTGTTGTGCAGGTTGGCCTTTTTGGCGCGTTGGTTGGCCAGCTTCTTGATGCCGGCGATTTCTTTGCGTTCCCGCTCCGACTGCTTGATGCGCTTTTCCAGCGCCTTGACGGTATCCGGATGGCGGTGGAGGTAGTTGTCGAGCTTTTCCTTGACGAAGTTGACCACGAAGGTACGCACGGTTGGCCCTTCCGGCCCCATATCGCTTGAGCCCAGCTTGGTCTTGGTCTGTGATTCAAAAACCGGTTCTTCCACCCGGATGCTAACTGCGGCAATGACCGAGCTCAGGATATCCCGCCGGTCGTAGTTCTTATTAAAGTGTTCCTGAATGGTTTTTACAATGGCCTCGCGCAGCGCATTGAGGTGCGTACCGCCCTGTGTGGTGTTTTGGCCGTTCACAAAGGAATAGTACTGCTCCCCGTAGTGATTACCATGGCTGAGGGCGATTTCCAGGTCGTCCCCCTTCATGTGGATGATAGGGTAGCGCAGGTTTTCGGAAGCCGTTTTGCGCTCCAGCAGGTCATACAAGCCTTTGCGGGAGACCAGGGTTTTGCCATTAAAATTGAGCTTGAGCCCGGCATTCAAGTAGGCATAGTTCCAAAGCTGATTCTCAACATAGTCGCTGCGGAAGCGGAATTTTTTGAAAATCGCCTTATCCGGGAAGAATTCAATTAGGGTGCCATTCGGCTCGCTGGATTTTTGCAGTTTATGGTCTTTGACCAGTTCGCCCCGCTCAAATTCCGCCACTTTAGCTTTACCGTCCCGGATGGATGTCACCCGGAAGTTTTCCGAAAGGGCATTCACGGCTTTGGTACCCACCCCGTTTAGCCCTACTGACTTTTTGAACGCCTTGGAGTCGTACTTGCCGCCCGTATTGATTTTGGAAACACAGTCCACAACCTTGCCCAGCGGGATGCCCCGCCCGTAGTCGCGGATGGACACCACACCCTCTTCAATTTTAAGGTCAATGTCCCGTCCGTGCCCCATGACATACTCATCAATAGAGTTGTCGATGACCTCCTTGAGCAGGATATAGATGCCGTCATCGGCTGCTGAGCCATCGCCCAGTTTACCGATGTACATGCCCGGGCGCATACGGATGTGCTCTTTCCAGTCGAGCGAGCGGATGTTGTCTTCAGTATAGGTAACTTCTGCCATTGAATTAAAGTGCTTGGGTGGTTTCGGGGTAATATTGTGCAAAAAATCACTAAGTAAGGTCAGCAAAAAGCCGCTTTCCTTGTTAATGAAACGTACAAAAGTTATGCACATTTCATGAATTGAATACCGAGTTTAAATTTTTTGTGCTAAAATACAATTAATTTACAACGGAAACAACAAATTGTTGTCTTAAAAAACGATGAAGGCAGAACAGACCGATCAGCATCCGGCTATGCAGTGTATCCTGAGCGGGCTCCGGCGGGAGCACCGGCTCAAGGTGGGCTGTGCCTTGGCCTTGCTGGCGCTGGGCCTGGTCTTTATCTACGCTTTCTTTACCAAGAGCATTATCCTATCGGTATTCGGGCTGATTTGTGCTGTGCTCGGCTTGCGCTTCTGCTTTCACCTGATCAGCAACTGGAACGTCGCCAACAGCCGCCTGATGATCCTCCTGCACTTCCACCCCAAAGAAATCGTGTGGGTCTACTCCGTGGTCACCGAGCAACTGCCCTTCGGCTTTCAGCTCCTGCGCAACGGCACCCTCTACTTCAAGCTGCGCGACGGGGACGACATCTCCGTCAGCCTCTCCACCGATGACCTCAAAGCCGTCTCCAAATACCTCAATGGCCTGCTGCCCCACGCGACCTTTGGCTATACCAAAGACCGGGAGCAGTGGTTTATGGCCAGCCCGCTGATGTTGTTGCGGGAGGAGGGGGAGGGACGGTAGCACCAGCGGGTAGGCTCCTGTCGGGGAGCTTCCCGCTCTCCGATAGGTTTTCCAGGGCGAAGCTGGGGGCAGAGCGCTTGGAAAGGACCTGGCTCAAGCTCTACACCAGCAACGTCTTTTTGTAAGTCTTGTGTCTATCTGTAGGAAAGGCTTAGATTGCTTGCTTTATCATGGCCTCACCGGGTGCACTAACCCTGGAAAGTGCCGGGGCATTCACCCGGTGTGCTTTTCATGCGCACATGTCCAGTACGCCCGGCGAAAGGAGAGCGCCGGGCGAAGTCTCACCGGGTGTACTAATCTGGGCAAGTTCCAGGGGATTCACCCGGTGTGCTTTTGTGTGTCCATGACCAGTACGCCCGGCGAAGGGTCCGACTCCGTTTCAAACTAAGTCGGACTGAGCGCGCGCCGGGCGAAGTCTCACCGGGTGCACTAATCTGAGCAAGTACGAGGGCATTCACCCGGTGTGCTTTTCATGTGCTCATGTCCAGTACGCCCGGCGAAGGGTCCGACTCCGTTGCAAACTACGTCGGACGGAGCGCACGCCGGGCGAAGTCTCACCGGGTGTACTAATCTGAGCAAGTACGGGGGCATTCACCCGGTGTGCTTTTCATGCGCACATGTCCAGTACGCCCGGCGAAAGG